>Ga0160429_1000338_pt1 | contig 49985 bp, 34 predicted proteins | sample SolpanmetagenomR_FD_108199 | JGI IMG/M metagenome (GOLD analysis project Ga0160429, IMG submission 108199) | Solar panel surface microbial communities from Lawrence Berkeley National Laboratory, California, USA - R | ecosystem: Engineered > Built environment > Solar panel > Unclassified ... | reverse complement strand
GGCGACCAGGACAAGCCCGGCGCCTACTGGCTGAAGTACTACAAGGGCACCAGCGAGGCCGACCGCACCGGCAACGTAGTGGAGCTGGGCGGCAGCAAGGCCTTCAACTTCAGCGACAACCTGACGCTGTTTGGCCTCGACACCAACGGCACCAACATCTACGCCGCCGTGTACAAAACCTTCGGCGACGTGCAAAGCAAGCTCTACCCCAAGGAGCTGCCTAGCTACGTACCCCTAGCCAACATGCTCGACCTGACCTTGCTGCGCAAGCTGCAAGCTCAGTATAAGGGCAAGAGTGTGGCCCCGGCCGAAACCCAGTCCTTCGCCGCCGATGATGAAATCCGCCGCAGCGTGAGCAAGCGCGCCTGGAACATCGAGTTCAACACTGGCCAGAGCACCTTCACCCCCGCCGCCCAGCGCGAGCTGAGCCAGCTCTTCGATGACCTCGTGGTGGCTGGCCGCCTCAAAGTGGCCGTGCACGGCTACACCGACAACACCGGCAACCCCACCGCCAACCAGCAGCTTAGCGAGGCCCGCGCCGAGGCCGTGGCCCACTGGCTCGAAACCAAAAGCGCCAGCGCCTTCCCCCAGGGCCGCGTGCAGGTGTATGCCCACGGCGCCGCCGAGCCGGTAGCCACCAACGCCACCGAGGCCGGCAAAGCCCAAAACCGCCGCGTGGAAGTGGTGCTAGGTAATTAATCAAGAAAGTCTAACTTATTTAAAGAGAACGTCATGCAGAGCGCAGCGAAGCATCTCACCTGCTAACGCCAGGGTTACTAAGCCAACGATTTGAGCGAGATGCTTCGCTGCGCTCTGCATGACGCTAAATTTTCTTAATCCACGCACTATGAGCCCCCTCTTCACCCCCAATGCCCACCCGCGCCGCGCCACCCTGGCCGCGCTAGTGGCGGGCCAGGTGCTGGTTTTGCTGGCGCTGTGGCTCTTCTTTCCGCTCCAGCTTTTCCCTAGCCTGGCCGATGTGTTTCGGGCGCTGGGCGACCTGATTACCACGCAGGGGCTGGTGCCCGAGCTGTGGGCTAGCCTGCTCACGGCGTTTCAGGCGCTGGGCATTGCCACGGTGCTGGCGCTGCTGATTTCTTACCTCACGGCGCTGCCGTTTTTCCGGCCGCTGGCCTTTGCGGCCAGCAAGCTGCGCTACCTCACCCTCACCGGGCTCACGTTTTTTATGGCCCTGCTGCTCAGCTCGGGCCACCAGGTGAAGCTCTCGGTGCTGGTGTTTGGGGCTACGGTGTATTTGGTGACGGGCATGACGCGCGTCATTCTCAGCACTACGCAGGAGGAGCTGGACCACGCCCGCACGCTGGGCCTGGGCGAGTGGGGCAGCTTTTGGCAGGTGGTAGTGCGCGGCAAGCTAGCCGACATGCTCGAAGTAGTGCGCCAGAATTTCGCCATCATCTGGACCCTGATAACGCTGGTCGAAACGCTCTACCAATCGGAGGGCGGCATCGGGCTGCTGCTTTACAAGCAAAACCGCTACCTGCACCTCGATGGCGTGGTGGCCATTCAGTTGGTCATTCTGGCCGTAGGCGTGGCCCAGGACTATGGCTTTGAGGCGCTGCGAAAGACGTTTTTTCCTTATGCTGAGCTGGGGCGGATGTAGCGTGGACTCTGCGAGTCCGCGCGTGTGAACGACTGCCCCTATACCTCTTCAACTACCCACGCGCGGACTCACAAAGCCCACGCTACAACCCACCATGACCGCCCTTCCCCACTCCTACAAAGACCCGCTGCTGACACTACAAGATGTGTCGATGCACTTCGGCTCCGAAGTCATTCTGCGCGACCTCAACGTGCAGGTACTCGACGTTATCCGCCCAGGCCTGAGCCAGGGGCAGGTGGTGGGAATCTACGGGCGCTCGGGCATTGGCAAGTCGGTGCTGTGCCGGCTGCTGGCGGGGCTAGCCAGCCCCAGCACCGGCACCGTGCGCGTGGGCGAAGCCCAGCAGCCCGTGCACCCCGGCGCCGTGGGCTACGTGCAGCAGCGCTACCCACTGTTCAACCACCTTACGCTGCTCGATAACCTGCTGCTGGCCGCTCGCCGCAAGCACGACCCCGCCGAGGCGCAGGCCCGCACCACCGACTACCTCAGCCGCTTCGGGCTGGCCCCCCACGCCCGCAAGTACCCGGCTCACCTCTCGGGCGGGCAACGCCAGCGGGCGGCCATCGCGCAGCAATTGCTGTGCTCCGACCACCTCATTTTGCTCGATGAGCCGTTTTCGGGCCTCGACGTGGCGATGATTGACGAGGTGAAGAAAATCATCGTGGAAGTCACCACGATGGACGAATTGAACACGGTGCTCATCGTGAGCCACGACATCGCCACTACTACCGCCCTTGCCGACCGCCTTTGGTTGCTAGCCCCCGAGCGCGACCCCAGCACCGGCCAGCTGCTGCCCGGCGCCACCATCAGCCCCCGCCACCAGTACAACCTGGCCCAGCTCGGCCTGGCTTGGCACCCCGATGTGGAAGCCGAGCCCGAGTTTGCCCAATTTGTGGAGGGAATAAAGGAAGAAATCCGGCGCAGCTAGGGGGCAGATAGTTCGCCCAAAAACTCAAGCTCCCAGTGCAAATGCCCGGCCGCCACTCCCAGGCCGCCCTACTAAATTCGCCGCTAGGCCAGCCGCTGCGCCTGCTGCACGGCGCTAATAAGCCCGGGCGCATTTTTGAGCGTGGCCAGGGCCAGCTCTTTGGCGGCCTGCTGCCATTCCTCGGGGCTGATGTCGCGGGCCTCGTCGCGCAGCAGGTCGGCCAGGGTATGGAGGGCGTCGGCCAGGGCGTGGTGGCTAGCCCCGGCGGGGCTGTGGGCAGAGGCCAGCAGCACGGCGTAGGCGGTATCCCAGTGCGCCCGCAGCTTCTTGCGCCAAGTGCGAAACACCGATTCCTGCGCGGGCGGGGTTTGCAGGGCCGTCAGCAGGGCCACCAGCGGCAGCAGCCGCACCGCCGACTCGGCCACGGCCCCATCGAGGTGCTGCCGCCGCTCGCGCACGGCCGCCTCAAGCTGCTGAATGCGGGGCAACCCGCCCGGGCGGCGAGCTTCTTTTTGCTGCCGAAAACCTAATACGATACGCTTAGCCATGAGGTCGCTAAAATACGCGCCAGCCCCGGCTACGCCCGCACCATATGCACGTGCGGAATACCGTCCTCCAGGTACCCCTCCCCTTCTACCACGAAGCCGAAGCTCTGGTAGAAATTCAGCAGATACTGCTGCGCCCCAATCTTGATGGGCTGCGCCCCAAATAGGGCCTCACACTGCGCAATGGCCTGGTGCAGCAGCGCCCGGCCCAGGCCGGCGCCCCGGTGGTGCGCCGCCGTCACGACCCGCCCGATGCTAGCCTGCGCGTAGCTGCGCCCCGCCTCAAACAGGCGGGCGTAGGCCGCTAGCTCGCCCGCTGCGGTATAGCCCAGCAGGTGGTAGGCGGCTTGGTCGTGCCCGTCGATATCCTGAAACGCGCAGGTTTGCTCGACCACGAAGACTTCGCTGCGTAGCTGAAGCAGGGCGTAGAGTTCGGCTACGGTGAGGGCGTCGAAGGGCTTGGTAATCCAGTGGAGGGTCATGGGGCCGCGAAAGTAGCACGCGGCAGCAGTAGTTGCTTTGTTGAATAGCATCTGGAACGCCTGTCATGCTGAGCGCAGCGGAGCGGAGCCGAAGCATGACGGTTAGTTTTCCATCATACCCCTACACCACAAAAAAACGGCCCCAACGCTGCGCGCTGAGGCCGTTCCTAATTACTCATGAGCCTATCTACAGATTCATATCCAGTACGATGCGGTAGTGGGCTTTGCCGGCGCGCAGGTGGTCCATGGCGGCGTTGGCCTCACTCATGGGGAAGTGCTCGGTGAGGGGCTTGATGTCGTGCTGGGCGCAGAAGCGCAGCATCTTGTCGATGTGGGCGCGGTTGCCGGTGGGCGAGGCGCCGATAGACTGGTTGTTGAGTAGCAGCGGGAACACCGACACCGGAATCGGCTCCAGCACGGCGCCCACGATGTGCAGGCGGCCATTGGGCTTGAGCATGGCGATGATGTCATTCCAGTCGAGCGATACGTTGGCCGTGACGAGCAGCAGGTCGAAGGTGCGGGCCAGCTTTTTCAGCTCGGCCGTGTCGGTGCTGGAGGCCGTGCGGGTGGCGCCTAGCTGGTGGGCTTCCTCGATTTTGCGCGGGCTGGAGGTGAAGGCCGTGACATCGCAGCCCCATTTGCTGAGGAACTTAACGGCCAGGTGGCCCAGGCCGCCGATGCCGAACACGCCCACGCGGTCGGTGGGCTGCACGTGGTCGAGGATGGGAGCAAATACCGTGACGCCGCCGCACAGCAGCGGGCCGGCCTCGGCGGCATCGACGCCCTCCGGAATGGGCACCGCCCACACCCAATGGCTGCGCACCTGCTCGGCAAAGGCCCCGTGCCGCCCCACGATGGTGGGCTGCAAGGTGGTGCACATCTGCTGGTCGCCGTGGAGGCAGGGCTCGCAGTGCAGGCAGCTGCTGGCGCTCCAGCCCACGCCCACGCGCTGGCCGATGGCGAGGCCTTTTTGGGCGGCTACGTCGCCGAGGCCCACGATGCGGCCGATGGCTTCGTGGCCGGGCACGAAGGGAAAGGCCGAGATGCCCCACTCGTTGCCGAGCATCGAGAGGTCGGAGTGGCAGACGCCGCAGTACTCCACGGCAATGTCTACTTCTTCGGCCCCGAGGGGACCGGGTTCGTAGCTAAACGGTTCGAGCGGGCCGCCGGCCGTGCGGGCGGCGAGGGCTTTTACTTCAGCCATAAGGGCAGGTAGTGGTTTGGTTTGGAGACGGGTGAAACCGCCGTTTCAGGCGAAAACGGGCGGTTGCCTTCTCCAACCGCTAGTCGGCTGGTAGGTTTGGCGGGGTGGCTATCCAGCTTGGCTAAACCAAATCGCGTACCTGCCAGAGCGCTGGCTGACGCTTATCCAAGTCATACAGGAAGAACGGCATACCCCATTGATAGAACTTTGCCGTTAGCTTCTGGTCCAAAATATTTTTCCGGTCCTTTTCCGTCACTTTGCGAAGCAAGGTGCTGCGTTGCGGGGCTAGCGGGGGCTCTTCCAGAAAAAGCACCACTTCAACCAGCGGCTGCTGACTGAGGCAAGCCACCGGCCGCAACGAGGCATCGCCGAGGCGCTCGGCTAGCACTAGGCTAGCCAGCGTACCCAGCGTTTTGCGCAGCATCGTCTGCCGAAGCTCCTCGTGGCGCAAAGCAACGTCGGTAGCAGGGTCACGCTTGCGCTCATCCTTCACTTCGATAAGCTGTAAGCGCTCAGGCTGCCCTGGCAGCCGGCACACGATGTCCATCCCGCGTACCTGCTGCACGCCCTCACTCAGAATAACCCGTCGGTAAAAGCCAGCCAGCTCGCCACTCGCTGGCTCTGCATCGTAGTCGTATTTTACTGCGTACCAATCGGTTGGGAAATCAAAGACTAGGTTGTTCTCCTGAATGGTTGGCATAATACTCCCGGTCTTCGCGGATAAAGATTTCCTCTAGTTCATCCGCTTGCTTTAATTCTACTTCCAGCGCCACTACGTCGGGCAGGTGCTCGAAATTATCAGTTGCAACTATCGTCGTAGCCTCGCCTGGCCTAGCGTTTAGGCCGAAGTATTTTATGGGCAGTGGCACAGCATCTTTTTGTCGCGAGAGGATGTGGAATTCTTTCAGCAAATCCGTGCTGTGCGTAGCCAGAATTATTTGAAAACCCTGACGAGCCAACTCGGCTAGGATAGCGGCTAGCTTTTGTAGAAGCGCAGGGTTTAGATTAGCCTCAGGCTCATCCCAGTAGAGCGTAGTGCTTTTGGTTAGACTACCATTGGCTAACAACTTTTGTAGCGTACCGAATTTGCGCAGTCCTTCAGCAACCATATTTATTGCGGTACGTCGCCCTGCCTTGTCAACTAAAAAATATTTATCTCCTTCTTCCCGCACCTCACCACCTAATACTTCGGTCAATGATTGAATAGCTTGAGCTACTTCAGGTTTGCGAAGAGGCAAAAGGCGAAGTTGATTAAGAAGGTCTGTATAGTTCTTTTCTATTGGCGCGACAATTTGCTCCGAACCAGGTAACATCCAACTTAGCGTGAGAATCTCCTTAGCTGGAATAAAAACAGGCTGAAGAGCTTGCGTAGAACTTGTAAATTCTTGTGAACCTGATGTATTTACTATACCCTCTTGATGATTGCTTTTAGAGGATGACATCATACCAAAAGATACTTTTTCGTTATCTTTAAAAGTAGCCTCTATTAAAGTATGTTCATCTATATTCCATCTAATAAGCGACATTAAACTAGGGCATGAGAATACCATGTACAATGACGTGGAGATATTCCCTTGCCAAGCCCAATCAACTCTGGTGTTACTAGCAGCCGCTATTTCCTTAACAACTCTAGCTCTAGCGTCCTCTAATGCATACCCAACCTTCAGCACATGGCTCTTTCCCGTTCCATTAGTCCCAACCAGCACATTTAGCCCCGGCCCAAACTCAAAGTCGGCGTCGGCGAAAACGGTAAAATTTTTCAGGTGGAGGCGTTTCAACATAGCTCAAATATAAACTACTCCCGCCCCAGCGCCTCGCCGATGCCGCCGGCGATGTGCGCTAGCTGGGTGAGGACCTAGAGCAGCTGGCCGCCGCTGCTGGTGCGTAGGTTGCGGGCGAAGGTAGCGTTGCTGTCGGCCCAGCGGGCGGCTTCGGCGGGGGTGAGGGTGCCGAGCAGCCCGCGCAGCTTGGCTTTGGTGCCGCGAAAGCAGCCCTGGGCGCGGGACGAAACCCACAGCTACTGCCATGCTGATGCCTAGCCCCGACGGCAATAGCCTAGGAACTTGCGGAGGGTAAGCAAGTTGCAGTTTAAGCTGCTAGCTAGGGACTTACGTTCATGCATTCTTCATTGAAATAAAGTGAAAAAGCGCCCACTCTTTGGCCTGAACTCCCGTAGTACGGCGCATCTTGCTTGGGTTGGGGCCGACTGCGCCACTGGCCCGGCTGGTCGTTGCGTGTGCCGGGCGGCAGGCGGCGGCCATTCGTGCTGCGCCCCGCTACTATGCCAGAAACCCGCGACAGTATTACCGACATTTGGGGACCCCGCACCGGCTTTGAGGGCCAGGAGCAGTGGCCCACGCGCGTAGACGAGCACACCACCGAGGCGCCCGACCACTGGGTGCAATCGGCCTGCGTGCTGTGCTCCAACGGCTGCGGCGTCGATATTGGGGTGAAAGACGGCCGCATTGTGGGCGTGCGCGGCCGGGCCGTGGATAGTGTCAACCACGGCCGCCTAGGGCCCAAGGGCCTGCACGGCTGGGTGGCCAACAACAGCCCCGACCGCCTCACCAAGCCACTCATCCGGCGCAACGGGCAGCTCGAAGAAGCCACCTGGGAAGAGGCTATGAGTTTGATTGTGCAGAAATCGAAAGACCTGGTAGCCAAGCACACCAGCAGCTCCATTGGGTTTTATACCTCGGGCCAGCTCTTTCTGGAAGAATACTACGCCCTGGCCATAGTGGGCAAAGCCGGCCTCGGCACGCCGCACATGGACGGCAACACCCGCCTGTGCACTGCCACGGCCGCGGCGGCCCTGAAAGCCTCGTTTGGCTCCGACGGGCAGCCCGGCTCCTACGCCGACCTCGACAGCACGGAGGCCATCTTGCACGTGGGCCACAATATTGCCTCGCAGCAAACGGTGCTTTGGATGCGGATACTCGACCGGCTGGCCGGCCCCAATCCGCCCCAGCTGGTGGTGATAGACCCGCGCCGCACCTACACCGCCGAGCGCGCCACCGTGCACCTGGCGCCCCGCGTGGGCACCAACATCCCGGTGATGAACGGCCTGTTGCACCTCATCATCGAGGCTGGCCACCTCAACCACGCCTACATCGAGGCGCACACCCTAGGCTTCGCCGAGCTAAAGGAAATCGTGGCCAAGTGGACGCCCGACCGCGTGGAGCGCCTCACCGGCGTGCCGGCCGACCAGCTGCGCGCCGCTGCCCACATCCTAGGCACCTGCAAAACGCTGGTTTCTACCGTATTGCAGGGCGTGTACCAGTCGATGCAGGCCACGGCGGCGGCCGTGCAAGTCAACAACCTGCACCTGCTGCGCGGCCTGCTGGGGCACGATGGCAGCGGCATTTACCAGATGAACGGCCAGCCCACGGCCCAAAACACCCGCGAGTGCGGCGCCGACGGCGACCTGCCCGGCTTCCGCAACTGGGGCAACGAAACCCACATTCAGGAGCTGGCCGACCTCTGGAACGTGCACCCCGACCAGATTCCGCACTGGGCGCCGCCCACCCACGCCATGCAAATCTGGCGCTACTGCGAAACGGGCTCCATCAAGATGCTCTGGATTAGCGGCACCAACCCGCTGGTATCGCTGCCCGACCTGGCGCGGGCGCGCAAGATTCTGGCCAAGGAAGACCTGTTTGTCATCGTGCAGGATGCCTTCCTCACCGAAACCACGAAGTATGCCGACGTGGTGCTACCCGCCGCCATTTGGGGCGAAAAAACCGGCTGCTTCACCAACGTGGGCCGCACGGTGCACATCTCGCACAGGGCCGTGAGCCCGCCCGGCGAGGCCCGCTCCGACTTCGATATTTTCGTGGACTACTCGCGGCGCATGGACTTCCGCGACCAGCACGGCGCTCCGCTGCTCACCAGCACCTGGCAAACCACCGAAGACGCTTTCAACGCCTGGCGCGAGTGCACCCGCGGCCGCCCCTGCGACTACACCGGCATGAGCTACGCCAAGCTCAGCGAGGGCTCGGGCATTCAGTGGCCCTGCAACGAGGAGTTTCCCGACGGCAAGAAGCACCTCTACGAAGACGGCATTTTTGCCACCGCCACCGACTACTGCGAAACCTACGGCGAAGACCTCGAAACCGGCGCGCCCCGCTCCAAGGAAGAGTACCAGGCCATCAACCCCGACGGCCGCGCCTTCTTACATGGCGTAGACTACGAGCCGCCCCACGAGGAGCCCGACGAGCAATATCCGCTGTGGCTCACCACGGGCCGCGTGGTGTTTCACTTCCACACCCGCACCAAAACCGGCCGCTCAAAAGCCTTGCAAGATGCCGCGCCTGACAGCTTTGTGCAGCTAGCCACCGAAGACGCCGCCCGCTACGGCATCAGCGAGGGCGATATGGTGGAGGTGACCTCGCGCCGCGGCCGCGTGCTGGAGCCCGCCCGCGTGGGCGGCATCGAGCCGGGCCTGGTGTTCATCCCGTTTCACTACGGCTACTGGGACCAGGCCGACCGCCCTCGCGCCGCCAACGAGCTGACCCTGACCGAGTGGGACCCGGTGAGCAAGCAGCCGCACTTCAAGTACGCCGCCGTCAAGCTGCGCAAAGTTCACGTCTAAGCCCGCCCCGCCATGCACCTCGCCACCTACCTAGGCCTGCTCGAAGACAGCGAAAAGCAACTCACCGCCGCCTTCGAGCACGTAGCCCAAAACCACCGCGACGAGCCCGACATCGAGCAGATGTGCCAGAAATTCTCGGCCTGGTCGCGCAACCACCACGGTCAAATACTGGGCTTCGTCGAGAAGTACGCGGATGAGCAAGAAGCCGAGCCCGATAAACTAAAGCGCGACCTGTTTGCCCCCCACCGCAGCGGCGCCCTCGCCCTGCTGCGCGACCTGCACGACCTCTGGCTGCTCACCCAGCAAGTGCAGCTCTGCTGGACCGTCATCCGCCAAGCCGCCCTAGGCCTCCGCGACGAAGACCTAAAAGCCTGCGCCACCTACTGCGCTGCCCGCACCAAGCGCCAAACCGACTGGCTGCTAGGCCGCGTAAAGCAAGCCGCCCCCCAAACGCTGCTGGTAGCGGAGTAAGGCGTATTTGCAACGAGTAAAGAAATAAAAACGACCGTCATGCTGAGCTGGCCGAAGCATCTCTACCGCACCGTTGGAGGAAGCGACAGAGATACTTCGGCCAGCTCAGCATGACGGTCGTTTTGGGTTCTAAAGGCGTTCTACGCCGGCGCCTGAGCAGCCTTAGCCGATGTAAGCAAGTGGTGGAGCATACCTAGGAAGGTCAGCCCCCAAGCTAGCAGCGCAACATAAGTAGAATACGCCGGAATAACCTTCAACAACGGCAGCGGCAGCACCTCGGCCAGGCGGCCGGTAGCCGCCGTGTACATGCCCAGCGGGAAAATCATGCTCCAGGTAGTAGGCTGATAGGAAAACGCCGGCCGGGCCCGCAGGTGGTACCACCCGCGCAGCACCGTCACAAACGGTATCCACCAAGTGCTGACCACCCAGAACAAGATAATCCAGCCCTTGACAAAAGCCGCGACCGGAGCCAACGCCGGCATCTGCGGCAGTAGCGGCAGCAGCCCGGCCCCCGCCAGCACCGTGATGGCACTCCCGCCTACGCTAATCCAGTACGGAGCCCCTACCTCATCTTTTTCAACCCTCACAAACGTGAGCCGATAAAACAGGAGCGTGCTGATGACCACGTAAAACAGGCTACCCAGCATAAACAAGCATAGCACACTAAACACCGCCAGCTCGGCGGGCAGCGGCAGGTGCGGCACCAGGCCGCCGCCCAGCACCGCCAGCGCCTCGGTGGCTACCACTAGCAGCAGCCAGTTGCCGCCCAGCCCGGTTTCCAGCGGGGGCTTGTCACGCCGCAACGTCACACTGAGCAAGAAGCTGTAAAGCAACACTACCCAGCAAACGGCCCCAAATACCCACAGCCCCTGCGCTAGCTGCTGGGCGCCGCGCAGCTGCACCGCTTGGTTGCCGACCAGGCAGGCCGCCGCTACCACCGCCAGGTACGTAGCGCCTTGCTCGTGCGAAGTCAGCTCAGCCTTCACGCCCGCAAAGAACCCTAGGACTCGTGCCACCAGCAGCCCCAGAAACAGCGGAAACAGCCCTAGGTTAAGGTAAAACAACGCATCGGCCAGCCCATCGAAGTGCTGCGCATGGGCCGCTAGCGACAGAATGCCCGTCGCCATCGTGAAATAAGCGGGCGGAAACTTCTTAATCACGGACTTCCACATAGCTACTAGCGGCTGCTAAAGGCTGGAACTACGCGTAGGTGGCCGCTTCGTTTCCGCTCGGCTAGGCGTACTAAGCAGCTAGCCAGGCTTAACCAGAACTGGCAACCGAAGGTGGAGGCTGAGGCTAAGTTTATCTAGCTTGTAGTCGGAAAGGAAGAGAAAATATGGGGAGCTAGCTTATTCATTTTATTTACAGTTGCCCCTCCCGGCCCAGCGCCTCACGGATGCCGCCGATACCGCCGGAGATATTCTCTAGCTGGGTGAGGACCTGGAGCAGCTGGCCTCCGCTGCTGGTGCGCAGGTTGCGGGCGAAGGTGGCTTTGATGTCGGCCCAGCGGGCGGCTTCGGCGGGGGTGAGGGTGCCGAGCAGCTCGCGCAGCTTGAGTAGGTTGGCTTCGGTGCCGCTGGTCAGGGTTTGGGCCTCGCTGGTGTAGTGGGTGGCGAGCAGGGCCTGGAGCTCGGCGTCGTTCTGGATGGGGCTGACTTTTTCGGCCAGCTTGCTCATGTTGCGGTACGAGCCCTGGAGCTTGAAGGGCGGCTCGGTGCGGTAGTCGTGGGCCTGGGCCGCCGAGCGGATGTACTCCTCGTTGACGCGGGCCACCACGTCGCGCAGGGTCAGCAGCTTTTGCAGCACGGCCACGTACTCGGCGATTTCCTGGGGCGAGTGGGTGGCCTCGAAGGTGAGGCCGGTGCTGTCGCCGGTTTGGGCCAGGCGCAGCAGCGGGTACACGTCGGCCTGGCTTTTGGCCACGAGGCGGGCCAGGGTGGGGTTGGCCACCAGCGCGTTTTCGAGGTAGCTGAGCAAAAAGGCCGGCCGGGTATCGCCGATGATGTCGCCGAGGTTGTAGATGTCGGCGCGGTTGGCGAGCATGTCGGGGATGCGGAACTGCTCGCCCGACTCGGTGTAGGGGTTGCCGGCCATCACCACGGCCACCTTGCGGCCCCGGAAATCGTAGGTTTTGGCGCGGCCCTGGTACACGCCCTCTATCTTGCGCTGGGCATCGCAGAGCGAGATGAATTTCTGCAAAAACTCGGGGTTACAGTGCTGAATATCATCGAGATAAATCATCACGTTGTCGCCCATCTCGAAGGCCAGGTTGAGCTTCAGCAGCTCTTCGCGAGCGCCGGAGTTGGGGGCCTGGGCGGGGTCAACGCTCGTCACGGCGTGGCCGATGGCCGGGCCGTTGATTTTCATAAAAATCAGCCCCAGGCGGTTGGCCACGTATTCGAGCAGGGTGGTTTTGCCGTAGCCGGGCGGCGAAATGAGCAGCAGCAGCCCCATGAGGTCGGTGCGCTTGTCGGCCCCCGCCGTGCCGATTTGCTTGGCCAGGTTGGCCCCGATGAGCGGCAGGTACACCTCGTCAATCAGCTTATTACGCACAAACGAGGCCAGCACCCGCGGACGGAACTCGCTGAGGCGCAGCTCGTCGGCGGCGCGGGCCAGCAGGTCTTTTTTCAGGTGCTGGAAGGCTTCGTACTGCGGCACCACCTCTTGGGTGTAGCGGCGCAAGCGCTGGCGAAACTCTGGAAAATCAAGCTCATAATTTCGCTCCACAATGTGCGGGTGGCTGCCCTGCAAGCCGGTCAGCGTTTCACGCAGCGGCGTGCGCACCACGCGGGCCGCATCGAGGCTAGCGGTGGCGAGCAGCTGGGCGGCTTCGTCCACAAAGTCGGCCAGCCGCGCGCCGCCACTCCCCTGCTGCCCAAACGAGCGCAGCCACTGCCGAATCAGCTGAAACTGCGCGGCGGGCTGGTCGGCCAGCGCCGCCACCGAGGCCTCGTACTGCGCGGTAGCACTGCGCTCCTTCAGCGTTTGCTGAAACTGACGCACTAATTCTTCCGCCTCGGCCGCGATAACAAACGTTTCGCCCTGGGTGAGTTCGGCGAATAAATACTCGCCCGCCTCGGCCACTTCCTCGCTGGTAAATAGCTTGGTGGTACGGGTAAATTCAGCCACGGCCACCTGCAATTCCTGCGTGAGGTCGGCAAACTCGCGGGCATCGGGAAACACCTGGAGCAGCACGCCGATGCCCTGCAACTGGCGCTGCCAGCTGGCGCGCTGGCCTTCGGGCGCAAAGCGCTGCCAGTAGAGCGCCGCCGCCGCCCGCCCCGGGCTAGGGTAGCGCAGCAGGCCGGCCGTGCGGGTGAGGCGCACCAGCGCGCCCAGCAGCAGGGCGGCATCGGCATCGTGCACGCCCTTGAGGTAGCCCTCGGCGTAGCGCGGGGCCATGAATTGCTGCACGTAAGCCGTTAATTCAGCCGCCGTTAGCTTAGCCAGGTCGTCGATGCCGAGCACAGCGGGCGCTTCGCCGTGGGCCGGCGCGGGGTGCGCGGCGGCTTGCAGCAGCTGCCAGGCCAGGTACTCGGCGCGGTACACATCAGTATTTTCGGAGACTACCACCTGGTCCCACACCAGGCGGGCGGCGAGCAGGGCGGGGTCGGTTATTTTCTGGAAGAAATTGGTGCCCGTGAGGTGGTAGTGCAGCTCGCCGTCGCGCAGCACCACGGTGAGGTCGAGTGACTGGGTATTGACGGTGAAGGCGTAGTTGCCGAATTTCAGCGCCTGCCCGCCGTCGGTGAATAATTCGGCGCGGTCTTTCAGCTGGCGCACGGCGTCTTCCTTCACCGTTTTGAGGCGGCTTTGCAGGTCGTCGGCCTTCACGGTGTCGCCGAGGGCTAGCAGGTCCTGCACGGTCTGGCGCACTTTTTCCACCAGCATATCGGCGGCGAAGTAGCCATTGATGTCAGCCAGCGTTTCGAGCCGAGCCAGCCGGTTTTGCACCGCCTTGATGATGCGCTCGGCCGACTGCGCCAGGGCCGAAGCCCGCTGGTTACGGGCTTCCACCAAGCTCACCTTGCGCGACTCAAACGCCTCGTACACCGCCTCGCGGCGCTCGGCAATCTGGGTAAGAAAATGGTCGAAGTCAGGGAATTTGCCTTCTAATTCTTCCAACTGCACGAGCAGCTTGGTACTGTATTCTTCGCACTTAGCGGGCGTGTCGCTCAGGTCGAGGTAATTCACCAACGCCTGTTCCAGCAGCTTGAGCTGGGCCGTAAACTCGGCCTGGGCCTCGGTGCCAGCCAGCGCCTGCCGCCGTCGCTTCAGCGCCGCCCGTATCTGGTTGAAGCCTGCGTAAATAGTCGAGATATTATCGATAATGCGCGTGGTCTGGGTGGGGTCTTCCATCGGCAGGCTACCCACCACCTCAATCAATAATTCCAGCTCGGCCGATACGGCGTTGGCTTCCTTTTCGCGGTCGTTGGCCTCTACTACTTTTTGCACTTTCTCCACGCTGTCGGCAATGGCCTGCACGCGGGTAGCGTAGGTTTTCAGCGCGTCGGGCCGCAGCAGGAACTCCACCGTTTGGCCGGCTACCTGCTTGCTTACCTCGGCTAGCTCGACCGCCGCTTTTTCCACGGCCGGCGCATCCACGTAGCGCAATTCTTTAAGCGAAATCACCGCCCCCCGCGTGGTGCGCAGCTCGGCTAATAATTGCACGTATTCGTTGACCTCCGTCACATCAGCCATGCGACCGATGCGGGCGCGCAGCTCGTCGGCCTGGCCCAGCACGCGCTGCACCGCCTCGGCCGTGCTCTTACGGATACTGCGCACTTTATCAAACTCTTCCACCGCCGCCGTGGCCGTCTGCTGAATCTCGCTCAGCGGCTCGGCCAGGGCCTGAGCGGCGGGGTCGCGCAGCCAGTGGTACACGTCGGCTAGGGTCGTGGTGCGCCGAATAAGGTCGAGGTAGAGGCCCGAGTAACTATCCTCCTTGCCCACCAACGTCAACACTTCCTGCACCTCGGCCATCGCCCGCACTATCTCCTTGTTGCCCAGCTTATACAAAGCCGATTCCTGCGTCACGGGTAGCTCAAAATCGGCGGCCACGTAGGGCGTCTGCCAGATTTGCACCGCGTGGTGTTTTTTGGCTTCGCTATCGGGCCGGAAATAGCATAATTCCCCGTCCTCAAACAAGGCGTAGCCGCTGCAAATTATCGGATTATCAACCCGCTGCGCAATCAGGTTATACGACAATAATAAATACGTCCCGCTTTCCTTATTATAGAAAACATACAGAAAATCCTCCCCGTTGGGCGACGCAATGCGCTTCTCAAACAGCATGTCGCGCAGGCCGTTTTCAAATAGCTTTCCCTCGCCGGTTTGCAGGTAAAACCCATGCGGAAATATCAGCCCCTGCCCATCGGGCAGCAGTACGCAGGCGTCGGCTAGGGCATCCAGCCGCTGGGCCGTACGCAGCTTGGAATTAAAAAGAAAATACCGATAAACCGACTCCTGATATGGCTTGATTTTAAGCAGAATTAAATTCTCGATTACGGCGTAGTGAATTTCCGAATCGTCCAGCGTCTGGTCCTTATCGGCCACCGGCTCGGCCAGTATTCCCTTGCCGGTTTCGGTGTTATTCTCGACTTTAATAGTCAGGTCGCCGCCGATAGTTTCGACAAAAACCTTGTCCTCGATGCTAACGTGCGGGTATTTGCCCGCCACCTGCATGTCGCGCGTGGCCCGCTTCCAGGCAAACTCGTGCTGCGGCGGAAACACGTATTCGTGGTCGCTGCGGTTGTCCAGGTACGTGAGCGTATCGTCCTTGAGCAGCCACTTAAAAGTCTTAATATCGTTCGGGGTTTTGCCCACCCGAAATACCATAAATAGGTGTGGCCCCAACACCGCGAATTTTACAAACTGCGTGTTTTTGTAATAGCGGTATAGATTGCGAAATTCTTCCAGAAACTGCGGGTTTTCGAGCAGGGTTAAATTCAGCGGCTGAAACTCGCGGTTGGCGTAGTTATACACCCCAAATACGTCGGCTAATTCTGTCTCCGTTTTCAGGCCGATAACGACGTTGAAGCCGAAAATAAATTTATCTCCCACCGGCACCATATCCCACGGCACGCAATTGTTGGTGGTCGTGATGCGGCCCGTACCCAGCAGGCGCGTGTCGATGGCACCGAATACGGCTTTGCGCTCGGTGTTAAGCTTTTCGAGGCGCGCCCGCAAGTCGGCCCCGCTCTTTTGCAGGCGGCTGCGCAGGATTTCGTAAGTACCGCCTTCGAGTTGGGGGGTTGGTTCCATCGTGTAGCGCCTCACCCCTAGCCCCTCTCCGAAAAGGAGAGGGGGAGTAGTTTCTAGTTCTAAGGCTAGCTAACCAGTGGGTGTGGGTGTAAAAGAATAAATAATAACGGACTAAAACTAGAAGCTAGTCCCCTCTCCTTTTCGGAGAGGGGCTATGGGCGAGGCGCTACGTGCGATTATTTTAAATCAATCGATTTCACCGATTTATCGGAAATACCCAGCGCAGCGGCGGTGCTAGCCAGCTGCGAAATAGTGCTGCGCGTCTTCTCGTCGCCAGCTTTATTCATCAGTTGCAGCAGTAGCGCCGATACGCTCAGGTTACGCATTTCCTCGCTGCTAATGCCAAACTGGCTGACGAACTTGCGCAGGTTGGTTTTGAAATCGCCACCCCCGTCGTGGTCGAAAAATGCGTCCTTCACCGTGCCCAGCACCTCGCTGTTGTGCACCGTGCGGTCGATGGCTTTGCCCTTGGTAATGGAGCCGATAATCTGGTCGAAGAACATGGTTTCGCCGCCCACGATGTCGATTTTAGCCGCTTTCAGGGCCGCGCCGATAACGTCGGCCTGCGAGGCCGCGATGTCCTTTTGAATGCTGATTTGAGCCAGTTCCACCGACTTTTCCTTGTCGAGACGCAGCTTAAATTCCTCGTGGTCTTTGCCCACGCCGTCAAGCTTTTTCATGGCGTCGGCTTTGGCTTCGATGCCTTTGGCTTCAATCGCGAATTTTTGCTCGTTCACGGCCACTTCAGCGAGGCCTTTTTTCTGGTCAGCGGTGGCGCGGGCCTCCACTACGGCAGCGTCGGCAATCCCTTTTTCGCGGTTGACTTTGGCAGCTACGAAGCCGATTTTTTCGTCGGCCTCGGCCTGGGCGGTGGCTTTCACCTGAATGGCCTGCGCCTCGGCCGAGGATGTGAGCTGCATCACGGCGGCGGCGGTTTCGCCTTCTTTCTGGTGGGCGGTGGCTTTGGCCTGCATCACCTGGGCTTCGGCCAGGCCCACGGCGGCGGCTTTGCTCGCCTCGGCCTCGGCCATGATGCGGATGGCCTGGGCGCGGTGGTCGGCGGCGGTGCGCTCGCCCTCGGCATCAATAACGAGCTGCTTGGCGCGGAATTCGGCCGCCTGGCGCTCCATTTCGGCCGTGCCGACGAAGCTGATGGTGCTGGCCTCGTTTTTCTGATTAGCGGCGGTGAGGGCCACCAGCTTTTCGCGGTCAGCTTGAGCCTGGGCGCGGGTATCCTTGATGCGCTCTTCTTCCTGCACGGTCGCTTTTTCGACCGTAATGCGCTCGCGGATAATCACCTGGATATTTTTCTTCTCTTCTTCCAGCGCCTTTTCTTTTTCAATCTGGGCCAGGGCTACCATACGCTCACGCTCGTTGGCTTCGAGGGCCTGGGCCTGGGCCACGCGCTCGGTTTCGATGGCATCGGTGCGCTGCTTATTGCGCTCGGCCACTAGTATTTGCCGGTCGCGGTTTTGCTCCGCAATTTTCACTTCTTCCTCGGTAGTGATGCGAGCACGCTCGCCTTTTAAGCGCTCTTCCTGGCGCACTTTCTCGGTTTCGGCCGCTTCGCGGGCCCGAATGCTGGCAATTTCCCGAATTTGTTTTTCCTGGTTTTCGGTTAATTGTTTTTCGAGCTGCAAAATCGTTTCCTGCGCCTCAACATCCTGCTTCTTAATGGTTTTTTGCTGGTCGCGCTGAATCTGGTTGGCCTGGATTTTCTGCTCTGAGGTGAGGGCAATAATTTTCTTGATGCCTTCCGCGTCCAAAATATTATCCTGGTTGAGCGCGTGCAGCGGCGTTTGCTCCAGGTAGTCAATGGCGCAATCATCGAGTACGTAGCCGTTGAGGTCGGTGCCGATAATGCGCAGAATTTCCTGCTTGAACTGCTCGCGGGAATTATACAACTCGATAAAATCGAAGTGCTTGCCTACGGTTTTCAAGGCTTCCGAGAATTTGGCGTCGAACAAGGCTTCGAGTGCCTGCGGGTCGGAGGCGCGGTGCGCACCAATGCTTTGCGCCACGTTTACCACGTCGTCGTGGGTTTTATTTACCCGCACGAAGAAATTCACTTTCACGTCGGCGCGCATGTTGTCTTTGCAGACCAGGCCCTCAGCGCCAGCGCGGGCGATGATGATAGTTTTCAACTTAATATCCATCACCTCCAGCTTATGAAGAATGGGCACGATGAGGATACCGGAAAACGACACCTTGGTATCGCCCATGCCAGTGCGCACCAGGGCCTCACCCTGCACGGCTTTTTGGTACATGCGCGCCACAATGGCCAAAAAGCCCAGCAGCAGCACGCCAATAATGACCAGAATGGCCCAGGATACTTGTGCAACCATGAAAAGTAAAAGAATTAAATAGGCAGAAAAAGGAAATTATTGGGGCAAATCAGGTAGTCAGAGAATTTCGTCAATTCCATCAAACAGAATACCACCTATCGATTTGGCGGCTATTTCCGCTAGGGCACTTGCTGTTTTCTTTGGCAGAATTAGCAGTTCGGTCAGCATTTTCAGACGCTGGTGTAGGGCTCAATTAAATAGCAGCGGCGCGGCGTGTCGTAGTCGATAACCAGGGCCGTTTCGCCCTTGCCGAGCGGGCGGCCCGTGGTGCGCACGTTGAGCATGAGCGGCGCGCCGTCAATGCGCACGGTGGCCTGGCCGAGCTGACTCGCGGTGGTGGGCAGCAGCACGGTACATACCTTGCCCAGGGCCACGGCGCCGCTGTCGTGGTCTTTTTCGAGGGCAGCGAACAGGCGCACGAAGGGCTGCGTCAACACCTTGGCTACAAAGAGACTAGCCAGCAGCAGCGGCAGCAAAAACAGCAGCCCGCGCAGCAGCGAGGTATTGCCGGTGTAATAGTTGGCGAGGATGCTGCCCACCCACAGCGGCAGCGCTACGAAGCTGACGAACAACATCAGCGGCACGCGGCCGAGGTTGAAAAAGGCCAGCGCGCCGTTGAACCAGTCGGCGTGGGCGCCGGGCAAGTGGCCGGCATCGGCGTGCAGGTCGGCGTGGCCGCCGAGGTGCAGGTCGGCCGTTTTGAAATCGAGCAGCCCCACGATAACCGTGAGCCAGTACAGCAGCACGAACACCAGCAGCCCGGTCGCCACCAGATTGGGCGGTAATACGGCAGCTTGTAAAAGTTCGGTCATAGCAACGGTTCTATCGCTGGGTAAAGCTAGGCATTACAGCGGTCGCGCCGCGCGGGCGGGGCCAGCCCGGCTTTACTCCGCTAGCCCCAGCTTGGCCTTCAGGGCCTGGAGGTCTTCGCTGGCCTGCCCGGCTCCAGCCTTGCCGATGGCCTTATTAATCTCGTCGTCAATGCTTTTGCTTTCCTGGGCAATTTCGCTGTACGACTCAGCCAAGGCTTCCTGCACGGCCACTTTTTCCTTCATGCGCTCGAGCAGCGCTACCGTGCCCGACGAGTCGAGCTGCGCCAGCTGTTTGTTGATGGTGGCCGTGGCGGTGCTCACGGTCACGCGGGCCTTCAGGGTTTTCAGCTCGTTTTCCCACTGGCCGATGGTCGATTTCAGCGCCTGCACGCTCTGGTCGAGCTGCGCGGCCGACTTCTCGAAGCGGGCCTGGTCCTGGGCCGCGCGGGTAGCGTGGGTCTCGTTTTCGGCTTTTTTGAGCAGGGCCTCGGTGGCTAGCCGGTCGGCTTCGGCACGGTCGAGGTCACCTTTGTGGGCGCGCTGAAGCAGCAGCACGGCCTTGTTTTCGTAGTCGGCCGCCTTAGCGCGGAAGCCCTCGGCCTCGTTGCGGGCGCGGATGACCATCGCCTTCACCTCGGCCAGGCCGTGCAGGCTTTTGTCGAGGTCTTGGCGCAGGTCGCGCAGGCCCTGCTCGGTGAGCTTGATGGGGTCTTCGAGCTGATTGACGGCGGCGTGGGCCTCTGACTGCCCGATTTTGAAAAGACGATTCAGAATGCTCATGGCGCAGGCAGTTGAGTGAGTGATACAGATTTATCGCGCCTGGCCCGACCTGCATTACACTCGCAGCGCAGCAGACCCAGGCGCGGTGGTAAATGTAAGGCGCTGACCGGCGTACAGGCGGAACTCTGGCGGCTAGTTACTCCTAATCTTAGCGCTTAGCCTTTGTCGAAACAGTTTATCACTCAAATTAATGGTCTTGAAACGCGAACTACAGCGTTTGCGCTACTATGCGCTGCGGCGCTAAAACTACCCCTACCCCACGGCCCATTCGACTCCTACCTTTGAATCCCTAACTCCTCACTACACAAAGTGCCCACCGGAACCCTGCTCCTCATCGACGACGAAGCGCGCTTGCGCCAGCTGCTGGCCCAGGTGCTGGAGCTGGAAGGCTACACCGTGCTGCAAGCCCCCGATGCCTACCGCGGCTTGGCCCTATTGGCCGCGCACGCCGCCGAGGTGCTGGTGGTGCTTTCCGATGTGAAGCTGCCCGACGGCCACGGCGTGGAGTTGCTGCCGCGCTACCGCGCCGCCGCGCCGCTGGCCGAGGTGGTGCTGCTCACGGCCTTCGGCACCATCCCCGACGGGGTGAAGGCCATGAAGCTCGGGGCTTTCGACTACCTCACCAAGGGCGATTTTGAGCAGCAGTTGGTGGTGGTGGTGGAGCGCGCCGCCGAAAAGGCCCGCCTCCAGCGCCGGGTGGCCGAGCTCGAAAAGCGTGTGGGCCAGCGCCATAGCTTCGAGAGCATGATAGGCGAGGCGCCGGCCCTGCGCCGCGCCCAGCACCTGGCTAGGCAGGTGGCGCCCACCGATAGCACCGTGCTGCTCGAAGGCCCCACCGGCGCAGGCAAGGAGCTGTTTGCCCAGGCGCTGCACGAGGCTAGCGGGCGCAAAAGCAAGCCGTTCGTGGCCGTCAATTGTTCGGCCTTTCCCAAGGATTTGCTGGAGAGCGAATTATTTGGCTACAAGAAAGGTGCCTTCACGGGGGCGCTGACGGATAAGAAAGGCCTACTGGAAGAAGCCAGCGGCGGTACACTTTTCCTCGATGAAATCGGCGAGCTGGAGCTGAACGTGCAGGCCAAGTTTCTGCGGGTGCTGGAGATGCAACAGTTTACCAAGCTCGGCGACACCAAGGCCACGAGCGTAAATATTCGGCTGGTGGCGGCCACCAACCGCAACCTCAAGCAGGAGGCCGCCGAGGGGCGCTTCCGGCCCGATTTGTACTACCGGCTCTCGGTGTTCACCATCCTGGTGCCTTCGCTGAAGGAGCGGGCTAGCGACGTGCCCCTACTAGCCGGATTTTTCTTGCAACACTTTGCCGCCCGGCTAGCTAAGCGCCTGCCCGGCCTCGCGCCCGATACCGTGGCCGCGCTGCAAGCCTACGCCTGGCCTGGCAATGTGCGCGAACTCAAAAACGTGCTGGAACGCGCCGCCATCCTGGCTCCGGCCGGCGAATTATTGGCGCTGGAGTATCTGCCCGAGGAGTTTCAGAGCGGTGCGCGCCCGGTGCTTTCGGCCGATGATGAAAGCCTGCGGGCGTTGGAAGCCCGGCACATCAAGCGGCTAATGGGTGACTTGCTGGGCAACAAGCCCGAGGTGGCCAAGAAGCTGGGTATCGGCCTGACCACGCTGTACCGGAAATTGCAGGAGTACGGGTTGGAGGAGTAATTCACCCTAGCCACTACTTGGCGGCTTTACCTAGCGTCCTTAACGCCAAGCAAACCACCTAAGGGCTTGATTTTATGAAACTACCGTTACTCCTCTCCCTCCTAAATCTCACCGGCACCCTCGCTTTTGCCCAAACCCAAAAGCTCATCGTGCTGGGCGTGGCGCAGGATGCGGGCTACCCCCAAATCGGCGCCGTGCAAGAGTTTGCGGCCGTGGAGTTGGGCCAGCGGGTGCGGCAAAAGGTGGTGGCGCTGGGGGTAGTGGATGAGCAGGCCGGACAAAAATTTCTCTTCGAGGCCACGCCCGACCTGCCGGCGCAGCTCTACGCGCTCAACGAGTTTTGGCCCACGCCGGGCACGCTGCCCACGGGTATCTTCCTTACGCACGGGCACATGGGGCACTACACGGGCCTGCTGTACCTGGGGCGCGAGGCGAGCGGCGCCCGCGCGGTGCCCGTGTACGCCATGCCGCGCATGGCCAGCTTTCTGACGAATAACGCGCCCTGGAGCCAACTGCTGGCACTCCACAATATCGAGCTGCGCCCGCTGGCGGCCGGCCAGCCGGCTAGCCTCAATGCGAAGCTGAAAGTGACGCCGTTGCTGGTGCCCCACCGCGACGAATTCACCGAAACGGTGGGCTTCGAGATTCAGGGCGCGCATAAAAAAGCGGTTTTTATTCCCGACATCGACAAGTGGAGCAAGTGGCCGCAACCCCTGCCCGAGGTAGTCAAAAACGCCGACTACGTGCTGCTCGATGCCACCTTCTACCTCAACGGCGAAATTGCGCGCGATATGGCTGAGGTGCCGCATCCCTTTGTGGAAGAAACGATTAAGCTGCTCCAACACCTGCCGCTGGCCCAGCGCGCCAAGGTCTATCTCATTCACTTCAACCACACCAACCCGCTGCTGAACCCGGCCAGCCCCGAGCGCGCCGAGGTGCTGCGCCAGGGCTTTCGCGTGGCCGACGAGGGCCTGGAGCTGGGCCTGTGAGGTGGCCGCGCCGGGCTCAGCACGCCGGGCGTAATTATTTTGCCGCCTGGGCTATTCATGCCGCGCTATGTCGTTAAAAACCCAAATTCGCCTGGGCGTTTTCATCATGCTGGGGCTGCTGCTGAGCCTGGGCAGCTACGTGGTGGTTACCATTCACCGGCTCGAAACCGAGGCGCCCAGCGTGCAGCAAACCAACGCGCTGGCGGCCCAGCGGGCGGTGTATTTGTTTTTGCTAGTCAGCACCTTGCTGGGCATTATCCTCATGGTGCGGCTGCCGCGGCTGGTCACGCGGCCGCTCACGCGCCTCACCGCCGACGTGGAGCGCGTGGCCGCGCCCGGCCCGGTTACGCGGGTGGCCGTGACCCGCAACAACGAGGTGGGCCACGTGGCGGCGGCCGTCAACCGCGTGCTGCGCCAGGCCGAAGACGAGCGCCGCACTACCCTGGCCGAGCTCATCACCCAGCGCAACCGTACCGACAGCCTCGTGCGCGGCCTCGACGAGGGCTTGTTATTGATTGACCAGCACGGCCTTATTGTACTGGCTAACCCCGTGGCCTGCCTACTCTTAGGCCAGTCGGCCAAAACGCTGCTTGGCCAGCCGGCCGCCGCCGTAGCCAGCCACAACGAGATGCTGCGCGAGTGGCTGCGCGCCCTCGACGCACCCGCCGCTGGCCCGGCTTCTCCCGACGCCACGGCCGAGGCCAGCCGGCCCGCCGGCCCTGTTTTCATGGTGCGGCCGCACGGTGAGAACTTGCACTACCAGCTCACGGTGAGCGAAGTGACGGAGCTGAACGAGGAGCTGAGAAAGGCGGTGCCCGCGGGCCACGTCTTTTGCCTGCGCGACGTGTCAGCCTTCAAAAACCTCGACCAGGTGAAATCGGAGTTTCTGGCCACGATTTCGCACGAGCTGAAGACGCCGCTGGCCAGCATCAACCTGAGTTTGATGCTGATGCAGGACGAGCGCCTCACCGCCGCCCGGCGCCAGGAAATAGCGGGCGGCATCCGCAGCGAAACCCAGCGGCTGCTGGGCATGGTGGGCCAGCTCATCGAGATTTCGCGCCTCGACGCGGGCAAGGAAATTCGCCTCAACCTGGCCGCCGTGCCGCTGCCCGAGGTCGTGCGCTACGCTACCGACACGGTGCGCGCCCAGCTCACCGACAAGGACTTGCGCCTGGCCGTGCACCTGGCCGAGCCCCTGCCCCCAGCCCTGGCCGACGAGGAAAAAACGACCTGGGTGCTCATCAACCTCTTGTCCAACGCCATTCGCTACTCGCCGCACGGCGCGGCGCTCACCATCCGGGTGGTGCCCTGGGGCGAGATGGTGCAGCTGAGTGTGGAAGACCAGGGGCCGGGCATTGCCAAGGAGTATCACCAGCGCATTTTTCAGCGCTTTGGCGGAGTGCTGGGGCCGGCCGGGCAGCAGCGCGGCAGCTCGGGGCTGGGGCTGAGCATCAGCCGTGAGTTTATTACGGCGCAGGGCGGGCAGCTGTGGGTGGAGAGCCAGCCGGGAGCAGGCAGCTGCTTCACGTTTACGCTACCGGCGGCGGGGTAGCCGCGCGCACGTTGTAGCTGGCGCTGCCAGCCTACGCGGCGGCCCGGGCGGGCAGGTCGCCCTGGCATTGCATGAGCCAATTGGTGAGGGGGCCTTCTTCGCAGAAAAAAGCAACCCGGCTGGGGCCGGCCGTGGGGCTACCCAGCTGGGCCAGCAGGCTGGGCGTGAGCAGGTAGCCCAGGCACACGGGCCCGTCGAGGCGCTGGGTGGCCTGCGTCAGAAATTCTGTATTCACCCAGCGGCGGTCGGCCTCGTCGGGGGCATTGCGGCTGCGCAAATCCACCTTCCAGCACGCGCAATTCACTTCGCGGGCCAGGCGCAGCATAGCGTAGTAGCCCTGCCGCAGCTCGGCGGCCGATACCGGCCGGCGCCAGCGCGCCACCAGGTAGTGCACATCGGGGCGGTAGCGCAGCTCCAGAAAATCGGCTTCCGGCTGGGGGGCGCCGGGCGGGGGCACGGTGGGCATGGCAATCATGATAACGAGGAATAATAACTAACCTGAGGAGGCTCGTTTCGACGGCGAAGGTTGCCAGGGGTTTAGCGAAACGGGGGCTTTATTCGGCCGGCGGCGGGGGTTTCTAGACCAAGGGGGTAGTTTCTTCGGATGATGCTGGCACCAAACTAGTGCCCCAAGCTGTAGCCTGCATGAGGGCCGGCCCCAACCCGCCGGCCTGGCTTATTTTGCCCATATGATTCGTCGCTTATTGCCTTTGCTACTCGCTGTTACCGGCGTTGCACCCGCCGCGCTGGCCCAAACCAAAATAAAAATCAAGACCAAGAACCTCCCCACCGCCGCGGCCGCCTACCCCGACGCCGCCCGCTACCCGCTCGGCCAGTACCCCTACTACCAGGGCCCCGATTTGGGGCTGACCTTTGACCGCGACGGCCAGGGCACGCTGCGCGTGTGGGCGCCCACCGCCGAGGCCCTGCGCCTGCGCCTCTACGCGGCCGGGGCGGGCGGCGCGGCCACCGCTACCCGCGCGCTGGCCCGCAGCACCAGCGGCACCTGGGTGGTGAGCCTGCCCGCCGGCACGAGCGGCTTCTACACCGTGCAGGCCACCATCGCGGGCCGCGACCTAGCCGAGGTGGCCGACCCCTACGCCCGCGCCGTGGGCGTGAACGGCCGCCGCGGCGCCTGGCTCAACCCCGCCTTGGCTAGCCCCACAGGCTGGGCCGAGGACCTGCGGCCCAAAATGGGCGCGCCCACCAGCATCGTCATCGGCGAGGTGAGCGTGCGCGACCTGTCGGCCAGCCCGCAGTCAGGCATCAAAAACAAGGGTAAGTTTCTGGGCCTGACCGAGCCCGGCACCACCGGGCCAGGCGGCGTGCGCACCGGCCTCAGCCACTTGCAGGAGCTGGGCATCACGCACGTGCACCTGCTGCCCGTCAACGACTTCGCGGCCATTGATGAAAGCCAGCCGGCTAGCCCCACGCGCTACAGCTGGGGCTACGACCCGCTCAATTACTTCGTGCCCGAAGGCTCCTACGCCACCTCGGCCGAGGACCCGGCGGCGCGCATCCGCGAGTTCAAGCAGGCGGTGCAGAGCCTGCACGACCACCAGCTGCGCGTGGTGGCCGACGTGGTCTTCAACCACGTGGCCGACGCCGGCACCAGCGCCTTCGAGCAATTAGTGCCCGGCTACTACTTCCGCCACGAGGCCAACGGCCAACTCGCCAACGCCACCGCCTGCGGCAACGAAGTAGCCTCCGAGCGCCCCATGGTGCGCAAGCTTATCGTGGATGCCGTAGCCCACTGGGCCCGCGAGTACCACGTCGATGGCTTCCGCTTCGACCTCATGGGCGTGCTCGATTTGGAAACCATGCGCGCCGTGCGCGTGGCCCTCGACCAGCAGGACCACAGCATTTTCGTCTACGGCGAGGGCTGGGCCGCGGGCCCCAGCCCCCTGCCCGAAGCCCAGCGCGCCGTGAAGGCCAACGTGGGGCAGCTGCCGCGCATTGCGGCCTTTGGCGATGAGCTGCGCGATGGCGTGAAGGGCCACTACGCCCACCAGGCCGAGGCGGGCTTCGTGGGCGGCCAGCCGGGCCTGGAGGAAAGCGTGAAATTTGGCATCGTGGCCGCCACGCCGCACCCGCAGCTCGATTATCAGAAAGTAAACTACAGTAAAGCGCCCTGGGCCAGCCAGCCCGGCCAGGCCCTCTCCTACGTGGCCTGCCACGACGACCGCGTGCTCTGGGACAAGCTCGCCGTGGCCAACCCCACCGCCACCGAGGCCGAGCTTATTCAGATGGATGCGCTGTGCAACACTATCGTGTTCACCTCGCAGGGCGTGCCATTTTTACCCGTAGGCGACGAGTTTTTGCGCACCAAAAAGGGCGCCTCCAACTCTTATAACTTGCCCGACAGCGTGAACCAGCTCGACTGGGGCCGCAAGGCGCAGTACCGGGCCGTATTTGCCTTCTACCGCCAGCTGCTGGCCCTGCGCCGGGCGCATCCCGCCTTTTGCCTCCCCAGCCAGGAATTGATTGCGCAGCACCTTGAATTTTTGCCCGGCCTGCCCGCCGGCACTATCGGCTACCAACTGAAAAACCACGCGGGCGGCGACGCCTGGGCCACCATCACGGTGCTCTTCAACGGTCTGCGCCAGCCGGCTACCGTGCCGGTGCCAGCCGGCAGCTACAAGGTGGTGCTGCGCGGCCTCGAAATCAACCAAAACGGCCTGGGCGAGTCGCTGGCGGCCGGCGCGGCGGGCGTGCCGCTGGCCCCTACCTCAGCGCTGGTGCTGGTGCAGTAGTTGTAATTAAAAACGCCCGTCATGCTGAGCTTGCCGAAGCCTCTCTACCGCGCCGCTAGGGTGTCGTGCGGTAGAGAGGCTTCGGCAAGCTCAGCATGACGGGCGTTTTTATTTTATAGCCTTCAATTAGCTGCTACTACGGTAGTTGTTTCGTTATAACCTTGCTGCGTCGCAACCCATAGTACGATGTCCTTGATGTCATGTTCGCTCAGTTGCGGGAAGGCCGGCATCTGCTGCTTACCATAATCGTCGAATAGCTTCACGGCATACTCGTCGCCGCTAGCGATGACCTTGCTGGAATTTTTTACCCAAGCCACCACCCATGCAATGCGGCGGCGCTTAGTGAGGCCGGCTAGGGCTGGGCCTACTACTTTGTCGTTCACAGCGTGGCATTGGGCGCAGTTATTTTTAAAAAGAGCATCGCCTGAAGCCATCGCCGCCGCGTCGCCCCCCTGGGCCGCCTTGCGCCACCACAGACTAGCCCGCTCGGCGCCCGACACGGGCGCGTAATTAGCCACTGGGTGCGCCGCTGGCCCCTCGGTGCCACAGCCAAACGCTTCTACCGGCTGCTCGGCTATCGTCTCGGCGGGCGCCAAGCTCACCAGCCCACCTACATTCAGGGCCAAAAACCCTATCAGCAAAACGATGAGGCCCATGCCAAGAGCAAGGGCAAAGGCGGCGGGGTTGGTACGCATGGCCAAGGGAAGTGAAAGTGAGTAAGAAAGACCATTAAAAACCGGCAGCCAAGCGTTTTGCTTAGCTGCCGGCTCACTTTATTTTCACCTTGGCGCTACTGGGCGGGCCAGCCTACTTAGCGGTCATTTTCTTGATAAAATCGACCTCGTCCTGGCGGTAGGGCGTGCCATCGGGGCGGAACACTTCGTGGAACCACTCGCTGGGCTCCGCGCCGTCGGCCAGGGGCGTGTCCCAGGCGTATTTAGTATTGGTTTTGCCCGCCACGAGGCCCCAATTGATGGCAGCCACGTTGTACTTCTTGAGAAGCGGCAAAATATTGACGAAGCGCGAGTTGCGGGGCCGGGCCATGTACTCGGTGCAGATAAGCGGCCGGCCGTGGGTCTTCAGCAGTTCGATAACGCGCTGGTGGGCGGCCACCTCGTCGTAGTTGTGGTAGGTAATAACGTCGGAATGCAGGGCCTGAAAGGTATTCAGAGCCGTAAGGTCCCAGTTCCAGAGGCCCGCGCTCAGGGGCTGGTCGGGGCGCACGGCCTCGGCCCAGGCAAAGACGTTGCGCAGCAGCGGCAGCGAGGCATTGCCCTTGTTGTTGTTGCCGGGCTCGTTGTACAAATCCCAGAGTACGATGCGCTTGTCGTGGGCGAAGCTCGTGAGCACGTCCGTCACGTAGGGCCGCAATTGCCCGAAGGTGGCTGAGTCGCGCGAGGCGGGGTCGCCGGGGTCCTGGGCCCAGCCCGAGTTGTGAATGCCGGTTTTGGGCGCCGGCTGGGTGCCGGCCTTGGGGTCCTTGTTCCAGCAGTCGTCGAAAAACACGAAAATGGTGCCGATGTGGTGCTTGTCGGCTAGGGCAAGGTAGTCGCCCACCCGTTTCTTAAAGCCCGCCTGGTCTTGCTGCCAGGCCAGGCTGTGCAAAAAAACCCGCATGGTATTAAAGCCAATACCCTCGGCCCAACCCAGCTCGCGGTCAATGGTTTGCGGGTCAAACGTGCCGGCCTGCCACATCTCCAGCTGGTTGATGGCCGTGCTCGGGATGAAGTTGGCCCCCGTCATCCAGGGCCGGGTTTTGTACCAGGCATTGGCCCGGTCGGCAGTCCAGCGGCCCGCCTGGGCGGTAGCTAGGCTGGCGGCACCTTTTACTTTGGTCTTAGCTTTTTGAGCCTGGGCCGCCGGCGCCCCGAGCAAGGCCAGCCCCAGCAGGAGCATCAAGGATTTTTTCATGCGGAAGAGTGGGAAGAGAGAAGCAAGTGGTGGGCGCCCGGCCACGGGCGGCGGGCGAGGCGAAGGTACTAAGCACACGTGCAAACGTTTGCACGTGCGACTGGCTACGGCGGCCGCCTGGTCCGGGGCGGGGCTAGTGGTCCGGCCCCAGCCGCTGCGACGAGGCGCGCACGAATAAGTCGGGTTGCAGCACCACGTGGCGGGGCGCGAAGTGCGGCTCGCGCTCCTCCATTATTTGCAGCAGCAGGCGGGTGGCGGTACGCCCCATCAGTTCGCAGTGCTGGTCGATGGAGGTGAGCATGGGAACCGTGAGGCGCGAAAACAACTCGTTGCTGAACCCCACCAGGCCCATGTCGTGCGGCACGCGCAAGCCGCGCTCGTTCAGAACTTCGAGCGCCCCAACGGCCGAAAAATCGCTGCCCGAAAACACGGCATCGGGCGGCTGCGGCAGGGCTAATAGCTGCTGCATAGCCGCTTTGCCATCGGCGATGGTCATGTCGCCGGCAATGATAAGCGCCTCGTCTACGGGCAGCTTGTATTCGCGCAGGGCATCTTCGTAGCCCTGGCGGCGGTGCTTATAGATGTTGAGGTGCGGCGGGCCACCGAAGTGGGCAATGCGCCGGTAGCCCTGTTCGAGCAGGTGCCGGGTAGCGCGGTAGCCCCCGGCCCGGTCATCAAGCACCACCGCGTTCACGTCGTAGCCATCCAGGATGCGGTCGAAAAACACCAGCGGAATGTCGCGCTTGCGCACCTTTTCGAAGTGCTTGGCCTCGCGGGTGGTGCGCGAAAGCGACACCAGAATGCCTTCTACCTGCGCATTCATCAGCGTTTCGAGGTTGGCGCGCTCGTGGACTACGTCTTCGTTCGACTGGCAGATGAGCACGTGGTAACCCGCCTTGCTGGCCGCCGCCTCAATGCCTTTTACTACCTGCGAAAAGAAGTTGCCGTCGATGTGCGGCACCACCACGCCCAGCATGTTGCTGCGGCCCTTGCGCAGGCCCGACGCCAGGCTATTGGGCTGGTAGCCCAACTCTTTGGCCAGGGCAGTTACCCGCTTCACGGTGGCCTCGCTGATGGCGTTGTGCCCGTTGAGGGCGCGCGATACGGTCGAAACGGAGATGTTGAGTTGCCGAGCCAGGTCCGTGATGGAAGCGCGTTTTTTGGCCACGAAAAAAGGGGAATGGAAGGCTGCAAGCTGGCAGTATACCGCCGGGCTACTGCAACTACTTGTGCAATATGGTACGCAAAGGTTGCACAGAATCAGGCTATTTGAACCAGTTATGACACAAAATATAGTTCGTGCAAACGTTTGCATAAATTCACGTCGTTTCCTTACCTTGCGGCCGACTACCGCCGGCTGGCTGGCCGGGCTGGCACCCGACTTTCCTCTTTCCGCATTTCTCATGCCCCACCCCTTCCGCCGGCGGCCGCTGGCGGGCGGCCTGGCTAGCCTGCTACTGGCCACCGCTGCCTGCAACCAGCACCCCACCGCCTCCGACACCACTACCACCGCGCCGGCTATGGCTCCCGACTCTACCCACGCCCAGGCGGCCGCGCGCCCCCTGGCCACTTCGTATGGCAAGACCAAGGAAGGCACTGAGGTTCAGCTCTTCACCCTGCAAAATGCCCACGGCGTGAAGGCGACCATCACCAACTACGGCGGCACGCTCACCAGCCTGCTCGTGCCCGATAAACATGGTAAGCTGGGCGACGTGGTGCTGGGCTTTGACAACCTAGCGGGCTACACCAGCGACGTATTTCTGAAGGAGAACCCTTATTTTGGGGCGCTGATTGGGCGCTATGGCAACCGCATTGCCAAGGGCAGGTTTACCCTTGATGACCAGCCGTACGGCCTGCCCCTCAACAACGCGCCCAACTCGCTGCACGGCGGCACCCTTGGCTTCAACCGCCGGGTGTGGACGGCCACGCCCGGCACCTCGGCCGATGGCCCCACGCTCACCCTCAGCTACTTGAGCCAGGATGGCGAGGAAGGCTACCCCGGCAACCTGAAGGTGCAGGTAGTGTACACCCTCACCAACGCCGACGCGCTGCGCCTCGACTACACGGCCACCACCGACAAGCCCACGGTGCTCAACCTGACCAACCACAGCTACTTCAACCTCAACCACGGGCAGGCCCCCGACGTGCTCGGCCACGAGCTGACGCTGCACGCCGAGCGCTTTACGCCGGTCGATAATACGCTGATACCCACCGGCCAGCTGCAAGCCGTGGCGGGCACGCCAATGGATTTTCGCCAGCCCCACGCCATTGGCGAGCGCATCGGGCAGGTGCCCGGCGCGGCGCCCGGCGGCTACGACCACAACTGGGTGCTGGCCGATGCCCAGCGCGCGGCCCCGGCCCTGGCAGCCACGGTGTATGAGCCTACCTCGGGCCGCACCATGCAGGTGTACACCGACCAGCCGGGCGTACAGTTTTACTCGGGTAACTTCTTGAAAGGAAACCTCAAAGGCAAGGGCGGCGTGACGTATGGCCCGCACGCGGGCTTCTGCCTCGAAACCCAGCACTTCCCCGACTCGCCCAACGAGCCCACGTTTCCGAGCACCGTGCTGCGGCCAGGCCAGACGTTCCATTCGACTACCGAATACCGCTTCGGCGTGCGGGCGCAGTAGCGACGCGGTGAGCTAGCGGCCAGCGTTTTAGCCCAAGCCTAGCCATTGGCACGCAGCTCGCTAAATCGTTTCACCGACTTTGGGGCGCGCCATTCCTGCCTGGCCCTGGCGCCACCTGCCCTCTTACTATTTTCCCACCCTTTTCCACATGCTGAACCCCCATTATGCCCTGCTGCTGGCTAGCCTGGCCGCGGCGCCGGCCCTGGCCCAGGCGCCGCCCGTGCTGCGCCCGCCGGCCTACCCGCTGCTCACGCACACGCCCTATTTCAGCGTGTGGAGCTTTCAGAACGAGCTAGCCGCCGCGCCCACCCGCCACTGGACCGGCGCGCCCCAGAGCTTGGAAGGCGTGGTGCGCGTCGATGGGAAAGCGTATCAGTTTATGGGCCAGGCCGCGCCGCAGTACCGGGCCCTCATTCCGACGGCACCCGAGCAGGGCTACCGGGCGCGCTACACCTTCAAGCAGCCGCCGGCGGGCTGGGAAAAGTCGGGCTTTGCGGCCGCTGGCAGCTGGCCCGAGGGCGCGGCACCCTTTACCGACAACCAAGGCGAGGGCGGCACCCGCTGGACCACCAAGGACGTGTGGGTGCGCCGCACCGTGCGCCTGGCTAGCCCCCACCCCACCGGCGAGCTGCGGGTGCTGATGCAGCACGACGACGATGCCGAGGTGTATCTGAACGGCACGCTGCTGACTAGGCAGGCCGGGGCCAACAACTCCTACGACTTCTTCACCATTCCGGCGGCGGCCCGCCAGAGCCTGCGCGCCGGCGACAACGTGCTGGCCCTGCACGCCACCAATCCGCAGGGCGGGGCCTACCTCGATGCGGGTCTTTACGAAGCGCTGCCTGCTCCGCCCGCGCTGCCCCTGGCCCGCCAAACGGGCGTAACCGTGACGGCTACCCAGACGACCTACACTTTCGTCGCCGGGCCGGTTACGCTAAAAGTCAATTTCTTAGCCCCGCTGCTGCTCGATGAGCTCGAGACCGTGGCTCGGCCCGTGAGCTACTTCACCTGCATCGCCACCGCCACCGATGGCCAGGCCCACCCCACCCAGGTGCTGCTGACCGAGGCCGGCACCCTGGCCACTAACACGCCCTACCAGACCGTGGCCGCCCAGCCCGGCCAGGCCGGTAGCCTGCGGTGGTCGGCCCTGGGCACCACCGAGCAGCCCGTGCTGGCCAAGGCCGGCGACGGCCAGCGCATCGACTGGGGCTACGCCTACCTAGCCGCTTCCGGCGCGGCGCGGCTCGGCACCGGCAACCCCGCCGCCCTGAAAGCCGCCTTCGTTAAAACCGGCACCCTGGCCGCCGGCGCGCCCGCCCAGGGGCAGGCCCAGCGCGTAGCCCAGGCCGCCGTGCTCGACCTGGGCCGGGTAGCCGCCCAGCCCGCCGAGCAGCACCTGCTGCTGGGCTACGACGAGCAGTATGCCGTGCAGTACTTCGGCCAAAACCTGCGGCCCTGGTGGCGCCGCGACCCGGCCATGACGATGGGCAAAGCCCTGGCCGCCGCCGAGGCCGACTACGCCCGCCTGCGCCAGAAAGCCACCGCCTTCGACCAGCAGCTGCGTGCCGATGCGCAGGCCAGCGGCGGCGCCAAGTACGCCGACCTGTGCCAGCTGGCGTACCGCCAGAGCATTGCGGCGCACACCATTGTGGCCGGGCCGAAGGGCGAGGTGCTGTTTTTCTCGAAGGAGAATTACTCGGGCGGCTTCATCGGCACGGTGGACGTGACTTACCCTTCGGAGCCGCTTTTTCTGCTCTACAACAATGAGCTGGCCAAGGGTATGCTGCGCTTCATGTTTGAGTACTCGGAGTCGGGGCGCTGGAAAAAGGACTTTCCGGCCCACGACCTCGGCACCTACCCCCTGGCCAACGGCCAGCAATACGGCGAGGACATGCCGGTGGAAGAAGCCGGCAACATGCTCATTCTCACGGCCGCCGCGGTGCGCGTGGATGGCCAGCCCGACTTTGCCCGCCAGCACTGGCCCACGCTCACCAAGTGGGTCGGCTTTTTGAAGCGCGACGGCTTCGACCCGGCCAACCAGCTCAGTACCGACGACTTTGCCGGCCACCTGGCCCGCAATACCAACCTCTCGCTGAAGGCCATCATGGGCATTGCCTGCTACAGCCAGCTGGCCCGCCAGCTCGGCGACACTAAGACAGCCGACGAAAACCAGGCCCTGGCCCGCGACCTGGCCAAAAAATGGGTGCAGATGGCCCAGGACGGCGACCACTACGCCTTAACCTTCGACAAGCCCGCTGGCTCGTGGAGCCAGAAGTATAACCTCGTCTGGGACAAGGTACTCGGCCTGAACATCTTCCCGCCCGAGGTGGCGCAGCAAGAGCTGGCCTTTTACCTGAAGCACCAGCAGCAATACGGCTTGCCGCTCGACAGCCGCAAGACCTACACCAAGTCGGACTGGATAGTGTGGACCGCGACCCTGGCCAGCAACCAGGCCGATTTTGCGGCGCTCATCAACCCGGTGTGGCAGTTTGCCAACGACACCCCTAGCCGCGTGCCCCTCACCGACTGGCACGAAACCACCGATGCCCGCAAGGCTGGCTTCCAGGCCCGCTCGGTAGTGGGCGGCTACTTTATGAAACTGCTGGCCGACAAGCTCGCCAAGTAGACTCATACCGGCACCCTGTTTTCGGGTGCTTCCTACTGCTCTTTTCCCGGTGGCCGGGTGCGCGCCCGGCCATCCTTTTTCTACCTTTTCCCCACCCAAACCACATGTTGACAGCGCTACTGTCTGCCCGTTCGCGGCGCCGGTACTACACCGGCCTGCTCGCCTTTTTGCTGCTGCTGAGCCTGCGGGCCGCGGCCCAAATCAGCGGCAACCCCATTTTGCCCGGCTACCAGGCCGACCCGGAAATGAATTACCTGAACGGTAAGTTCTACATCTACCCCACTACCGACGCCAATTCGAGCGGCGGGCAGTTCCACGCTTTTTCGTCGAGCGACCTCACCAACTGGACTGACCTGGGCACCATTTTCGATCTGGGCCGGCAGACTAGCTGGGCCACATACAATGGCTGGGCGCCCTCGGTAGTGGCCCGCAACGGCAAGTATTATTTCTACTACACGGCGCACTACAACGCGACCAACACGCCGGCCATCGGGGTGGCCGTGGGCAACAGCCCCACCGGGCCGTTTACCGACAAGGGCCAGCCGCTGCTGACACCCGCGCTCAGCAACAACATTACGCAGGATGTCATTGACCCCATGGTGTTTGTGGATGACGACGGGCAGGCCTACGTCTACTACGGCGGCTCGAACGGCTCGCGGCTGGTGGTGCGCAAGCTCAACAGCGACATGGTGAGTTTGACGGCCGATGCCCCACGCGACATCACGCCCCAGAACTTCACCGAGGGGCCCTACCTGGTGAAGCGCAACGGCCTCTACTACATGAGCTACTCGAACGGCTCCTGGACCAACGACACCTACAACGTGCAGTACGCCACCAGCACCACGCCCACTGGCCCCTGGACCTACCGGGGCTCGCTGCTGAGCAGCGACGCCCAGAACTTCGGCCCCGGCCACCACTCCATCACCCAGATTCCGGGCTGCGACGACTACTACATCGTGTACCACCGCTACCCCGACCGCAGCTACAGCACCCGCCGGGTGGCCGTAGACCGCCTGACGTTTAACTACGACGGCACCATTCAGAAGGTGAACATGACCACCTACGGCGTGGCCCCGCGCACCGCCAGCGGGCCCTGCCCGGTGAGCCCCACCTTCGCCTCGGGCGCTACCTACAAGCTCGTGCACAAGGGCACCAACCAGGCCCTCGACGTGCCCAGCAACTCGGCCAGCGCCGGCGTGGCTTTGCAACAGTACACCGACAATGGCAACGACGCCCAGCGCTGGATTATCAGCTTGCAAGCCGATGGCAATTACAAGGCCCTGCACAAGGGCACCAACCAGGCCCTGGAAGCCGCCGGCAACAGCGCCGCGGCCGGCGCCGTGGTGCAGCAGTACACCGACAACGGCAGCGACGCCCAGCGCTGGCGCTTCGAAAACATGGCTGGCGGCTACTACAAGCTCACGCACAAGAACACGCCGATGTGCCTCGACGTGGACAACAACTCGGCCAGCCCCGGCACCGCCGTGCACCAGTACACCGATAACGGCAACGACGCCCAGCGCTGGCAGCTCACCCTCACCGACTTGCCCATCGTGTCGGGCGGCGTGTACAAGCTCACCCACAAAGGCACCACGCAGTGCCTGGAGGTGCCCGGCAACTCGGCCAGCCCCGGCCAGGCCGTGCAGCAATACACCGACAATGGCAACGATGCCCAGCGCTGGGTTATCACGCTGCAAGCCGATGGCTACTACAAGCTGACGCACCGCAATACCAACCAGTGCCTCGAAGTGGCCGGCAACAGCACCGCCACCGGCGCCACCGTGCAGCAGTACACCGACAACGGCAACGACGCCCAGCGCTGGCGCATCGTCTCGACCGGCGACGGCTACGCCAAGCTCATCCACAAGGGCGCCACGCTGTGCCTCGACGTCGATAACAACCTCTCGAACCCCGGCCAGGGCATCCACCAGTTCACCGACAACGGCAACGACGCCCAGCGCTGGCGCCTCGACCTGATGCCCCAGGCGGCCTCCGGCGCCCGTCTGCTAGCCCCTACGGCCGCGCCCGCCGCTGCCGAGGCCGCGCCGCTCGTGGTGTACCCCAGCCCCGCCAGCGGCCCGGTGCACTTCGTCATCACGCCCACCCAAACCGGCCCGCTGGCCCTCGATATTTTCGACGGGCAGGGCCGCCTGGTGCGCCACCTGGCCGCGGGCACCGGCACCGCCGGCCAGGCCACCGAGTACACGCTCGATGGCAGCAGTTGGGCCGCCGGCCTCTACACCGTGCGCCTGTCGGCGGCCGGGCAGATTACGCATAGCAAGCTGGTACTGATGCACTAGGCTAGCCAGAGCCAGCGGGTGGCGGCGCAACTAATCGCTGATTTTGTCGTTATATTTGTTGTAGAAAAAAGGGCGCCGACCTACCGGCCGACGCCTTTCCAACTACCGCAGGTAATGAGCGATGAGGTAAAGGCCGAGGCCCTTAGCTACTCCCTTCAACACATCCAGAAAGACTGGCTTTACCCAGACTTTAAGTAGTTTGCTCGCGCTGTCCTTTTTCACTTTGTACGGAAGAAAGGGTTGCACTAAAACCCCCACTTCTCGAAAGCCGGCCGTTGACGCGGTCGGCTTTCTCTTTTTTACAAAAGAGCCTAGGGCTGGGGGACCTACCCCAGCGCGAGTGGGGCAAATATACTGAGCACTCCGCTATACCTCGCTGGTTTTCAGCCACAAGAAGGCCCTGGCTACGTGCGTAGCCAGGGCCTTCTTGTGGCTTAGCAAGTTACTCGTTAGCCAACTCAAATCGCTCGAACGCAGCCGTGGCCGAGGCGGGGCCCTGGGCGACTACGCCCACGCGCACGCCGCGGTCCCAGGGCGGCAGGAAGCTGCCGTCGGCGGTTTCGCCGGCGGGCAGCAGCTCGGTCCAGATGCGGCCGTCGGGGCTGTAGGCGAAGCGGTAGTGGTTGCCGCCATGGTCCTGCACGCGCAGGCGCAGGGCAGCGGTAGTGGGCAGCGCGGTTTCGGCCAGGGTGCGGGTTTTGCCGTCGCGGCGCTCCTGCACCAGCAGCTTGCCGCCGCCCGCCAGCAGGCTGAGAGCGTTGCTGGGGTCGCCGAGGGCGGCCAGGCCGGCCGTGGTGCCGGCGGGCAGGCTAGCGGGGTTCAGCAGCGTGGTGGTGGCGGCGTAGTTGGGCGCCAGCGTGGGGCGGCCCAGCGCCGCGCCGCCCTTGTCGGGCCGGGCGGTGAGCAGGAGGCGGCCGTTTTGCAGGGCAAACTGCGGCTTGTCTTCCACCGGCCACTCCCAGCTGGGGGCCAGCGCGGGGCTGGCAAACTCGTCGGCCACGGTGCCCGGGGCGGGCGCGGCGGCCGTGGGCGTACCGTGATTGTTTAGGAACTCGGGCCAGCCGGCGGCCGTCCAGGTAAACTCGCTGAGTACGCCCTGGCGACCCACGTACTGCATACTGCCGGTTTGGTAGGCGTGGTGCAGCATGTACCAGTGGCCCTGGCGCTCGATAGCGGTGCCGTGGCCGGGGCAGGCCCAGGCGTCGTTTTTGGTGAGGATGGGGTTGCGGTCGTACTTCTCCCAGGGGCCGAGCAGGTTTTTGGCCCTGGCCACGCCGGTGGCGTAGGTACAGCCCGCGCCGCAGCAGCCGTTGGCCGCGTAGAACATATAGAAATAGCCGCCGTGGCGCACCACGCTGGGGCCCTCCACGAGGTTGCCCTCCCAGGCGGCGGTGTTGCGGAAAAGCTCGGTTTTCTCGCCCACCAACTTGGTACGGTCGGCGTTCAGGCGCTGGGCCCAGATGGGCGTGGGCTTCTGCACGCTATTGCCGTCTTCCTTCCACAGCAGGTAGGGCTGGCCGTTTTCATCCTGCACCGGGAAGCCGTCGATGGAGCCGTCGGGCTGGCCCACCAGGGGGCCGTGGTCGGTGTAGGGGCCCTCGGGGCGGTCGGCGCTGGCCACGCCCACGGCCAGGTTGCCGCCGCGCTGATGGGCCGTGTAGTACACGTAAATTTTGCCATTCGCATCGCGGCTGATTTCGGGCGCCCAGAAGTAGTAGTCGGCCCAGACCGGCCGCTCGCCCGGAAACACGTGCCCCACCAACTGCCAATGCTGCAAATCGGTCGATTTCAGCAGCGGAAACGTGGGGCCCCAGTTCGACGACGTGGCCGTGGCCCAGTAGGTGTCGCCCACCTGCGTCACCGACGGGTCGGGGTAGTCGCCGGCCAGCACGGGGTTGGCAATGGGCGTGGGGGCTAGCGGCCGTGCCGCCGGGGCCAGCGCGGCGCGCTTAAGCTTGGTTTTGACTTTGGCCGGGGCCTGGCCGGCGGCCAGCAGCGGCGCGGCCCCCAGCAGGGCCAGCGCGGCAAATGAGCGGAAAGAAGTGGGTAAAAACATAGAGACGAATAACAAAACGGCCTGCGCGGGGCAGGCCGTTTTCAATAATACAACCCTAAAAAGCCATTAGCCCCTACTCGCCAGCCGGGCGGGCCAGCGCGGTGCCAATGGCTACCGGCGTACCAAAGTTGGGCGAATTGTCGGCATTCCAGGTGAACTGCTGCATGCGGGGGTTGCGGGGGTTACCGCAGCCTTCGCCGGGGTTGCTGTTGGCGTGGTAGATGAGCCAGTCCTGAGTACCGTCCTTGGACTTGAAGAAGCCGTTGTGGCCGGGGCCGTAGGCCTTGTTGGCTGGGTTTTTCACAAACACCGGGGTTTGCGACTTCGTCCAGGCGCTAGCCACCAGCGGGTCGGTGCCCGTGAGGGTGAGCTGGCCCAGGGCGTAGTCGTCGGTGCTGCAATGGCTTGCCGAGTAGATGATGAACGTTTTGCCGCCGTGCTGCAACACCTCGGGGCCTTCGTTCACCTTGGGGTAGCCGTTGAGTTCCCAGCCCAGTTCGGGCTTGCTGAGCAGGGTGCGCGGGCCGGTGAGTGTCCAGGGGTTGCTCATGGCCGCGATGTAGAGGTTCTGCTGGTCAGAGGTGCCGTCCTGGCCGCTCCACAGGGCGTAGCGCTTGCCGTTGAGGTCGAGTACGGTCATATCAATCGACCAGAAGTCCTGGCTAGGCACGCTCAGGCGGGCCTTTTCGGTCCAGGTACCCTGAGTAGGGTCGGCGCTGGCGTTTTCGAGCACCCACGAGCGCTGGCCGCCGCAGCAGTTCTGGTTGGATGGGCCGGCGGTGTAGTAGATGTACCACTTGCCATCGAGGAAGTGCAGTTCGGGCGCCCACACGTTGTTGGTATTGTCGCTGTTGGCCTGGGGCTTCCACACAATAAACGAGGGCGCCGAGCCTACCTCCGACATCTTGGCCGTTTTGCGGATGGTGACGTTGCCGCCGGTCGTGGCCATGTAATAGGAGTAGCCGTCCTTTTGCACCACCCACGGGTCAGGCCCCGAGCTTAGCAGCGGGTTGGTGAAGGTAGTGGCCGTGGGGGCGGGCGTGGGAGTGGGCGTCGGGGCAGGCGTGGTGCCGCCCCCGCCCGAGTCTTTGCTGCACGAGAGCAGGCCGACCAGCAGCAGTGGCAACAGCATACGCGAAGGGAAAATGGTTTGCATGGAAATAAAGTGCGGCTAGGGTGGAACACCCCGACAATGCGAGGCGCGGCGAAGAGGTTCAGCAACTACTTGGCAGCCTGCGGCAGCCGGGGAGACCCTTCGCAAAAAAGGACCGCTGGCAGCAACCAACGGTCCTTTTGAGTAGGGGCTGGGGCTACCAGCCAGTATTCTGGGTCAGCTTGGCCAGGTCCACGTCGGTCTGGGGCAGGGGCAGCAGGCGCGACTTATTGAGCTTGAAGTTGCTGTAGTCAGCATCGCGGGCGGCCAGGGTGTTGATGCCATCCTGGGTGTCGAAGTACCCCCAGCGGCGCAGGTCAAACCAGCGGGTGCCCTCGCCGGTCAGCTCGGTCACGCGCTCGTGCATAAGCTGAGTGCGCAGGCTAGCCTGGGTGAAGGTGCTGGTGCCCAGCGGGGCTAGCCCGGTGCTGGCGCGCTGGCGCACCTGGTTGATGAGCGGCACGGCGGCCGAAGTCTGGCCTTGCTCGTTCAGGGCCTCGGCTTGCAGCAGCAGCACATCGGCGTAGCGCATCACGCGCTGGTTGATGGGCGAGTCGAAGTCCTCGAACGTGCGGTAGTAGTCGGTCTGGTACTTGCGCCAGTACACGCGGGCCAGGTTGCGGGCGTCGCTGGCGTAGCGCGTCTCAAAGTTGCCCTGGCCGTACACACTGCGGTCGTTGTCGGCGGGCAGCGCGCTGGGAAACTGCCCCTGGTCGAAGCGGTTGTAGAACACCGTGGAGGCCAGCCGCGGGTCGCGCTGCCCGGCCGGGGTAGCTTCCTTCAGAAACTCGTTTACCACCCAGGGCCGCACCTCGCCGTCGTTGAAGCCGAAGCCCGGCACGCCGAAGAACTGCGAGCGCTGCCCGCCTTCCGACGACGTGGCGTCGTCGCCGTCGTTGCCGCCGCGCTTGGTGTCGGTAAACTGCACCTCAAAAATCGACTCGCTGTTGTTTTCCGTCGTGTGGCGGAAATTGTCGGTGTAGTTGTCGGTGAGGCGGTACTGGCCCGAGCTAATGACGCTGGCAAACTGCGCGGAGGCGTCGGCCCAGCGGCGGTTTTGCATGTAGGCTTTGCCGAGCAGCGTTTGGGCGGCGCCCTTGGTGGCGCGGCCTAGGTCGTTGCCGCTGTAGCTCAGCGGCAGGTCCGGAATGGCGGCCTGCAAGTCGCTGTACACCTGGTTCCACACTTGCGCCTCGTCGGTAGCCTGGGGCGGAATGGTACCCAGGTTGGTTACCTGGTTCAGCACCAGCGGCACGCGGCCGTAGAGCGACACGAGGTTGTAGTAGAGCAGCGCGCGAATGAATTTTGCCTCGGCCACAATCTGCTTTTGCAGCGCGGCGCCCTGCGGCGTTGCGCTCATGCTCGCAATGCCGGGCACGTTGTCAATGACTTGGTTGCAGCGCGCCAGGCCGCGGTAGTGGTCGCGGTAGATGACGAAGTTCACCTCAAAATCGTAGTTGCCGATGATGAAGCGGTTGAAGTCGCGCAACTCGTTCCAGGGGCTTTGGCTGAAGCCCTCGTCGTCGCGAATGTCGAAGGCGAAATTGAGCCAGCGGCGGTAGGTGCCCAGCTGCTGCAAGCCGCTGTAGGCCGCCAGCACGCCCTTGGTGGCGTCGCCGCTGTTTTGCCAGAACGAGGCCGTGGTGGCCAGGTTAGGGTTGGGCTGGTTGAGGATGTCCTTCTGGCACGAGGTGGCGCCGAGCAGCAGGCCACCGGCCAGGCCCAGCGCTTTCAGGTTAAAAGATTTCATATCGGGCGGGAATTGTAAAGCGTAGAGAACTAGATTGCTGGCGCCTTAAAAACCAGCCTGGATGCCGAGCGTGAACGAGCGCAGGTTGGGGTACTGCCCCTCATCGAGGCCCCGCGTGAGGATACCGCCCGTGCCACCCACCGTTTCGGGGTCGTAGCCGCTGTACTTGGTCACGGTGAACACGTTCTGGCCGGTAGCGTAGATGCGTAGGCGCGAAATCACCCGCATTTTCTCAATCACTGCCTGGGGCAGCGAATAGCCAAGCTGCACGTTTTTGAGGCGGAAATACGAGCCGTCTTCGAGCCAGCGCGTCGAGTTGTACTGCGAGTTGTTGACGGCCGAAGCCCCAGCCGCCACCAAGCGTGGGGTATTGGTGCCGGTGTTGGTCGGCGACCACGGGTTGAGGTCGGTGCGGTAGTTGCCGGTCTGGTCGATGCGGTCGGTCCAGTAGCGGGTGTTGTTGAACACGTCGTTGCCTTGGATGCCCTGGAAGAACACGGCCGCGTCGAAGCCGCCGTAGCTGGCGTTCAGGTTGATGCCGTACTGAATTTTGGGGAATACCCGGCCGGTGTGAATCCGGTCCTTCTCGTTGATGATGCCGTCGCCATTGGTATCCGCGTACTTGGCATCGCCGGCCTGCAAGCCCGTCGGGATGTTGGTATCGCCCTGCTGGTACACGCCCTGGAACTGGTAGAGGTAGAACGAGCCCACCTCGTAGCCGGCCTCGGTGCGCGTGATGCCGCTCGGCCCGGCGTTGAAGTAGTTGGGCTGGTCGCCCACGGTGCCCACGTCGAGCACGCGGTTGCGCAGCGTCGAGAGGTTGCCCGAAATGCCGTATTTAAAGGCGTTGCGGTTTTCGTTGTAAGCCGCCAGAAACTCGAAGCCGCGGTTTTCAATCTTGCCGATGCGCTGGTACGGGTTGTCGCCGGCGTTGCCGAACAGCAGCGGAATGGGCGGCGCAATGAGCGCGTCGGTCGTGCGCGACACGTAGTAGTCGGCCCCGAAGGTCAGGCGGTTGTCCAGAAACGCAATGTCCAGGCCGAAGTTGGCCGTGTTGCGGGTTTCCCAGCCAATACCCACGCTGGGCAGCGCCGTCTGAATAGCGCCGTTCTGAATGCCCTGCGACGACCCCAGCGGGTAGTTCACGTTCGGGTTGATGGTGCCCTGGTAGAGGTACGAGCCGCCGTAGGCACCGCTCAGCTGGTCGTTGCCGAGGCGGCCATACGAGGCCCGCAGCTTCAGGTCGCTGATGGCTGTGATACCCTCAAAAAAGCGCTCCTTCGACACGCGCCACCCCAGCGAGGCGGCCCCGAAGTCGCCGCGCCGGTTGTTGGGGTCGAAGCGCGACGAGCCGTCGTTGCGATAGGCGGCCGTCACGAGGTAGCGCTGGTCGTAGTCGTAGGTGAGCTGGGCAAAATACGACTCCTTGGTATTAACGTACGACGAGCCAATAACCTGCGGGTTCTGGGTGCCCGCGTCGAGGGCCCAGTAGTACACCGGGCCGGTACCGTAGCCGAAGTTCACGCCCCGCGTAAACTCATTGCTGAAGTACTGGCGGCTGTAGCCCACCAGCGCCGTCACGTTGTGCTTGCCGAAGCTCTTGTCGAAGGTCAGCGTGTTTTCGGCCTGGCCGAATACATTATTACCTTGATTCTCCGCATACGACGACAGCACCGTGGGGTCGCCGATGTAGCGCAGCAGGCCAAACTGGTTCTGCGAGCGGTCGTGAAAGCCCAGGTACTCCAGGCCCAGGTTGAGGCGGTAGCGCAGCCAGGGCGCAAAGGAATACTCGCCGAAAATGCTGCCTTGCAGGCGGTTGTTGGTCGTAGTGTTGACGTTGAGTTGCTGCGCCCCGATGGGGTTGGTGCCGTACGACACGGCATTAGGCGTGCTCAGGCCGTAGCCACCGGGGTTGTTGGCGTCATACACGGGCGTTACGGGCAGCATCCGCACCACGTCGATAAACGGCAGGCCGTTGACGAACTGCTGGTTCACGCGCGACAGCAGCAGGCTCTCCCCTATCTGGAGCTTGCCGCTGGTCAGGCCCGTGTTCACGCGCACCGTGTAGCGCTCAAATTGCGGCCCCTTGATGGTGCCCGACTGCCGGAAGTAGCTGCCGCTCAGGTTGTAGTTCGAGCGCCCGCCGTTGTCGTTCAGCCCGCCGCCCGAAATACCCAGGTCGTAGCTCTGCACCGCCCCGGTCTGAAACAGTTCCTTCTGCCAGTCGGTATCGATACCGGCCGGCAGGGCGTTGGCGTAGGGCTGGCGCGGCAGGTTGGCGTTATCGTAGGCCTGGTTGGTGATGGCTGCCCACTGCGCCGCATTGGTCAGGCTCAGGCGCTTGGCAATGTTCTGCGGCCCACCGTAGGCGTTGAATTGCAACTGCGGCTTGCCCGCCTTGCCGCGCTTGGTGGTCACGATAATCACGCCGTTGGCCCCGCGCGAGCCGTAAGGAGCCAGCGAAGCGGCGTCCTTCAGCACCTGAATCGACTCAGCGTCCTGGGGGTTGAAGTCGCGCAGGCCGTCGGTCCAGAGGCCATCCACGATGTAGAGCGGGCCGCTGCCGCTGGCCAGCGTGCCCAGCCCCCGGATGTTGATAACCGGCGCCTGGCCCGGCACGCCCGAGTTGGCGATGGTGACGCCCGGCAGGCGGCCCTGGATACCTTCGGTTAGGGTTGCCACCGGCGCCCGGTTGGCATCTGCGGCCGATACGGAGGCCACCGAGCCGGTTACGTCTTCGCGCTTCTGGGTGAGGTAGCCCACCACCACGACGTCGCTCAGCGCCTGGTTGCTCTCGCTCAGCGTTACGCTGAACGTGGTGCGGCCATTGACCGGAATTTCCTGCCCGGCGTAGCCGATGGAGGAAATAACGAGAGTAGCATCGGCCGGCGCGTCGAGCGTGAAGGAGCCGTCGGCGCCGGTGGTAGTACCATTGCTGGTGCCCTTCACGAGCACCGTTACGCCCGGAATGCCTTGGCCTTTGGCGTCAACAACGCGGCCCGAAACGGGCGCCGCCGGCTGCCGGCTGCCGGCGCGCAGCTCGGTGGCCCGCGCCGCAATGGGCGCGGCCGCGGCCACGGCTAGCGGTAGGTAGCAGGCCAGCATGGGAATCAGCAGCCGCCCGTGAGGAGGTACTAGCTTTTTCATAGGGGGTGGGATAAAGTGGAATCAAGTTCAGAATAGGGGCAAATTGGCAGCTGCCGTGCAATCGTTTGCATTAACACTGCTCGCGGAGCTGCACCTCTAGTGGACGCGGGGCAACCCAGCTAGCAAACACGGTGGGCCCAGCCAGCCAGGCCAGGTCGGGGAAACGTTTACTGGCCCGGGCCAGTACCTTCAGCTAACCTCAACAACTGCCAATGAGCCGTTTGGCCACGTAAAAGTAAAGGTGATTTGCAAAAAATCAAGTCCAAACGTAAGATTATCGTTACCGGGGAATTATTTTTTGCAACCGGCGCGCCACTCGCACCAAGCGGTTAGCTCGACTACAGGCGGCGTAGTCCACGTTTATCAAAGCCTGCTTCGGCCGGGCCGCAAACATTTTTAAGTCATCGCTGCATTGCTAGCCTACTTAAAATTGCGTGAGCCTAGAACTCAGCAAGCAGAACGATTATTCCAATCCAACCCTAACACCTTTAGGTATTTATCATAAAAATGAAGCTCGTCATACCCCGAACGAAGTAGGTCTTCGCACTAAAAATAAATGCAAACGTTTGCATTTACTTTAGCAGTATCCCACTTTCGCTCTTGCTCGGGAGAATTGGCGCTAGCTGGCCCCGCTGACTAGGGGCCTTTTTTGCTTCCTGATGCTACGCCTTCCTTTAGCCGCTTTCCTGATATGCCCACTCGCCGTCGATTTCTCCAAGGCTCCGCTGCGGGGCTAGCCCTGCTTGCCATGCGCCCCGCTGCTTTTGCCGCCGCCCGCACGTATACCAACCCGGTGCTGGCCCGCAATTTTCCCGACCCCTTCGTGCTGCGCCACGGCGGGCAGTACTACGCCTTTGGCACCACGGGCCGGGGCCGCACGGCCGATGGCCGGGTGTTTTCGCTGCTGAAATCGCGGAACCTCGTGGACTGGCAGCCGCTGGGCGGGGCTCTTACGCCGCCGGCTGGCAGTGAGGAGTTTGACTTTTGGGCGCCCGAGGTGGTCGAGCACCAGGGCACGTTTTACATGTACTACTCGCGGGGTGGTGGGGCCATCGGGGCCACGGTGGGGCACCAGCTGAAGGTGGCTACCAGCCAGCGCCCCGAGGGGCCGTATACCGAGGTGGCTAGCCTGCCGGTGGCCGATAGCCAGTTTACCATCGACGCCCACGCCTTTCAGGATACCGATGGGCAGTGGTACCTATTCTACGCCCGCGATTTCACCGACACCGCCGACGGCTACTACCCCGGCACGGGGCTGGTGGTGGACCGCCTCACGAGCATGACCAAATTGGCCGGCGAGCCGCGCACCGTGCTACGCGCCCGCCACAAGTGGACGCTCTTCGAGGCCAACCGCACCATGCCGCTCTACGGGGGCCGCACCTTTGCCGAGTGGCACACCCTGGAGGGGCCTTTCGTGCGGCGCCACGCGGGCAAGTACTACTGCTTTTTCAGCGGGGCTAATTTTCTTACCGACCGCTACGGCGTCGATTACTGCGCTGCCGACCACATCATGGGGCCCTACGTTGATTCGGGTTCCGATGCCGGGGCTAGGGTGCTGCACTCGGTGCCGGGCCACGTGCGCGGCCCCGGCCACCACAGCCATGTGCTGGGCCCCGACGGCCGCACCGAATACCTGGTGTACCACGCCTGGAACGCCGCCATGACCGAGCGCCAGCTCTGCATCGACAAGCTGGCTTGGACTGCCCAGGGCCCCCGCTGCCTGGGCCCAACTTATACGCCCCAGCCGTTGCCGGGGTAATCGGTAATGGGTAATGGGCAGTAGAAAGGAACGTCATGCTGACGAAGGAAGCATCTCGCTCGCATCGTTGTGGTGACGCTGGCGAGATGTTTCGATAAGCTCAACATGCCGTTCTCTTCTACTGCCCATTACCCATCTAATTACTTCATCACCTCACTTGCCGCCCCTTCCAGCGGTAGCCCTGGGCACGCTGGCCGGCTAGCCCCACGGCCAGCGCGTAGGGCGCATAAAGCACTTGCAACGGCAGCAGCCAGCCCAGCCAGCGGCGGCGGCGCAGCAGGCCCAGTACCGGCCACAGCAGCCAGGCATCGGCGCCGAGCTTGAGCAACCAAGCGGTGCCCACCCACGGCCCAAGCGCCGGCCATACCACAGCCAAGGCCAGCCCCAACGCCAGGCTCACGTTGGCACCGAGCACCAGCAGGGCCAGCTGGCGCGGGGCGGAGGGGCGATAGTGCGGCCACTTGCTGGCCCAGCGCACGCGCTGCCGCAGCAGGGCACGCAGCGTGGCCGGCGCGGGCGTATCGACCACGGCCTCGGGCTGGGCCAGGAAGCGCACCCCGGCCGGGTAGCGCTGGTGCATTTTGTGGAGCAGAAACTCGTCGTCGCCGCTGGCTAGCCCCTGGTTGTCGGCGTAGCCGCCCACCTCGTGGAAGGTAGCGCGGCGGTAGGCCAGGTTGGCGCCGTTGCACATGGTGGGCCGGCCACGGGCAACGCACCCCGCCCCCACTCCTACTAGGCCGGCAAATTCCAGCCCCAGCACGCCGTCGAACCACGCGCCGCCCGGCGTGAGGCGCACCGGCCCGCTGATGAAGTGCAGCGGTGAATGGGCAGACGACTGTTGCAGCAGCCCGGCGTAGGCGGCCAGCCAGCCGGGGGCGGGGCGGCAGTCGGCATCGGTGCACACCACCCAGGCGGCGCGGGCCTGGGCCTCGGCGGCGGCCAGGGCGGCTTTTTTGCCAGTCGTGCCGACGGGCAGGCCGATGAGCCGCAGGGCATACGGCGCCTCCGCAGCGGCGGCCTGCACCAGCGCGGCGGTGCCATCGGCCGAGTGGTCGTCGGCCACCAGCACTTCAAACTGATGCAGGGCCAGGGTCTGGCAGCGCAGGGCGGCTAGCAGGTGCGGCAGCGCGGCGGCTTCGTCGCGGGCGGCGACGAGCACCGAGAGCAGGGGCGTGTGGCCTTCGGCGGAAAATTCCTCCGCAAGCCCCTTACCCTGCACCAAGCTAGCCGTTTCGGCATTTTCTTGCGCTCCTTCACCAGCGAAGGAGCCGGGAAGGAAGGAAGGCGCCAGCCCCGCGCGCAGCCAGGCCCACACGGCCGCGTACAAGGCTGGCCCGGCCAGCAGCAGCGCACCTACCAGGGCTACCATGCTAGCGGGCGTTTTTTTCGCGCAGCACCCGCAGGCCGGGCAGCAGCAGCAAGCCCAGCGCGCTGGGCAGCGCAATGTTGACGACCCACAGGCTAAGACTGGCGCTGAGCACCGGCAGCGCCGGCTGCCCCAGCAGCCCAAATAAGTGCGTGGCCGACAGCTCGCGCACACCCACATCGGCCAGGGCATTGAGCGAGGGCACCAGCGACTTGAACAGGAACGTGCCCGCCACCGCCGCCACCGCCGGCCCCAGCGCCCCGCGCACCCCATAGGCATACAGCAGCAGCAAAAACTGCCCGCAGAACACCGCGTAGCGCAGCCCCGAAATGCCCAGCACCGCGTGCAGCTCGGCGGCCGAGTAGGTGGGCATCACGGCCAAGTAGCGCCGGAAGCGCCGCAGCGGCCGCACCAAGGCCAGCGCCGCCAGCAACAGCCGCGATTGGTAGAAAGGCAGCAGCGCCAGCGCCCCCACCAGGCCGCCCGCCACCAGCACGCCCGCCTGCGCCGCCGGGTAGCCACCCAGGTAAAACCGCACCAGAAAATACAGCAGCCCCGCCCCGCCGGCCAGCACCGTGGCCACCAGTTGCGCATAGCGCCCCAAAAACACCGCCCCCACGGCCTCCAGCCGGCGCCGGGCGTGCAGCTCCAGAATGCGGGCAGCGTAGTCGCCCACCCTATTCGGCGTGGCAAAGCCCAGGGTGAGGCCCAGCAGCACCGCCCGCAGGCTGCGCCCAAAGGAGTGCCCCGGCTCCAGGTGGCGGGCCAATAATTGCCACTTCCAGGCCTCCAGGCCCCAGTTGAGGGGCACCAGAGCCAGGGCTGCCAGCACCGGGCCGCGCCCCGCTCCGCTGAGGGTGCTGGCCACCAGCTGCCGCCAGGCCGCCGCCGTATCGGGCGCCGCAAACACCGAGTTATAGAGCAGGCCCAGCGTGAGCAGACTCACCCCAATTTTAGCCAGCAGCACCCAGCGCCGGCCCCGCCGGGGTGGGTTGGGGGGCGCGGGGGCGTAACTTTGGGAAAGATGGCCGTTTCCCGCACCCCGCCCCCCCCTAGCCCCGCCCAGCGGCTGCCCCCGGCCGAGAAGGTCATCATGGGCGTCGACCCCGGCACCCAGATTATGGGCTACGCCGTCATTGAGGTGCGCGGGCAGCACGTGAAGGTGCTGCAATACGACGTTATCAATATGAAGGCCCTGGGCTCGAATCACGCCGTAAAGCTAAAGCGGATTTTCACGCGCATGCTCGAGCTCATCGACGAGTTCCTGCCCGACGAGCTAGCCATCGAGGCGCCTTTCTACGGCGTCAACGTGCAGAGCATGCTCAAGCTGGGCCGGGCGCAGGGCGTGGCCATCGCGGCCTGCTTGTCGCGCGACATTCCGTTTGTGGAGTATGCCCCCACCAAGGTCAAGCAAGCCGTCACCGGCTCGGGCGCGGCCGACAAGGAGCAGGTGGCCCGCATGCTGCGCCAAACCCTGGAGCTGCCACCCGTCGAGGAGGCCCCCAAATTCCTGGATGCCACCGATGCCCTGGCCGTGGCCCTGTGCCACCACTACCAGCAGGGCAACAACGTGAAAGCGGGCGCCAAAAGCTGGGGTAAATTTTTGGAAGACAACCCCGGCCGGGCCCTGGCCGCCACCACTACGCGCAAAAAAGCTGCCAGCCCCAAGCTAAAGTAGCCGCCCGTGCTATTCCACTCAACGGGTGAGACGTATCATTGGCTTACGAAATAACGCGGTTCGAATAATGTACGTACACGGCCTCCTCAGCCGCCGGTACATTTGCTGAGGTAAAGTTTTTCCCCCCTGGGTCCAACTCTGCTGGCTAGCCTTCCCTTTTATTCGCTCTGTTATGCTTTCTTTCACTACTTGTGCCGCACCGCGCCACTGGCTGGCAGCGTTGCTATTGGTGGCGGGCCCGGCCGTTGGCGCACCCACCGCCGACCCACCCACCCGGCGCCCCGCCCTGCCCGTCGGTAAGCCGAAGAGCGTACCCGCCGCCCAGCACGTGGTCGCCGCTAGCCCGCTCGCAGCCCCGGCCGCGCCCGCGGCGCAGCTTGCGGCCCCAGCTGCCCCAGCCACCGTGCAGCTCAAGGGAATTGTGCTGGCCCCCAATGGCCGCCCCTGCGCCGGGGCCAGCGTGTACCCGGCCGGTGCCCCGCGCCAGCTCGTGGTCACCGATGCCCAGGGCGCCTTTGCGCTGCCCGTGCCGGCCGGCGCGGCGGTGGCGCTGCGCGTCGAGTATTTTGGCGAGGGCAGCAGCCGGGTCGAAGTGCCCGCGCCTGGC
>Ga0160429_1000336_pt1 | contig 50622 bp, 43 predicted proteins | sample SolpanmetagenomR_FD_108199 | JGI IMG/M metagenome (GOLD analysis project Ga0160429, IMG submission 108199) | Solar panel surface microbial communities from Lawrence Berkeley National Laboratory, California, USA - R | ecosystem: Engineered > Built environment > Solar panel > Unclassified ... | reverse complement strand
TCTTCTTCTTCTTCTTCTTCTTCTTCTTCTTCTTCTTCTTCTTCTTCTTCTTCTTCTTCTTCTTCTTCTTCTTCTTCTTCTTTCTTCATATGATTAAAATCCACGACATACGGTAGCTAACCAAAGCCAACCCACCCACCATCAATGCCATAGTAATACCTCCACCTTCCAGCAAGAAATATACAGTTCTCTTCACACCAACTATCCACCAGCAGCCTCACGATGCGCCGGCATACTCCCACTAGTCCAACTCCGCAACACCCTCGTAACCCTCGACGGGCTCTTCCGCTTACTCATCGGCGATGTCGATGGACTCTGCGCACGCTTCTCCAAGTTCTCCTCAAATAATCCATTCCCACCTGGTGTATCATTATCACTTATATTACCACTTCTTTCCGTCATACTCCTTTCAGTCGTTTGCGTGTCGCTCCGCGCTGATGATAGTGACAATATAGAGCTCTTGCTCCGTAAATGCCGGGATATGATGCGGCGCATGCCTTGATCACCACCACTACCGCCACCAGTACCTCCAGCTACACCTCCGACGCCGCTGTTTCGCGGTGAGGGAGGTTGTTGCTCTTTCTCTTTCTCTTTCTCCTTCTTCCCATTCACAGTAGACGAACTACTATTCCCCGCCATAATTCCCGTCACAGCGCCAAACAACCCACTAACACCTCTCTTCTTGACCACCGCATCGCCTTCTCTCGCTGGTGCGCCGTAATTCGGTGGATGTCTACTATACGCCCCTCCCTGTGCCTGCCCCTGCCCATAATCCCTCAGCGAACTCTTTATTTTCGTTGTCATCGTAGGCTCCGGCACAGATGGTTTCGGCGGCCATTCCCCATCATTCTGCCATCCTTGCACTAGCGCTGGTATGACGTCGGAGAGGTTGATGGGGACGGCGGGGACGAGGCCTTGATTCACTACTTTGGCGTATATGGAGGGATACATGGCAGGGGTAATTGAGGCGCGTGTTGGGTCAGTTGTAGGGAGAAGAGGCAGTGGTACTGGCAGGATTTTGATGAGGCGGGTTTGATTTTCTTGTTGTTGTGGATAGTGGTAGGAGGACGATGTTGAAGGCTGTCTTGCCGACGCTGACGAAGCAGGGGACGAATTATATTGGGTCGGATTATAGTTGTAGTTGTAGTTGTAGTTATAGCCAGCAGGGACTTTGCGCGCAGCGCACCAGGCGTCTCGTCGAGCTTCCCAAAACACAAGGCCAGTATTCCATTCCATCTCCTGCTCAGCGCGTTCTCGTCTTCGTCGCTTACGGCTTTGTCTGCGAATTTCTCCCTCTGCCTCCTCTCCCCCTACCTTCATCTGCCGCTGTTGCTGACCGTCTTCCGCATCCATTCTCGTCCTATTTCGTCGTACAGGCACCACCTCAGGCTGATCTCCATCTTCCTCAGTAGTGCTGGGATCCGAGTCGGTCCGCTCTCTCCATCCCGTCACAGTCGCCAACGACGCATCATTGCCAGTAGTAGCTGTGGCAATGTTCAGAGTTTGATGTATACTCGCAGTTCCTTCTACATAGGATGGGAAAGTGTATTCGAAGTCGTTTCTGATTTTTGCAGCAAGAGCTTTGCGGGCCTGCTTGATGGGAGGTGGGATGGAGGATTTGGAGGTCATGTAGGCAAAATGTGGTTTCTGTTGTGAGAAGATGGAAATGGAAATGAACAAGATGCGATTTGACCGTGGTGATGTCAGACGGCAATGATTGGCATGGCATGAGCACGGGACGTTCCCCGCATTTGTTTCAGATGTGATCTGCGACTGCCTTGATGAAGATCTAAGATTGATTGACACGCATATTAGACAATGTGGAACTAGATTTGGACTCGAGGGATAGGTATTTCCTAGTTAGTATCAAAGCGCTGTGCCCTGATAATCTGACGGCTTATAGTCCTTAACGAGGGTCTCCATAGGCAACCCTTCCCAATCATATCTCGACTTGTATACTGCGGGCCATTATTTGACAGCCTTGCAATCCCAAAATATTCAGCTTCTCCCAATCAACACCCCCTCAACTCGGCCTCCGATGTTGCGGCGTAGTATTCCCCGACGTCCTCAAATGCGCCGCCGTCGGCATCTGCAAAGCTGGTGCAGGTGGTAGCGGACTCGGCGGTCTGCTTACCGCCGCAATATACGTCGGCGGCGTTTCAGCATGTATCGACCTCGGATTCTGCCGTACTGCTGTATTGTAACTCGGCATCCTACCCAGAGCATACATGTCGAAGTCTTCCATGCCATCAGGTGGTGAAGAAGCAATACCCGCATGATGCCTATCTCGGATTTGACCTTCTGTGGGCGTAGTGTTGCCAAAGTAGTTGGTACCGTCAATCCGCCGTCGGTGCTGTTCGCCGTCAGGAGTTTCGTCGTTCGTGCGTTCGAGGTTTCGTAGTCGGTTGCGCAAGGCGGATGGGTTGGGATGGGTGCTGTCGATCATGCCTAATGAGGCGAGGTTGTCGTGTGATGCATTTCGACTTGCGAAAGTGGAGAAGGATGGTGTTGCTGAACCGCTGCGTAGTCCGGGTGTGTGGAAGCCTGATGGATCAATGTCTTGGTAAAGAGGCACAAGTTGGTCGAGCTGATGTGTGCCGTATGTTGGTGGTGCACTTTGATCTAGTAGATCAGGTTCCCCTGACATTGCTTCACCAGGCGATATTGCTACTACGTTGTTGTCGTCTACGGGAAGGTTTGGAGAAATGAAGAGACGCGCAGGGTGATGTGCTTTGAGCTATTGGTGTGTCAGCATTCTGGTCTTCTAAATGGGTTGAACTTTCATACCTCTGAAAGATGACCATCTGGATTTCTTAGCAGGATATCGTAATGCGCTGCATGCTTGATCTGAATCCACTCGTTATTCTCCACCGTCTGCCGACACACCGCTAGCGATTTTGGCAATTTCCATGTCGCCGTGAATTTGTACATTGGCAGTTGCGTGTCGAGATCAATGTCACCGCATCCCTCTGGCAGTTCCATTGTGTCATGAAATACGTCCTGCTCTTCCTTCCACATTCCTACCCATTTGTGTTGCGTCGTCGAGTATTCTGGACCAGGTTCCGTCCGTATCTTCTTGATCTCTTTCAATGTGAACTTGATGCGCTCAATTCCTAATTTTGCTAATAGTGGCGTAAGTTCAATGTCGGTCTGTATTGTCGTGCCGTAGATCCAGTTCTTTGAGGCGGGCTCGAATGAGTATTTGAGCTTCTCAGGCCAGATACCGTGAACAGCCTGTTCACCGATTAGCTCTATAATCATACCTGAAACTCAATTATACACGTACAGATGCGACAGAGCTCTCCATAGCATCCGGACCTAATGTTCTAATAATCCGTAGGTGCTTCTTGTTGGTCAAATCTTTCGTAGCAAAGCCTCTTTCCAGCCTAGCCGCAATATCATAGACAATGAAGTTGCCCTGCATTCCCTCGATACTCTCTGGCGTATCACCTGCTAACGGGAAGCTGAAGTTGTAGATATGATTGCCAGGTGGAATCGTCTTGATTGGTCTTCCGTCATTGTCCTTGACATCGCGTGCTATGCGCAGAAAAGTTGAGCGATTGGTGACTACTGATGATGCGGGCAGGCCTGAGTGTTGTTCTGGTTTTGTGATGGCGTGTCTGAGATTGTTATTAGATGTGGCTCCGCCGTAAATCTTATGCCGTGCCCATAGCTTCAACGTACTGTGTTCTTCTCTTTCCTTCTAACACCACCTTGATACCCTTTGTGTGAATGGTCTCTGCGGTCATGAGAACGACTGAGCCGGTGCATTCTGTAGGTGGTGTATCGGATTCGTTTCCTCGAAAGACAATGAAAGCGTCATCTAATCTGCGAGCTCGTCAGCAGAGTCGACAAAAACAGGACTTCTTCTAGCTAGTTGCGCACCTTATCTCGAACATACAAAGTTTCGACTTGGCCATGGGATTGAGGAAAGACATGTTGTTGAATGATTGTCAAGGAGATCAGCTAGATTGAAATAGCTGTCTCAATTGACCTGTTCGATTGAAGCCTGACACACAAGGTCTTTTCTCGGGGAAGATGAGATGAGATGAGATGAGACGATTTCTGATGGTGGTAGGTGGTTTAGTATGAGCCAAACAGCTTCGGCCCTTATGCTGCAGCAAGTGCAAGTGATGTTCTGGAAAGAGGTTGTGCTGGTCAAAGAGTCGTATCAAAGTATGGCGAATGTAATTGAAGTGCTTTGACGCAAGTCCAGCGGCTGACAACTCTATACGATGACTTCAGAGATACAAGGGCTTTGTATCTTCTTATCCGATTGAGCTGCCGATAAGGTAAGGCTAGTCTTAGCCCGAGAGAAGAGCGGCTAGGGCAAAAGAACGAGCACAAAAAGAGACTTTGTTACTCGCTTCGTCACCGGATTACTAGTGGCAATGGACTGCTCCGGAAGGTGAGACTTGGATTGAAATTTACTGATGTCTTGGATGTTTGATGTTCTTCCGTCTTTAACTTGCTGCCACACCGCACCGGCGATGAACAGAAGAGTCTTAACCAATGGCGTGATAAGCGATTGAGTGGCCCCAACAAATGAGGGTTTCTCACCGCTCTTACGTGTATGAGCAATGGAGGATTATGTGAATCTTGCTAAGTCTACAAAGGTAATCGTCTATCATGTCTCATAACTGTACCTGTAATCTCGATGGCCGCTTTCAGAAAGAGAATGCCCATGCGAGATAAGGTGTCTTCTTCGTCATCGCCATCCACCTCGCAATCCACTGAACCAAATCCACTCTCTCACTGTGTGCTGGCTTTCGTGTGCTGTCATGGACGTCCTCAGAATAGAGACCACATCACCCCAACCCACAGATGTTATGGCTCCCAAGGTTCCTCACAGATCCATCGCCCGGTCCACCCATTACAGTTGCTGTCACTTTGACACATGTCAACCCGACGGTTAGATCGTTCGTTGCTGCATGCTGTTTTCGCGGCTGTCTGCATGCAAGGGCGATCATTGTAACGTTGAGAACGCCAGCCCCTGCAAGCACCAAATGCTTATCCTCGTCTCGTCAACTCTTAGCCGCATGCATCCCAAACTGCTGCCAAAGTCTGTGCTCCAGTTGGACTAAAAGCTGACGACCTGTGATGCTTGCCGTTGAGAGCTTGAGATTGTTGGGTTGTTGCAATCTCTGTGTCGGGCGGTGCACGTGTATGAGCTGTGAGGTCCGCGAAAAAATCTCCTATCGAGTTGAGAAAACCAAGCATGTGTGCATCAAATAAGCGGCCCCTGTTTGCATCTAGACCGGGCCTCAAGTTTCCAGCCGTGCGTGTTTCAGAGCAGTTTGAGCTCAAAACCCTTCTCGCTACTTCGTCTTGGCCTGCGCCTTCACCTTCGCCGACGTGCCAATCCTCTTGTACTTTCTCGGATCCTTCCTCGACATCCTCGATTGCTCCCTTGTCCCTTTACCACCTTCCCAGAACCCTGTGCCTTTTTTCCCCACCACACTACCCTTGCACATCCTACACTCCTCCGGTGAATAGTTCTGCTCCACGGAGCACCACCCACAGATCATACGATTCGCAAACTCGTTGATATGATCCGTAGCCTCGTCATGACATCGGTCACACGGGAACACCTTGCTACAGCACGAAAAGCGAAACCAGCGGTAACTCTTCCTGTAGTGGCGGCAGCGTCCACGCAAAGGTAGTTCGGTGCCAGCGACGATTCCGAGGGATTCCTTAGGCTTGCGTGAAGGCAGACTGCGTGCTTCGTTGGCACGAGCGGAGGCGGAGACGGCGAGAAACCTGACTTCGGGAAGCTTAAAGGTCATCTTCTTGTGGCATTCGCGGCACATGGCAAGTGCGCTGTCACCTCTCACTGCTATGACGCCTGGTGCAGGGAACGCGGTCGAGCACTCTGAGCAAGTAGGAACGAAGTGGCTGGGCAAGAGGTCGACGACAGTGCAGCCTTCGAAGTCGAGGTAGCCGGCTCGGATGGAATTGGCGTGCATGAGGTCTTTACGCCAACCGATGGCGAACGGGTAAGCGCACTTTTTGCAGGAGGCGGTACGCATGCCTGTGTGGTCGTTGCTTTCGTTGGGCTTGATGTTTGATATGTCCATTGTGTCTTTGCATCGCTCGCATTTTATGGTAAGGGATAGTGTGACGAGTTCGAGGAGTTCGATGTTGTAGAGTTCGAGATGGGGTAGGGAGAGCATGATGCCTCGTTCTCGTACTGTTGATGATGTTTGATCTGCTGTATGAGTCTCCGTGGTATCTTCTTCATCGCTTTCATCGTCGAAAGTGCTATAACTAGATGAATAGGATGATTCGTAGTCTTCGCCTCCAACAGCTGCTCGTGCTGTCCATTCTGGAGGCCTTGGAGTGATCTTGATGTGGCTGTCACTCGCTTCTTGTTCCATAGTCGTTGACACATCTGATTGTGACTGGGTGACTGCCGTGTCAGCTGCACCCTTCATCACCTCCTCCATCTGAGGTTTAACCAGTGCCTGACTTGAAGCCTGCTCAGAGGCCATATTATGCATATTTTGCGTCAAATAGTTCAGGTGAGCCATCAACGACATGTCCGTCATCGACTTTGCCCTTCTCGCAAACGCCTCCTCCACATTCACCGCCTCTTGACCCTCAACACCAAGCAATTCAATGCTACACGAATCTAGATCATATAGCTCTGGCACATACAGACGTACCGACTTGACTGATTTAAGAGACGTGGGTAAGGCATCCCGTTTCCGAGGATCTACTGGCACGCTGAAGATTGTGGCCCCAGCGGCTTCTGTGAAGAGGGGATCTCGACCCAGTCTGTGTTTGAGCACTTGTACTTCTGCTTGTCTTTTCGTTCGAGCTTGCTCTCGTCGTTGCGCTGAGATGGTAGGCGCCTGTGGTCTAGCAGGGAGAGTGACTGTCTGTGCTGAGTTGGAGAGAGCTGCTGGTGTAGACGAAGCAGACGGCACTGGTGGTCCCCTGTTAACGACGAGCTTGATCGTCTGTGCCTTCTTCCCTGTCAAAATAGCTTCGAGTTGTCTATCCAGCAAATTCATCACCCTCAACAACGTAGGGTTAGTAGTTTCCGCCCAAATCGTATCAAAGCCCCTCTCCACATTGATCTGAAACCCTCGTTCCATATCCTTGTTCGTGACTTTCAAGGCTGGCTTCGACTTTGGAAAATCTGTCGGTATCTGTAATATGCATTGTACGCCACCCTGAATCTCGAAGGGGAAGTCTGGGTCTGATGGTTCCATTGCGAAGGGTAAGGTGGTAGTGCTGCCATTCACAGCAGTGCCTTCTGCTGCTTTGAAACGTGTTCTGATTTGAGTCATCTGGAAGACTCGAGGATTTTGAGTTGCTGCTGGGATTGTGGGTCGTTGGACGACTTTTGATCTGTCGACTTGGCGTGGTGGTTGTGGACGTCTTTGCTGTGTGGTGGGTGTCGTAACTGGCTGCTCTTGCGTGCCTTTGGATGATGCTTTTTCAGTTGCTGCAGCTTTTGGTATGGCAGGTTCTGACGTTTTCTGGTTGTCGTGGACATTCTGCTCGGAAGGGGTCTCTACAGTTTGATGCAAGAAAGGACAGGTATCTCCAGCGCGACAACCTGATGGTGCGGTCAGCATGTGTACCATACACGGTAGCAGTTTCATAGATCATAATCCGCCGCGGTCCTACCTTTCTTAGTGGCGAAAAACCTACACGGCTGCTCTTTGACAGGTCGACGCGGTTTCTTGTTAACATCACTCCCTTTCGGAACAGCGTTCGAGGTTTCAGGCGGTATCGGTGTCGTTCCAACAACTTGTTCGCCTTCCGCCATAGTCACAGATGTGGTTACAGATGTCTTCAAATCGAGACCACCTCTTCAAGACTTCAAGCTTCCACGCAGTTCTATGGATCACGATCTCCAAGGCACACAACACAAAGCTTGAATATATGGGCGATTGTTTTCACACAAGATCAAAAGCTTAGAGTTAGTTCGTCTCGTCTAATAAAGGTTCGGATGATGCTGCCCCACCTTGTTTTGTCCGCGTGCAAGATGTTTCAGCAGTAAAGTGTGTCATCTATTGTTTGACTCATCGTCATAGGTAAGGTAGTCACGTCAGGGCGGACTCACAGCCTCGACAGGCAATTACAAAGGCGGGAGATTCCCCCGATGATGGGTACAGAGCAACAGTTTGGTCATTAAAACATTTGCTTGTTCGACTTGTACTAGCTAATAGGCTAGACACTAATTATGCTCCCAGGATAAACTCATCCTCATATCTGCATCAAGGCTCGGCGTCCAGCTGAAAGGCTGTATATGCATAGTTTGTTGTGGTCATTGTAGCCACAATGCCATGCTCGGAAGCCTTCTGAGCTCTTTTTGAACGCCCGCTCATGGTATCTAAAGTAGTACAAGAAAGAAAGCAGAAAGCGTAACGAGTCTTAGCAGGACTTTTCCTAACTCCAGTGCCATGCTATTCGTGAAAATGTGGTCGTGTTTTTTGATGTGGTGACTTACCACCCCTTCTGGTGATATTCTCCAAGTCCAAACTCAAAGTAATCCCTGGTCGACGAATTGTTGCCACCTTGAGGATTTGCCCTTGGTGTTGCATTGCTGGATTCAGCATTTGGATATTGTGAGAGATTCTGCACATCCATTGTCGTGTGTCGTCTCGGTAGTGCAGGAGCAGTGGAGAATTGTCTCTGTTGACGCTCATTGAGCATATGCTTGCGCAACGACGAACCAAGCTCCTGGGCAAGCATATTACGGCGCGTGGCTCTTGGTGACAGTGCCATCGACGGCGACCGATGCATGTCGTTGTTTGTGATGATCATAGGTGCAGTGCCGTTGGAGTTGAGTGCAGTTTCGGTGTCGATATATGCTTCGGGCTCTTCGTCAGGTGAAGGCATTGATGGCCCATTTCTGGGTGACCTTCTCGAGCTCTGAAGCATAGGACTTGATCTTGAAGCTGCGTTTTGTAATCCGTTGGCTCTGTCGCCTTGATGAAGTCCTTCGGTGATGATGGAGCGGCGCGAAGCAAGTCTCACTGTTGAGTCGACCTTGTGGAAGGTGAGCGGTTGAGGGGCGGCTTCCTCCTCTTCATCGTCTTCCCAATCGTCATCGTCCTCTTCAATAACACTCTCAGAGTCGTCAATAGCATCTTCGTCATCACTCTCGATAGCACCATCATCATGACTGCTCGGCAGTATAAACGTCTTCTTTGTCTGAAGATCGGTCACTGTGTCTGCGAAAGAAGCGTGCTTTTTCTGTCTCGCCAAACTTTGGTTGGCTGGACGGAGGGAAGATTGAGGCATAGGTGAGAGACTGTTCCGCATGCTGTCCCGCATGCTGTCCGAAGAGTGATCATTCATAGAGCTGCCAAGTGTAAACATGCTCGCCTTGCCTTTAGCTCTGTTTCGCTTCACCACAGCAGGACCCGATTCTGGTGATGATGAGGAGGCTTGTGCCTTGGTAGCAGAGAGCTTTAACGAAGATTGGGATCTATATGTCGAAATGGTCTTGCCCGGTTCAAACCCTCTCACGATGCTTGTCTGACTTTCATTCGATTCAACGCTAGCGTTGGAGGCGTTGGTAGGCGATATGAGATGCTCGAACACGACTCGTGGTCTAGGTGCAGGGGGCTGCACGACGTTGCGAGGTGAAGAGGGACGTGGCGAGGAAGGTCGTGGTGTCGGCGCAGTCGAGGTTGGTGCGCTTGATGTTGGTGCGCTTGCGGATATTGGCTCCTGGTTGATAATTGGTAATTCTGTGTCGAGTGCCGAGTCCGACCAAGACATGGGTAATGGCGAGATAGGCCTCGTCAGATCCTGCTTTTCCTTGATAGAGGTGAAGAGGTTCTTGAGATTCACCGGCGTGATATGCTTCTCCCCTAGTCTTCTGCAATCCCAGCCTGCATGTGGCCCATCATACGAGACATGAAGCTCTTCAGCTGGAGTTGTGGCGTCCGTTGAGTTGTCGTCAAGCTCTTCTGGCGCGGATGATGCTAACGATTCAATACTGCTGGAGAGGTTGGGGATGGTGTGTTTGGGAGGTTCGTTATGATGTGATGGGACGGTGGTGCTTTCTTTTCGCCTCTTTGATGATGCGCAAAGAGTCTCGTGAGCAAAGACGCGCCAGCTCAAGTTCTCAAGTCTGCGGCCGTGTTCGATGAAGCCGTTGCATCTGTGGAAAACTAGAGAAAGAACAAGAGTCAGTCACTCACTATTCGCGTCGCTCTTGCCACGAACTCGATCCAAAAATAACTTACCAGACCACATGCCGAGCAGATTCTCTGGATTTGAAGGGTCGACATTGAGCATGCGAGACTCGTCAACCTTAAGAACCGGAAGAGTATTCCAAACAGGCATGATGAAACTCTTCACTCATGGAAATATGTGTGCGGGATGCGTGTTATGACGGTGAATCTCTGGGATGATATTTCTGGCAAAGGTGAATAGTTTCGTGGGAGTCGAAGGGCGTAAACGCGGGTTCCGAGTCAAAGTGTCGAATAAGCGAGAGACTGAAGACGATGCGAAAATTGAGTAACTCGGAGGAAGCGATGGAGGATCAGAGAAAGATATAGACGTTTGGACGGAGATCACGCGTTTGGGTGAAAGTGAGACGTCACGCTGAAGTGAGGTACTCTTGTAACAAAGTACCAGTAACACAGCTGACGCTCTTCACTAGCGGTGGTATATTTCTGGATATGAGGAAGGCCTCTGCGTGTATTGGCTGGATTGGTGCTGTGAGAGACGGATGGGTTGTCAGATAAGCAGCTGGCGTGAATGTATGCGCTGGCAGTATGCAAAAACAAGGAGTAAGTGACGGAGTGAGACAGCGAGGGCAAGAAAGGTGAATAAAGCCAGGAGGACCGTTTGATCATGTGGCCTGTGGCTTAAGCCTTCAAGCATCTTTTTCGCGGCAATCGGTGCTTTGGATTAGTATTCTAACGTCGTGGAATACCTTAACCTTCACCTCTTTTTCTATTACGCCTTTCTATTTGTCATATATATGCTATTCTGAGCACGTCTACTCTAATCACAGATACACAGTCTTGCTCACTGTAGGACACAGGTTGTGAGCAGTAGTACACAGTCATACGTAGCGGGTAGCCTCATAACTCGGTCTTCCTTCGCCTAGTAGTGGCGGCTTAGTACTACCCCGGGCGACGGGAGCAAGGATCGATTTCTCTCCCCAGGATTCTGCCTCTTCTGACTGGACATTCCTGCTTGCTGCAAGCAACCCATCAACGGCAATCTTACCACATCCGGCGACAATGAAGATCTGCCAGCTTCTTGATGCAACCTTAAGTCGAAAAAGCCCCCACGTTCCTGCCGCTGGCTACCGCTGCTCAGCCAACATGTTATATCATCATCCTAGTTGCGTATCACTGCTGTATCACTATCACTGTTTGCACATATGCAGATGTAGCGACAACACAGCACCTCGTTCTTGTACGACAACCAAGACACTCACCCAGCAAACGCAACGGCAGATGGCAGATGCATCGCGGCTGATCTCGGCTTCTCTCCTATCTCTTTTGCCCGCTCCTAATTACTGGGCAAAGATCTTCAGCTTGTAAACAACGGAGAGATATACAGTGTCGGTTGTTCGCTTGCACGATAAAAGAAGACGGAAAGAGTTAAAAGAGCGAGTATGGGAGATGGGGTGAAAGATTGCCATGTTGATCAAACATACTAATCATCGCAACGGCCATCCTTCTTCCCCATACTCAGCATTAGCCTAAGGTGGGTGAAGCTGATCTACAATCACGGGGCCTGTCGTCATTCGTAGGCGACTAATCCATCTCCTCTCAGCTCAGCCTGATCAAGATCTAGGTCTCAGAAGGTGGAAGTTGTTGCTTCTGTCTGCTGCTTTTTGATACGACGACGAGATTTCAACCAAGGCACATCCCACGTCCCACGGCCCACGTCTTGGCGAATGTTGGTCGACGAAAAGAAATCGGAGGTAAACGTTCCAAACCGAACAGCAAGCAAAGCACAACACGTGGTTGGTTGTTGGTCTCCTCGGTGTATCTGCTTCCGCCATCAGCGATTACGTCTGGTTCTATCGCTTCCACTGAGGGCAGTTGCTTCTGGTAGAGCTGGATGTCACTACCACACCAACAGTATGTCAACCACGTCCTGGACGCAAGCTATATCAGCACAAGCATGCATGTCGTTAAGGTTATGCACCTCATCTACCCCACGCCTCTCCGCCGTTACCCCTGATTTTCTTGCTCCCCGGCGTGGGGGAAGGGACGACCGTTTGCTTCGGAAGTCCTTCCAGCTGTACTTTCAACGTGCAGGCAGCAGATGAAAGTGAATGTGACTTCGAAAACTACCAGGTATTGGTAACAATCGGGTGACAAGTACTCAGGTGACTGTGTGCGACACGGCGTTTTCGTTTGACGACGACAACAGGAGAATAATGACCGGAAGTGCGAATGTTGTTGACATCAGGTGACTACATGTACGCCTCAAGGATCGACCAAAAGCCAATCGAACCTGCATCGAAGTAGAAAACTAACGAGTCACAACAACGAGACACACACATCGCGCCTTAGCAAGCTTGTGACCGAGTCGCCGCCGAAATACGATAAAATACCCTCTGCTAAGCTACTATTCACGATTGATCTGCATCTGCTTCACTCGGAATAAGAGTGGCACTGAAGGTCATGAATCTGAGGGAACATCTTTGTTTGTGCTAAATTCTGCCTTAATTCGTACCACGGGCTTGCTGCGCCATGTAGACACGACACTGCGCAAGTGGTCAAGTGATCGTTTGTTTTTATGTTTGCCAAGGCAGCTCGACCGAGAGCAAGTGTCCATTACACTGCCTCACGAACGACCTCGCCACTGCTGTCCGACTGCTCAGCTCGGACATCCCGTCCGAATTGCGAAGGAGATTAAAGGCTGAATTGGCGCCTCGTCTCGTGGTCAGGAGACTTCTAGACCTGGACCAACAACATCACACTCCGCTACAACTACATGTACCTGCACCCTCATCGCCAAGACAGACATCGTAATTGCCAGCCTGCATGCCCAACGAATGAAAAACAAGGAAAGAGAGGAAAAACCGTCCAAGGAAGCAGGCCCGGCCCGTAGTCGGATCGAAAATGAGCCGCACGGACATACGGCCTTCCATGAACGGCTATCCTTGACCTTCTATTTCTATATGTTGTTAAAGTTGGGGATGAGAAGAGCGCTACCGACACCGAGTTTCGCCTAAGTGGTAAGTCCAGGTCAGCATCGTCTGCGTGAATTGAGATGAAGAGCTTATGAAGCTCCAGCGGTGTGCCTTGACGCTAGTTGGTGGCAACTTATCTGGAGCACGTATTGAAGGTGATCGGCAAAGATATAGTCAAATTGTCAGGTTGGGGTAGCGATTTAACAGTTTTACCGCGAAATCATCAACCTCTCGTAGAGGCGTTGTGCGCTTCTTGCAGGATTGTCTTGGACGAAGGAAAAATTCATGCCAGTGGTGTCTGCACCTGTGTGAATGGCGCTGCCTACTGGTGCTTGATGAGCCCAACGCCACTTCCACGCTAGCTTCCGTGATCTCGCGTGTTCCTTCCGGTCTAAGCATACATCATGGAAGCGGCGGTAACAGTGTAGGAACTCATCTCTCGCTCGCCACTGTGCGAAGGTGTATCGGGGTCCTGAACGAAGTGCTGGATTTGTTCCAATGCAGAAAGTTCATAGCAGGCCTACACGACAACTCGTCCTCACCATACCGACCGATAGCTATCCTTTGGATTGGCTTGGCCTGGCCTGGCCTGCCACTAGCAGGACTTTTGCAGACTCCCCCACGAAGGCTTTGGTTGTGAATGAAGTTACAGATGAGAAATCATGATGAAGAAGCTCCAGCCAGGTAGGTCACGAACACGACAATCAGGCAGCGGATATGTGTCAAATGTAGAGGTATCGTGAAGCACAGACAAGTAAAAAGCATCTTCAAACCAACAAGAGCATCTTCAAAATGTTCAGACCATTGGTCTGCAATATCAGAGAGTGGACAATGGTCAAAAACTCATGTATCGGTGAGTGCTTGTATGGTGACTTTCCTCTTTTGATACATGTCGTATAGGTGAGAACGCAAAATGTGCCATGAGATGATGTATGTACAAGAGAGAAGTATGACTACCTTTGCCACCGCCTTTTTTCGACGTGCAAAGCCTGCAGAAGTATGACTACCTTTGACATTCGCATTCTTTTGGCGTGAACAGTCTGCGCGGTCACGTACATCCGCTATACCCGCTAAAGATGAAAGAGGTGACTGTTTAAATGCTATAGAGATTTCACGTCATCTCGTATCAGCGGAGGAGGTCCCTAAAAGACTCGCGGCTTGAGAAGGGAGCTGCGCGCAAAATACATCAAAGACTGATTCTACGTTAGAACTATGATGATGATCGAAAAAGACTTCTATAGAGCGTGATATAATCTAACATGGTTACACTCAAGGCTGAGATGTGCGGACGAAGCCCAGAGTAGAGCAGAGGCCTCCAGGCAAGTGTTAAGTGTCAAGTAATTAAGGCACGTATGAAGAGGCTTGAAGTGACTACCTTAGACAACAACCATGTCTTGCGAAGAGGATGACTTAGACCGCTTCAATTCATTCGTCATATAGCAAAACATATACGCATACTCGGCTGCATTTCGAGCACACGCTTGCTAGAGCTTTCTAAGTCGCACGTCAAAAACAAAATCACGGACTGTAGCTGGATACCAGTATTCATGAAAAAAATATTCACACCGAAGGAAGGGCCAGCGAATTCCGATTCTATTTTCCGGTCCACAAAATAGCAGGCAGTCAGTCCCCAGCTCGTCACGTCGGCCTGGTGTGGTTGTAAGGCTCCCATGTGAGAAATGAGAAACAACCATCAGCCTTGCACGCTCAGTGTCTATCCTATACTCTGTCTTCTCTGTGTCCGGGGAGGAAGGAATGAATCCAGACGAGACAAGCAGTATGAGATGTAGCTTTCAGTGCTATCTTTCTGAAGCTAGGTAGAACTTGGAGCTTTCGTCGATGGAACAAGTCAAGATATTATTAAAGCGAAACACAAATCTGCGCTATTCTAGTACCAAAACAATTGTCGTGGTCGATCAATACCTTCCAGTACCATCGTTACGCTCATCGTAATTGCCACTATACGGATTTGCACCCATACCACCATATCCACCTTCAGCACCTCCCGGAGCACCCCCATGATGCGGCAGTTCAGAGCCAAACTTGCTATCAGTCTGTTGACCACCCATAGCGCCAGTAGCACCTGCCAACGCACTCGGCTGAGCAGTCTGATGACCACCAGCAAGCTGACTCAACTCCTTCTCACCTACTTGCTGTCCAGTCACGACCTCTTTAATGACATTCCACCACGTCTGTGCATCCTTCTCCGTTCTGGCGCGGAACTCATACTCCTTGGCACCAGATAAATGCATCTTTCCCTTTACATCTTTGCCCTTGACACTGAATGTTGAACCGTTGATGCCGCCCATTGTGCAGTCGGGAAGGTAGAGCGACATTTCGGGAGTAGGATCCTTCTTCTCGTCATCGTCTGTTTCAAATTCGTGGAGGAACTTGCTAGGTGTAATGACGTAGAGGCTTGAAGAGAACTTCTTGAGTAGTCCTGATTTACGCTCGAGGCTGCCCTGGCACATTGCTTGCGTAGAACGATGGTTCTGGTTGGCAAATGTTGCCGTTCCGAGTGTGCGAGGAGGTGCAGACGGGTCAATCAGGACGTTGTTGTTGCGGTCAATAAAATCTTTCCACTCATAGAGTGGATCGACGCGTTGTGTTGTCTCGACCATGTTGCCATAGAGCTGCTTTTGCTGGTCTGCTTGGTTGCCGACGGCCTGGTAGAAATGGCCCATTCCCGTCTGGAACGACTTGATGACGTGAGCTTCGAATTGGCCAAAGTTCTCCTGTACAGCAAGCATATCGTTGCGACTTTCGTTTTCCTCGTGGATCTGCTTGCCTAGTCGGTGGGTGACACCTCGCTGGATGATGTACGGGTCGTGCATTGGATCGGGCTTTGAGTGGCCGGCAGAATCGTAAGCCGCGGTTTGCTGGCCGAGGAGCTCGACGTGCTTCATTGTGTCTTTGCGGGTCTTGTCTACGAGTTTGGCACCTTTGCTCACACCTTTCTTGAGCTCCTTTTGCTTGGACTTGATCTCGGCGTCGAGGTTGGTGAAGATGGGAAGGACTGAATTGGCGAGCGTCTTGGAGGTTTGAGCGTGGACGTCGGAGATGCCTTGAGTGTTTGTGCGGATGTTGTCGAACATTCCAGCCACACCACCGATGTTCTGAGTGAAGTGGCTTCCTTCTTTCAAGGGGTTTTTCACAGTCTACAGTATTATATCAGCTAGAGCTCATCTGCTTGTCTCGTCCTTGCCACAGTCAGACTCACCTTCAAAACCTTCTCATATTCCTTTGCATGGTTGTGCTGCATCTTCTCGGTCGTTTTGACATAGTCGACAAGATAATCGCATGCGCCGCGATAAGCCGTCAAACGATCGCTGAAGAGCTTGGTGACCTATACCATGGCCATTAGTCAAAAAGGTCTGTCAAGGTGTACCGGTGGAAGGTGAGTTTTGGGCAAGACGAAGACCCTAGATGAACTAGGCAGTGTATCGATCCTCAAGCAGGCCTTTGGGCGATCGCCATATAGCAGTCTGCGCAAAGACTCTCTTGAAAAGTGCCCTCCATGTTTCAATCCAAACAATGAAATCTGCATGCACATACCTCGCTGGTGTCTTCGCCTACAACATCGTCGTCATTGGTTGAGGTGCGTGAAGACATGCTGATTGATTTACTGAGTGTTGTGGATGTATAGGTGTGTGAAGGAAAGGAAAACAAAGAAAGGCGCAGAGGAGAAATGTTTCAGATTGTTGGCCCGTGTTACAAGGTGACGTAAGCATACATACATATTTATTTCTTGATTTAGACGCGATCTTGGCCTCGTCTTATGACAAAGGCTATCTATAGAATGCTAAGAAGGAAGACGACGACCCAAACGCCACGCTATGCAGTGTAAAATCATGCCCAGGCCTATACTATCAAGTCCGGGTCTTTCAATCTGACCTCCAACCTCTTCCAGTGTCTTGGTTGTCCGAAGCTAGGCAGATTCTCCATAGTTTTCAGGCACTTTCTAATTGATGCAACTGCTCCCTGGCTTTCTTCTCCATAATCTCCAACCTCCAAATTGACCGCTCTTCTGCTGTTACCACGAAACGCGAAGTACTTCCCATCCTGCTTGCTCCAGTTGGTTGTGAGTGACTTGTTCAATTCTTGCCTACAGAACGATTTGACGTCGCCGAACTTCACATTGGAGGCTATAGATGATTGTTCCACAAGAATTTGATTGTCGTTGTTAAAATCAATACCATAGTCTTCGCGTTCAATACGCCCAAGGATGTCTCGCCCAAATCGTTGAAGGTGGACTACACTTTCGACAGCAGTGACAGCTGAATACGAATATCGATTTACGTAATCAACGATCGAAGCTAGGGCTTCGATACTATTGTAAGTGACCGACAGCGTTACTAAAAAGCAGGGTTTGTGCAGTCGTCCGGGTTCGCCCACAAGCACCCTGAAGGCTGTGCATATCGATGTTGCGACGTCTGTAACCATACCGATCACTGCATTACGTCCAGCTTCATCACTTAAGCTAAAGCGGAAAAGTAACTCCTCGAGCATACGTGTCAAAGCCTCAAGAATTGGTATTACAAGGATCCAGCCACAATCAGAACTGAAGGCCACCTCGATATATGCTGGCAGAATGCCAGTAAATAATAGCGATCGCAGTGTCGACCTTGGAGCTGCTCCGCCCTCTCGACAGCCTTTGACAGACTTTACAAGCTGTTCGGTTAGGTAGACTTGCTGATTATCCACAGCGGCGCGTTCGCACACTGCCTGGAAGAATATTGCCAGCTTTTTTTGTTCTCCTAGATCATCTGCCTTCAAACCATAGCTCTTTAGACGTCCAACAACATACGTAGGATCTGATGCAGGTAGAGGAAAGGCTGCGGAGTCAGTGAAGAACCTGTCGACGGGGCAGATGTCACTTGTGTATTGCTGCAGCTCTTCTATGACTCTCTGGACGAAGTCGACGTAAGATCCTCGTGTACTTGAGCCTTGCTGAATTTCTTGGTAATTCTTCTTCATTGCGGTCATAAGCTGCTGGAGTAAATCTTGGTATTCGTGACGAAGTTGCTGTGTATTGCTTGTGCTTGTGATGAACGAGGACTCTAGACACGTTCTCATACTGGAAAAGACCGATGAAAGTACTGCTACTCGTCTTTGACTCAGTTCGGTTAAGGTAATTTCGTACCTGCTAGAAGCTGTGTCTTTCACAAATGGCAAGTTCGAAAGCAGCGGATGATTCGGGCAAGCATTCAGCAATGCAGCAGTCAAGCGGTGCTGATACTTCAAAGTCGACTCTCTTTCGACCAAAGAAACTAGCCAAGCAGAGATGATTACATTACTACTAAGTTCGATAACATTCGGCGCAATGTCCAGGATCGTGGTAATGTAGTAGGAAAAGTATTTTCGCTTTGAATCTGTATCTCTTAATTGGTTCCAGGAGCCGGAGCTTTGCGGATTCAGAAAGTAACTCCAGCTGCGTTGGTGTTTGAAGACGAGCAGATTGCAAGCCTCAACCCACACATCTACAACTTCTGTGAGTAAATTGTCGTCAACACCTGACTCCGTGCCAAAGCAGTTCGAGAGTAGTTGCTGCACAGGATCTGTCAGAGCCGGGTCGAATGCTTGATGCTGAACCTCGCCAGTGATGGTGATGTCTTCAATGTCATCCATATCTGGAAAGTCTCCGAAGTCCTGACTATCTTCGCTTTGTTGTGGTGTGAGCGGCCTGGCTGTTTGGGTGTTCGGATGTCGTATACGCTGATATGCTGCTTGATATGCCTCCAACGTTGTGGTGAGTACATTAGTAATTCTTGTGTCCTCGCTGCCGTATAGGGCGAGCACTTCAGTCAGGGCGACCTGTTCAAATAGTGCAATTGCAGAGCTATCATCATTGGTATGCTGAACAACATCGCCTAGCGCAACCAATGCCATCACAAGAATACCACCAATTTGCCTTTGATTAGATGCAATGATTGACTCGACGAAGATCTTGCCCAATTGCGCCCCATTCACGCTACTAGCCTCCAATTGTGCCTGTGCTTCCAGTCGTGCCTGACGATGCTGTTGCACTAGCTTGATGATCATGTCGTTATACCAGGCAACAAATGGTGTGAGGCTGGCTGTACCCTCCGTTGTCGACAACTGATAACGCACAAGATTAGCCCAGCTACATATGTTGACTTTACAGATCTCGGAGTGAGAATTGGTGAAATTTGCTAAATTACGTAGGAGATCAAGATTTGGACGGAAGCCGGTAGGTGATGCTGCATATAGTACGCAGAGTAGATCGTGGGTATTCCGTAAAGCTTGTAAGTCAGCTGGCTTGAGCGTACTGTCATTCTCGTGCTGACGACCATGGTTTGGTATGAAACGCCAAGCAATATTGCGAATCTTCTTGTCGGGCAATGCTGATCTCAGGTTGTGTAAGCCAACGTACAGTGCTTTCAGGAAGATGTCGAAGGAACGGTCGCCTGCTTCCATGGCGGGCATAACACCTTTGTCCAATTCCTTGAGGAAGTGCGGACTGTTTGTTCCTTCCTCGTTCTTGAGCAGTGCAAATCCATCGCGAGCGAAGAAGTCGAAGATAGTGCTTAGTGCTGCCTCACACCGACACCAATTCCAGTTCCGTACTAGCTGCAAACACCTGTGCAGGGTTGCTCGAATGTAGGGGTTGATGGGTCGAGAGAGTTCAAATATGTGCGTACGATACAGCTCGAAGACCGCGCTGAGAATCTCCTTGACTGCATCAAGAGTACCGAGATCACCAGTAGCACGACTCGACCGCACCAAGATACCCGACTCATCCAAGCTTAGGAGAGGTAGAATGGCGAAGAGGTCGTGCCAGGTGCGGTCGAACATCGAGACTTTTGTGCAGGTAATTAATGATCGTTGTGCTAAACCAGTATTGATGAGATCGGTAAAGCTAAGCCCGGGAAGAGCCAGCCTCGATAGAAGGTGATGATAGATGACAATACTCTCAGCCTCATGCTCGTCACTGCCGATCCCGGCATCTACAAAGCTTGAGGATGTTGCACGTTGATGTAGTGCCCAGATCTGAACCAAGCCATTTCTGAACAAACGTCGAGCCGACCCGACGACAGTCCTTTGAAGAAGTTGAGCAAATTTCGACTTCAATTCTGGAGATACAATGTGACTGTCGCAAAGCAGGTATCCTTGACCAACGAGCACTGCCATATATTTTAGCAAGTCGAGTTCTACAGTATCTGAACTCAAGGACGTTGATGTCGAAGTAGACGCCTCAAGTTCCTGTATCAAGTGTTCTACTTTTGTTGCAAGACTACTCAGAAATGAGCTTCGATCGATAGAATCAAGGAAGTAGAGTGTCGTTGAGATGTGGTAGACGAGCTTCCTTGTGCACTGTGATGCTTGAGCACTACTAGTAACGCCAGCAGATGGATTATGGTTATGATGCCGCTGTATACAATACGCGAACAGTTCCGAAAGTTGAGTTGAAGCCTCCTCGGTCCAAGAACTTAGCTGCAGCACCTTCTGACCGATATTTATAGTTGTCCTCTGAAGGCTCGGCAAATCCATATCTCGGCTGTTCACTGCCAATGCCTTCTCGAACTCACCACTACCAATAAATGTAGAGGAAGCAAAACATGTGCCTATAGGTAATGGTTTGACATCAAAATCCGGTGTGTAGTATGTCCCGAAAGGTCCAAGTCCTTCAATCGTGCGGGAAGAAGCCTGGCGTGAGGCAGTATCGTGAGACGGTGTGAGCGCCATGGAGGCACTATTGACGACGTCAATGTCGGCCTCGTCAAAATGTAGACGCTGTGGTGTTCGCTTGCGCGGTCGTCTCCTTATTGGCAAAGCTTGTGGTTGGACGTTCTTATCTTCCTCGTTGTTCTGCTCAGGCACCATTGGTATAGTGGTATCCTCGAGATATCTTTCCAGTACAATATTTGATGGTGCTTGTTGCTTAGTTTGATCAATGTGAGCCGATCTCCTCATTGCGCGAAGGTTATTATCGAAACCTGATCTATATGTGGGCAGTATCCTTTCTGCTCGCACCTCCTCCAGTTGCCCTGGCATAGCGGTTCCGCCGCCCTGACGATGTCGCTCACCCCTATTGGGACGCCGCAGCACTTTTTCTGAGCTCTTCTCGACACCATCCGATAGGTGTGATGTAGTATCCATGTCGAGCCTAGACTGGCGCACCCTGGCTGAGCTCGTCCCTAGTGATCGAGGCTGTGGTTTACTCAGCAACTCCTGGAGCGTAGACACTCTCTTACGAACAGGTGATGGCAATCGTGTTTGCTGGTGACTCCGCTCTGGCACCGACGGCGGTCGACTTACGCGTTGCGCGCTGGGCATTAAAGCTGTATCTCTGGGACGAATACGACCTCTTCTCCAATCAATGAGAGCCTCTTTCGCTTCAGCGTCATTGCGTTTGTCCTGCATCTGAATAATCTTGTTCCCAGGACTATGCCTTGCTTTAGCCTGCCCCGAACGTGCCTGACGAGTAGCCACCTTCAAGAAGTCGGGCTGATTGTTCCGTGGTGGGAGTGACTTGGAGTCTAGAATGCTCAGGCGTGAAATTTGACAACGAGGAAGTCGCGTCCCTCCTGTGCGGTGTGGTTGCTTTCCACCGTTTGATGCTGAATTCCTGCTGCTCGTGCTCAACGATGTCCTGTCGACTACGTCCGTGAGTTTTGTCTGCCGCTTGCGTCCAGTTCCTTTCGTTCGATTTCGAGTCGCAGCTGGTAACATCGCATCCACAAAATCTTCCTCTTCAATATCCTGTGTACAAGTATTGACGCGGCTGGATGTACGGTGTAAGACGTCGAAAGCATTACGCAAGGATGGTTGGGATGTTGCTGACGACTTGCTTGGTCCAGCGTCCGAGTCATCAGATATTTCGTGAACAATGGTTAGTGCTGGCGTTGTGAGGCGAGCCGTGCTGGATCGCGATTGCTGAGGTCTTTGAGCAACACCACGATGCTGTTGTGTCCGAGCTGGGGACTCAGCTGTCGATTCACGACGTCTAACAGGCTGTTGAGCATGTTGATCGAGGCGCAACCAAGATGCTGGCAAAACTCCTTTCAGTCTATTCGAAACCTTCTTCAAGACCTCGGTCTCGCTGGCGCTTGTTTCGCTCAAGTCATCTACTGGAATTGCGAGAGGTTCATCCTCTTGGGCAATACTAGAGGAAGCACGTCGTGCGTATGACTGTCGTCGGTGTGGCTCCTCATCACTATCTGAATCACTAAGTTCTGGAAACAGCGACATAATATTCTTTAGCGCGTTTGGCGTTTGCGACGACGTGTTGGGTGGGGTCGGTAGCTGCGTTGTGGCAACACCTCTTGGTAGTTTGAACTTCTTCCGCCTGAACCTTTTGCGCTGTACGACTTCCGTACTCTCCAACAAAGGTGGTGATCCAGGCACATCATAAACATCGTCACCCACGACAGATTGAACACCAGTACTTCGTGGTTTCTCTGCCGCTGAAATTTGCGGCTGTGGATATGTGGCTGGTCCTACGTTACGAGAATATGTTTTCAGCACCTTCCGCCTCTTATTGCCTCGTCGTTCAGTCAACACTGTCAAGCCATTGATCACGTTAGATATATCCGGCAGTTCATCGGAGTCATAGTCAAGACGTGGTTGCGGTCGTGTTCGGTCAAGTGCTGCAACTTCTTCGTCATCCAGCCGAAATGGAGATAGACCTGGAATTGGCTGGCTTTGACTTTCTTCTTCATCTTGAGCGTCTTGAAATTGACTGTCTTCCTGCCCTTGACTTTCTTGGTGATGCTGGCTTTGACTATTAGCAATCGCGACTGGCTTGACACCTCTTGCCTTTAGAGATTGCTTGTATTGCTCTTGCTCCAATAGATAAGGGTGAAGTTGGATAGGGTTACGCTGCCTAAAAATCCTGCCTGCGACACTGGTATGGGTTTCTTCTGCGCGTGGAAGGGATGCGTGCCCAGGCAGATCATGTACAATTGTGTCCTGCTGAATAGGTCTATCAATAGTCGGGTGTATCAATCGAGCTGGAGCCAGGGTTGTGACTGGTTCTGCCATACTGAAACCGGATGGTGCATCGCTAAGAGGTGATGAGGGCACATCATACAAATCGTACGAGGGAGAGTTGACAGGACTCGGAGCAGGTTTGCGAGCATGACCAGTATCTCGGGGTGAAATTGTAGAATGTCCAGGTAGTTGCAATTCATCCTCTTCCTCGTCACTTATAACGTGTTGATTGTCTTTGCCACCAGTCAAGCATCCTCCATCTTCATGTATTGTCGACCTCTGTACTGCTATCGGACTCTCCAAGGTATGCTCTCCATCTTGACGAAGTGACCCTCTATCATCCTGCGCTTGTACCACATCTTCCTGTATTCGATTACCAGATCTTTCGTTCGCAATTCTTCCACCTTCAAGACTGGTGTGAGGATCTTGCAGCGCAGTCTCCACGATCACGTCCACCAGTTCTCCAGTATCGCCTCCTGGTCTTTCCTGGCTTGTCTCTGTGATATTCTTACTGATGCTCTGTGCTGTAGTGGCATCCAAATCGAGCTCCTCTTGATCAGAGTCAGAATCCGCCACAAAGCCTCGGTCGCGCCATTGAAGCATTTGATATGACTACCGACATATCGTAGTACTCCTACTGTGTCCCAGCAAGAATGGCAGGTTGTCTTTGAAGCGCTTGGTGAAGTCGCGTGGTGCAGGAAATGTCGTGTCGTTGACGTGTGGAAGATTGTGGGGAAGGAAATCGGCAGACATCAGAAGGCTTCAAAGTTCTAGTTCTAGTCTGTACTGCACTTGTAGCTATAACTGTAAGGTGTATACAAAATGAGTGCCAATCCTATCGCAGCAGTCATCTTCATGGGGGTCAGTGTCGGTATTGCTGCCTACACTTTTCGACCATTCCTCGAGCTGGAAAAGAGAAAAAGACTAAATGCGTGAGTAAGATCATGTATTGAGAAGCTGCATTGGGCTTTTTTCTTACAGTGTTTAGGAGCTGGCCATCTACTATCATCGAACCTGTGACGGTGCCGGACAAAAATGCTGTACCAGTAGTACCAGATCAGCAGCAGCTTAATAGTGCTGTTGTCGAGCCTGTGGTGTCTTCAACGAAGTTCTTTGACAGGAAGACATTCTGGTCATGATAGTCATCCCGAGCCCGGGCTGTGCGGCTCCTGGTGTAGCTCTGAGTAGTCGTGCATAAAGGCAGATTTATGGGGTGGCAAACTAGTAGAAGATCTGGTTTTGAGACCAAACAAGGCATCTCGAAGACTGTCATGGTGAGATACCTAATGGTACTATGGCTCGAAAGCACGAAATATCCTCCTATCAGCGCAGTCTTCGGCTCCGAATCATGCCAGCCCTTCGCCGCATTCAAACCAAATCCTGAAGAAAATTGCTCTCGCCGTCCTCAGCCTCACCATCATCGCCGGCTTCTCTGCTGCATGAATGCTGCTTCCCGCGTCACTTTCGCCTACGCTCGCGACGACGTCTTTCCGTTCAGCAAGTTTATCCCGACCATTAACAAACGCACACGCACACCTGTCAACACACACATCGTCAATTGCTCCACCAGTTGCATCTTTCTCCACAACTTCTTTCTTTGAGTTACGATTCCAAGCTCTTCGAAAGTACAAATGCAAGCATCGGAACGCATGGATCGTCCTAACATCTTGATATGTCCCAAAGATCCATGTTTGGTCATCGCATGATACGATATATAAAAGCCTTGGTTCCGTTGCGGCCACGAACGATCGAAGTTTTACTGTGTATAGCGACCCTCCTTCTGTTGCACAGAGCACAACGCCTGACGGAGCGTGGCTGAGAAAACCGCATGCGGGAGAAGCCCGACCTTCAATACTTCGTCGTCTCTTATACGACCAGTGCAAGGCCTAAGCTTGACAGCTCAACATGCCACGGCCACGATCAGCCGGTAAAAGCATCACCAGACTCTCTTGGTAGAGACTGTAAGACACGATCTATCCGGAGCCACACAATTACAAAACAACACTTTATAAAACCCCGAAAAGGCCAACTCCAGTATAGAAATGGCTACACAAGAAGCCACAGACGCGGTTATTAACGTAAGATAACCACCAGCACAAATAACTCTTCCTCCGCCAGTCCCGAACAACATACCAGGCTCAAAGGATTCTCTCCTCATCAACGACCATGTCATCGGCCCTCGAACTTTAGCCAATAGCGACGATGTGCTTGTCGCATCTGCCAACAAGACTATGGATTGAATTGGTTTCGACTATCACAAGAACGATGACGATGAAAATATGGATAATGCAGAACATGTTGGTTATCGCATGGTACGGTACTGCAAAGAATTTAGGCACGCGGGTATGTCCTCTTACGGCATGATGATGAGAAGACTGCAAGCCTTCAGAGCACAGGGAATGACAGGAGGGAAAGTGAGGTAAGACAAAGGTGGCCAAGAACACAAGATAGGCTTGGTGAGGACGGAAGGTGCTGTGTCGGTATAGGATAAAACTAATGCAACGCCATGATATGCTAAGGTGTCTAATGCTATTCATAATCAAGGCCCACGGACTTTCGGTGTGTCAACTTTCGCACCAGTATCAATAACAAAGCCATAGCCCTTCTTCTTCTTCCTGCCCTTCCCATCCCCATAGCGCTCATCAAACTGCTTGATAGCTTTCAACGAGCCCATATCTTCACTGACACTGGCACTAATCTCTTCTAGCGCCTTCTCGAAATGCGATTGTTTGAGCACTCTGCGTTCCGGATATTTCTTGTCTTTCAGTCCTTGCTTCTCCGCCTCTTCGTTTTCTTCACGAACGGCGGCAAGAGCGGCAGACACAGCAACGTTCTTGAGATCGGAACCAGAGTATAAAGGTGTTCTTTCAGCTAGCTTTGCAATAGAGATACCCTCTTCCAAAATCTCGTCCTTGAGGTGCAGACTCAGTATAGCTTCGCGATCTCTCTCTGATGGCAAGTCGACCAAGATTTTCCGCGGCAGTCGACGCAACACAGCGTCATCGAGGTCAAAAGGTCGATTCGTGGCGACCATGATGAAGGCGGTTGTCTCGTTCATGCCATCCCACTCCTTTAAAAACTCGTTGATGAGTTCGCGGTGAGATCTTCGTTCTGTGCTGCCGCCACGGGAGCCTAAGATAGCGTCACCCTCGTCAAGGAAGACCACTGTGGGTGCGAGCTTTTTGGCCAGAGAGAAGACAGCACGAACGTTCTTCTCGCCCTCGCCGACGAACATGTTGTAGATGTCTGAACCACTAACTGTAAGCATTGTAGCGCCACTTTGTTTCGCAACAGCCTTTGCAAGCATAGTCTTTCCAGTTCCAGGAGGACCATATAATAGAAGACCAGATATCTTATCATTGGCGAGCACACCATACTTGAATGCGTCAGGTCGAGTCAAGGCAAGCGTTGTCACTGTCTTGAGTGCCTCTTTCGTCTCATCTGTTGCATGCACGTCGTCAAAACCGACGCGTATCTCTTGAGCATTTACAACGCCACGCATGAGTTGCTTCTCACGTCGATTGGCCGTGCTCGTGATCTCCTTCATCTTAGCTTCGTGGTCTTGCTGGAAAGGTTGATCTTGCGGCATGATTGTTTTTGGGTCTTTCTGTAGTAGAGCCTTTATGTTCGGTGGCGCGCTTATTCCCTTTCGGTTTGCTTCGGCCATGATACTCCAATGTATCTTGGTTCTGTCGCTCTCGAATAATAGCTTAAGCGCGCTGAGGACGTCGTGTGTGTGTACACCATGACTTTCCGCGTGCTTTGGTGATCGAAGCACTCTTTGTCCTATTGCTGTAGACACTAGGCGGTGCACCTGGTCCACCGACCATACTTGACCATGGCCTCGAAGAAGAGAATGACCCATGTCGTCCTTCTTGGCTTCCAATACGAGCTCTTTGAAAAAGGTCAAACAATCTTCCATAACAGCTATACCTTTCATGCCTGGCTGAAGCCTCTTGACCATATTGAAGACATTGCGGAAATTTATCTCCATGACTCTGCGCAGAGTATCTGGATGTCCACTATCAGATCCAACTTTGTGCCATGTTCTGACTTCAAGATTTGGGACTGCCTGCACTTCGGTCGGTGCAGGTTGCGGTAGTGGGGTTATAGTGATGGTGCGAAAATTGGTCTGAGGATTCTCGTCCATGATCCCTTCCATGTAATCTCGATAGCGACCAGACGCAGGTGGTGTTGACGTCGAACTGCCCATAAGCATGACCCTGTGTCCTTGATCACGTCTTTTCTTGATCTTCTTATCAAGCTCTGACACAATCCAATTACCGTGTTCTGTGGTTTTCAATTCCTTGATGTTTTGTAATTGAATAATGGTTGGTCTGCTTTGTGTGTTTTTAGTCGATGAAGATTCTTTATCTTCTGGTGCCGGACTACTCCCTCCCGTCTTAGACTGGTTGGCCGTGATTAATGCTTCGAGCAAGTTCGACATCTTAGTGACATTGCCATGCTTTAGGATCTTCGAATTCGATTTGAATGGATTGAACATGTCGGATAACGAGCGAGCTCCATTTGAACTTGCTGATGAATTAGGCTGACTACCTCCCATAAATCTCGTCATGTCCCCAAGATTGAATGCCAAAGCGAGATGTGGTCGACCATTACCCCGACCACCCATGCCAGGAGTGTCATCGTCCATGTCATCATCCTCTTCTTCCGCTTCCTCGTTACGACTGCCTGACTCCTCTGCTTGTCCAACAAATGGGCCAGTGTCATAGCCAAGCGTCCACAGTCCCCGCCTCTTTACATCCGGGTCATCAAGAATGTAATTTGCTGCTAGTTGAGCAATGTCCTGTGGTCCAATAGTAATTAAATCTGCTTCCATTGTATCGGCGACCTTCATCACCACTTTATCCAAGAATATATGTGCGTTATCAGCTGCACAATGTAAGATGACATGCGCTTTAGAACCAGGAAAAATATCCTTCGCTTTTTGTGATTGAGGTGAAAGTCCCATTGCAGTAGTTGCCAAGAGCTCGGACATGATCTCTTCTGATATTCTGTACTTTGCGACCTTTGCTTCTCCTGCGCTTTTCGTCTCCGACTTGTGTCCGTCCTCCTGAGTTGCTGCTGTTTGTTGTTCTACAGTCTTGTTCTTCCTAACCACCTCCAGCTTGTTGCTGGAGCCCTCGGCTGGGCTTGTGCCAAGTACATCGGGGAAGTAGAAGGTTGCCTTTTTGGGCCTGCCAGTCCGCACATTGTGCCTCATAAACCATTGCGGAATCTCAGGCACAGGCGCTACTCCATTCTCACCTTTCTTCGTCTTGGAGTTGACATTGACCTCTGGTGCATTGTCTGACGGTTCACCTCCTTCTTCCGGAGTCGTCTCAATATCTTGCTGTTCTGAATCCTCATCGTTCTTCGCTATCGAGTCCGAATTTGTAATATCTGTATTTCTTGCTGCGAGAGCAGCTTCATCCTCATCTGCGCTTCGATGCTCGACCTCTGAGACATCCGGTTTGTTTTGATCCCGATTCTGAGGTTCTTCAGGTGGTGTGATACTGAGGTTTCGGATAGACGTATAATGGAAGGATCGAATAGGATATCTGCGGCCAGCGATTGATCTGCAAGGATGTACAGACGCTGAGTTCAAGCAACGTCGAAGAGCCGTACGCATCTAGTCGTGGGTAAAAAGGCGCTCGCCACCCCACCGTCGTCAGGCTCGCTAATTGTGTCTAGATAATATGCGCTGTATAATGGTCTAGATGAGCAGCTACCAGATGAAACAAAATATATGAAACGCCGCTAAGACATGCACGTGACTTGTGGCCAAAAAGATCTCAGAGCAGCACCACCACCTTCCTACACCTCAAGTACGCTACCTCCAGCAACATCATGTCCTCGTCTATGCCCTCCGGTAGCTTCAGACTGCTCCAACGACAGTTAAGATCCACTCGCTTGAACACTCGATGCTTTTCCCAAACATCACGATGTCTTCAACAACCACCGCGAACACCTCCGGAACCTCCCAAACAGCAGCCTAATCGTATGGTTGACTTTGGTTTCGAACAAGTTGCAGAGTCGCTCAAGGCTTCCAAGGGTACGAAGAAACAGAACCCAGTCGCGTTCGTCGACCTCGACTGACATATTCTTAAAGTTGCTTCTGTATTCTCCTCGGTTGCCTCATCTTACGATACCATGAACGACCTCATGTCCCTCGGCATACATCGATTATGGAAAGATCAATTTGTACGCGGACTCAATCCTGGTGCTCATACTGGCTCAGCATCATCTACAGAAGGCTGGAATATCCTTGATGTCGCTGGTGGTACAGGTGATATTGCCTTTCGAATGCTCGACCATGCGTCCACCATCAATCACAGCCACAATACCCGAGTCACAGTATCAGACATAAACCCAGATATGCTGGCTGAAGGCAAGAAGAGAAGTGTCAATACACCGTATGGCGCAACAGATCGTCTCAGCTTTGTGGAGGGAAATGCCGAAGATATGAGCTTTATTCCAAGCGATTCGATGGACCTCTACACAGTCGCTTTTGGTATCAGGAACTTCACAGATAAGCCAAAGGCTTTACGGGAAGCATTCAGGATTCTCAAGCCAGGCGGCACATTTGCTTGTTTGGAATTCAGCAAAGTCAATAACCCGCTTTTCGATGCTGTATATAAAAGATGGAGTTTCGCAGCCATCCCTTTGATTGGTCAACTCGTGGCGGGAGACAGAGACAGCTACCAATATCTTGTCGAGAGTATTGAGAAGTTTCCGACTCAAGAGGCTTTCAGAGATATGATTAAGGATGCTGGTTTCGCTGTTCCAGGTCAAGGTTACGAGAACCTGACAAATGGTATTGCCGCCATACATAAGGGTGTGAAGCCTCTGGAACAGCACCGATAGATACAGTCGTTCTACTGCAATCGGGGCATTGCAATACAGAACGACATTGTGGAGTTTGGTCACTTTTACAATCCGTTAACCGGAAACACAACTCGAAGGGTCAGACAGCACGTCACACGCTCACTCGGCAATACAAAGCCTAGTTCAACATTGAGCGCGACACGTAACGCTAGAGAGTGGGGATGCACAGCACAACATCAATCACAAGCGCAAGTACTGTCGACACACTGAGCGATCCAGGGAAGATGTGATGTGTAAAAGCAAACGAGAGAGCAGAACCATGAGGCATTACAGCACATGGCTACAAGATGATAGACATTGCCGTGCTGTACTATTACACTGATCGAAACCCGGGCAAGATGCGCTGTATGTGATGGCGAGCAGTCAGCGACTACCATCGCAGTGATGCACGTAAACAATCGTAAGACTACGAAGACGACATCTGTATACTAGAGAGTGGGAGTCAATTGAAAAAGCAATACCTAAGAAGATGTATTTCAATTGTCCACCATTATCTTTCTCACTTTCATCCAGCTTATGCTCTACCACCATCCTTTATAGCCTTCAGAACCTCAATCAATCCCCGGCACTTCAGCCTCCACAATCTTATACCATAATTCATCCAAGCAATCACTAACAATAGCCCAACACTGCGTTATCTTCGTCACCAGTCCCTTCTTACCCGAAGCCTCAAATAAGCAAAACATCTCGCCTCCTCATCACCTCTTTCCCCTTATTTCCCTCCTCCTCCTTCGCCTCCGTGACATACCATGTTATTCCGTCAGAGCACGGCGTCGACGGCTAGACTTGGTTGCACAGAGTAAGAGGTGAATGGTGGTGAAGGGGTGTGGAATATCTTGATGTTGAAGAGAGCGAGGTGTGTGCTTGGGACTCAGACGTGAATAATGAGACCGGACTGAGGCGTGAGATGAAGAGTGTGTGGTTGTGTGAAAGGTCTTATGGGCACTTCCGTGAGATGTCTCGGGCTCTCGGAGAATCTCCCAATCGGCACGGCTTCAAAAGATCGAGGAAGTAGTTACAGGATGACAGCAAGTACAGTCACTAATGAGATGTTGGGGTTCGCTTCTTGATTGATGATGTGTTTCCTCATCCTCACATGGTTCCTAGTTCTATGAGGAGGAACTAAGTGCATTCTAATAGTCTAATCTTAGAACAGCACATCTGAATCTGATGCTTGGATGCAAAATTGCTGAAACTCCGGTGCAATGCAAGCTTCTCCGGACGATGCAAATTCTTATGTACTTCCCAGGTAGGGGTTCAACGAGCAAAATTGGCAGGTCCAGTAAGCGCAGGACCTTCGGGCGTAACGTACGCCTAAAACAATTCGTTAGTTCAGTAGTTGCAATGATGTTGCAGCCTACAAACCTTGGTCATGCCACCATCGACAACAAACTCATGCCCATTAACAAAAGAGCTCTCGTCAGTAGCCAAGAAGAGAACTGCCTGAGCTTGCTCAATAGCCTCACCGAAACGACCCATTGGAAAGTGGATCTCGCGGCGATGGCGCTTTGCCTGATCATCTCCCAACCAGTCCTGTAGAAGAGGTGTGCTGCAACGAGATTAGCATGATATCGCAGCGTACACTCAGTCGCTAACCTACTTCAACGGAGCAGGACACAGCGAGTTAAACCTATATCCATCCCTAGCATGCACAATCGCCAACTCCCGCGTCATCGCCAGCACCGCACCCTTACTGGCCGTGTACGCCAGTTGGGGCGTCGCGCTCCCCACCAATGAGACCACACTCGCCGTGTTAATGATACTAGCATTCTTCTTCCCATGCTTTCTCAAATTCAACACGGCGTGCTTGCACCCATACCACACTCCCTTGGTATTGATAGCAAAGGTGAGGTCCCAGATTTTCTCTGGTGTATCGACTGCATCAGCGTCGTCGGCGTGCATGATGCCGGCGTTGTTGAACATGACGTCGACGCCTCCCCAAGCGTCTAGTTGAGCCACGGCGGATTCGACGGAGGATTCCTTGGAGACGTCGCAAACGAAGGTTGAGACCTTGCCGGCGTTGGGGACGAGTGAGTGGACTTTGGCGATGGCTTTGTCGAGACCGGGTTGGGAGATGTCAGTCATGAGGACGTTGGCACCCTCGCGAGCGAAGAGGATTGTGGTTTCTAGGCCAATGCCGCTGGGTGATGGGTGATGTTAGTATCCTTGAACGTTATTTAATAGTAATACTATATCAGTCTAGCCGTAATGCAGCATTGGTTCTGAGAAAGCACACGTTGTTTTGATTCATCTTCCAATGTCACAATTATTACATTCATGCTTTGTTTTCTTTTTGCAAAAACACATCACGCGTGTTACTCATGTTGCTCACCCTGCTGCACCCGTGATCATGGCATTCTTTCCTGCGAGGCGACCTGGCATGATAGGCAGAACGAGAGACTGTATTAAATCAAGATGAACAGAAGATAAGAGACAACGCCACTATAGGATTGCGATATGGCAATCTGATAGAATTCAATGACCCCTTGCCAATGCTCGTTTCAGCTCCGTCCCACAATATTATAGATCACGCGCTACTCCTATCAGCACGCCATGATCGCTTAGTCATTCTTCTTATCTAACAACATCAACTTGCATTCATTCTTCTTTATGTAACACCATTTGCACTTATTATGAGCAGGGTTTTGGAGGCCGACGCTACGACGAGCTCGGTGTTAGGATTCAAGAGTCGTCGTCTTATGAATTTGAGTCCCGGGGAGGTGCCTGCAGAACTACTTAATCGCTGTTAAAGGAAAAGATAGTGAGCCAGCTATACTCCGGCGTCGGCGTGTGATCTAGTTGTATAGTGCCAACAAAAAACAGGTCAGAATTCGGAGCACTTGTGATACTGCTTATCTTGTGCTCTGGTACTTCCTCTTGTTGCGTTTGAGGAGGTCGAAGATAGGAGGTGGCGCAGCGCTAACAGCTTGAACCTCAACCTTACGACAGTAATGTATGCCAGGTGATCGCAAAATCACGCAAGCATCAAACTCAGCATCGCGAGTACCCTTTTGGTTCCAGTCATGCCGGAGCCTTTGGCCATATCAAGCGCATCGGGCGCGCTTGCGAAGACTGCCTCTTCATGCGGCGAAGGTCTCTAGGGCTTCATCAAGGCAAATGGAAATATCAACGACGACATACAACAGCTGCATGCTGAGTGTTTCTTCGTTACGCCTGAACGCAGAAGGCTTCACTCGGATCTTGAATAGCTCTGATATTGCAATATTCCATGATCCGCAAGTATGGGACGAAGCACTTCAGGCGATCGAGAATGCAGAAGCTCCTCTACACCGATTGGAAAAGACCTGCCAATCCTCTGGAATACGATGATGACACAGTGCTGACACTTGCAGTGAGGTGGAAACTCGATGATGCCATACATCTACTGCTTGATTCTGGTGCAGACTCGTCTAGGGCGATTCAGCTGCTAAACATAGGCAACACCTTTATGAACACTACAGAGGCAAAATACCTCCTGCATATCTTGAAACATAGGAAGAAACGAAACTCGTTTGCGGCTTATGAAGTCGACCATACACAGCAGGAATCTTTCTTTGCACGACTTGCAGAGTGAAGGCAGGCAATTGGTCAGTGGGAGTACCGAGTACACAGGGAGTTGAGGCCTCTTTTCGGCATCGCGCTTTCCCCTTCGACGTCGTGTGCAAAACCGACATAGTCTGGGCGATTGGAATGCTATGCCGGGACATTGTGTTTGACGATCGCAATCCTGGACAGTACTCGTGGTGATGTCGTGGCAATAGCTCCGCCAGTCATCTTTTGATGTTATGGGACACTCCAGGATCACGTAGCAGAACACGCGGAGCAACTGCAAAGCAGTTCGTGTTTCCAAGCCTACATCTTTGTATTCGATCGGGACGTCTCTGTTTATGTACTGTACGTTCAGAATGCAATCATTTGCAAGATGCTAGATCCGCTTGACATCATGTCGCCTGAAGGTAACAGTGACTGTGTCGGATACAACATGTAAGGCAAGCCATGATTTAAGTTCATCGTGTTGCAAGTAACGCATGACCCCCTCTCAAATGAAGCATAATCATGTAATGTCTGCTGGCTTGCTTTTGACTTGTTCTCCTAACCAGAAAGGAAACCAAATGCACGCACATTGCAGCCTGATGTGAGACTCCAAACCACATACACCACCACCACCACCCTCCTTATCAATCGTTGCCTCACAGATGGTGCTCATAGACTCCTCCACAAGCTTCGTATCGTCTTCGACCTACTCTTTGCTAGCGACTTTTTTGCGATGGAGGCATCGTATTCTAACAAAAATGCCTTTCAAGGACATACGGCCATAGACTGTGGAGAACAAGGCATCCCGTTCGCTCTGCCCTATTTAAGCCCCAGATCGACTGCGTAGTAGTATGGTGGGTGACCACATGCGAATTTCAGTTGCTGTATGTCTATTAGCTTTTGCACTTTTTTTTGCCTTTCACAATGTCTGTTTCCTGTTTCACTACACGTTGTGTTTGGAAGCATGGTGGTGGAGTCGGCAGTTTGTGTGCAATGCAGGGTGTTAGGAACGATCCGGCGGATAAAGATAATGCGCACCTCGTTAGTTGCTGTTAACCACATTGGGATTGGCAAGTTTTAGCACGTAAATTGTGGAAGGGTGTGAGATGTCGTTTGAAGGGATGTTACTGTGTTGTGTTGTATAGTCTAATTGATGCTACTACGGCTATTTCATGTAAGGCGATGAATCATCACTAAAACAAGGAGAATGTTTCTCAGAACGAGGAGGTCGGCGAGAACGACTATGGTCGTGCTACATGGTCTAGACTACCAGGTATCAAAGGTAGTGTCCAGGGACAGAAAGTGAAAGACTATTATTTGGGGAGGAGAGTGAGTTAATTATTCAGGAATGTCAGAAATCAATTTTGAAAGGCTCATTTGACACAAACGAGAGTATTCTGCAAGAATGTGTTACAGCAGTCATAGAAGCATGCCACAATAGAAGCTACAGGTGGCGTGAGTGGTCAGAGGAAGGAACGTCGTTGTCAACCCCTCGCTTTCGGCCGCTTGCCCCACGTTCTTCTCCTCCTTGGCAAATATTGACATCAGCACAACAAGACCGCCAAAAGCCACTTCCTCAAGGTCAGTATTCTACAATCTCTCCTAGGTAAATACTTATGCTAATGTCCTCTCCTCATCAGTCAAGCTATAACGTCTTCGATATTTCTTAACCAACTCGACATACAGCAAGTCCACCAAGACCGCAGAACAGCATGGATACAGCAACAGCAGTAGCACGAGATGCTCAAGCGAGCATAGACATGGAGAGTGCCGTGGATGCTCTTGATGCTGTAACCACAGAAGGAGCACAACATCATCTCGATCCAAAGCAAACTCTCCACAAGCCTGCCGACCACAACATTTCACACTCCTGGCTATCCAGGTTCATCGCGCCGTCGACCTTAGAGAGTTTCGCGAACAATTGGCACTTGGTTTGACGCCTGCCATCCATACTCCAGACCTAAGCTGACTAGTTAGGGAAACTACGTAATCGACAGAAAGACTGGTGAGAAATCATGGGAATCAATGTCCATCTACGTCCGCCTTGGCATGCATCTCCTATACTACGGTTCTGAACAAGAAAGGTTGCTCGAAAGCAAGAAAACACAGGACGCTTTGAAGCAGCAGAGTATCAAAATGGGTAAGGAGTACGATTCGCCGGAAAGTGTCGCGCACATACAACCATTTATCAACTCGTTTGGGTTGCAAGAGTCAATGCAAGAGATGGTTGAGTCTGATCCGAAGAAGTACAAGACATTCAACGAGTTCTTTGCACGAGAGATTAAGCAGTCAGCAAGACCAATTGATGAGCCACAGAATGAGCTACTAGCATCTAGTCCAGCTGATTGTCGATTGACTGCTTATGATACTATCGATATGGCCACCAAATATTGGATCAAAGGCTCTGGTTTCACTATAGGCAGATTACTAAACAACAAAGACATCGCACAACAATTCGACGGTGGCGCGATCGTCATTGCTCGATTGGCACCGCAGGACTATCATAGATGGCACGCTCCTGTTTCTGGGACGGTCGAGCAGGTCTACGACATTCCCGGCGCATACTTCACCGTCAATCCGCAGGCCATCAATGAGCCGGGCATGATGGATGTGTTCTGCGAGAACAAACGGTCTGTGATGATGGTCAAGCGTACTGGTACCGGTACATCCATTGCTATTATAGCTGTGGGTGCGATGCTGGTAGGCTCCATTGAATATGTTAATGGAGTTGAAAAAGCAGGTTCTGATATTCAAAGGGGTCAATGCTTGGGCAAGTTCTTGTATGGTGGCAGCACTGTCATTGTCTTATATCCTAGGGGTGAATTGAAGATTGACGAGGACATTGCAAGGAATTCTACTGAGCAAAAGTGCGAGACATTGGTCAAGGTCGGGTGGAGAGTTGGAGCAAAGCCGACATGAGGAGATCAAAAGCGAAGGCAGCATTACACATCACTTGGCCTTCCACAACGTCAAAGAGACTTTCATTATAATCAGACTCTACTCCATCTGCTAACTGGATCTCCTCCAAAAAAGTGTTACGGAGCATCACTCCGCTGTCAATGCTAAAGAAGCTTTTTTGCCAAGTCCAAGTGAGGGGCATGCGGCATGCAGCCAGTGTGAGGTACCCTAGTCGGGTATTACCAATTGACCAAAATCTGTGCTGGAGATTTGTGAGAAACACAAGGACCGTTATGGATTGTGCTCGCCGTGTGCTTTTGAACTTGGCCGTTTTCATATGTTGTAGACTTGAGTGCAAAAAGTGTGTTTAGGCCTTGAACCGAGGTCACGTCATCAGATCAGCAAGAGCTTCAGCATCGATTGTGTAGATGTTCTCTCGCCTTTGTGCTTCTACAATACCTTATATTGCACCACTTCGACGTTCCCCTGCTATCCACATCAGACTCTACGCCAACATGTCCAACACTCAATCTCAGGCCTGCTGTAACACTCCCGCAGTAGTTAGCCATGACTACAAGCCAAAGGGCAAGTACATTGATGTGGCTGGTATGAAGACATGTAAGCACTCTCCCTCAGGATAATACGAAAGTCCTTCCCCTGACCCTCGGTTACAGACACGACTGGTCCATCATCCGCAAAACAAGCTCTTCTCGTTGTCTACGACATCTTCGGCTTCTTCCCACAAACATTGCAAGGCGCCGACATTCTCGCCCACAGCGACCAAGAACATCAATACCAAGTTTACATGCCTGACTTCTTTGACGGCAAGCCTGCAGACATCTCATGGTACCCACCTGACAACAAAGAGAAAGAGCAGAAGCTGGGAGAGTTTTTCAAATCCTCTGCGGCGCCACCAAAGGCTCTGGAAAGGATCCCTAAAGTTCTTGAGGAGATACAAAGCAAGAACAAAGATATCAAGGAATGGGGCATTGTTGGGTACTGCTGGGGTGGAAAGATTGTTTCTCTATCCTCTGGAAAAGATTCATTATTCAAAGCGGCTGCTGCCGCACATCCTGCTATGGGTAGGCACACACATCAACCTACTACATTGATACAATCGCTAATATAGTGTTCAGTTGACCCGAATGACGCAACAAACATCACAATTCCCATCGTTCTGCTTCCGTCCAAGGACGAGGATAAAGAGGCTGTGTCCGGATTCGAGAAGAACCTGAAAGTGGCTCACGAGGTTCACACCTTTGATGATCAGGTACATGGATGGATGGCTGCTAGAGGCGATCTCTTGCAGGAGAATGTGAAGGAGAAATACGAAAAGGGATATAAAATTGTTCTCGACTTCCTACACAAGCATATGTGAGAACAACCGCTCAAACACTGGAAAGGTGGGCTGATATAATGTCAGGCCTGCTACGAGGATGACATCCAAGATGTAATCTGTCGTAATAAAACCTAGTCCTGCTAATGCTGCACAACAATGGATAAAGTAATGGATAAAGTGCTTCCCAACGTCTCCGCATTTTCTCCAGGTCGCCGGATCGCCTCGAAATCTTGTGACCACGCTAGGCAAGGCTGCAAGCATTCCACCATATATCACGTTGCTGCTTCGGCTTTCTGAATGAAGCGAGACTATCATAAAGCAAAGCCTTGCCTGGTCAGCAGACAGAATATCACGGTGTTTCCCTTCGTACCATGTAACTGTGCTTCGCCTCATATTGATCATCCTACCACAGCCTCCTTCAATTGCTTGTTTATTTAAACGCGCCTTGGCGCCTTGAGTTCTCCATCTTTCTTTCCTTCATACTACAAAATGGCTCCTACAGCGATATCCCCCACTCCAGCTACAAGCAATGCGCCGCCAGCATACAACGACAATGCTACCTCCACGACATACAATGAAGACTCTCTTACACAACAATTCACGAACCTCAAGCTCAGCGACCTTGTCTCTCCTACTGAGTTTCCAACTCCAGGCCAAACCATCGCTCACCTCGAGCTGCTCGTCGCCTTCAGCCATTTACGTGATGAAATAAGGAGCCACGACGGTCTGTTTGACTTGTGGAATAATGATGCGACTAGCAAAATAAGCATCGAGGACATTCAAGAGAAGCGTTGGGCAGTGTTCGTTACCACTGCTGTTGACAGGTTCAGTGTCTGGTGGAAGGCGTTGGCTGTGGTGGCCGATGGCCCACGACTGACAGTACTCGATACGACGAAGGCTCTCAGACCCACCTACCTCGAAAGATATCGAAGGAGCGCCGCAAAGTGGATGGTGCAGAACAAAGACGAATTGCCTCCTCTTGGTACACTTGATATTGTCGAAGATGCATGTCCATTTGACTGATCATACCTTTTAGACGTGCTGATGGTTTGGCATGCTTTCAAGCTGAATCCCAGATGTTACTACGAGGATTGTATTCGTGCCGGGTTGATAGGTACGTTTCAAGATGTAGTCCGAAAACTTTGCACGAGCTGACTCTTATTATGACAGGCCTCTACTCGACTCCATTCCCATGGACAGCCATACATGCAAGCATCAATGCTAACTCCGGAACTTACCAACCTGGCGATGCTTCTGTTCGAGCATTCCAGTCACTAACCGAACTTGGTTGGAAGGAGATTCGAGCACGACCGAGTGTCAAGTGTCCTCAACCACATTGCTCAGATCTGGAGAACGTACAATGGACCACATTTGGCTCCGAACTACGAGCAGGTGGGAAGAGTGATAAACTTCCATCCGGTACAGGATTTGCCGACCATGATTTTACCACTGTCTGTCGCAAGTGTGGACTACTAATTGACCACGACCAACTCCGTGCCGGCAGGTTCATGGAGGATGCCTTGAACTGTACCAAGGCTCAGTCGTCCCAGCCAATGCCGGGTACGATACTAGATGACAAGGGTTTGTTTCTTGATGAGACAAAAGCTGGCGATGGCAAATTTCCCAACCTCCTGGTTGCCGTCACGCTTCGACAAAATGAGAATATCTTATTCAAGGACATGGCTTCTATCCGCAAAGCATTGGAAGCAACAATGAAAGATTCGGCCCACATGAAGTCCATCAACTCTTCGCTACATGGTCTCAATGACAAACGTGTTCCCAGGGAAGATCGTGCTAGTGTCAGACGAATGATGGTCAAATATTGGGACAACTCTTCAATCTTCGGCCTTGATCTTGTAGGTGCTGTCATCCGACAGGGCACATTCGTGCAAAAGATGGTCGATCTGGATTGGTTGAATTCACCTGCCGTGTCTTCGACTGCAGCACGTCTCGTTACAAAATACACCCGTTTCGTGTCACTCATGGGACAATTCAAGACGACTCTGTTTGTACCCACTCTTGACGTGGACTTGGCATGGCACACCCACCAACTCAGCTCGTCAAGCTACTACAACTACACTGTGACGAACTGCGGTCAGTTCGTCGACCATGACGACAAGATTGCCGAGAACAAACTCAGCGATGCTTTTTCCTCGACGACTCAATTGTACGAAATGCTTTTCAAGGAAGCATACTCGGAGTGTCTTTGCTGGTACTGCGAGGCTATTCGTGCGTCACATGCACCTACAAAGGGTCTCTTCAAGAAAACGTTACTCACCAGCGATGCTGAGAAACAGCTGTATGCACATGCTGCCGAACTTGGTATCAGTGACGATCCAGCTAAGGGAAATCATATCAGCACGCACAACGCCATCCGGCCTGCTGAACAGAGCTATCTGACCAAGAAGGCGCAAGATAAACTGCAGAAGGACTTTGAAAAAGCAGTGAAAAGGGCATTGAAGGATGGTAGGAAGCCACCACAGAAAAGACATGATGATATCTATGGATATGGTGCGTTTTACCCGTTCCCAATGCCCTTTGCCTACTCTTATGGATATATCGGAGCACCGATTTATGTTGCGGCACCGGCTTGTGGGAGTAGCTCGTCTGGAGCTGCTGGCAATTGTTGCTCAGGGACTTGTGGTGGAGGTTTTGGAGCTGGAGCTTGTGGTGCTGGTGGATTTGGAGGAGGGGTTTGTGGGGGCGGTGATGGTGGAGGAGGCGGTGGTGCTTGCGGAGGTGGTGGTGGTGGCGGAGGTGGTGGTGGAGGATGTGGTGGTGGTGGAGGTGGATGAGCATCGACGTGTGTGGCTTACGATGGGAAGAGAGTTGTTTTTATGATACCCACGTTTACTGAAGTTAATTAAGCTAGGCATAGTTCATCGAGTGATACCTCTGGCGTCCTTTCTTCTCCAGGTGATACTTTGACGTTGCTGATTGCGACCATAGGCTTATTTCATTTGTGTAATATCTCTGTTTGTACTTCTCCTTGTTTTTGGCAGCAAATCTGGTCACAGTATCGAACAGAAATGTAGAACTAGGAAGAAATGCTAAAAAGGTTGACGCCGTCTGGTGGTGCTATGTTCTGCTTGAGTTCTGCATGCCGGTTTTCGAGACTGCCATACCGAGCATGGCTTTGACTAGCATAGCGAATACCTCTTTCGTAGGTCTTGAGCGCAAATCCGCGCCAGCTTGACTAGCATAGCGGAACCTCTTTCGAAGACCTCGAGGGCAAGCTCGCGCTTGTCCATAGATTCGAGAATCCTACCGTTGCGGAAATAGCCTGGCATATAGGTTTTGTCCAATACGAGCATTTTTCTAGCATAGCGGACGCCTCTTTCGAAGACCTCGAGGGCAAGTTCGCGCTTGTCCATAGATTCGAGAATCCTACCGGTGCGGAAATAGCCTGGCATATAGGTTTTGTCCAATACGAGCATTTTTCTAGCATCTGCTAAAGCTGCATTCCAAGTTGTTCATATTCGAATGAATCCCAGCGCGATTTTCGAGTATCTTAAGGTCAACTCCGCCACTCCATTCAACATTCGTAGGTACAGCAATATTATCGTTATCTACAAATGGAAACTTAATTGTTGGTCGAGCCTTAGCTCTCTGTTTGCCAACGACACTTCGACACTTGAGGATCCTTCTTCTTACTTCATGCACACAGGATATAGTCTTGACTGTGTCACATCCGTAAAAGTACTCACTCTGTGAAGGTGAGAATCTTGGTGTCTTCCGAGGTATGACACTTGAGCTTGACACCATTAAAGATGACCTTATCGCATTAATAAGCTTCTCGTTTGAAACAATCATGTGCTTGTACATCTCTCTTTTTCCTCCTGAGTTCGTATCTTATCATGTCTGATCTGTTCCTGTCTGTAAGCTTCATTACGTCTCTTTGATCTGGCCTATATATGTCGAACCAAGCCTCGAGTTGCGGGTTGCTATAAAATGTAAGGCGAGCAAAGCTCAGGAAGTCCCCTAGGTAAAGCTGCGCTGGGCTATGCTTTTGGACGAGATACTCCCGCTATACTACATACTCTTTTTCAGCGCGCTACATAATCAGAAGGCTTCACTCAAAAGGGGGTCCAACCCACCTCGTGCAAAAATTGCACTTGACAATGTTCTTGCTACGCCGTCTCTATGACAAATTCACCCTGGGGGTCGAAGACCAAGTCTCGGCGAGTTGCCAAGATATTGCTCATGCAAGCAGACTTCACCCCTCAGACCACACCTTGCGAGTCATATTCTGAAAGATGCTATTTAGGATCTGGATATCGCTCCATTATGTCTCAATCTCTACCAGCTTGATCTCTAACGAGTGCTGAAGGCACTAGAGATTATAGCCTAAGTCTGGCAGCGTTTCGGATCATTTTCAGCCGTCCGTTCCCCACACAAAACTGTATTGTACAATTTGATCAATATTTACTGATCCGGCCATTTTCTTGCTATATTTACCTGGGTAGCTCAATTGGCTAGAGCGTCCGACTTTTAATCGGAAGGTTACGGGTTCGACCCCCGTCTGTTAGTATACCCGCTGTCCAACATTCATTAAATTTACTAACAAGAAATTCAGCGGGTGTCAGCAATGGTTCCTTTTTTAGTGGTCTTTCCAGCTTTTTTTGCGGCTTTTCCGTTGTATGTCGCAGCACCAGCACTTCCTCATGAAAGCGTATCTTGGGTTGGATTGTCCCAATAATCTTTCGAGTTCATTTCAGACGTTGTCAATACAGCATCATACCTATCACAATTTGCACAAATCTCTATTTTGCAGAAAATCAACCAGAATTCGCTTGAAGTAGAACATGGCACGTCGTCGTCCGAATTGTAGGGCAGGGAAAAGTTTCTCTGAGGTAAGGTATCATGCGGCTGTGCAGAGTGCCCGTATACCTTACAAATTCAACAAATCTAAAGAGAAAATAAAGATCAATCGAGGCACAGCTTAGGACGTTAGAGAACGGCACAAGGTGAGTAGCCTCAAGAAAGTTAGGGTACCCCTCATAGCAGTCCTAACCCAACTTGCTTCCCACGATATCGACACTCCTAAAACCGTCATCTGTATCAGTAGATCGAGTTCCTGCCCAGCGAGCGTAGACGAAGCCTATAAAAATGGGCACTCACGACTTAGGAGTAATGATGATGAATTGAGGGCGAGCTATACCAAGTACTACAAGACGACGAGAACGACAGGAAGTCTAAGTACTATGGCAAGTGGTTTCACAACAGCACAAATAGATGGTCATAACAAGACTGTGCATGCACCACCAGAGAAGCAGAAGTACTTCTGCAAGCCCTGCACAAATGGTCTCTAAGCTCGACGACGTTACACCGATCACGGACGACAAATATCGTCCGCATGACCTCATTCACAGCTCGAACGAGAACGTCTGTACCTGGAATACAAAACATCTCCGCGACACACGTTTCGACATCATGGCAGCCGCAAAAGGTCCTGTTGCAGTAGTCTCTGCATCAGAAGATGGCTGGACCACGAATGTACTGGGGATGACACAGCTCCCGGATGTCTTAAAAAGACGCGATCGAGAACGTAACATTTTACGTTTGGAAGCACGACCACTTCCTTGTTGTTACAGCACAGGAATACCTGACAGCTTTTGCTCTGATTAAGGGAGGTACCCAAGCGGACGCCAAAGCAGTCCTCCAACACCAGCAAGCACTTCGCTTCCTTGCTATCCAAATCGAAGTCGGTGGTAATAAGATGATGTAGGTTCCTGCCATATAGTGGCATACTCGGGAACTGGTTCCAGCATGCTAATACTTTCGTTTTGTAGCATGAGTGAGGTTGTCCGAGAGAGCCTGAACATCATCAGCGCGTCCGGACCAGTTACGAGACGCAACAATCCTATCAAAACAGATTTTGCGGCGCCTGTTGCTGCCCTTATTTCATTGGCTAAAGGGAAGAACACAAGAGCAGTTTCAGGCATTGTTCTTCTGACAAACGAGGCTGGACAGCTGCAATGTCCAGAGTCTAACTGCAGCGAAGTGTTCGCAGAGGAAGTCACCCTCCGAGAGCATGTCTACCAACAGATCCAAAAAGGAGGAACTTGTGTCATCTGCCCTGATGGGCGTGAGCTAGACACGAGGCCTAACAGGCAGAGCACCGTCGAAGATCACATCCGTGCTCACATCGAGAATGGGAGAAAGTCGAAGTGCTGTGGCAAGTGATTCATCGCAGCACAGCTTGACGGTAATAAAAAGACTGTCCATACAGCATCAGATGAGCAGGAGTACTTCTGGAAGTGCTGCACAAAGTTTCTGTCTGTTGCTTTTCGTACCACGATTCGCTCCAGCAATCTTCACATGAGCAAAAGTTTCCTTCGATATCATTTGTTTCAGGTGAAATCTCAATCGTCTCTTCTCTGAGATGTGTGTCCATCTACCACATATTATCCATAAAAATCATTCTACACATACAACTCTTATTTAATTCATGTTCGATAATGTGACTTCCACCACATAGAATCGAAAGAGATTGTGATAACGTCAACCTACCTCAAGCACCGTGTTTCAAACCAGCACCACTCACAGTATCCTTTTCAATGTTATGATGTCTCTTTTTTTTCAAAATATTCAAGCACAAAGATGTGCATAACAACAGACACAAATCAGGAGCCAATGATACCCCAACAGTCACCCCAGTTTAAGACAACTCTACCTCCGAGATAGTAGCTCCCTTACCCCGCCAAGCATCTTAATCCTCGAAGATGACTCCACCACTACCACCATCTCCTCCGCCCCCTCCTCCCCCTCCTCCTCCTCCTCGGTACCAGAAGCAAGTTCACCTTCGATTGGTCGGACACATCCGTATGGCAGCAGCATCTAGAGAATCTCAGGAAACAGGAGGAGCAGGATGCACTCGAGGAATGGCGACCAGAAAGGCGGCTCAATCATCAAACGGGCGTTCTCCTTTGAAAGAAGCCGCTATGCGTGGTCACTTGCTATTCGTTTGCAAGAGTAACCCCGGGGGAAGCAGGCACGACAGCATGTGCGTCAAATCAACGATTATCAGACAAAGCTGCAACTGGGTGAAGAACATGTCTTCCAGTCAGCACTTGCCATCGAAGCCGATGCCATGGAACCAAGCCTATTCTCATCATTCAAGAAGCATCTACAAGGCCTCATCCCGGCAAAGAAGGAGGGTGTGCAGAAGAAGGAGCGTGGATTGGATTGAAGAAGGAGCAGGCAGCAATGGACGTGAAGAAGGAGCAGGCGGCAATGGACGTGAAGCAGGAGCGTGGATTGAAGAAGAGGTGGTCTGGTCTGTTGTCTTGTGTTCACAGCAACTGGGTCATTGGTACGAGGTGGTGTGCTATGACGAGTGGGTGCAGCTGCGGTACTTGGGTCGAAGCTGCACGGGTGTTTGTTGGGTTCTGCTGATCAATTTCAGTGTACTGCAGGCGGAGGTCTTAGGAATATGCTAACATTGTAGGCTGCACCAGCGTAAGCGTGTAGACGAGGTCGAAGTGACCGACCTAGTCGGTAACCTGAATGATTAAATTCATCGTAACCTGAATGATGACAGTCATCGTCCTCTGAAACAATTGACTTCTGGGTAGGGGCGGGTGTCACACGATCACCAAACAGCCACCATCATACTAAAGCTTATTGAAGTCTTATTCTTTCCAGTATGAGCGTGGGTTTAACCGATGTGAGCGTCGCGGTCGTCCCCCATCCAGTAGGAAAGCCGATGGCCTTGTGCTGCATGTTGAGATGCATGAAACACAGTCGATGGCAATATACCCTGGTTCAGACAGAATCTCTTCTACTTGTCACACTAGGTGGTGTTGGTGCCCTTGCACCGTTTGCAGTGATTTAGGAGGCATTTGCATTCGATGATGATATTGATGTTGATGATATGCACGGGCGCCCGTAACGACTCCATGGTGGTAACATCTCGGCATCTGGTATAATGCCGGCGAACACAGCTGACATATAGATGTATATACATACTGAGCGCAGGAGCCAAGACGAGATAGCAGAAAGTTAAGTTGCGTTTGGATACGGAAGACGAAATAAATCTTGTTGGCGTCCAGCCATTGGTAGAGCGATGGTGGCACCGAGGAGAAGGGCCGACTTTTGTTAGAGAACGCACTCTGGTGGTGATACAGCACGCCCTTCGTAGATGAAAGAGCAAGAGCAAGAGAAACATCAAGTGATTGTAGAAGAAATATCCCAATGCTATTATGCCTATCTTTTCTGCTAATCTGAAATCGCACTAACTCTAGTCTATTATATCGTACAGTCCTCGTCGTCGTCGCCATACAGTGAGAATGATGCCCAACACTATGCATATCCCCTATCATATCTAGTTCAACATGCATTGCTATCATGCTAATAAGCTCCATCGCTATATTCTCCACCTAAACCATCAATGCAAGCCCAGCAACAACAGCAGCACAAACAACTGCCGCAACCCTAGGCACAACACCGTCGCTCGCAGCACTGTTCGCCCTCGCACTGGCAAGGATATATTGAGGCATATAGCTGTGAGGAGTCGTGTTGTTGACAGTTCCGTTCCAGCAGTAATCCGTGAAACATGTGTTGCAGACTGCCGGAATTGCAGTGTGGGTTCTTTCCATACTGCGTCTCAAGATAGCACATCCAACACATGTCGGCCACATGTCCGTAGATGCGTTACCGCGAGTGGCGACATCGTAGCCGTTCTGGATAATGCTGTTGCGGTCGGCGTCAGAGAAGCTGAGGTCGTAGGTGCTGACGTTGGAGTGGAAGGAGTAAGGTGCATTGGGAAGGTAGATAATAAGGGGTGCGGGGACGGTGTTGCCAGGATGAGTGCTGTTGGTACCATCACAACCGAAGAAGGTGGGACGGGTGTTGAGACCAAGGTTGACAAAGGTGTCTGCAGAGTGTTAGTCTGAAAAGTTGAAGGCAGAATGTGTGAAAACTTACTTTGATCTGGCACAGCAGGGAAATTGGTGAGGTTTTGAATGGATGACACACTACGCTGGTACGTAGCAACTAGGGAGGTTCCATTGGGCCTGATAAAATCGTTAATACAGAGTTGTGATTGATTCAGGAGAAATCAAAACATACCATCCATTCACATCATTAGAACTGTCAATAGCGAAGATGGCGTCGACAGCACGGTACGGTTGGATGAGGGGATGGAGTGGAATGTTCTCGCCATCCTCACCTCCATCCACGAGCGTAAGTTCTGGTGACTGAGCTCCTAAGTTTGTAGCAGGGTGAATACCAACGAATGGGTTGACCCAGCTAGCAATGTCGTTGTTACTTTGTCCGAAATGGTTCAAGGCGTCCTGGATACCGTTTTCGAGAAACGAAGGCAAGCTGACTGTTGTGTTGAACTGCAGAACAATCTGGTTGAAAAGAGTCGATGATGTACCATAGACGTAACCGATATTGTCGTAACCTGTCACGCAGCGGCTTTGATCGACTACGTTACCATTGCTGAAGTTGGTACCAACGTATTCCATGGGTGCAAAAGCATACACTGTGGGATCCCATGTCCCGAACTCGAATGGATTGAACTCGAAAATTGTCGTGTTGTCTGCAATGTCAATCTCACCCGGAGCACGTCCATCGGCGATGATAATAGGCATGGGTACCTGTGCATTAGTGAAAAAGTCTTGAGTCGCAATCGAGGACCAAGTATAAGCAGGTCCTCCATCCGTAGCATTAATCAATTGATACGACAGCGCACGACCCCAGAAATCGGTCAGAGTGGTGTTGAATCCTTCGCCGGACTTGGCCTCCACTTGGTCAAACAAGTTGTGGTAGTATTCAGCACTTGTCAGAAGCTGGAAGCCGTGGTTCGGGCCTTCGATGATGGAGTTGGTCAAGTCCCAGGTACCACTGTTACCAGCACCACTTTGCAAGTTTTCGATGGTCGTGAAGTTGTTGCCATAAATACTGCCAACCAACCAACTACCTCCGGAGAGTCCTGCAAGGTAGGTAGCCGATTGTAAAAGGCCACCAAGTTGTCCTGGTACTGTTGAGTTTGGGCTTCGGCTATCGAATGCTGCAATACCACCAGCTCCGTTCAGCATAGCTCTGTATCCACCTCCTGATGCCGCAATACCGATATTAGGAAGTGCTGTGATATTGTTGCGATTGTTGTTGATGTATGATGTAGCATCGAAGCCAGTGATGTTGGCTCTGTTTAGCAGGTCCATCATCGAGGCAAGGGTATTAGGTCTTCGCTTCTGCAACCATGCTGACTCTTGTGATGATAGTCCTGTAGCACTACGGATTGTGGGAGGGTTGGCAGGACATTGCGCGATGGTAGGACCATAGCCATTGGGCTGGTTGGATGGAGTAGAACGGATGAGGACTTCGGCGAGAGCAGCAGCGGCGCGGTTTTGGGGAGAAGGGTGGCCCACTACATATGACGAGACTGTTACATGTCAGTATAGTTGTTCTATACACTGAACAATGAAGCCTCACCTCCATCAACTGCAAGCGCAGATGCTGCAAGGGTAGCTGTAAACTTCATGATGATGGTATACAAAGACCAGAAACTGTGACAAATATACAAGATCCAAAACGCTGCACGGCAGGCTCTAAGTACTTATACCGCTGCAGTTTTACAATCTGGTGAAAGGTTAAGGCGCAGGCAAATAGAACGCGAGGCCGTGGATGGCAATGTAAGCAAGGTAGCACAAATATAGACGCTCGCAGAAGATTCACATTGTTGAGCGCCGAAGCAAGACGTCATATCTCATTTATGAAATGCTTGCCTGCTCGCGTGCCGATGCTTCCGTCTTGTGAAGGCCGCATTGGCCGTCTGTCGTAGCACAAATCATAGCGCTAAAAGTGCATAAAGCGCTTAGATGGATGTCATACACCTCGACGTTAACTTTGCTTTGTCATCCTACGTTATTGCCTGTGAGTCGTGCGTTGACGAATTTCAGGGCCGTTGTATTCAGCTTCGCGCGATATCTTCTACAGTAGCAGAGCGGTATCTTTGCCTTTGAGATGATGCTCTGTGCTCTCCGTGCTTGCAGAGCGTCCTGATGCCGTTTTCCCCATTCACCAAACGCCAGGATGGGTATATATTGCTTTCAATATCGTCCGTATCCTCCTCCTCCACCTCGTCCTCCTCTTCCTCCTCTGAACCCACCACCTCCCCTGAACCCTCCTCTGCCTCCACCTCCTCCATATCCACCTCCACCATAGCCGCCCCCATCATCCCGTCCGCCGAAACCTTGGTTATAATCCTCTCGTACTGGGGGTTGCTTCGTTTTCCACTCTTCGTTCAGTCTGATGAACTCTCTTCTCATCTGCGCATAACCCAGATGCATCTTTCCATAAAAGTGATCTGCCAGTCGCCTGTCATTGTCAAGTCGACTGAGATATGCTCCACATACGTCGCAAACTTGTAGTTTCTGATGTCCAGAAGGCCCCGATGTGTCTGACAGTGCCTTAAGCTCACGTTCTCTATCCGCCTTGACGACATGCGCCTGTCGAAGCTTGAAGAATTCTGTAACTGCCAGATTGACGCTACCAAGTTCACATAGTATTTCAATCTCTTTCAAGCCGTATGTGATTGTCTTGGTCTGATCTGATATTGCTCTCAGAAGATCATTCGTCTGTCTGATTTCTTCTGGTGTCTTCTCCAATCGCCGTTGTGCGGTGTCGATTCGGCGATCACAGTCTAGAATGTATTTCTGCATATCACGCATCAGATCGTATGTGAATCCCCATTTTGCTTTTTGCTCCTCGTCTGCACCATCATATTCAGTTTTGAGAGCCTCGTTGTGCAGTTTTGGACATGGTCCTATGTCGCCTTTTGTGTTTGTGAAGCTATGCAGGAGAAGATACTGGTTAGTCAGCGTTCTGCAAGCATGAGCGCCGGGCGTAGTAACTTACAGATCATGAGGACAAGTACCAGCAAGATATGAGCGGCAAACTTTTGGGTCGGTGATTGGCGGGATTTGTTTCGTGGTGGCAGGGCCCATAAGTGTATCACCCATGAGCTGCTCAAGCAGCTTGCGTTGCTCGGCAGCCATATTGGAGATGTAGTACGATTAATGGTAGTGAGGTTTCTCTGCTTATACAGTCGACGTTAGCTTGTTTCACGGGAAGAACTTGTTAGTGCAGCAGTGGTGAGAGGCGCGATGGGGCAGCAAGGAGGACTGATGACTTCGCCAGCTCGACTTTGTTTCATCTGAGATTGATTTGCGCCGGAGCAACCCCGGCGTGGCGTGATCCGCCCAAAGAGACGTGTTTCAGAATTCCTGAAACAACGTGATATAAACAAGAAATATGCGTGCTTGGTTACTGGTCACCGCATTGTGCACATTATGTCTTGCTGCCGATTACAGTGAAAATCTGCTTTTGCGACCACTACCACAGTCATCTTTTCTCGCGTCATTCAATTTCCATAATAGTATCTCTGAAAAATCATTTCAAGCACAGAACTTCGAAACATTCCCACGATCACTCGGACAGATTCTGCTTCATTCACATACTCACGAGCTACATTTAAGATTTAGTACAGGGAGATGGGATTCCAAAACCTGGGGAATTCGACCTTGGAATGGCAGCAGAGAAGGTGGAACTGGCGTTGAGCTTTGGGCTTGGGTCGAGGCTGAGACTGAAGAGCAGTACGTGCAATTGATTTCAGTGTCCACTCTACCAATGTACTTATATGTGAAAAAGGGCGAATGCTAGGTGGCTGACACTAACAAACGCACTTTCTGGCCTTTTCTGTGCTTCTCTAAACTTCATTGACGCTACCCGTACAATCCGTCCTGTATCGACCTTCGAGCCTGATAGTCGTCGAGGTATGAACATCACAGGATCTCGCGATCTTCAATTACTGCATGGTATGCTGCCGAATGAGGTGGTCTGTACAGAGAATCTTACCCCTTTC
>Ga0160429_1000335_pt1 | contig 50773 bp, 52 predicted proteins | sample SolpanmetagenomR_FD_108199 | JGI IMG/M metagenome (GOLD analysis project Ga0160429, IMG submission 108199) | Solar panel surface microbial communities from Lawrence Berkeley National Laboratory, California, USA - R | ecosystem: Engineered > Built environment > Solar panel > Unclassified ... | reverse complement strand
GGCCTTAATTAATTAACTCGACCTAGACAAGGCAGCAGCTAAAGGTCTTTAAGAGATCGACTACCTCATTAGCACCTTTCCCGTGATAGGTAAAGGGTTTACTGCGAAGGTAGCCTATTAGGTTATCCTATTCGAACCTAACTAGATGCTGTCGTCTAAGAAGTAGGGAATCGGTAGGTCGTAGCGTATACGACCTTACGCGCAGCTCTCGCCGGTGACATTCTCTTATAGGCTTATTATACAAGAGTCGGAAGTGGAGAAGAGGATCTATTATAGGCAAGTCTTACGGCATAGAGTAGAGTAGGGCACGTACGGTACGAGGACTACGATTATAGAAATTAATTGAAACACAGTGTGTATGTGGTGGTTACTAGCAGATTATATGTGGCTTCTACGGATGTCGAGACTTATGGGCTAATAACTTAATTTGCTGTTCATTTAAGCATTATAGAGGATGGAGCATTTAAATAAAGGAGAACGATTACATAGACTAGATAGGATATAAAGCATTTAAATAAACGAAAACAATTGCATAGCTTAACTAAACAAGATATAGACGCTTTAGATAAAGGAGAACAATTCTACAGCTGAAGTACTAGTAAATAGAATATATAAGCTTTAGATGAAATAAGAACAATCTTTAGCTAAACGGAGTCTACGGTTCGGGAAATCGTCGGACCCATTCCACGCTAACTAAGGGTCAACCTGAATTCAGTTAAAGATAGGGCTAAGAGTAGGGTATCGTAAGCGACTTCTCTACAGCTATAACTTATGCAACTTAAACTTGGAGGCAGAAGGCTATTACATAATAATAGTTTATATTAACGCTATCACATCATGACACCTCCTATAAACAAGAACGCCTCCGGAAGTCGACGTACCTATAGCTTAGATATACGTTCACCCCTATCTATTTGCAGACATTAATTGCCTCGATACTAGACGAAAGAGTATGTTAAAGAAGGACTATGACTATAGACTGATAAAGAGTACTAAGAGCTATATTAGGAGTTAGAGACTACGATTAAAGAGAACTATCTCAATAGCTTGAAACTAAATACTAAAAGCTCGAAGTTAATACTGCAACCGTTAATCGAGCGGATTAGTGCTAAGTATTAGCATTAACCTCCTACCATTTAGTCTATAGATGTTGAGTGGCTACCTAGATGTATTTAGGAGATGGCACGTTAGTATGCGGTAAACGCTCGGCGTCGTGCACAGCACTCACCTATAATCCGCGCTAGAACGCCGAGCGCTTTAGTAACCAAGCGCCTACTAATAAAGATAAACTCTACGGTAAGTAAGCTAGACATACCTACCTCCTGCCCATAATCGTACCAGCTATTAGGTACTGCCTGTCTAGTGCGGGAAGGAGATATTAGAGCGGTAACGATAATAACTACTCGCGAGGGATAAAACCATGATGTTGCGCGAGCTGTTATTTATATTAGTAAAGATATAATAGGTGTAGGAGGTAGTATAGAAGATAGCGTGCGTTGCATAGATTTCAGGCGCTTTTAAGCCCGAATTAGAGAACGGCCGGCTTATAATAAAGGATAAGATTACATTAGCTAGATAACTAAGAATGAGATAGAGTGTAAAGTGGAGGACTAGTACAATTAGTAGGCTGCACTTAAACGATAACGTTAAGAGAATCGATTATATATATCCTTCGTCGTACGCTAAAGGAATGGCACTGATTATGTGCGAGGTACGGGCTTATCGATAGTGCTAGTGTCTACCTAAAAGCGTAAGAGAGCATCGTAACACTCCGTACGACGTGTTACCTAGAGTGTATATACCTAACTCGACTAACCGACCTATTAAACTAATGCTCTACTATAAATCTCAGCGACGCTAGCGCTTATAGTAGTGTATTATGCCATTATCTTGTCTAACGTTATCTAAACGCCGATTTAGCGTTACCTCGCTTTAGTTAAGGTTTTCTACCGCTAGTCTAGCTTCAACTGAACTTATGCTTCATTTAACCTTAGATAAACACCATTGTCTTTACCGAGTCGTAATAATAACGCTAGTCCTACATCGGCCCCGACTACTTCGATATACCCTTATACATTCCACTAAATTCATCCTCGCGCTACGACGCCCACTACTCCTAAAATGCACAACGGGAACTACATGCCCAATAGACACCGCAGGCACAACGTGCATAACGTGCACAATAAGAGGATTCTAGCTCACCGACTTTTTATAGTAAGCTATTAAGCACGCAGAAGACTAAGGTGCCCCCTAACGAGTAGGCGAACATTCGTCTTACATAAATTATATTTTACGGTGATATCTTCTCGGGCAGATATAGCGTAGACTAACTTAACCTAGGAAACAGTGACCCATCGCTAGCATTAGAAGAGGCATATGTGAAGGCGTAGTAAGAAGCGATCGAATACGATAGTCTCTAGAGGTGCCCTTAGCTACCGTCGCTTAAGTTAAAGGATGTGGTCAGGCGAAAGACGATAATATAAGACGCCGGTCTTTACTAACATGTTTACAGATAAAGAAGTACTATACTAATAAGAGGTAGCATATAATAGGTTAGATTAAAGAAAGGGTTTAAGACTAGTACGATATCCAACTAGAGAAGAGGATTTAACAAGTCGACCGATTGCTTAAGGATTATTAATATAAACGTAAAGACCTACACGTGAGTAAATCACTCTCTAATATAGACCCGTAGATACCTTACCTTATCGTAGGATAGTAGACCTTCCTATTACCAACGGTTTGTATACCGGTGCTTTATAAAAATTATTAGATATTCCTTCTTCGGTAGTGCGGTGGGTCCTAGTCAGTATCTAGCGACATAGAAATGGTTTAGCCTAATTCCTATACCCCTAATTGCGCTGATATCTACGCTACTCAAGTTCGCTCTACGTTGCGTACGGGCCACGCCGCTAGGTACTAACGATAATAAGTTAGTTAGTGTGTTTAAGGCCGATAGGTACAAGCGTAAGTCTATAATCTACTATAACAGCGCGTTAATAATACTAACTTCCGACACACTATATAGCTATATACAAGTCTAGGCTGGCTACTCTGATAGAGATAGACTCGAAAATCCGGAATACCACACTAACATACTTACGTCAATCACTTACTAAGGCCAAGCCCCTTTACGATGAGGACAAGAAACAGCTATCGGAGAATGCGCCTACTAGCTCGGATGCTAGGTTCGATGATCTTCTTGCCACTTAAAAGGCATAGAAGCGAAAGTAGTAGGATTTATTAGACGCGGAAGATCCTAGATCTAACGCCGGCCTGCCTACCCCTACACTAATACCCTAAGCCACCGGTAATCGACCTAACCGGCGGCCTAGGAGAGAGCCTTAACACGATAACGCCGGGGGGGGGTTCCCTCCGATAGATGACGTCAGCTAGACGGTAGAGCCTAACCCTCTTCTACATTCTAGGGGACGATCTTAGTCTAGCTAGGTAATAAATGCCTTAAGCAGCTCGTTATCGTCCTTAACCTCGTTATTAAACCCGGTAACCTATCCGAACAAGAAACTAGCGGTAAAGCTATCGAAGAACGGAAAGTCGATAACTTAAAGTAAAGTAACTAGACATTATACTATGACTAATAAGGGCGTAGGGCTACCTACCGGCGTCGACATCCTAATAACTCGTAGGGCTATATATAAGTCGTGGCTTCAACTAACAGGTATACAGGCCGGGACAATAGTATGGTAGTTAATTCTACGGCGGTTAGGAGGGAAAGAGTTACCTATACGCGATTAAGATAGTAAAATCATATCTTTAGAGGAGGAGTGGTAAAGGACATATAGCATGTTACTTGGGATGCTAGTAGGTATAGAAACCGTACTAGAGCTATAGTAATAAGTGCATGAACCTAGCTAGTGCTATTAGTATAGCAGGCTCCTCGTATAGAACTAATATACTCTTTTGAAATTGACCCGAGCAGTGCTACGCGTGCTTAATACGCTATAGTTACCTACCTACGTCTATAAATAACATCCTCTACTCCCGCCTAGCTTTAGCGGTAATAGTATAGTGAGATAGGTTAACTAGCTACTCTAAATCTAGCTTATTACTAATCTAGCTATTAGGCAAGCTTGTAAACTAGTAATCTTACGCGTTAGGTTTAAAATCTTATAGCTAGATATTACTAACGCTATCTCCTTTAGCCTAATATATTAGAAGCGATAGTAATATATCTCTACCCGTATATATCGTGCCTATAATTATAATGTACTCCCTACTACTATCCTATCTAACCCTAGCAAGCTTCTCTAACCTCTTTAAGTTCTTATTAAAGATCCTACGCGCCTTAATAAGTCGTCTAATAAGAAACCCTTTTTCATCTATATTATATATATTTCTAGGCGTAATTTCGTATTTATCTATCTTTTAGCATATTCTCTAGAAGTACTACTTATAAGTAGCTAGAATATTAGCTTTATAGCGATTTATATCTAATGTAGTTAAGTAATTAGAGGCTAAAGTATACTAGTGTTTTTAAATAAATGATAAAATCTAGTTATAGCTAGAACTCCTTTCTAATAGCTAGACAACCTAGGCCGTTACTATAGTACGTGTAGAAGGTACGCACGTAGCCTATAGTTTATTAATCTAGTCTAGTAGTATCTATTACTGCATATTATCGAGTAATTGCCTTTTCTATATAGTATTATCGATTTACTAGGTTACCTTATTCTAGCGTCTACTGAGCGTGCTATAATCGCACCTAGCTTATTATACGGCTAGAGATATATTCTTCACGACCTAGGCTTCTAGAAGCGCTAATCCGCACTTAATTTAATTTATATTTAATATATATATAGTAGTATTAAGATAGGTAGTAGTTTACAGGTAAGGTGTGCACCGAGTGGTTCCGTGCACGCAATGGGAAGGTCTTCTATATACTCTATCTCAGAGATGATTTTATGATATTGTAAAACGTTTCAAATTGAGGTAATAAAGAATCTACACTATTCCTAATGCTACTTTACGCCGACTTACTTCCTCTTGCATACCAACCCTCCCGGGCAAAGCCGTGAGTATCTTCTTTGCCAGAAGGGACCTTGTCATGATAACCAGCGCGCCGACAACCACTAGGATCAACGCCAACCGTGGCATCACTGACGCGTCTGGCAACCACTCACGCTCGAGCAACACCACCTCTTTCACTGTTCCATCTTCTTCCACGGCCCAAACTCCGAGAGTGTTACCTCTTGCATCTTTCGCCGTCAGTCTGTATGCTCGAAAGCTTTGTGTCTGATTCAGCGCTACCTCCGTCTCGAAGCCTAGAGTCTTGTAGACACCGAGGGCCTGATACGACGATAGATGGTGACCTGGTAGAGCGATGCGTCCTTCGAATATCCACGTTCTCAACTCTGTGGCTCCGTTCCAGTGGACATGAAAAGCATTCACTTCACGTTGAACAATCGGCGGCGACAATGGGAAACCTTTCCATCGCGCAGCATAGATCCGGTACGTCTCCACTGCTGCGCTGTGTGTGACGACGGGCGCAAAATGTGTATTACAAAGCAGCTCGCCAGTGGGTGCAAATTCAGAGTAAACAGGTGTGCGACCATAGCTTAGAAGATAATTACGGTTACCGCCGAGGCGCTGAAGCGATCCTCCGCCGCGTGCAAGATGTTGCGAGGGATGCATAAATGTTGTCAGTAGTGTGGCAGTGCGACGAGAAAGATTGAGGGCAATTCTGAGGCCTTGTGACTGATGGGGGTCTATGGCAGTTGTGGTGGAAAGCACTGTGAGTACAGCGTTTGTCTGGTTGACGGATGTCTCCCAACGTGCCATCTGTGGATTGTCGAACGTCGTCGCGAGACCTCGGGACGAAGTATCGGTGAAAGTGTTCTGCACGCCGCCTCCCAGTTGCCACAGTCGTTTGCCTGACTTGACACTTATGCAGTGTATTGCGTTGGTATGTTGCGCGGTAATGAGAAAGTTCCCAGAGCTGTCTTTCTGCACACTGTCTAGATGAAACCAATCCCACGGGTCTTGAAATGTTCCCGTCCACGAACTCCAGCTATTGACAGCCATTTGGCTGAACTTGAAATGGTCGCTGGCACGCCACTCAAACAGTAAACTGCCAGATTCGATGTCAATCTCCTGGAAGACACAATCCCAGATGTACCCGTTGTCTCGTCCTTGATCTGTAAGATTCCATGGTGTTCGGACATAGGCTGTAATGACTGCTGTGTCTTGCGGGGTGATGGAGAACTCGTGATAGTCTCCATCAATACCCACTGCCTGTACTGTATACGCCATAGCATAAGTGCGGTCCAACTAACTTTGTGGTTAGCAAACGATCGCAAAGTATGGCGATTCTTTACCAACCATCTTGTAATAACCAGCTCCATGCTCCCAGAATTGATTCTCATCGTCACCAACCCAGTAGGTTATATAATCTTTTCCCTTGTACTGCTGAACCTGGACATTATGAACAGATCCTTTCTCCTGTTGGTACCAAACCAAATCTCCTTTAGTGTCATACATCAAAATCTTGTTGTCTTGTGTTTTCCCAGCATGCGGACTAATGAAAACATGATTTTGAATGTCACAGCTGGAATTCCACTTGATGACGTGTACTTGTGGTGTGGTTACTCTTGTACTCTTGTAGGTGACCTGTGGATATTGACCCATTTCACCACTCTCGTAATGAGACCACGCATCGTTATCATCTTCTGCTTGACTGACAACTGTTGAAAATGATAGGCACAAGATGACAAGAGTTGAATACAGGTAGGGGAACATTTTGTGAAAGTTTTGCAGCTTGAGACGAATAGTGCGCCGCAGCGAGCAGCTCAGGATGACCGATACTTCTTGCAGACCTTTAGGTCGCTTTCTCTTCCTCACTTGACAGCACCGAATGAATCCCGTACTATCCTAAAATCAAAGTACCATTTCCCATAGCGAGCCTGACCAGCAGTGACTTTGATACCGCAACGTGCATTATCTTTGACGATCATAATCACAGGCTGCGGGCAATGCTCGATTACCAACCCAAGCGGTAAGGATGTCATCAACGTCCAGCCATTGGTCCTGCAGGTTTTCGATCACCAATCTGGACTCCGCCTACATAGCACGCGCTTCCTTCAGCTCGCCGTTGCACCGTCTCCGAACCTTAACTTAGCGATTAATTGAGCGGGCCAAGTTAAGACGTTGGGACTAAACGGTTTACTGATGCATTATGCATGCACAATTATGCCGACCACCTCCTGCTTGATTTGGATTTGAACAACCGCGGGTGACGAGGGCAAGCTACGTCCTGCGCACAAGTGGATTCGAAGTTGAACTGCTGGGACATCGCGATATCGCGGATGGACCTGGACCTGGACCTGGACATTGCATACCCAGATCCCGCTGATGCATAGCCCAAATCGTTGTCTGTTATCAGCATGTGGAGCGGTCGCTGCCTGTAAAAGACATCAATCTGTTTTAATGCTCCCCGGCGGAGTCACACACGTCTTCCGTTTCTTCCAGACCATCGATTACCTCTTTTACCTCTGCTCGTTGCCTTGAACATCAACCACACCAGGCACGCTGACGCATTCTACCATGTCCTCAATTGCAGACGACAAGCAGCATCTCATCGAGCTCGAGGAACGCGCTTCGTCCTCATCCATATCTACAGAAGACAACGAGCGACTCGCCGATACATTGGCATTACAAGAAGCACACAAGAATGCTCTTAGCACAACAACGCTATGGAAAGACCGCATCATTAACCTACAGTTCATGCTCCTGAATATCGTTGCGACAGTAGCAATCATTTTCCTCAACAAAACGTCAGTATCATCACAGGTCAATCGAACAGGGATTTTCTGAGACTAACACCTTCCTTTTAGTGTCTTCCTCGATGAACAACTCCGACACTGTCAGGTGACAACTGCAGCATACCACTTCCTTACTACGTTCATTGTACTCCTCTGCGCTTCCGTGTTTCTTCCGACACGTCTCCGCCTGTTCGTGCCCGTTCGAGCACCAATCAGCAAGATCCTCCCGATATCCTCCTTCTTCGCGGCATCAATTGTCCTTGGCAACTTTTCGCTCGCAGTTAACACCGTTGGCTTCAATCAACTCAGCAAGATTCTGGTTACACCAACCATCGTCGCGCTCAACTTCCTCCTCTTCCGCAATTGCACCTCCAAGCAACGTCTTCTCGCAGTGCTACTCTGCTGCGTTGGAGTTGGCATGACAAACACGAAGGAAGCCGTCGCTTATCCTTTTGGTGCCGCCGTTGCTGCTGCAGCGTTCACAGTCACGGCCCTATACCAGATCTGGATTGGAAAGCAATTGGCCTCTCTCAACATGTCCGCGCCGCAACTGCTTCTCAATCAGTCTCCTGTAGCAGTTGCCATGCTACTATGCATACTGCCGTTCACAGACACACTGCCGGATTTCACTAAAGTGGAAAGTCGAGCGACGTTTGCGTTCGTGCTTAGCGGTTTTGTAGCTGCAGTACTGAACCTGAGCCAGTTCCTCATCATTGGGCGCACAAGCGCACTGACGTTCAATATTGTCAGTATCGCGAAACTGCTGCTGACTGTGGGATTGTCGCCATTGTTTGAGCCGACCGTATTCACTTTGGCACAGGTTGGTGGGATTGCTGTTGCTGTTGGAGGCGTGTGGATTTATGCCAATGACAACAGTGCTCAACAGGGAAACACGAAGCAAGCCGCAGTAGTTGTGCAGGATGAGGAGAAAGGTTATACTGCTGTACCCACTGTGGATAGCGCGGACGTCGAGGACGAGGATAGCGAGCAGAATGAAGTAAAGACCTAGAGTATTTTCGCCTTACCCAGATCATGTTATAATGTTATGTATTCCAGAATTATTTTCATGTCATGAAAGTAACTTCTGCAGTCTTTGTGCTTGTTATGAGTGGGGTGACGTTCGGCACAGGCGATCACAAGCGCTATCACCTTGTTGTGTCACATCCGCAATCTTTACTCCTCATATTCAGAGTTAAACACGCATGAAACACCAAATGTTCTTGTCTCGGAACATTATGTCAGAGTTGAAGCAGTGGACGTCTGAAGGCCAAAAATTCGTAATATATGGCTAAAATGATTCGCGTCTCCACAACTCCATTCTATCAAGATTAGACCATGAAGCAAATAAGGTTAAACAGAAAGACCAAAGATAATCAGATAAAATGCGCTTAATATCCTAGCAAGTGTTCGATAAGCATTGGGTCAACGTCTCTCTTCACCCGGTTCAGGTCCATGTTTGGTCCCATTGTATGAACCTTCGTAGTCTTGGTTTTCTTCGCAGTAGTGGTGGAAGTACCTGAGATAGGGTCTGCAGTCACATTGTGAGTGCTGGTCGTCTTAGATGAAGAGCCTGTGCTGGTTGGCTTGCTGGAAGTGGAAGTGGATTTGGAAAATCTGCTGCTCGAGGAAGTGGTAGTAGCATGCTTCCAAGATGTGGAAGCGGAGCTAGTAGATTTGCGGGACGAAGAAGTCGTGAAAGTAGCCTTGCTTGACGACAAGGTACTGCCGGTGGCATGACTTGACCGGGAAATAGCACTGCTGGAGACCTTGGTTGAAGAAATGGTTGATGTCTTTTGTGGCATCTTGGTTTCGTCGGACCAAGTTGTCGTGCTCGATTTTGATGTTGCTCTATTTGAGGTCAAGGACGTACGCAGCACTAGGCTGGAGCTTGAGGGAGCCTTGAAGGTCGAGCTCGTTGTGTGCCCAGAGGAGGACGCAGGTGGAGTGCTCGACTTATGGAGAGAAGTCTTCTCGTCGTCCGTACAGGTCGTTGACGTAGACTTTGTCGTGGTAGTCGTCAATTCGACGCTTGGAGTGGTTGTCGATGTCGTAACTTTTGCTGATGTGCTCAAGCTCTTTAGTGAGCTGGTAAAAGTGTGTTGTGTGCTGCTGCTGCTGCTTTGCACAGTGAATGTCGATCTATGAGTGGATGTTTTGTCCTCGTCCGTACAAGTCGTCGACGTAGACTTTGCCATGGGAGATGAGGTCTTTCCAGACAAAGTCGCGCTCGTCCTGGTCGACACGCTAGTGCTCGACGTAGTGAGTGTAATCTTCGTCATCTCTGGCCACCCTCCTCCCCATGCATCGTGCCTCGCCTCAACCACTACAGTATTCTCAGATCTGCTTCGTTGAGGCAGAGCGATGGCATGGGTAACCAACAACGCTAGGACTGTAAAGGTACTGGTATACCTCATCTTGTACAGTGAATGAATGAATGAATGAATAAATAAATAAATAAATAACGATAGTTTCTCAGGGAACGACAGTGATGAACGAGAGAACAGCTAACTCGAGATACAAGTGGGCGTCGTTGTTTCTCTTGATTAGCATACCACCGACCATCTTCAAAGGTGAATAGGCCGCTTAAAGGCTAGACCACTGGGAAAATGGCTAATGACCTCATCACGGGCGTCGATGTTCGCCTTCGATAAGCCTTGAGCATTCGAAAATAGATGTTTCGTGCGGGTGGCATGGTCCACCACACGCACGAATGTGGACCGAGACATTGTCATCGCCGCGAACTTCACAAGCACGACCCAGACCAGGAGGTTACCATGCATGATGATGGAGCTCATGGCTGAAACTGGGCAGCGTATATGAAGCGCGAGATTCTCAGCCAATTAGATAGCTGGTAGCCAATGTAAAATCTAGTAGGGAACCCTAGCTGACGATGAGTGCACCAATAGCGTCACCAAGGTTCGAGATTAGTTGCACATTGGCTTCTCCGTGGCCATCAGCTGCACGAGCAGTTTTGTTGAGAGTCGCGGTGATACCCGGGTCGTCTGTAAGATCAATGACCCGAGCTGATGGCAGGCGTAGGCACAGTCAACGTGGGCACTGGGAGTAGTGCTTGCTCGGATATGTACGCTATTTCTGATCTGTATGGTACGCACGATAGAATTAACCACAGACAGTGCCAACTCTAGCAAGCCGACGCGGTTCGACCTAAGTCCGTCACACGGCATGGAGACCTCCGGACTGGAATAAGACAATGGTTAAGCAGATGTCGAACTCTGGGCTCCATGGGTTATCCAGGTTATCCAGTTTAGAGCGTGGTCGCCGTTCATAGACGTTAGGTGGGCCACAAGCGCGAGCTTACACAAAGCGTCGTGGAGAAGACGAAGATCATCAGTCATGACTCAGTGATAGGTCCGGGGATAGTTGATAGTGGCGACCGAATCTGGGATGAGAGAAAATATCATCCTCGAAGTGTCGTCAACTCAGACGGCAGCAGTAACACTTCACATCAAGCCACGCGAGACGTTTCAGGAGCAACCGTGGGCTTGTCTGCATACTGAGGGTCGGCGGTTTGACCCCAGGCCTGCATAAAGCCCTGCGCCACGATCCTCTAACGGCTGAGGGATCCCAATCGCTTATTTTGGCTCAAACTGATAGAGCCTACAGATTCGTGCAGCGGCATATGTCATCGCTCGATACCATGCTCGAGGTCGCATTGTTGTGCCTTAACATGAGTCCTTGTGCTAGTGGCTAGTGGTACGTCCTAGTCTAGTCCCAACCAGTTACCAGATACGTTGGACCGAGCCGTCTAGTGAGTGTAGTAGATTTGGAGCACTTTCATGGCCTGTACAACCAATTAGGTCTCAGCCGCAGTCTCCTGTCCCAGCACTGATGTGATTTGACAGTGTTGTTCATGTTCTGGTGCTCTATTCAGCTGGACTACTCGCTACAATCGTGTCGATGTACTTTCGGTCACGGTCTGGGCTGTGATGCGGACTGATGCTTGTGCGCTTCACCTTCGTCCTGGTTCCAAAGTACACAGAGGGTTCTGCATTGTAGGGCATGAAGAGGTCAACTGCTTCGGGTTGGTGTTCTTGGCAGGTCTTGAAGTGCATTCCATGTTGTCAATGCCGCTTCGATATCATACTGCATGCAGACGTTGCTTTGACCCTTGTAAGCGAGCATTGAAATTGACGGCACAGTAAGACTGTGTTCTCGACCTGCTTGGGTATCCTTCTCCGCATCTCGTCTATTGCAGATGTTCATACTGGTCTGGACATCTAATTCATCTGTGTTTATCGAGGGTGACATCTCCACAAGGTAGCACGCTCGAAGAGCCAGTCGTCAGGTGTTAGACACAATCCGCCAGATCTCCCACTGCCTGACAAGTTTTTATATTGCTTCGATAATTCTGGTTGTCATCCTAAGACAGCATATTCCACGTTACGTCGGAGACGCCATAAATCTTGGAACAAGAAAAATATGCCTCGCAATATTGTGCCATCCTTCTCGAGCTTGGAGTCTCTCATCGTTCCTCCCTTTGACTTCTCTTTCAAAGACTTCGAGGAGACCTTCATCACTGGTGTACATCCCAACACAAACCATGACTATCTAGAGGATGAACAAAGTACAGCTCCATCAACACCTCGATCTGCACGGTCACTGAACGGTGACCTTGAGCAATTCTCCTCAAGCACATCAACCTCATCGTACTCGCCAGCTCGTGGCATCATCGAACCAGTTTGGCAAAGCACAAGCTCGCATTTCTCGCCCGATTGGACAGCTCAGCACGACAACATATCATCATGCCGCAAGCGCGAAGCTATCTTTCTAAGCTACGCAGACAATAACAAGGAAGCAAAGCCGACGGAGCACTCTCTACATCGCTCATTCTCGATGTACGATCGTGTACAATATCAAGCACTACCAACACGATATCGACCTACTATCGCTTCCTCACCTTGGTCATGCCTGGAGGACGCCCATCATCCACTATGCACAGGCAGCTGTGATATAAGTAAGGACTCTTCGTCTTCATCAAGGTCCTCGATGTCGTCGCCCAACCCTCTCATGAGTCAATCGTCGACAATGTTTTCTGCTGATAGGTTTGGGCCCGATTTAGGCTTTAGAGATACACTCAGTGTCCAGCCATTGAGGCCACTGCACCATCGTTGTGCATCTGCGCCGGAGCATACCCATCTGCACAACTGGAGTGAAGACGAAACGCCACCACCAATTCCTGCACGAAACCCGAGAAGGCTGTTTACTGGATGATGGCGGGGTGCATTTGGAGTTTGAACTTGCGAGCCCAGGGAGGGTGGCGTCGAGCTGGGCATAATGTATTTGAGCTTGCTTGTTGGGGCATAAAGGTCTATAGCCTGTAGAGATGTTGATTGTGTTTTACCTGCGTCTCCATATCTCGTTACCTTTCTTGTCCTGTATATAGATGATGGTGGTGAAAGGCAGGATTTCCACGACACAGCGGTGATGTCAACTGGTATTAGGGCAAGCAAACCTAGGGTCCTGCTTGATACGTCTCAATACCTGGCAGAACGCATTGGTACAAAACGCAATCACAAACACACCAAGAGGACAAATTGACTCGAAGAATAGAATTCATTCAGCTACAGCAATATAACAACCAAGAGATTAGTCAACGCGTCATGATCCTCCATCTCATTCCCGTGGCTCGATTTCCACCAATCTACTACTCCACTCAAACTTCATGCCTATCCTGGGAATATCTGCTCTTGCCTCCTCTCCATCCCACTTCTGCGCGACGGCCGTCTCTGAGCCCAGGGCGAACGGCAACACGTTCATTGTAGCGCTGTACACAAGATCAAACGCATATTCCGGATGAATTTCAGCTTCCCATCCATTGTCAATGTCACTGTCTGCATTCGAAGACCCGGCAAAACGGTGCATTCCAATCAAAGGAGGGTATACTCCGATACACCTGAGTGGCAGCTCGCCCTCCATATGAGCACACATGCGGCCGTACTTTCGGTCGATGGCTGACTCGACGACATTCGGTGGCAGTGAGATGGCAGCAAGCATGCGTCTGGCAGCTGACTGGGTCACAGCATAGCCAGTTGTGCAGGTTGTGTATCCCATCTTGAATATGGTTCGTGTGTTGTTCATCTCAGGCACTTCCTCCGGGCCAGCCCACCACGAATGCCGCACTGATTGTGGCGGCACAGTAGGGTCATTCTCAATAAGGTAGTACTTGTGGTCGTGGGGAGGCTGGTCAAAGTGACAGCCACCTAGCTGGAGCAAATCCCATTCATCTCCGTACGGGGATGATTTGTGTGCACCATCAGCGCCTTGAATAACCATTGCGCCACGAGCAAACTCCTGAAGTTGTGGCTTTAGGCTGACATCCCAGTCGGCATCGTCTTCCAGAATAAGAGCACTACCAGCACCAGAATCAACGATATCTGCAAGGACATTGAGATGCGCCCTCCAGCAGCCAATGCTACCTGGAAATGGATCGTGCCAATACAACGGGTATTCCGTCCTGGGAATGTCGTCGTACATGACGCCTTCAATAGGAGTGATATCAAGGCCAGTATAGCGTGCAGCAAGCAATTGACCATCATGTTTATGCCAGTGCCTGGGTAAAGATATGGAGTAAATCTTGTCAAAGCCAAGAGTGCTGTTCGTAATAGCTTCAAGGCTATTGTCGGCATGAGGCTTAGCCCCACCTGGAAATGCTCGCACGAAAGAGACGGCTGCTATGCCAGATATGCATGCCGAGAGGATGAGAAATGCAGTGTAGTGCAAGATTCTGGAGATACGGTGACTTCTTGTTCGACGATGAGGAGACCGAGTTGCCTCTTGTTTTGCCGGTCTGTATTTCTCGAAATCAGTGTCGGAATCGCTGGACATGGAAGCGGCCCTAATCGTGTCATAAACAGCGGTGGCCTTGATATCTCGCGTGTACTGGAGGGCAGTTTGTAGGACTCCCATGACGATTGGTTGTTGTCAACACGAGACAGTAAAGCAAGCAGTATAAGGAGAAAAGAAAAGTGTAAGATGCTGTTCCAGTTATGCTGCTATGGAGTGGTGCTTACGAGACATTGCGAAAGGATGCGACTTGATACGGTTAAGTGACCACAACAGCGGACAGTACAAATGAACCTGCTAAGTCTCGACAATCTAGGACTGTAACCATAATTTGGCAGCCAGCATGGTGAGATCGCCTGATCGCCTTGTCAACGATCGTCCACAATCCTTCTACGGGCCATCGCCTCGAATGTCCACCATGCACGAGCGCCCATCCTGGTTTCGGCTCGAGACAAGTCCCAAAATGTCGGATCTTGCAGACGAGGATGTCATTGATGCATTAGCGCGCTAATGCGATATCAGCCACAAACTCAATTGCCGGTAGTGACATTCTGCCAAGGATCTCCACGAACCTTAATACTGCCTTAGCGGCACATCTACCAGGTTTCATCTTATGCACGTCTAGCTCATGCTTCAACGCAGCCACTTTCGTCGGCTGGTGTTCTTGATGAGAGGAAATGGACCTCGATAAGCGAAGGCGGAGGCAAACAAGTGATTACCATGAAAGTTTTCTAGTGTCAAAATCCTCGGACGGACTCGGTCTTCTGCGATCGAGTGCAGAGGCCTCGTCCAGAACCTTTTTGTTACAGCATTATCAAGGTTGGCTTAGTCCGCCTATAGAAAGTAGATGACTGGTTGAGCCCTGTCCGTTTTCCTTTCCCCAATACTCCAATCCATCTTCCATCTTTAAAAAATTTTGTGCTGTCCCATTATTCGCACATTTTTCCCTCAATCAATTTCTTCGCTATACTTTTCCAGCTCAACATGACAAGTGAGAAGGAACTCCCAATGCTACCACTATACGAAACGCCTGCGCATGACTCGTATCACGACACTGAAAGTCGAACATCCCACTCGTCTCTTCACAGTGACAGTCGACCAACGCTAAAAGAAGAAACCGAAGGCCTCCCTTATGAACGTCCAGGTCTCTGGGCACGAATCGTCGATGAAAGTCGAAGTCTCTGGCGGCAGGTTGTGGAATATGCTGAGCATGTCAGTGGCCCAAACACACGAGGAGCTGTCCTGTGTAAAGTGGCTGTCATAGCTCTTTTTGTGTCGTCTATTTTTGCCTTGATATTCGTATCAGTCAGAGGGTAAGTCAACGTCCATCTTTCTCGAATAACACAAGATCGGTTTCTAATCCTTTTAGATCACCACCATCAACACCGTCATTTGGCAGCTCTACATCGCAGACTTTAGCATCTACGGACAAATCTATGGACGCCGCTATCCGCGCTTTGTGGAAAAGCACCATCCCTGCTTACGATGCCGATGTCGAGACTATCGACGGCAGCCAGTTCCATATCAACCCTCCAGCACAGTGGATCCAGCCCCTGGGTCAACAACTTTGCATCGTCAACACCGACACGCGTCCTATGAACGATACCAACCAAGTCTGGGCTGCCAACGAAACCACCTTTGACTGGCGCGAAGTCAGTGGCTGGTCAGGAGCCGGCTATCTGAACCAATACCTTTACAGCCGCATTCACGGCTACCGCTACATTTACGTCCAAACAGCCGCACCACCAGGCTACGTCGGCGCCTGGGCACGTCCAGGAGCATGGCGTCACATTCTCCCTCAATGTCGGGTAATAGTGTACGCTGACAGCGACGTCATCTACGCCAACCTGCATCTGCCCTTCGAGTGGCTTCTCAACCACTGGGGCGTACCCTACCACAGCTCAAGCATCAACATGGCGCTCGAGCCCAAAGAGGTTCCGGGCTGGAACCTGAACGACATCCACGGCAAACACTCCCAAAACCCAGGCTTCACCGTCATCCACAACGCGCCCGGCGAGCACAAAATCCAGACTATGCTCAGCAAATGGACAAACTGCCTGAGCGAGACAGACTACCCGGGTTGCGCATCACTCAAGTCCGACTGGCCAGCTGAGATGGGCGGCTTCAACAACTACATCCGCTATGATTTCCCTGAGCTTGTCCGCACGATTCCGTGTACTGAAGCGCTGGGATGGCCTGAGTGGGATATGGAGTGTAAGGGATTGTTCTTGAGGCATTATACGTTGAGGAAGGATTTGGTGAAGCCGGGAATGGAGGAGGCGATTGCGAGACCGTTGATGACTGCTTTGCAGAAGGATATGGTTAGGCAGAAGAGTAAGTTGTTTGATGATGAGACGGGAGAGATGTGGGTGGGTTTGGCGAAGGAGAACGATAGCGCAGAGGAGGAAGGTGAGAGCGGGCCGTAGTTGGCTGTGGAAGTTTCTTAGATTAATGGTGGCGTAATTGATTTTCTGGTCCGATCATGCTTTGGAGTTTTAATTGCGTTGATGATGTGATCTTTGACAGGAAATATACCCACAGAACCAGACACCTCATTCACGCACTGCATGCCCCAGAAACTACCAAAACCAATGTGCTGCGCTATATGCTATATGCGTTCGTCGCCAAATCGTAAGCTTTTCTGCCTTTTGAGGTCAGTAGCTCTTTCTGCTCCTGTGCTATATAAAAAATATACCAATCTGAATCATTCTGACTTCATTCTCCTTACACTCTCACCAAAATCTGCCTCGCCAATTCCACTCTTGTCACAAATCTCTCTGAACGCACTTCCCTTCCTCTTCCACAATGTGTAAGGATTAGCACATTCCTCGATTTGTCCCTGATTCAGCACCATCACCCGATCATAGTTGATAATGGTCCTCAGTCTATGCGCTATCACCAACAACGTCCTGCCTGCAAATGCCTGCTTCATTGTCGCCTGAATACGGTTGTCCGTCTCCATATCGACGGAGCTCGTGGCTTCATCGCATACCTGTTTGGATGTCAGCAGTGTTTAAGACAGGCATTTGAGGGTAATGCTTACAATGATACGAGAATTACGAAGACGGGCACGGGCAAAGGCGAGGAGTTGTCTTTGACCAAGAGAGAAGTTGAGACCTTCGGTTGTGATGGGGGCGTCTAGAGTAAGCTTTGAACCTGAGCTGGCAGCGGGAACAGCGGAGCCCTCTTTATCTTTCATAGTATCGGAAGAGGATGTTGATGATGTCGACGTCAGCTCAGCTGGTGCGGGGTCGTCGACTAGATTGGCTTGGCGTAAGGCGTTCCACATTTCGAGGTCGGTGTGCTCGTTGAGCGGGTCGAGATTGCTTCTGATCGTACCCTTGAAGAGTGTTGGGTCTTGTGGGATGATAGAAATACGACTACGCAAATCGTGTAGACTTATTTTTGAAATGTCCACGCCGTCGATAGTAATATGACCGCCATCGAGCTCGACAAGACGGAAGAGGCAAGACATGATGGAACTCTTGCCAGCGCCTGTGCGCCCTACGATACCGACACGTTCACCACCTTGTATCCCGACGTCCAAGCCTTTGAGTACGAGAGGTAGGCCGGGACGGTAACGCATATGCACATCGTTGAAAAGAATGTTACCGACTTGTGGCCAGTCTTGTGCTGGTGTAATGAGTTTCTGCTCGACTGTGGCAATCTCCGAAGGCAGCTCGTTAGCGTAATACTGAACACGCTCTGTAGAGTTCATGGCGTTTTCCATCTCCGCCAACTGTCGAATAGCGAACTGAATCATGCCAACCACTTGCAGGACATAAGTGAGCAACACACCTGCCGTGGATGGTGTCAAGTTGATAACATCTGTAACGACCAACAAGCAGGTAATGAGAGCTAGAGAATTGCCGATCACGTCAAGACGCAAACTGAGCCAACATTGCGACGAGAACGTGAGGAAATAGGCGGAGTTCATCTCGTCAATATTCTCGTGCAGTCTTTCCCGGTAACTCTCCTGCACACCATAGGCTTTGATTACGCTTCCACCAGCGACAGCTTCACCAAATATGGAGAAGACGCTTGAGCGTAGCACTGCTTCGTGGCGTTTGAGCTCGCGATTAGAGGTTCGGAAGTAGTCGGCCATGAACCAGACTAGTGCTAGGGCAGGAACAACGGCGGCGATGTACTGCGAAGATGTTAGTTGTTTGTGACGAAAAGGGACTTGCAGCTCATACATAAGGATAGTAGACAACGATCAAGATGAAAATGGAGGCGATAGTAACCACTGTGAGGATATACATTCGAATCGCTTCGGTGAGGAAGTTGTCCATGGTATTCACATCTGCGCTGACTATGAAAGGATCAGCAAGAGAATTTGAAAGCGCCGAAGAGGTTCAGACATACATCTGTTGATGATACGTCCTAATGGTGTTGTATCAAAGAACCACATAGGTGCGCGGAGCACTCGCTGCATGGCGTTATGGAGAAGGACCTTGCTGGCATTTGTGCCTTTGACGGTAATCAAGATGGCGTAAGAGCATAGGAAGACGGACTGTGCCAGACCAATAGCAGCATATATACCAATCTGCCAGAGCTGTTAGTATAGAACTTGCCGTTGGCATTACGATCAACTGACATAGCCACCATTTGGAATTCTGCGGTAACGATCCTCAGACCACCAACTGAGCCATATCGTACCCATGATTTGAGCAGCTGGTGCAAGAGTATTAGCAATGGCAGTCAGCTGGATAGACGTCAGATATCGTGCTCAACTCACTTTGAGCCAAGCTGACCAAGACCAGCAAGAGAGGTACATTCCATATTGTGCCACTTGCTTGAAAGTATTCCTTATACACTGTCCACTTGATCGCATTCTGTTGTCGTTCTTCCTTGGACATCAAGCCAGCTTTGGCCTTGTTGTGGATAGAAGCCTGCGTATCGTGTCTGCTTAGCTTTGGCTTCAGGTCAGCTACTTCCTCTACTTCTTCTTCTTTCTTCTCGTCGTGAGATGATGTAGCTGCGAGCATTTCGTTAAAACCAGAGCTTGTTTTGACTAATTCGTCGTAGGTGCCAACAGCGTCAATCTCCCCATCCTTCATGAATATGATCCGGTCACAGCGATCTAGGACCCAAAGTTGATGTGTAGCAAGGATCCTGCATTTCTTTTGCAGGACACCACAGATTGCTTCGTCCATCATCTTCTTGCCGACGGAAGCGTCAACAGCACTCAGCGGATCGTCCATAACCTGTGCTGTAGTTAGCAAGACGTCGTGTAGGTACTCTTGAGTCGACTCACGATAATGTCGGCATCAAAATAAATAGCTCGAGCGATCGAGATACGTTGCTTTTGGCCACCACTCAATGTAATCCCACGCTCACCGACCTCAGTCTGATCTCCTGCAGTGAAAGACTTGAAGTCAGGCTGGAGTGCACACGCATCCACGACTCTTTTATACCACTCCTTATTAAATGGTTTGCCAAAGGTGATATTGTCTCGAACTGTCGCATTCTGAATCCAAGCATATTGTGAACAGTAGGCAATGTTCGATCCTTGTTGCACTTGTCCAGATGTCAGACGCATCTCACCTGCTATCGCAGCCAACAGGGACGTCTTTCCACATCCTACTCCACCAACAACAGCAATAAGCCCGTCTCTCGAAATAGCAAGGTTCAGTTGATCAAGGTGAAACGGGACCTGCCCCTCGGCTGCTGCGTCTGCGGCAGCTTTTCGCTCGGCCTCTTTCGTTTCTTTTTCAGTGTCGTTTTTCGACTTCTTCTCGTCATCATCTGCACCTCCAACAGTCTCCCATGTGAAACTTGCATTGTCAAGTAAAATGGCTTCGAGCAGTTTTTCATTCACTTCACGCTTAGATGTGTCTTCTTCCGCCAATAGATAGCTTTCGATACGACCCAAACTCACGTAAGCATCGATACATTGACCAATGATCATGGGAAGAAGATTCAGCGGAATTCGCAAGCTGTATGAATATTAGCTTGAGGACGTTGTAATATCTTTTATTTGTAAATAGTGGACTTACGTGTTGAATAACGCCAGTGAACTGAATACGTCTTCAGGATTGAAGTTGGCATGGGTTAATGAGTAAGTAAGGAACGACAGAATGGCTGCCCAAACAGGAAGCGTCTAGTTCGAAATTAGCAAACTGGATTCGCTCGAGTTCCAACGAACTACTTACCATTGCAACTGCAGTGACGGCAGAACGGGCTCCGAGCAGTACTTGAACCTGTCTAATCTCCTTCTTCCTCAAGACAGCAAGCTTGTCCAGAAAGTACTGCTCCCATGCAAAGTATTTGACGAACCTGATGCTAGAGAGCAGCTCCTGCGTCAAAGATACGCGAGCATCTGTAATCTTGTTCGTTCTGCTTCTCCTTTTCGCAAGTTCACGGGTGACAAAGTATAATCCTGGACCACATATCATAAGTAGCGCAAACCCTGGTAATGCTGAAACACCCAGGTTGACAACCAGTTGAACCAGGGCGATTATTATCTGAATCGGTGTTGTGAGAACAAACTGCGACCATTCACAAGCCTGGTTGATCCTTGCAGTATCTGTACTCATCAAGTTGGAGACACGTCCATTCGACCAGCCTTCTTCAGTCTCGCCTTTGTCAGCCTTTGTCGACTTTCCAGACTTCTCGTCCAGTTCTTCTTTCACGAGGGCAGCTCCCTTGCCACCCGCTTTAGCCCTAGCACTAATAACTTGACTCTTGGAGTAGATGATTGAGATCAAACTCCCTCTAGCCATACCACCAACCACAAGAGATCGGTAGGCCCACTGGTTAATACAGATGGCTCCTACCATGTTGACTGCAATAACTCCAATAGCCAAACCAATTCCTTTGCCATTATTGCTGTGGTTGCCGTAGTATGCGTCTCCAGCATACCGAATGATGTATTTGAGGAGTAAAGGTGATAGTGTTAGTGCAATGATAGCAACGAGTTGCATAAAACCACCAAACCAAAACTCGTTGAAGAAGGTAGCGTTCAAGGCGAATAGAAGAGGATGCTTGTCCCCTCGAGCTGCACGCTTTCGAAATTCAGCATCCAATCTTTCAGCGATACCTTTATTGTGTCGTTCCTTGGTCAACATCGGCAAATCCTGCACCTCAAGTGGCCTTTTATACCCAACTCGCAACAGTCCATTCGCCCACCAGAATATTGCCTGAGAGAATATGTTTGCCGTCCATTCCTTACTGATTGGTCGCTCTTTCGGCAGTGGCGGAGGATTTCGTTTTAATGGATTCGAATACCAATGTCGATGTTTCTTCTTGGGGCGTTCGCTGTCATCGTCCACATCACTCTCTAGAGGACTCGCAGGCCTTGCATTCGGCTGTTCCTGCATTTCGATATCTTTTTCATCCGCAGGTGGATCCATAGGGGCTCCGGGTGCTTGTGCACCGATTGCAGACTTATCTGCCATGCTTGTTGTTGTGCTTTTCCGCCCAAATCACTTCAAACCCGTGATATGTTGTATATAACGACGACAATAAATGCGTGACAGCAAGAAGTGACAGTGCGAAGGTGACTCAACGATTTTGAGGAAAAAGAAAGCGTCCTGCCTATTCAGGTTAGGTGGCGACGGTGGATTACAAAGCTGATGTTACCCCGAACGCCGAATGACAACAACAAGACTTCGCATTCGAGTAGATTGCAAGTATATCAAGCATACAGATCAAGATGGGAAGAACAGCATGGATGGCAGATGAAACAAAGATGAGACGACTGTTTTCCTGACGCCTTTTCATCTTGTCTGAACTCTCATCTCATCTGATCTTTTGCACATCTCGGAACTTGCCATCTCCGCACAACCTTATTTGGACAGCAGGGGAAGTCTTGGCGGCATCATCGACATTTGAAGAACAGCCTGAATTCTGACATGTACTTGTGTACATTCCTTCCAATTTGTCAGATTCATGGCGACATCGTTACTTCCGTGAGCGATCGACATCATCATAGCTGAAGCGAGCTGGCAGTAGGTCCACAGATGCTCAACTCGCGGGTCGTACTTGTTAGCCTTCGCATGGATGCTGCGTAGCTGCTCCCCGTTGTGGGTGACACAATCACGAGTGACACCTTGAAGCAATGCAAATTTGGTGATTCCCCAGATGCGTTGCGGATTAGCATAGGACAAGTGCTTGACGGGATCAAGGAAGCGCTCTTCGGGACCGATATGCCTCCTTTGCGTACGACTTTGGCTTTGGACGGGTCCTTTCTCCAGAGCTGTGGAGTCTCCTTCGATGGGAGCTCCCAAACCGGTGATTTCATGGTCGTCCTTATTGTCAGAAGCGTCCTCTCGAGATGCTAAATGTACTCCTGGTTTGTCGTTCGCATACCCGCTCATCTCCGAAGCAGTGTCTTCGTCATCTCCTTCGTACACTTTACTGTCGGCCTTGCCAGGAAAATGAAGTGGAGGATTCTCTCTCATTAGTAAAGGACCGAGAGGTAAATGCCAGGCCTTGACGCGAGGATCCTTGGCTATGAGACGGCGCTTGAGTAGGGCATGAAGAAGATATACGCAATAGTAAGGCAACCGAAGAAAACACCGAGAATGATTTCCACGGCTTTACCAACACCAAAGTCTTCGAGCGAGGGCGCAGTTGGAGCTTCGATGACAATGGAAAGTGCGAGAATGGCCGCAGTGGTTGCAAGATAGAGTGGAATCAAGCGCATAGCCCATTTGAAAGGGTCCTTTCGTTCAAGAACGCCGTACTTGAGCGTCCCAAAGATGAGAGCCGAAAAGCCAGCAGCGATCAGGGGTGCGATTGCCCAGGATGCTGCGACTTGAGAAACACTGCCAGATCGTCAGGACCACTTGATCGAAGGCCATCAGATCTACAAGGGATTGCTTGGAGAGTGACTCCTCGAAGACTACATTCGTTTCAACAGATATTGGCAGAAGCCTTGTCCAACCTCGACAATGGATAAAATTCAAAGCTTGCGTCAAGAATTTGAATATCAGCTATCTCGCCAATGCATTATGATGGGAGTTCCCTCTCACAGGCTGACATTGGACAGAGCGATGTTCATTGTGTAGAGTGTGGAGAAGGCAAGCAGTTTGCAATAATTGTTGAAGCTGAGTTTACTCAACTTGATATATCCGCAAAGGAGCATTGAGAAGCAGCCGACTGAAGTACAGCCAGTGTGTACTGCTGTCAGAAGCCATGGCGAGGAGAACTAGTAATTAACGAAAGCATTAGCAAGAGATCGAGACAAGAGGATCAGGGCAAATACCTTCTGTAGCACCGCTTTGTTGTAGATGGTAAGTGCGAGATTCAGGGCAAGATATCCAGCGAGATAGAGGAGCTTCACTCTTGCAGCAACTGTATATTCTGCTGCTACAGGGACGATGTCTCGGTCGTCCTTGAGATTTTTCTGATCTTCCAGATCAAATTCGGCCATCAGCGTCTCCTCTGAAGACCTTGTACTATCATTATCAAAAGAGTTGGGACTTCTTAGCAGTTCTTGTTCAGCCATTGTTGTTTTTGAGGCGAATACGCGGAGCAGTTCACACACGATACTTGACGAGACAGCAGTGATTTTGATAGTAACGATAGTGACAGGGCTACGAAGAAGTCGTTCAACAAAGGTGAAAGTAGTGTGTCTAGAAGGGCGTATGGGTAGCGGCACGCGAGCACTTGTTTTATTGTGATTTAGACTTCGCAACATTGACGTAGATCAGCATGCCAGCGTTACAGTACCGAACGGCAACGCTCGGCCTGCCGTTTCTCATGCGATCAATTGCCAAGTCGTGGGTATTAGGCGCAAGCTGGGGCCTCCGGATCCACCAGGTGATTACATCTTGCTCTTGCTTGGCAGTTTTACATGCGATGCCGAACAACAGAAATTACATGCACACGGCAAGAGCGGCTGAGGCAAGCAATGGCATCAAGATGATCATGGTGAAGTATCTGACGACGTTGTGAGGCCAGAAGCAAAACAAGGGCGAACGCGTGAGCAAGTGAAAAATTGGAAGAAAGAATGTTATCAAGCCAAAGATCCTTGATTTTGATTGTCCTACTGGTTCTGGCGGTAGCTACTCTATAGGCACTACTGTGCACCATCAGGATCGTCCGGAGCTCGATTATAGCAGCAGGAGCTATACAGAAGAAGCTTCAGAACGCCTTCCAACACTTCACAACGCCAGATCAAACCCAGACCAAAGAGCACACCTCCACCTCATCATCCCAGCCACCAGCAGCAATCACCATCTCTGCCGCCTGCTTCTTTCTGTCACCGCACTAGACTACCCTATTCCTGTCTTTATCAACTGGGGCGACGAGGAAGACCCCAACCCGTATGTCCAACATGTCGCCAAAGTCGGTGGAATACTTCGCTATCTTAATAAGCTAGATCACCAGTATGATGACGATCTAGCTCTCATTGTCGATGGCTACGATGTACTGTTTCAACTACGCCCAGATGTCTTGATCAAGCGCTACTATAATGTCATCGATGCTGCTAATAAGCGGCTAGTTGATCGGGTTGGATATGACACTGCCGTCAAGCATAACCTCTATCAATCCGCTATCTTTGGTCCAGACAAAATATGCTGGCCAGAAGAACTGCGCCGCCCAGCTGCTTGGGCTGTTCCGGATTCAACTTTACCACGTTATGCTTTTGGTCCTAGCACAGACAATGGCAGGTGGCACGACTACAATCGACCGAGATGGTTGAGTTCAGGCACAATACTTGGGCCTCTTGCAGATGTCCGTAGATTGCTGAGTGCTACACAGGCAGAGATCCAGCGCAATGGAACAGTTGTCTCAGATCAGTGGCACATGCAGAACATATGGGCAAAACAAGAATATGCACGGACATTGCTTGTTGATGGGCCTATGGTCAACACTAGCAGAAGGGTATGGATTTCAGAAGACTCCTCAGATGGGTATGCTGGGGCTGGTCACTTTGAAAATATCGAGGTCGAAATACCTGAGCTCGACCCATCGCAGGACCACGAGTACCACATCACAGTAGACTACGAATCTCAGCTCTTTCAGACTGTTGCATATTAATGGAGGTATATTGGGTGGCAGCGCAATGCGATAGGAAGCACGCACCGTCAAGTAAGCGAGCTAGATGGCGAATACCAAAGCGACTACCATAGCTCACAGCCAAAACCACTACCTCAGGACGTTCTGGATTCACCTAAACCATTTGCAGCCAGCTTTGGCAACAGCTCTCTAGGATGGTAATATGTCAGCTTAGGGAACAATCTGGTAACAAACCAAGTGTTCCCGATCCTCCATTTCACCCCACCAAAAGAGTACCGGAACTGGTGGTGGACTCGTATGTGGTACTTTCCGCATGGAGAGGAAATCATTAGGGGAGGAGAGCAAGGGGGCGTGTTTGACCATGGGCCAATCACCAGGACTGAGGACGGGCGTGAATGGTATGCATTCGAGGCTGAGACAACAGAAGAGATTGTGAGCCAACACAGAATAGGAGGCGGCTTTGGCGATCGTGGAGGATGGTACTCGTGGCGAAGGCTATGCTCAGCACATGAAAGTTACTTTACTCCGTAACACGGATAGACGGGGCAACTATGACACACCATCCTGGCATAAGCTAGCATGGTCCCAGTTGTCATGCAGTTGCAGCAGTTAATCGCCTGTCCACCACATAGCACTGACCTGTGTTGTTGGCTAGGGTTAGCCATTGTTGGACTGCTTCCTCTCATCAACTTCCTGCTTACCTCTGTTTATGTGCTGTACTATCAAGAATGCCCGCTTATTCCAGGCTTGCTACAGTGCTTGCCCTGTCCCTCGTCGTCACCTGCACCATCTGGTTACTCATTCCGTCAACCCTTGTACGTTGCTGACTCTTGGTGACAATAGTCGACTTGTAACGTCGTTACTGACATCTCTTCAAGCTTTTGTCGAGCCGACGAACTGTGGTCACTTCGCTCAAGGACGAACAAGTTCGCAATAATACATCGCCTTCTTCAGTACCGCATTACCTTCGTCTACTGATCCCCGGCTCCGACATCAACGATAACCTGTGCAAGACTCTAATCAGCGCCGCCGTACTAGACTATCCATCTCCTACTCTCATCAACTTCGGCAAGGTCTTTGACGACGAGACTCTCATCTTCGGTGGCTCGCACATTGCAAAGATTTGGGGTGTCCTCGACTACCTCAACAGCCTCGATCGAATATACGACGATGGCATTGCAGTCCTGGTAGATGGTTACGACGTTTGGTTCCAGCTTCGTCCAGAAGTCCTCCTTGGGCGATATTTCAGCACAATCACGTACCAAAATGGGAGAATTCGGACTCAGCTGGGCAATGAGGCTGCAAGAAACGAGGATGTTTCTCAGAAAGTAATCTTTTCCTCGCAGAAGCGGTGTTGGCCAAAAGAAGCAGATTCGCCCGCCTGCTATGCTGTGCCTGAATCTTCGCTACGTCCAGATGTGTATGGTCTGGATACTGACACTGATGTTGACGATGAGAGGAATCTGTATCTTAGACATCGGCAACGCTTTCTGAATTCAGGTATGGCAATGGATCCTGTCTCCGCCTTACGAGCAATCTTCCAGCGGGCTTTAGAGAAGACGAAGGAGAAGGGCGTTGGATTCGGTAGTGACCAAGGCATCTTTGCTGAAATATTTGGCGAACAAGAGTTTCAGCAGCATTGTATTGCCAAGCAATATCGAAGGGCTAGCAAACCAAATCGGATTGTCGACGCGTGGAACAAGGAATTCGATGTCACAGACCCTCAGACGGCTGGCACACATGAGATCATGGACTGCGCTGGGGATAACACCTACGACTTTGGCATCGGCCTCGATTACGACATGATCCTCAGCCAAGCAACAGTATTCTCCGAGTACGACACCGCCTGGTTACGTCTTGATGATGCTCACGCCATCGAGCAGGCCAGTCTAGCACAGACGCCCCTCACAGAACCTCGCGTTAATGCCGGCAGAATACCCGCAGATATCGCACGCTCACGCCCGCCATTCCACACCGAACTCGAACGCCGTCTTTATACTGCCGATCTGCCACTTGAGAAGTCATGGGGACAGGTCCCGCTCTTTACTAATCTGTACACCGGCTTCTCTCCAGTCGCTGTACATCATAACGCGCATCGCGATGGTCTCAAGGGACGAATTCAGTCGCACTGGAATGAAACTTGGTTTCAACCATATGCACGCACTTTGCTCGATCTACGGGTCATGGAACCTGCGAGGCCGATTGAAGTTGAGGTCGATGTAGTCGAGGGTCGTGGAGAAGAGGGAAGCTCTAGCATAAAGCGGGCGTATTGGGCTCCTCACGCGTCTGATTTCGAAAACGAGAGAGCTGGCGTTACAACAATTGCTGGTGACTTTATGAGATATGAGCAAATGTGTACAGGCTGGGAGGAATTATTTAGAGATGATAAAGGACCGTGGAGGGATCCGAGAGAGAGGGTGTAAGCAATAGTGAATATATGAAGATATGGTCTCATTTTCCTAAAGCTTGCTGTCTTACCTGTCCCTACCCGATACCAGCGTGACAAAAGTTGATGCAGCTCTATGAACAAAGCAGTGTTAAATTCTCCAGCTGCGCGTATGATCCAATATATGGCCAGTATATCTCACCGCTGCTTGAATTCTGACACAAACTTCTCTGATGGCACATCGAACCCACAAATTGTACCATCCGTAATCGTCGTTTCAGGATCCTCGGTGGTTCGCCTGTAGAACTTGTCAGCTTCATTCTTTGTAAGTCCTCTCTATTCTCAAGACTCACCACTTTCCGGCTACCAGATCCTGCATATACGTATACGGACAGTCACTGGCACCACCTTGCACGGCGACATAACCACGATGACCAAACTGATATAAATTGTTCTCCACACCCCAGTGCCTTCTCCTTCTCCTCACCTCCTCAACCCTGATCTCACAAGCGAATACCTCATCCGCATCATTGTTACCTCGCACCAAGATATCGCCTTCTGGGCCACAAAACATAGCCTCGCCCATACTCTTCCATGTGCCATCTGTGCCAGCCAAAGCCACACTAACAGTATACATTAAGTTTGTAAACGCATTCGTGCGATTCGTCAACTCCCAGCTCTGTCTGATAGGCGGCGTGTAGCCCGCTGTGCGGAGAAGTACTTCAGCACCTTGATACGCAGCTTCCCTGGCCATTTCGGGAAACTGGCCGTCATGACAGATGATCAAGCTCATTTTGACACCACCAGGTCCAGTGAACACTGAAAGACCTTGATTACCCGGATACCACGGCTCGACAGGAATCCACGGATGCATTTTGCGGTAGTAGTTTACAAGGTCACCCTTTTCGTCGATGATGAGACCAGAATTCCAGGGATGAGCAGCGTCGAGTTCGTTTTTCTCCATTATGGAGAAACAGCCCCAGATGCTTAATTCTTTGCACACGTCTTTGAAGCTTTGGACTTCGAGGCCAGTGAGAGTGCACATTATGGCGGGGTCGGTGCGCATGGAGAGACCGTGGATGCTGTATTCGGGGAGTATTACCATGTCCATTGCTGGGTAGGCACGTTTGGCGCGGCGAACCAGGTTGCAGACGTGTGTGACTGCGTTAGCTAGGTCTTTCGGTGTGGCGACATCGAGCAGTTGGGCTTGGATCACGCTGATGACAATGCCGCCAGGTGTTTTGTTGAGGCCACTGAGTCCTGACATGGTGATAGTAGTATTGTTCGTCCTAGTTCATGTTGGAACGACAAATGTCGCGAGAGTTACGCTGGGTGGATATTTTTGAAAGACTGTAAGCACGAAAGGACTGAATGAGCCGCTTATATGTTGACAGTTTAGCTTATCTAGTGTTTCAGATAAGGAGATAAGCGTTTCAGAGCCAGCCGGGTACAGCTCCGATGAACGGTCTTGGTCGATCAATATTTTTATTTTTGCCAAGTCTTCTTCGTCAACAACAGATATCTTGCCATCTTAATATTCTCCAATCTTTGTGTCCAAGCCGACGGCAAAGTCTGTCAGCTATCTATTAGCGCTCTGTCTTTCAAGTTGTACTGCCACACTTCCTCGAGACTCCAATCCTCACCATGACAAACGCAGCTACCACTGCCCCACCAACATGCAAAGTAGTGCTTGCAGGCACTATTGCAAAATCACTATTAAGTGAAGTACAAGATGGACTGAGCAAGCTACCACAGCCCCCAGTATTGGTCGGCTTGCTGGCTAACGACGATCCCGCGGCGCAACTGTATGCGGATTGGACGGAGAAGACTTGTAAAGAGAAGTGAGTGAGTAATTGTGCTGTTCAGAATCATTTCTATCTTCACCTGTCGTTGTCATGATACCAAAAGATGTGTGAAATAGTGTGCTCAATACGCCTTCGAGAAAAAGTAAGATTGTGATTCGTAATATCCGCCTCAGTATCAAGAACAGTTCAACAAACAACAAGCAAGAGAGCAAGAGTATCACCGTGACCTGACTTATTCCATCATAAAAAATCTTCCATCTCGCACCAGTCTTAAGTGTCCGGACTAACCATTACCACAAAGCGGTTTCACCTTCCGCCTGCAACGCATCACAAAAGACACCGCCGAAGACGCCATCCTCACCGCAAACGCCGACCCTTCCATCTCCGGCATAATAGTCTATTACCCGATTCACAACAACAAGCAAGACGACTACCTACGCAACACCGTCGCGCTGTCTAAAGACGTCGAAGGCCTCTCCCACCGCTACATCTTCAACTTATACCAGAACATCCGCTTTCTTGACGCCAACGCGCCCAATCCAAACCAAAAAAGCATCCTGCCATGCACGCCATTAGCCGTCATCAAGATCTTGGAGTACCTGCGCATATACAACACGATTTTGCCGTTCGGGAACAGGTTGTTTGGACACACTATCACTGTGATCAATCGCTCTGAAGTCGTAGGCCGCCCACTGGCGGCGCTATTAGCGAACGATGGCGCTTGTGTCTACTCTGTTGACGTCACTGGCGTGCAGCAATTTTCGCGCGGACAAGGAATCCGCAATAGGAAACATGAGGTTGTGGATAAAGAGGAGTGGACATTGGAGCAGTGTCTGCCGATTAGTGATGTGGTGATTAGTGGAGTGCCAGGAGATAAGTACAAAGTCCCTGTGCACCTGTTGAGAGATGGAGTTGTTTGTGTGAATTTTTCGAGCGAGAAGGTATGTTACCCATTTTCCAATGGTACCTGTCTTAAGGGCTGCTTTACTCTTGTCGTCTGGACTCGATTTCAATGAGATTGCTAACATGGATTTGCAGAATTTCACACCAGAAGTCAAAGAAAAAGCAGCCATTTATGTCCCAGCAATCGGCAAAGTCACAATCGCAATCTTGCTGCGAAATCTGCTTCGTCTTGCCCAAAACCAAGTGCAAGCAGCTTTGTCATCAACCCCTTCGGCTGCCAATGGAGCTATAGAGACCACCAATGGTGTCTAGAGCACCCGGAGTGTGACAAAGAATGGTGCCTAAAAGTGCACGATTAGTCTCAGGGTAACATCTTTGTGGCAGAAGAAGAAGAAGTGTCGGTTCGTCGGGTCTTAGATGTAATGGAGATTTGAATATCTCGTCTCATGGATTCCAGAGGGAGACAGATTACCAGCAAAGTACAGGCTTACGACATAAACTGACTAGATAGAGACAGTGGCGTTAACAGGATCCTTTTTCAGTGCTGACGCACTTTGATGGCATGGAGAGGTAGATATAGATCAAGCAGATGAATATCGACCAAGCCGTTATGCTGAGTTTTCAGGGAACGAGATGTTCAGATTCATGAATACCCGAGTAGGCTATTCAGAATAACTAGCAATCCAGGAACATGTCAACTGTTACACGTTCGAAAAGTGTGATGCTTTATTTTTCGGACAATAAAATCATTTTCACGACCAGCGTGATGTGACAAACCAAATAGACCCGATTTCGTAAGCAGCATCGGGGAGCTTAAGCACAGCAACAGGGTGAAAAGAGGAGCAGATAAAAGGAGAGAAAGCCACGACAGAAATGATGTGGGAATGCTATGGTAGACTACCTAAATCGAACGCCATCCCAGCCTAGCCTTACCCATGCAAGCGCCAAAGTCCCAATCAACATCAAAGAACAGCCCCATTGCCTCGCACTCTTTCTCACTCAGTAATCATCAGCATCATCCGGCTCGCTATCCTCATCTTCATCCTCCTCAACCTCAATATCATTATCATCTTCAACAGGTTCGTCCTCCTCATTCGCCGACTCGATAACCTCATCATCCTCATCGGGATCGTAATCGGCAATACTCTCGTCGTCGTCATCGACTTCCTCCTCGTCCAACTCACCGTGCTCATCTGAGTTGTAGTCCTCGACTTCATCATCGTCCTCCGGAAGCTCCTCCATAGTGTTTGGGTCGTATGCTTCAGTTGCATCACCATGCTCGTTGTCGTTTTCGTTGTCATTGTCGTCTACTTCTTCCATGGTGTCAGGGTCGAAATCCTCGACGGCGCTGGGGCCAGCTGAGCTCACTGCGGCGCTGGCAAATGCAGAGGAAGTTGACGGTCCTGGTGCAGAGGCGGGAGTTGGTGCCGAAGCTGGGATGGGAGGACTATGGAGGTGAGAGATGTTCTGAGGTACGGCAACGCCACTAGAGAGAGTAGTAGAAGCTAACCCTGTCGCTAGCCCTTGCACGTCGGCGGTGGCCAGAGGACTTGCCACGACGGATGCTAGCGTAGTTGCAGGTGCGAGCCCAACTTGTCTTGCTTGGGTTGTAGGTGCTGAGATTGCTTGTGCTACAAGGGTCTGAGCTTGTCCCGGAACGAGAACGGAGGCAGCGTTTGGCAGGGCCGAGCTGAGCATGCCAGGCAGAGAAAGGAGTGTTGTTGCTGCAGTCACAAAAGGTGGTTGAGCTGGAGTAGCGAGGATTGCAGCAGGTGCGCCAGGGACAGTAGTGGTGGATGGCTCTACGGGAGCTGGTTGGGATGCAGGCACTGTCGATGTGGCAAGTGGCGCAGTGGTAGGCGTAGGAGCCGTAGGGGCAGCACTAGCTGGTGTAGCAGTAGCAGGTGTAGGAGCAGGAGCTGGCGCAGGGGCCGCTTTCGAAGCAGCAGCCAACGCGGCCGCTGCTTGGAAGTTTCCTGAGGCAAGGAGACTAGCTTGTTGAAGCAATACAGCGCCTGTGGCCATATGCGTGGTGGCGTTATTGATGTTGAATTTTGAGATTCCAGTGATTGCACGATCGAGAACAGTAACATTGGCCGCAGGAGCTGGTGGTGCGACTGCAGGAGCCTCCTTGGAAGCGTCCTTGGGAGCTTCTTTCGGAGCCTCTTTGGGCCCTGGAGTGTCATCCTTAGGCGCCTCCTTTGGTGTTTCAACAGGTGTGACAGGCTTCTTGTCGTCCATCTCGTTCTTCTTGGCTACAGACTCAATATAGGCGGCATTGGGTGCTGGAGTATCTTTTGGCTTCTCCACTGGGACGTCTGGCTTTAAGGTGGCATCTTTGGGTGCTGCAGGTGTGGCAGAGGATGGTAGTGGAGTTGAGACTACCGGAGCACTCGGAGTCGCTGGAGGTGGAACAACGGCAGAAGAAACCGAAGCACTTGTAGGGGCAGGTGCTTCTTGTGCTATTGGAGCTATAGGAGCGAGCTGAACAATCGGGACAGGTGCTACGTTGAGGACGATTGTCGTGGGTTGTGCTTGGACGACGACAGGAGTGATGAGTTTCCTGACCTATTACACGGTTGTGATTAGTTTATCACCATTGTTAGATACAAATGACCTCTCGTACTTTGACAATTGTGCCATCAGGCTTCTTGACTTTGACGATCTTGTACTGTGGCTCAGTAGCTTCGATTGGGCTCTGTGCCTGAACCTCAGCAATTGTGACTGTGGTGGCATCCTTCTTGGCCGTGTTCGTTGAAGCAGATGTCATATCAGAGGCAGTCTTGATAACCTCAACACTGACATTCTGAGGGATCGGGGATGGGGCAATGGTGGCCATGGTGGAACGAGAAGTAGTGAACTGAAACTGGAGTCTCGAATATGGGGAAAAGAAAAGTTGTGTACCAAGACATGGGAGAGAGGAAGACCGTCGTGCCTATTCATACACGACACTGATTTCACAATATCACAGCTCAAAATTCATGCAAAACGTTTCTCGCTTCCTACAGCCTTCATCTGGAGGCGCATTTCGGGCGTCCGGCAAAGGCTTTGTGGCCTCGAAGCACGATCAAGCTTACCTGCGCCCTAGGACTTGGAGGTAGACTTACGGATACGCGTTGCAGACTTCAGCTCGACACAACATACGAAAGACATCCGACCCAAGCTTTCTTGGTAGCGAGGGATCCGGAAGTGAATAGTAGGGATGCTATGGCCTCTGATTGGGCCTTTGCGAAGAATTGCCAAGTGTAGCTGAAGACAAGCGTGCGGAGATGGAGGAATCAGCAGGATATCCTTGTACGCAAGTAGAGAAGTAAACTGTTTGTAGTAGGTGCTAGTATCGCGCTAGTGTGGAAGGGAGAGGGCCCGAGGTGGATATAAAGTTGGACGACCGAATCAGTTGATTAAGGCTAGCCACACGCGCTTGCCTGTTGGGGGCTTTCCCCATGTTCTAGCCCTACCGGCTCGCCAACTCTTCCTTCCAACGTCTTCTGGTCCCAACCCTCGTCCATGTTTCATCCTTCAGCTCGCAGAATTGTCTCTTCCCGAGCTAAAGTCATCCGTTCGTCTTTGCCAATCATCTTTCTCTGCTTCACATCGTTGAGGTTTCAGGTATTCTATTGTCACTGCGCTATGGCTTCGGATCGCTTTCAGCTATCAACGTGTGGTCTCGTGAGTCCGAGGCCAGTCGAGTCATCGGGTCCTCCAAAATGCCCTTCGTTGAACTTGGCAAGCCACCCAGTTCACGGAGAGAAGAACAATGGTGGTGCCTATATGTTAATCTTCATTTCCTGCTACGTGTACTGCGCTTGGATTCCAGCATAGTAACTTCGCTGTTTCCTATTTCCATTTCATACTTTTGCCATTCACAATGGAGTCAGTCCAGGCACAACCAGACCAGGCAAAGCCCAAGACCAAAAAGGTTCGCATGCCCGATGGCGAGATACGAGTGAAGGTCCAGCAGCCAGACGGTTCTTGGAAGTGGCAGAAGAGCGACATAGCGAAGAAGACTGCTTCTCCCACATCTGCGTCGAATTCTGCGGCAACGGACCAGCAATCTGCTACTGCAAATACACCTGCTACTGTCGACGCACCTAAGAAGAAGAGTGCTGCCACCAAACCCATCAAGGCAGCTACTTTTCCAGTTGATAAAGCCGTTACCAAGAACGCTCCCACCAAGAAGAAGCCTGCTAATACTGCTGCCACTGTTGGGAAGCTTTTCCGTGCTGCCAAAATCTTGGACGCTGTTCTCCCGGAGCATTTGAAGGTGGCTGACGATATTGCTGAAGATCTGGGCTTCGATCCTGATGACAACAACAACGACTCAAAAGGTGGTCACCCTACATCAGCGTCCAGCAAACAACTGGCAAAACTCGCTGCGGGTGGTATGAAAACCAAAGCCAAAAGAGCCAAGCGCTCAGTCTATAGGCCTGGAGAGACAGGTTCAAGTGATGAATCTGATCTTGATGAGAAGTCTCCGTCTTCATCAGCAGACACCATCGGCACTGTTAAGGAGAAAATGACAACCAGCGACAACAAAGCCTTTGATGAGAAGAGCGGACTCGAAATCACTGAAAAAGAGATCAAACCAGTCAAGAAGCGACCAAGCAAAGGACGTAAACTGCAGAGACGGACTTCGCGTCTTGCTCAAGGAGTCTCATGGGGTATCGCTTTCTTCTTTCCTTTGATGTTTATCAGTAAGTTCATTCCAGTCTTAGCCACTGTGGCGCCTACTTATACTCCTGCTTTAGTTCTAGCGATTATGAGCGCTTCGATGAGCGAGAAAGATGCTTTTGACGATTACGAAGAACCCAATAAACTTGGTACTCGTCTTATGCAGGCAAACAAAATCTGTGTCTCGATGTGGCCAATCCTTTTCGGAGCTATCGTAGCACAATCGTTCAAAATGTATGCTGCGTGGAAGGTTGAACGGGGCATTAAGTTGATCGTAAGTGTGGTCTTCACTTGTTTATCATGTGCTTCCACGTTCTGACGGCCGTAAAAGACTTTGGAACAACTCATAGGCAGTCATTCCCTCGCGACTGCCATCAAGCAGCCCTTCTTTTTACAAACTATTAACTGGACTGCTATTGGGATGATCTGTCTTTGGGCTCTTTCACCCCTCGCAGGTCAATCTTTCCTGCGTATGCTCACAGTAGGCAATCACATGAGCAACTACACACTCACAAACATCACATATCCGGACTTTTCGCAGCCACTCACCTACGCATTTGATCAACCTACTTTTGACATCAACAAAACAACGATTGATCTAATGTTTGCCACTTCTCTCCTATCCGGGGCAGGCAGCAATCCAGACGGCAGTGTACCCAACGATCCATGGCAGAATGCCGGCTTTTGGATACCGGGGTCATTGAACTACAAGCATTGGTATCCAGGCGACACGCCCTACACTCTTGTCGGCCTACCTATCATGAACACTCCAGGAATTAATTGGGACAAGGTGTATACCAATATGTCCTTCCCTGCAAATTATTCCTACTTCTCTATGGTATGCCACGATCCTTTCAACGCGACTATCGACAGTCTGAATACCAAGTTCTCGACTTCTCTTTACTCAAATCCTACAAAGGACAACTGGATGGCTTCAATTGCTCCAGCTAGTAGCGATTCCGCTGCCACTCCGAGCATTATTTATGCACAAAACTATACTGCCAGCAATGCGGACGACTCCAGCCTTACCGTCACGAATAACACTGTATCTACGGACGTCACAGCCTGGCAATGCGATTATTTTACTAAATACGTACAAGTGCTGTTTCATTGCTGGAACGGCGGTCTGGAATGCTCTGCAGGTATCAACGACACCTTTCCAAATGGTACCAATGTGCTCCTGAACGACGTCTTCGTTACGAACTTTCTCAATACGCCCGTCTTACAAGGATCTGTTGGGGGGTTGGCATACTCTCAATCCGACATGATGAATTTACAGTTCACCAACGCCCTTACCATGCTTGTTAACGCTTATTGGCAAATGGGCTTCACCTATGGGATAATCAATTCCGCGACCCAGAGCGACCTGAACTATGCTGCCGTGCGTAATATCGCTAACGCTACCGTGCACGTCTGGGAAGGTACCGCTGCATATGAAGTTGGTTGGCTTTGGTTTAGCATTGTCATTATCGCTTGTGTCCTGCTCATCATATTTGGCGTCACTGGCATCATCTTGGATACGCGCACAATGGGCCCGGACATCATCGGGTTTGCATCCTCTCTCACTCGCGATAATCGCTACATCAAGATGGCAGAAGAAGACGTCGAGAACTTTGGTGACCTTGGAGGTGAAGGAGCTTCAAGCAAGAATGCATATGAGAGAATCAGGGATATGAAGCATCATAAAGTCATGTTGCAGGATGTTCGAGGACATGAGGAAGTGGGCAAGGTGGCTTTGGGGAGTTATGGTGTGAGGAATGGTAAGCCTCTGCAGCGGGATAGGTTGTATAGGTAGAGCCGAATGACTGTGGATTTCGTTTTCATTGTTTGTGGCTCGCATGGATGGGATTTCTGACTCAATATGATTTGAATGTATGTCTTTTCTCAAAGAAGATATATCATGTTATTCGTGACATGATAGCAATGCGATAGCTTGCCCACAATTGCGAGCAGATTGAGTTTGTACAGGACATGTGTGTTACGAAGACAGAGACGTGTGCTCTGAGGAAAAGAGCTAGTTTCGTGGGATGATAGTTGTGAGTTAAGCTTTCCCTGTTGTCCTTGCTGTCTTCGTTATAACGAGACAATTGCTGCAATCTTGTGTTGATAAATCCACGACATACTGAATCGCAATGAGGCCGGACGCCCTGAGGCGTGTAGGAATCTGCTGAAAGACATAGGTTGGCAGTACTTCGACTGCAGACAATCTCTACATCTCTATCGTCAGCTGTGAGGAGCTACAAGACCTGCCAAAGTAGTTCGGTCACTTTGAGGAACACTAGAAGCGGGGGGTTTTGTGCCTTGACTAGACAAGCTAGAAGGCTGGGGTTGCTTGAGAAGTGACCTAAGGAAAACCCGAAGGTTTTATTGACCGCTACACCACGAGGATGTGAAGGCGAAAGGAGATAATTTTGGATTGTTTAAGGAGGAAGCAGCAGACCACGTCATTTGCTGATACCATTCTTGAAACTTGCATGTGAGCTTTTCATCTTTTTCATCTCACCCCATCATCACGAACCAAGTGTCAAGTTACCAATCTCGTCTGCAAGTTTATTCGTGCAGCTCGCACCGCTATCGCAATCCTAATTTCAGGTTTTAAGCGCGCCAACAGGTGTGGGATCAGATCTACACATTATTACTCACGTGTAGATGTGGTGATTAACTCAAGGCTGAGAGCGAGTTATTTCACACCTGCCTTTGGAAGGAACTTGTTTAGACACTTCCTATCACGTCCAGCTCTCGTCTTCTGTGACACTTGATCGTCTTCTCTGTCAACGATCAAATATCACAATTCGGCCTGTCCTACCTTTCCTTCGACCAGGGTTTCTTTCATTTACAACTTCATCGCCCGATCACGACGATGCCGAAGTCCATCCACAAGGCTCCGAAACCCACACACCAGCGCGGCAAGATCGTGAAGGAAAAGGTGAGAGCTGGTTTTGAACAGAAGCTTCGTACCCTTGCACATCTGACGCGTACAACAGACACTCTCCAAGCTCGAGAATCTACCAACAGAAGTGTTTCAACTGGTCCTTCCACATCTGAGCGACGATATTGATGCACTCCTCGCAGTCCAGTTCGTCTCCAGAACTATCAATTCGAAATCAAGACGTGTCGATGGGACTCTCATTCGCCATCCGAAAACGTGTGTGACTATGACTGTGCCACATGCGTACGAAAGACGAAACGCGCACGTTCGTGCGATGATACTCCTAGAGAAGGCTGGCTTTCCACGCAAAACGCTGCCACGCCTGACCTGCTTTCGATGTGGTGATCGCAAAGATCATGGCTTGTCGGGCTTCAGTGACCAAGAGTTTGACAAAAAGAAGTCTAGGCGAGTTTGTCTCCAATGCATGAAATATCGTCCCATACATTTGAATTCAGTCCGGGCTACTGTGGATGGTGTTGGCATATTCACGTGCGTGCATTGCTACAGGTTAGTATCAGTAATGCCGCAGCAGTACCAATCTGTCTGATGATATTCAGTGTTCTCCCATGCCATAAGAGATCAACAATATATCCAACGAAATGCAAGACTTGCACAAAGCCATACAACGATGCCAGAAGGCGGGACGGTGGCGGAAGAAGACGTTCTGAGCGTATCATGGAGCTCAGCGAGAAGTAGACGTGCAAGTGTGGCGACGGACTGGAATACTGGATACCTCTCGACGGAAGTTACGAGGAGAAGTGGTTTTGGATCGCGGATGGGGTTCGCGTGTTAGAATGGGAAACAGATACGTTTCCAGAAATTGCAAATCTCGTAGCAATTGATCTTGTCACTTGCTGAACTCCAATCTTCTCGAAAGCTCAGCATGGGGTTTTGGTTACTGGCATCACTTTATAAACCAGCCTCGGGAGATTTCGCACAACCTCTCCCAGCCTCACATGACTCCCAAATCGAATCGCCACTTCTCTGCACAGGGTAGTACTCATACAAGCGCGCACCAAGGAGCTTGGGCGATGACTCTTCAAGCGCAGCAAGGATACAAAGGTGGGGGTGTTTTGCGATTTCCTCCTGACTTTCGATGCTGCAGCTAAACCACAATGGCAGCCAGTTCCGGACTCGACGAACTGCCACATGAACTTTTTGACCACATTCGTTCACACCTCCATAGCATTGACCTCTTCTGGCAATTCAGTTCGTCATCGAATGTCATGTTTCAGATCGTAGTTGCTTGTTTCAGAATCAGGGTGGGGCAGCCGCACGTGCCTACCTTCTTGATCTTCCTTATCATTCCTTCACACTTCCTTCTCACTGTTACAATTGTATCCAATCTATGACAAGCTTTTAGAGACGATGCCGAAAGCACCAGCCGTCAAGCGTGCTAAGAAGGCAAAACTGCCAAAGAGCACTCAAACACCAGTCGGCAAGCCTAAGCAAGCGAAACACACGACTGCTGAGACACAAGTCGCCAAAACTCCCAAGAAGGCAAAGGCAGCAAAGGTATCTTCAACTCCAGACATTCGATCCGTTGTCCTCAAAAATCCTGTCTTGTAGTGACACAATATAGACACTGTCTGCTCTCAAGACACTCCCGACAGAAATCTTTCATCTGATTCTCAACGATCTCGATGTTCACGCCGGTCTCGCCATCAAGTTCGTTTCCAGAACTATCTACAACAAAGCCATCAGATCAAATGGAGAAGCTGTAGTCGATCTGAAGATTGGTGACCGTAGTGACTACAGCCAAGCAGTCTGCCTTGTCGAAAGCCATGGCTTCTATCGCAAGAAACTTCCACTTCTGACCTGCTTCGTTTGTGGCCAACGCAAGGCAAACAATTTCGATGGATTCTGCGACAAAATGTTTGACAAAAGCCGCCACACATATGCGCTGGAGGAAGGTGGCATAATCTGAACCACCATGTAGCTGAATCAGGACTGGACGATGTCAAAGTGGTGGTAACCTGCAGTAAGGCATGACCACACACTGTAGTGTGCTTGTGGATGATTTTCGCAAAATGGCAAACTTCTCCAGACCTACAAAGCTGCTCCTTCTCCGTCGCAATAACTTGTTTGCTTCAAATAACTGTTTCAGATCTGTCAAAGAGCCAGAGTTCAAGAACGGAAGAGCTTTTCAGCCTTACCACCCTCTAGATCTTCTTAATTCACTTTCCTTTCCTTCCTTCCTCCTCTTCACCTTCACATCCTTGTCGCATTCGTGCTTGTTCTTCAACAGCGCGAAATCAAACCTACACAACAGACAAACAATGCCTAAGTAACTCACAAAGCGCCGAAGGTCGCGCGCACCAGGAAGCCAAAACAGGTCAAGGTAAGATGTCCAAGTTTCATTGCTGGTATTCTGGCTAACATAGTTCAGTCACTCTCCAGACTGGAACTGATGCCAAATGAGCTGTTTGCACAGGTCCTCTCTTGTTTGGACGACACATCCGGCAGCATATACACTTTGCTTTCCCTAACGTATGTCTCCAAAACCATCAACGCCAAAACGAAGAAAGCAAACGGAACTACGATTGTCGATGCAAGAGCTATGAGCGTGAGGTTGGGTCCCAAAGGTACTCCATTCCCCAAGAAGTTGCGCTACGTTGAGGCGAATGTGGCTCTTGAGAACAAAGGCTTTCCCCGTCGGAAACTTGCCCGTCTTACTTGCTCAGACTGTGGCGTGCGCAAGTCGAACAGCATGGACGGTTTCGTCGATGGAGAATTCAAGAAAGGTCGCGAGCATCGCAGATGCATCAGGTGCATGACGATATCGAGTGGCAAGACCATGAAGCTCCATGGCTGTTGGGTGTTCCGCTGTGTTGACTGTCAAGAGTACGGCCTGAACTACGCATCGAACGGAGAAAGATGCTAATCTTCCCGCAGAGCTAAGGACATCACCGATAGAGTAGAGTGGGAGTGGGATGAGTTTGTATGTGATGAGTGTGAGATTGCCCGCGGGCATCATTGAGCGCGATCGACGAACACACAAAGGATCAGGGCTTGAAGCGTGGCGATAACTATTCCGAGACTTTACCTTTGATGGCATGACCACAGTCTTGCAGAGAGTCGAAGAGAGCCCGGCCACGTAATAGGGCTTCCATAGAAGATACCGCAGTGGCTTTTACATATAAGTCGCAAGCTGAAAGCAAGTCAGGAACGATCACTCCTTGACACTCGATTCCGTGCAGCCAATTGATTCCAGCCCTTTTTCCTTTCATCGTTTCGGAATCCCAGCACTTGTTTCAGATCAAATGAGGGGTCCGCCACCCACCTTGCATTATGATCCTGCTTGAGTCGACTTCAGAACAACATCAGCCTCACGAAATCCACTGTTTCCACAATACCACACATCAGTCCCGCGTTGTCCAAAGCGAGAGTCGAACAATGCCCAAAACCAAACACACTGCAAGGTCCAGCCTCTACAAGGGCAAGAAGCAGATGAAGGTAAACGACTCTCGTCGCTACATCGATGCTTTAGCTAACTTGGCTTCAGAAGCTCTCCAGCAATAATCACATCGCAAAGTCCAACGCCTTCCAGAGCAAGCAACAGGTGAAGGTGAACATGTTCATCCTTGCTTTGATGCTTTGGCTAACCTGGCTCAGAAGCTCTCCACCATCGAGAAACTCCCCACCGAAGTATACCAACTCATCCTCTCGAATCTCGATGTGTATTCGTATCTGGCTTGCAAGTTCGTCTCGAAGATGATCAGCTCAAAGGTTGGAGATGTAAGCATCGCACGACGATCGGTTTCTTTGGCATACATCGCCGCGGCGCATACAATGAAGCCGTCGTCAAGCTGGAGGGAGAAGCCTTTCCAAATCGGAAGCTCACTCATCTTACTTGCTTGAGATGTGGCAAACGCAAGGATAACAGTACTGCTGGCTTTAACGACACTAACTTCAGGAGAAGCCACCTGCGTCGTCCGTGTGTCGACTGCATGACTCACCAAGTGCCATGGATGGAAGTTCGAGGCAATCAGGCAATCAAATGTAGAAGGTGCGGAAAGCAAATTGATCAATCTTCGCCTCAAGAGAAAGCTGCTAACACGTACGCAAGACTGGTCTTCTATAACTGCGAAGAAGAGGGGGCGTTTTTCTGCAATATCTGTCGAGTAGTCGTAGCCACAAGACAAAAAAGTGATCGTGTCAAGCGGAAGAATGGTCAAGGGACCCGACGGTGGATTCGGGAGGGACCTACTTAGCTCCAGGAAACAATGCGTCCTAGATCGTGGTCCGCCAGCTGAGGAAACCGGAGGAGACTTTGAGGGTGGTTTCTTTTCTTCAGGCAAATAATGCATCCTAGATTGCGAGACGCAAGGCGAGCCTCGTTTGTAGCATCCAATTAGTCCGTTAATATCTGAACGATATAATTGACTTCATGCCTTATTCTTTCCGCCACCATGTGCCGGTGCTGTAATTTGAGCCACTCTCGCAACCATCTTATCAACAGTAATTCCTGACAACCTCAGCTCTTCCTCGACCCGTCCATCACCACCACGACATTCAAGCCAAAGCACAACGCCCCACTAATCAAATCCGTTTCATTCAAATCTGATTCCCAGAGCAATCCACGCCAAGATGCGAAAACAGCGACAGAAGGGCAGGCGCGAAGCTTCAGTACGACAACGCCATATCTCTGCGTCACTAATCAAATCCGTTTCATTCAAATCTGATTCCCAGAGCAATCCACGCCAAGATGCGAAAACAGCGACAGAAGGGCAGGCGCGAAGCTTCAGTACGACAACGCCATATCTCTGCGTCTGTCTGATTAAAGTAGGACCACCTTTCGAAACATAACACCCAGGTTCTTTCAGTAGCTCGATGAAAACCAAGGAAGATGTTGCTTTATGACTCCATATGCGGGAGCGCACGAGAGAACTCCTGGTAACTATTGAAAGATCGCTAGCCGGAATAGTCCTCTAAATCTTGACTCTTGAATTTCCTATTGTGTTCTGCAACAATGTCGGCGATGGTCTTTAAGGACATAGGCCTGACTTTGCTTCTTCTCATCCTTTACCGCATTGTTATGCATCTTCATTATTCATCTGTCTCTTCTCCCGTATTGTTTCATATTCCGCCATCTTCTTCTCCCACCCTACCACGGCACTAACTTCAGCCTTCTTAAGCCGTGGTCCTCTTCTCTCCCCCTCAACCAACCACAGCACCAACTCACTTCTTCAGCAACTCCTCTCTCATCAAATCTTCTCAGCAACATCACCAAAACCAACCACCCTATCCAATTCACGTCATACTCTTCAAAAAGTTCCCCTCCTTAATATCCCTCCTCCTCTTGACCCTCATGGCCCTCGTCAACTCCACCCTCCCCCCTTGCGCCTCCTCCACACTCCCCGTCGGCAGATCAATAGTCTGTTCGTAAATAGGAAGTGGTCGTTCTGCAGGGGTGGGGTTGCGTTTTGCTTGTTCACGGAGGAGTTTGTTTGCTTTTTGGCGGGCGCGTGCGGATTTTGCTGGTAGTCACATCATGAACGTTAGCATGAGTTATGATATTGTAGTGTGGTGTGAGTGGTGAAAGGAAGGGGAGAACAAACAAAACAATCTCGGATCAACCTCGACCTTCTGCCCTTCACTCGCACTCTTGACCTTCGCATCCAACACACTCCACAACCAAGCTGGATACTCATGATCTTCCATAGCAACTGGATCTGTTTTGTTCTTGTAGTAATTTAGACCTTTTAGTATTGTGCCTGCGGGGACAGAGGAGCGTGGTGGTGTTGGTGTTGTTGCTGGTGTGGGTTTTGGTGGTGGGTTGAGTACTGTGGAGGTGGAGTGGGTGGGGGAGGTGATCGAGGGTGCTTCAACTGAGTGCGAGGGGGTGGTTGTGAGTGTGCGGAGGGTGCTGATGGGGTTAAGAGGTTTGAGCGAGGATGTGGGGCGGAGGAGGTGGCGTATGTACATCTTGGGCGGTGGGCGAGGTGGTTTGTAGGAGACTGGGAGGACTGATTGCTTCGATTGCTGAGAGAGGTGAGAATAAAGGTTGTGATGGTCTGTATGCCTGCTGGAGGTCTATAGAAATCTCTAGTGGAGATGTCACGTGATTTGTAAGGGCTAGCTGAGCTCACTACAAAGACGCAGTTATTATTTTCGTGAATGCAATATCATGTCTCTATTCTGACATCGCTATGCTACCAAAACCAAACATCTCCCAATGCTGTCATGCCTCATTAAACTTTCACCACATCAAACGTGAGTTTTGCCCAATGCATCAGCCAGCTCGTCCACATCAGCATCCTTCTTCTGCGAGACATTTTCGTTCTCAGCTTGATCAGCCATTTTCAACTCCTTCTCCGCCTTATCTTGAACATCATCATCTTCGTCGTCCTCCGCCTCTGCTTCGTCCTCATCTTCGTCCTCTTCAGCCTCGTCTTCATCAAGCTCATCCAGCTCATCCAATCCCCAACTCTCATCACTAGCATCACCGCCAGCTTCTTCTCGTCGATCGCTCAAGATTTCGGCCAATGCTTCGATAGATGGATCTTGCTCTGAGAAGTAGTTGCCATTCAGCTCAACGCTCTTCAGCTTCGGCAAACTCGTTTTTGCAGCTTGTAATATCGCGGCAAGACCCTTTGCCGTAATCTCGTTGTACTGCAATCTCAACGTTTCCAGATTTTGGTTCTTGCCCTTCGCCAATGCTTCACCAAGCAAGATACCTCCTCTTGCTTTGAGTAGTGTGTCTGCAATACTCAATTCTTTCAATTGTGCCCATCCACCAATCACTTCCACCAGAGCCAACGACCCTGGCACTGTAAGCAAGTTGTCCTGCAGATCAAAGACCTCCAGCTTTTCCGCGCCCTTCAATCCATTCTTCAATATCGCCGTCATACCCTCAACACGAATACCATTCTGCGTCATCCTGAGTTCGCGCAAACTGCCTGAATGCGCCGCCAATGCTTTTGCCCATGCTGCTGATGATCCACTTTCTAACCTGTTGCGTCCACATACTATTGTTTCAAGATAGGCAGCGCTGTCTCCATGTTCTGATTTCTTGGCTTCAGCAAGACGAGTAAGTGCGTTTGCGACCAATGTACCTGCTTCGGGGCCAAGACCGTTGTTGTTGAGGATGAGATGACGGAGTGGTGTGTGCTTCTCGAGGAACTTGACTAGTGGTGCTTGTGTGTTGAGACCGAATGCATTGTCGCTGAGATTGATGGTGTGTAGATTCTTCAGCGGGAGGAGAGCTTCTAATAGTGCGTCTAGTGCTGGTGGGATCTCGGAAAGCAATCGCGAAGTGAAGATGTCGGCGAGATTGGCGGATTCGAGGGAGCTCAATGTGGAGAGGTGTGGTGCGAGTGCTTTAGCGGCTTCGACACCAATGGTGTTGCCGGAGAAGTTGATTGAGGTTATTGATGTTGCGGAGGAAGTTAGCTGGGAGATGTGTGATTCGATGTCTGCCGCTGTGTCTAATTTGAGGCCACGGCCTTCAAGGGAGAATGTGGTCGACGACATGGCGGGAGAAATATGATGGAGGGGTAATAGCAAGATCCTAGAGCTCAGTCAAGAAGCACGCGAGCAATTGTTGTGTGTATAGAAGAAGGGACGAAGTCAACAAACAACAATGCAATAATTCGATTACCCCTGATCACATGCAATGGATGGTAATGATCCCGACGTGGTTCGTCATTTGCGGCGAAAAGTCCAATACTGAAGCTTAGCAAGCATACACTACACTCCTCAAACATTATACGAAGTACTACCCACGCTATTACACCCAAGTACTCAGGAACATAGACGACGACCTACCTATACTACAGCCTCTGCTATATCTGCCAACATGCTCTCCTCATTCACCCAGCGCACATCACCAACAGGTCCGTCCCTATGCCCTCCCCAAGACGATTCCACGATCCCTATCACCCACTTCCATAGCACTCTCCTACCATCCATATCACCACCGCTGACAAAAAGTCCAGAACAACCAATGACAACAAACAACCTCGCCTCCGATCTCAAGCCCTCCGGCAGCGACGCCACCACAAAAGTAAAACCATGCTGTGTTTGCAAAGACGAGAAGGCGGCACGAGACGAGTGTATGCTGTTTAGTCAGAGTGACGATCCGGCGAAGGAATGTCAGACGCTTGTTGGGCAGTATCGGAGTTGTATGGCTGGATTTGGCTTTAATCTGTAAGAAAGCTAGAGATGGAGAGCTGTGAGAGGAGGAAAGTGTGGTATTGGAATGGGAGCGGAGAAGAGATTAGGGATGCGGTGAAGGAGGCGAGACGCAACCTCAATGCTAGCTCAATTTCAAGGCAGAGGACGCGACACGGCAGTGGACGCAACACGGCAGTGGACGAGTATGGTGAATTGCATTTGCATGGGTGGCGTTTATTGGAAGTATCAGACGAGATATCGACATTGTACTTGGTTGTACATATACATGAGCCCTCTTAGGGTCCTCTCTTCTCTGGGCTGAAAATTCATCGTTATAGACCAGCTCGTCTTCTGCTCGGCCTTTGACTATGACAAAAGGCTCTCCTCTTTCAGCGTTGATAGCTTGCTTCCGTTCTTACTCGATTTTCTACTTTCTTTTCACCTTTCCATCTTGCATCAATCCTCCACTACTCACCCCCTTCTTGCTCGAAGACAAACCAATCCACAGCCTCCACAGACACCACAAATAGCAAATAGCAAAGCCAGCCGCTCCCACAAGGACATTCACCACAATCCACAAATCCGGTTTGCCCTTTGGCGGTTCTAGTGTCGCCTCAACCACATGCCAGAAAATCATAAAAGCGTAAAAGCACAAATGCAAGAACCTTGTCAATCTTTCACTCAACGGCTCTGCTCTTCCATATGCGGGAAAGAGTGTCATTGATGGGACACCCATCAGCCATGCCCAGAGAAGTGTCAAGACGAAGTAAGGTATTCTGCAGCCGTCGCGCTTGAGGAGAGGATAGATTGTCCAGGAACCGAGGATGTTCGCCCAAGTGATCCAGGATCTAGTTTGTGGTTGAAGTCCTCCACTTAATAAGAGTGTCATTGGCATTAGTGGAACGAGGACGCTCTTCTCGTGAACTTGGAAGGAGAAGAGGAAGAAACCCCAAGCGCAGGTAGCTAAAGCTAAAGGCGCAAGTGTCCTGTTCGGGTAAAGAAAGGCAGTGATTGTGGGAGGCAAGATTGAGAGTCCGGTAAGACCAAGCGAAGCTCGTTGCAGCAGCTCGCGAGGGTAGTTGTGGAGTTTGTGAAACGTATGGAGAGCGCACCAGAAATTTGCGACTTTGTCTTCGAACAGACCACGATGGAAAGGAAAGACGCGGTGAACGACTTGTGTGAGTTGTAGAAGAATTGGGTAGTAAAAGGCGGTTTCGTCGACTTTGAGCGACTGCAGAAGTGGAGATGCCACGAGGTCTGCAAGGAAAGTTTTGTTGTGTTGCGCCTCCAGCAAAGGTGCTACTATTAGCGGTAGAAAAAGAACAGCAAAGGAGATTGCAGTGGTTGCGGCAATGACGAGAAATCGCACAGGCTGTATCCGCGGGAATACACAGCTACCTAGAAGATAAGCGAAGACAGCTGGAGCGTAGTAGAGCGCCATTTGCTTAAAGCCAAGTGCCGCGACGAAGAAGACACAGCTCAATCCGAATGCTCGATTTGTGATACAAGTTAGAAAGGCGACCACGAAACCAAGCATGACGGTGTTGTACTGAAAATGACCATGGTCAACAAGAATAGTAGCTGGTTGCATCAAGATCGCAGCAAGTGCTATCGTACTCTCCCAAATTGTGACGTGCTGTAGTCGAGCATACTGTAGAGAGAAGAATATGACAGCAGGGACGTAGATGACATATTCTGATACAAGGACTGAAGCGCGCATGAACACTTTGAGTACGGGATCGTCTAGTTTGCGGGAGCTATACAAAGCGAACCATGATGGGTTGATGATGGAGCCTCTGGGATGGAGAGTCAGTTGACCAAGGACTCATCTGAATAACAGAATCAACACTTACATCCGCCCTACTAGCCAAGAATGATATGCTGTCAAAGGAGGATAGTCAAGACCCCACCACTGAAGGTCGTGAAAATACCATTGTGTTATTGGTAACTGTGTTGTGACTTCCATCCAGTGTCTCTGAGCTTCAAAGTCACCATGCATAGGCGGTGTCTGATATCCAGAGTATCCCCAAAAGCCAGTCGTCCATCTGAATAGACCTACTATCATCAGGAGGATTGGAATAATGACCCATTGTGAAACATTTCCCCTTGCTGGCCAGAAAAAGGAGATGAGTGGAAATGCTGGTTTTGCTGCTCGAGCTATTGGGTCTGCTTTTTGAACCGGAGCCGCGAGCGTGCCTCTTTCTGGAGAGTCTGTTCCATCTCTTCGTCTTCTACGTGGCTTGTGTGATGAAGAGGCCATTATAGCACGCGTTTGCCGGTCATAGGAGATGACGCGAAGACTCCATGCAGCAGAAAGTAAGCAGTAAAGAACAGCCAACACCGTCTACAGGATAAAAAGCACGATTATATCTGTACGAGAATCTCCATTGCGACAATATACCACTGGAACAGAACGAATGCCTTTGCTTCGAGAGAGGTGGTCAGGTGGTCATTTCGAGTAAGGGCAGCTTCACCTATGGACCCTGGATACGCTTTGCGCTAAAGAAAATGGCTCCGCTAAAAAGTTGGACCTCGCAAAAAAGATCTTGGTCACACAAAGTAATCCTATTCCCTCCTCGACTTCCTTCTTTCACCATCATCTTTTCACTACCTCTTCTATCGCACTTCATTTCATTCTCGAGTGAGTGCTAAATATCACAACACCACATACACACTAGGTTTGTTCCTCCTTCCAGCACACATGTCTCCAGTTCATCCTCCTACTTGAGCACGCGATCGCGACGAGTACATAGCTAACACCTTTTCTTCTACTCTAGTCCCTGTAACAAGATGGCGAAATCAAAGACCCAAGTTGCTGCCCCTGCTTCCTCCGACAAGGTCAAGACTGGCCGCGTCAGTAAGTCTGCCGATTCCACCGGCAAGGCCAAGGCCACAAAGGCTAAGGTTATTCAAGCTGTCACCGACAAGGTCGACAAGAAGTCTGGCAAGAAAGACAAGAAGTCCAAGAAGGCCCCTACGCCCCCTCCTGTTGAAAGTTCCAGCGAGAGTGATTCTGAGGATGACGACGACACCTCCGACAGTGAAGCCGAGGCAAAGCCTGTGGTCGCAAAGGCCAATGGTACAAAGGCTGCCGCTAAGAAGGTCGAGGTTGACTCTGACTCCTCTGACTCCGATTCTTCGGATTCTGATGATGACGCTGCCCCTGCTGTTGCCGCTGCCCCTGCGAAGAAGGCCCCTGCTGCTGTAGAGTCTGACGACTCTGATGACTCTGATGATAGCGATGATTCTGATGTCCCTGCTACTGCTGCCAAGGTCGATAAGGAGGTCAGCGATGACGACTCCTCCGACTCCGACGATTCATCTGACGACGATGATGAGAAGCCTGCTGCTAACGAGAGCAAGAAGCGCAAGGCTGACACTGAGGATGTGGAGAACCTCAAGAATGCCGCACCTGTGAAGAAGTCCAAGACCAATGTACCTGAGGGCGCCTCTGCCACTCTCTTCGTCGGTAACTTGTCCTGGAACATTGATGAGGAATGGCTCAAGAGTGAGTTCGAGTCATTCGGTGAGATCGCTGGTGTCCGTATCGCTCTCGACCGTAACAACAACAACCGCTCCAAGGGTTTCGGCTACGTCGAGTTCACCAATGTCGACGATGCCGTCAAGGCTCTCGAGGCTAAGAAGGGCCAAGACCTCGACAACCGTCCCATGAACGTCGACTTCTCTACCCCTCGCAACGACGCACCCCGCGGTGACCGTGTCAACGACCGTGCCGGCAAGTTCGGCGACTCTCAAAGCCCTCCCAGCGATACTCTTTTCGTCGGCAACATTTCATTCGAGGCTTCTGCCGATATGGTGCAAGAGATGTTCTCCGAATACGGTACTGTTACTGGCGTAAGGTTGCCCACTGACCCCGAATCTGGTGCCCTCAAGGGCTTCGGATATGTCAACTTCGGAAGCATTGATGAGGCCAAGGCTGCTATGGAGGCTCTTAACGGTGCAGATCTCGCTGGCCGCAACATCAGACTTGATTTCTCCGGTCCCAAGCCCGACAGAGGTGACGGCGGTCGTGGAGGACGTGGAGGCGGACGTGGATTTGACCGTGGTGGTCGCGGTGGTGGTCGTGGCCGTGGAGGTTTTGGTGACCGTGGCGGCCGTGGTGGTGGTCGCGGAGGTGGTCGTGGTGGCTTCGACCGTGGAGGACGTGGAGGTGGCCGTGGTGGCTCATTCAACCGTGGTGGTGTCGGTGACTTTTCTGGAAAGAAGATCTCATTCTAAGCTTGAGTATTACGTGTGAGACCTGGCAAGGTGTTCTTCCAATCTCGAGGAGCTCGAGAGCTTGGATATGACGGTGGCAGGTTTTGATGATACCCCTTCTTACGACATTTGTACTACTCGGGATAAATGGTAATATTGACTCGGATTTAAAAATGGGAATGGAGTATCG
>Ga0160429_1000334_pt1 | contig 50967 bp, 44 predicted proteins | sample SolpanmetagenomR_FD_108199 | JGI IMG/M metagenome (GOLD analysis project Ga0160429, IMG submission 108199) | Solar panel surface microbial communities from Lawrence Berkeley National Laboratory, California, USA - R | ecosystem: Engineered > Built environment > Solar panel > Unclassified ... | reverse complement strand
TGTTCGACACTCATGGTGCTCCTTGCTGTTGGCGCAGCAGGTGGGCACCTGGTGGTCTCAGGACGTGGAAGCCGGTCGCTCACTGATCGGCGCTCGATGGCGCGTAGCCCTGTCGCCAGTCACTCCCGTCCTGGGGCCACCGGACCCCGCAGTACTCATGCCGGACCTCGAAGGTCAGCGCGTGTGGGGCGGTGATCCGGTGGTGTCCAGGTGCACCAACAGCTCCTTGCTGCTGGCACCGGACACGGTGCCGCAAGAGACCGCCGGCGGGAAGAGTCTGCGCAGTGAGCGTGCGTTCGGTGCGCGCCCAGCGGTATGTGCTTGACGTCCTTTTGTGGCGAGCCTCGGGTGTTCGGCCCGATCGTCGGGCCCAATAATCACTTGACTAGTGACGTGTCACGTCAGCCAGGGTGTCGTCGTGCTCCTGTACCTCACCGGTTCCAGCTGCGCGGGCAAGACTACGACGTTGCCGGCTTTGCGGCACCTGCCCGCCTTGGCTGTTCACGACTCCGATGAGATAGGCATACCTAGTGACGCCGACACCGCGTGGCGGCAGTCGACTCTTGAGCGCTGGGTGCAGTTTGCCCTGGAGCACCAAACCCGTGGAGTCGATGTCGTCGTGGCAGGTCAGTCCCCTCTAGGGGAGGTGCTGGCGGCTCCATCTGTCCCGCAGCTGGAGGCGGTGGCGATCTGCTTGCTCGATGTCGAGGACGACGTTAGGCGTCATCGGCTGCAGGAGCGCGACGGCGGCTGGTGGGACGCTGCTGCGGTTGAGGCGTTCGTGGGCTGGGGGCGCTGGCACCGTGAGCACGCCGTCGATCCGCAGGCGCGCCCGGAGGTGATCACGACCCAAGGGTGGCCCGCGATGGGCTGGGAGCGGTGGACCGGTTGGCGCCGAGGAGACAGCCGCTGGTCGTGCCCGGTCGTCGACACGACGTCTACGTCACCGAAGGTGACCGCAGCGCGGGTCCTGGCGTGGGTCACCGAGTGCCGGCGAGCCGCTCGGGTAGGCGCCCTACTTTGAGCCGGGGCTGGGACCGGGGATGAGCGGGGGGTCGGTCGACCAGCTGCGGCGTTGAAGGTGTCGCCGCGTCTGGCCCGTTCAGCGGTAACGAGGCGCCGATCGGTCATCGACAGGAGCGTGCGTTACCGGCGGCCTGGGCGCGCGACCAGCGGTGCCAGTGTGAACGGAACGCTACCCGTGCGACGGTCAGACGCTGCTCAGCGTTACAAGTTGACGTCCCCGCAGACAGATGTGCCACGGTGTCCCAAGGACTGGTCGCGAGGCCGGGCGCTCCGCCGCCGGTGACGCTAGTGCAGCGAAGTCGCACTCACCCTCTCGGGCGCTTACTCGCGCACTACCGCGTACCTTCCCGGCTATGACCCGCGTCAGCACCCGCGTCCGAGGCGCCATGGTGCTCATGGCTTCTCTGGCCCTCCTCACCGCCTGCTACCAAGGTGGGGACGAGAACCAGATGGGCAGGTCCTATACGACCTACCCCACCCACACGACGGAGGCCCCCACCGAGAGGTGAGGGCCAAAGCCACATCGACCACTGCACCCTGGTGCTGCAGCAGCCCACGGGCCTGGTCGGGTTCAACTGTCCGTTCTCACCTGATCTGTTCCAGCCCCGCGTCCGTGACCTGCGGTGGGACAGGTCTAGTGAGACGCCCGGCGTCCGGTCTGTCTCATCCAACCTGTCCTAGTCGAAGATCACTACGACCTGCCGGGGGAGTGGAGCAGGGCGTCTATGACCGCGCGGATCGCGGCATGACCGTGCGTGCCGCACCGCGGCATGACCGCGCGGTGTCCTGGCACGATCAAGTGGTGTCCTGGAGCCCACCGATGCACGAGAAGCCACGCAAAGCGCTCAGCCCCGCGACGAAGGCGGCGGTGACGTGAGCTCGAGCTTCAGCCTCAGGGCCGGTCGTTCCGCGGGTCGCTGCCGTCAGATGTGCGTGCAGGTGCTCGGCGCGGGCGGGGTGGGGGTAGCGCTGCGTGCGCAGCCAGTTCTCCACGATCCCCAGCACCCCGCCTCGCAGTACGCGCGCGAGTACAAGACCGCTATCGCTGCGCGGCTCACCGAGACCGCCCGCGAAGCCGGCGCCACCGACCCCGAGCAGCTCGGGGAGCAACTGGCGCTGCTCATCGACGGCGCTTCGGCTCGTAGTCGCGTCCTGGACAGCGACTGCTTCCCCACCGCCGCCGTCCTCATCGACAGCGCCGTCCCTTCGGTGGCTCCTCAGCAGCCCCGCGGTGACCTCGCGACAACCGGACCCACTCCCCATGCCGCCGGAAGGCCGAGGACGGCCTGACCCCCCCCCGGATCACCCACACACCACGCATGTGCGTGGAGCTGTCCACGCCCACAGGCGTCCTCAGCAGCAGCGCGCTTCGTCTCCTGGCGACATGACGCCAGGGCGGTGGCCTGGGGGGACGGGGGGTGAAGAGAGACGTAACTTCAGATGGACCCGCGGATGGATGCCATGAACGGGAGAAGCGCTCCATCCCAGCTGAAGTGCCGCACTCTCTGCGCGACGCCAACGACGATGTCCTGGCCTTCGCTGGACCGTACGAGTTGTGGCCGGACCCGGCCGAGGCAGAGGACGACCCGGACCGCTGGCTGTGGACCTTCACCATCCTGACCACGCAGGCCACCGACGCCCTCGGCCACCACTGTGACCGCACACCGGTCATCGTCCCGCCCGACCTGCACGACGACTTGCTTGACCCGTACCTGACTGACCTGGAACTCGTTCGCCAGTTTCTCGATGCCTTCCCCGAACCACGACTGGGCCCGCCGGCGCCACGCCGGCGGGGGTGAGGTCGGCGCGGGGACGGACGTAGCGCAGGGGACCTACGGCTCGACTCGCGTCCCCGCCACGGCCGCGTCAGCGGGAACCCCCACCGGCCCGAGGTGGTGGTCGCCGGCCATGGTGGTCCTGACTGGCGTGGATGAGGGGGCCCAGCTCGCGGGCCTGGGTCGGGGTGAGGTCGCCAGTGCGACCGACCACGACGAGGTCGTCACCGTCGTAGCGGGCGCCGATGACGGCGGTGGGGGAGTGGGTCGGGCCGATGACGGCGCCGACGATGATCTCGACAGCTTCTCGGTGTTCGACCTTCGACCACTCGGCGGGCTACCGCTCGCCTGCCGCGGCACCAACGTCAATGGTCAACACCTCTGAAAGATCGTCACGAACGCAAGCTCAGTGGGTGAGGAGCGCCTTGGTCACGGCGATGGCGGTGCTGAAGACCGCCAGGGCGATGCCGCCCCAGAAGGCGGGCGCTGAGCGGGGTCGACCGCTGAGGCGCTGTGTGATGAACCCGACCCCGGCGAGGCGGACGATGATCGCCGCCGCCGCCGCGAGCTGAGCCAGTGGGTCCTTCAGGACGCCGAGCGTGCCGAGCAGGAGCAGGAGGAAGGGAACGGCTGCGGAGGTAGCGATGGGTGTCGCGTCGCGCAGCTCCGCCAAGACTTCGTGACGGGGCGTCTCGGGGGTGTGGTCGGGTCGTACCCGTTCGGAGATGATGTCGGCGGTGATGTGGGCGATGAAGGTGGCAAGCGCTGTCGCCGTGACGGCGAGAAGTCCGTGACCGTTCTCGACACCAGCCGCGTCGACGGCCACCACGGCTGCGAGGATGGTGATGTTGCCGTAGACGTAGGCCGAGATGCGGCGACGGGCGCGGATGATGCTGACGCCGTCGCGAGGGTGGGTCAGTAGCGGCATGGCACGATCCTACTGATCCGTCCTTGCGGTCACTGGCGCTCTGCCGGCGTTCCCGGCACTTCGACGAACCTGGTCTCCACTCCGCCGACGAACGAGGCAGCGGGAGGAGAACGCCGGCGAGGGCGGGACCTCGTCTGACGACACCTGCGCACCGGGTGGAGGCTGTGCTTGGACAACGCATCAGAGGACACTTGCGCCAGTTCCTGCGCCACCTGGGAGTCGAGCTGACCGGCCCATGAGTGTGTTGTTGGGCAGTTCTGGGCGGGTGGTGGGGCCGTCGACGCCCCTCGGCGCCGGTGCGAAGAGACTCACCGCGTTGTGGTGACCTGGAGAGTCTCGGCTCCGTCACCGCTGACGGCTTCTTCGTCGGTGACGAGGCTGGCGGTTTCGCTTCGATCGAGGCGCGGCCGCGGTGCTCACCTGTACTCGTCCGCTCGCGGTGCGCCTGGACCAGGAATCTCACGTCCTCCGACGCAGCACGTGAGGCGGCCGCGCCGGTCGGGGCCGGGTGCTGCAGGTGATTCGGGGGCCGACATCTCTGACCTTGGCGCGCGGGAGGTGCGCATCCTCTTGCGCCGCTCGCGGGCCCTCACCCGCGACAGTGCCGCAGAGATCCATCCCGACCTGCACTTCGAGGCCCACAGCATCTTGGTCCGTCTCGACGACGTCGCTCAGGCACGGCCGAGCGAGCTGGCGAGGTTCTTCCGCATCGGAAGTCCAACGCTGAGCCGTCAGGTGCAGCTCCTGGAAAAGATGGGCCTGCTCGAGCGCGTACCCGATCCCAGAGGCGCCCGCGCGACGCTCCTGGCGCTGTCGGAGTCGGGGCGGGTGACGGTTCAGGCGGCGCGTGCGGCTCGCCGGGGGGAGACCGTCGAGCGGCTGGGCTCGTGGGGTGCGCACACCCTCACGACGTTCGCGGCGTTGACGCAGCGGTTGAACGCCGCGCTCAGCCCCGACGGCACTACGACCGAAGAGGTTCCTCGGCCACCAGCCGTCCTGACCGCTGAGGTTCGGGACGCCACCGTGACGCTGGCGGTCTCAGGGCACGCGCCGTCGACGCCGGCGCAGCCCGCGCACGAGGACGGGGAACACGGCGAGGGCGATGATGACCGCGAAGGCGGGCAGCAGCGAGGACTCGATGTCGGAGACGCTGGAGCCCAGGAAGTAGCCGATGAGGATGATGCCGACGCTCCAGATCAGCCCTCCTACCGACTGCCACAGCAGGAACACGTGCGCGGGCACACCGCTGGCGCCGGCGAGGGGGTTCATCAGCGTACGGGCGACGGGGACGAAGCGGGCTAGGACGATGGCCCGGCCGTGCCCGAAGCGCTCCATCAGGCCGCGAGCGCGGACCATCCCGGCACCTCGCCGCGAACCCGACGTGGCAGCGAACAGTCGAGGGCCGGCTGTGCGGCCGATGAGGTAGCCGACCTGAGCGCCGGTCAGGGCACCGGCGGCGGCCGCGATCAGCACCGACGCCAGGCCCAGGTGCGCAGTGGCGGTGGCGGGGGTGGCGGCGAGGATGCCGGCGGCGATGAGCAGCGTGTCCCCGGGGAGGAAGAAGCCGACGAGCAGGCCGGTCTCGGCGAAGAGGACGGCGAAGATCCCCACCGCGCCGAACGTGGTCAGCAGGTGGTCGGGGGAGAAGTCACCCACGGTGGGTCCTCATCGTGAGACGGGCGGACGGGCGGTCGTGGAGGGGCTGGTGCGGGGCGCAAGCAGCGGAGCGCTCGTGATGGGTGCAGCGAAGGCGTTGGCCGTGCGTCGTGTGGAGGCTGGGCGTCACGTGGCGGCTTCGCGTCAGCGTCCACGCTGACCAGGTCAGCGCGGTGCCGACGAGGGTGTCGAGCCAGAAGTGGTTCCCGGTCCCGATCACGATGAAGACGGTGATGCTGGGATGGGCCCACCAGGCCCAGCGCAGCCACCTGCCGCGATGGGTCGTGGTGGGGGTGGCGTGGAAGAGGGCGAGGGCGACGAGCACCGCCCAGCCCACGTGCAGGGACGGCATGGCGGCGAACTGGTTGGACGTGGTCGCTGCTGCTCCCTGGTACACCGACTCCCCGAAGCGCGCGGCGACGTCGGTGTAGCCCAGTTCGGTCATCATCCGCGGTGGAGCCAGTGGGTAGGTGAACGCCAGCAGCAGTCCTGCGCTGGTGGCGGCCACCAGGTGTTGCGGGTCCGGCGGTACAGCGTGCGAGCCGATGGTGAGGGACGCAGGAACAGCCACAGCAGCACCGCAGCGGTCAGGGGGAAGTGCACGATGGCGTAGTAGGTGTCCGCGGTCTGGGCCAGGTCTGGGTGCGTCAGCAGCAGGTGCTGCAGGTGCACCTCGTCGGGTAGGTGCAGGTGCGCCTCCAGCGACCGCACCGAGAGCGCGTGCTCACGGGCCAGCCGGTGGCGCCCGTCGGCCAGCGCGCGCCCGACGCGGTAGAGGACCAGCAGCAACCCCAGGAGGAAGGCTTCCCGCAGGACGTCCCACCACCGCGTGCGGTGGCGCGGAGCCGGGATCGACGGGTGCGGAGGTGATGAGGTCGCGGAGTCGTGTTGCGCCGGATCGGCTGGCTCAGCTGGATCGGCCGACTGCTGCGGTGCCCGCGGCCGGCGGGGGTGGGGGATGGCGGGGTGTTCGATCACGGTGGGCGGCTTTCGGGGCGAGGAGCAGCGCACGTGCCGCCAGGTGGCGGTGCGCGTTCAGACGGCGCCGATGTCAGCGTCTGAGCACGGGTGCGGGGGAGTGCGGGGGCGGCGCAGGGTACGCGGCGTCAGCTCTTGGCTGACTCCCTGCTGATGCTGATGCGGTGAGGACGATCGCCGACCCGTCGCAGCCGCAGCGCCGGTGGTTCACCAGTTCTGGCGCAGGCGGTGCAGCAGCTTGGTCAGCTGCTCGACGTCACCGGGGGGCCATCCCGTCAGGGATCGGCGCCACTGTCCCATCAGGCGGTCGCGGTAAGAGGTGACCTGCTCGAGCGCGGCGGGTGTCAGGTCGATCAGGCGGGCGCGGGCGTCGCTGGGGTCAGGGACGCGGGTGACCAGCCCGAGACGTTCGACGGCGGCGAGCTGGCGGCTGATGGTCGAGGGATCCAGGTGCAGGGTGCGCACCAGGTCGGTGGGGCGCATCGCCCCGGACATCCCCAGGGTGGCGATCAGCGGGAGAGCGGTGGGGTCCAGGCGGGGGTGCAGCAGGTGGGCGAGGTCGCGGGCGCGGGCCTTGCGCAGCTGCCACAGAGCGGCCATCTCCGCTTCCAGCTCGGCCAACGATCCCTCCGGGGCACCGGGGAGGTGACCGCTCGCGTCGTTCTGGCTCACGCGAGCCATTGTGCAGGCCTCCGTTCCAGGTGCCTGTACCGGTGTGAGTGCTGGCTGGCGCGCACCCCTCGCGTCATCGACGGAGTGGCTCGTGCTTGTCATGGCGCAGCCTGCAGGACTGCTTCGACATCGATGGCGACCTTCAGGGTGGTCCCGAAGACGGCGACTCCGACGCCGACGGCCTGGTTCCAGTTCAACTCGAAGTCGTCGCGGTGCAGCTCGGTGGTGGCCGAGAACGCCGCCCGGGTCCCGCCCCAGGGGTCCGGCCCGCTGCCGGGGTAGGACAGCTGTAGCTGCACCGGGCGGGTGGTGCCCAGCAAGGTGAGGTCCCCGGCCAGGACCCAGCCGTCGGCGCTGCGCTGTACGCCGGCGGCGTTGAAGCTGAGCGTGGGGAACCGCCCGGTGTCGAGGAAGTCAGGGGAGCGCAGGTGCTCGTCGCGCTGGGCGTTGCCGGTGTCGATGGAGGTGGCCTCGACCTCCACCTGAACGCTGCTGCGGGTGACGTCCTCGGGGATGGTGATGACCCCGGAGAAGCTCGTGAACCGACCGTGCACCGCGGACAGGCCCAGGTGGTGGGCAGTGGCGGAGATGGTGGAGTGATCGACGTCGATGGCCCAGATGCCGGGCGGGGGGACATCGCTGCTGCTCTGGCGGCGTACCCGGACCTCGCCCAGGCTCCACGCTTCGGCAGGGACGGCGATGGCGCTGGCCTGAGGTTCGTGAGCGGGTGCAGCGATCAAGAGAGTGGCCGGTCCCGGCGTCAGGCCGGTGAGGGTGAAGGTGCCGTCCCCGGCGCTGGCGGCGCGGGCGACCTGGGTTCCGTCGCTGCGCAGCACCGTGACGGAAGCGCCGGTCACGGGCCAGCCCTCCCGTGTGAGGACCTTCCCCCTCCCCGTGACGTTCCTCGCGCCGATCTCGGTGGCGTCCCCCGTCGCGCTTCGCGGCACCGGTGCAGAGGAGACGACGGCCTGGTCATCCATGTCCTCCAGGTTGAGCTCGGGCTGCGGGCGGGGCGCCCGCGTCCCGGAAGACGCGGGCGCCGTGACGGCTGCGACGAGAGGCCCGGCAGGGGGCGCGGATGCCGTGCCCGCGCGCGCGGCGTCAGGCGCGGGTGCGGTGGGAGGTGGCGACCTGAGCGGGCCGGTGGCGCGGTGGCTGCCGGCCCGCTCACGACGACGGCGTCCGAAGATCACCGTCGTTGCTCGTGCGGGTCGCTCTCTGTGGCGGCCTGTGCGGTGCCGAGGGCGAGGCGGACCGAGGCGACTTCGTCCTCCTCGACGTCCACGTCGGTGGCGACGGGGGCGTACCCGGTGGCGGTGAGGGTGTAGCGCCCGCCGGCGAGGTCGGCCACCGCGTAGTCGCCGTGCTCGTCGGTGGTGGTGGTAGCTACGACCTGCCCGTCGGTGTCGACGAGGGTCACCGTGGCCTCGGGCAGGGGGCGCCCGTCGCTGGCGGCAACGACCGAGCCCACCAGGCGACCGCCGCCGGACAGGTGCAGGTCCACGGCCAAGGCGCTGGCGTCGGGGACGTCGAGGCTGCGGGCCAGCGGGCGACGGCCTTCGCTCTGGGCGGTGAGGACGTAGCTGCCGCCCATCAGCTGGTCGAAGGCGAAGCCGCCGGCAGCGTCGCTGCGGGTGGAGCCGACGACCTCACCGGTCACGTCGGTGAGGGTGATCAGAGCACCCGCGACGGCACGGTCTTCGGTGGTGCCGGCGGCGTGTGCCAGGACGCGCCCGGTGACGGCGGAACGACCGCTGAGGGTGATGTCACGCGTCACGGGCTGGTCAGCGAGGGGGACCAGTGTCGCGGCGGGGGAGAGGTGCGCGGCGGCGACGATGAGCAGGTACGTCCCACCCGTGACCACCTGCAGCGCGTAGCGACCGGACTCCTCGGTGCGGGTGCGCGCGACCTGCTGACCGGTCTGGTCGGCGAGGGTTACCACCGCACCAGGCAGAGGTGCTCCGCTGCTCTGGCGCACGGTCCCCGACACCGTCAGGCCGGTGTGGGCCGGTGCGGTGGTGGAGGAAGAGGCCGGAGTGGACTGCGAGGCCGAGGTCCTCGAACCGAACACCGCTCGCTGCTCACCGTTCGTGTTGTGGCTGGAAGCGCCGTCGACCGAGCCGTTGACCGTGGAGCGGTGGTCAGCGGGAGTCGACCACTGCTGGTCCTGCTGGGAGGAACCGGCCGGGGTGGTCGCGTCCGCGACCTCCTCGACCGGGTCGGGGGTGGCGTCCTGCCCGCGCAGAGCGACCTCCTTGAAGAAAAAGCAGACGAGCAGCGCGATGAGCGCAAACGGTGCCGCGACGAGGAAGACGTCGGCGATCGAGGAGCCGTAGGCGGCCTGCAGGATGCCGCGCACCGGCTGGGGGATGGTGGCGAGGTCCGGCACCCCGCCACCCTCGCTGCCGGCCGCCGCGGCCGGATCGATGCCCGCCGCGCGCAGGCCGTCGGTGAGGTGCGTGGTGACGCGGTGGGCGAGGACCGCGCCGAGGGCGGAGACGCCGACGGCGCCACCGAGGCTGCGGGAGAAGGCGACGAAGGAACTGGCCGCGCCGAGGTCCTGAGGGTCGATGACGTTCTGCACGGCCAGGACGAGGTTCTGCATCATCATGCCGACGCCGGCGCCGATGAGGAACATCCACGGGGCCACGATCCAGTAGTTCGTGTCCCAGCCCACGGTGCTCAGCAGGCTCAGCCCAGCGGTGAGCAGGAAGCCCCCGGCGATGAGCCAACCCTTCCACTTCCCAGTCCGGGAGATGAACTGCCCTGCGATGGTGGAGGACAGGAACAAGCCGAGGATCAGCGGCAGCGTCCGGATACCGGACTCCGTCGGGCTCGCACCGCGGGCCAGCTGGAAGTACTGGGCCAGGAAGACAGTGCCGCCGAACATGGCCAGGCCGACGAAGAGACTGGCCAGGGCAGCGAGCACGACGGTGCGGTTGCGGAAGAAGCGCAGCGGGATGATCGGCTCGCTCGCGCGGGACTCCACCAGCACCATCAGGGCGAGCAGGACGACGCCGCCGCCGACGAGTGCGGCGGTCTGCCAGGAGCCCCAGGCGAACTGCTGCCCGGCCAGGGACACCCAGACCAGCAGTGCGGAGACGCCCGCGGTGAGCAGGAGCGCGCCGAGGTAGTCGATCTTGACGTGGGCGTGCTTGATGACCGGCAGGTGCAGCGTCTTCTGCAGGACCAGGATCGCGGCAACGGCGAAGGGGATGCCGACGTAGAAGCACCAGTGCCAGGACAGGTGCTCGGTCAGGGCGCCGCCGATGAGGGGCCCGGTGACGGTACCCAGGGCGAACACGGCGCCGAGGTAGCCGGAGTACCGGCCCCGCTCGCGGGGGCTGATCATCGCGGCCATGATCACCTGGACCAGGGCGGACAGGCCGCCGGCGCCCAGGCCCTGCACGGCGCGCATCGCGATCAGGGTGCTCATGTTGTGGCTCAGCCCGGCCACGGCGGAGGCCACCGTGAAGATGACCAGGGCGAGCTGGATGAGGAGCTTCTTGGAGAACAGGTCCGACAGCTTGCCCCAGATGGGGGTGGAGACGGTCGTGGCCAGCAGGGTGGCGGTGACGACCCAGGTGTAGCCGGACTCGCTGCCGTCCAGGTCGCTGACGATGGTGGGCAGGGCGTTGGAGACGACCGTGGAGGACAGGATGGCCACGAAGAGGCCGAGCAGCAGCCCTGAGAGGGCTTCCATGATCTGCCGGTGTGACATGGCCTCGCCGGAGTCGAGGGACTGCGACCCAGCGTGCTGCGAGGTGTGTCTGGGCGGGGTGGCCGCCGGACTGGCGCTCATGCGTTCTCCTGCATCTGAGGTGTTGAGGTCTGAGGTGCTGGCGCTGCTGTGGCACGGACGCCGGTGGGGGGGAGAGCGGGGACGACCGTCGAGGTGAGCGGTGGGTCGGGCCGGTCGGTCACCGCCTCGCCGCCGCGGCTGAGGCGGCTCAGCAACGCGGTCAGGGCGTCGACGTCGACGTCGTCCCAGTCCTCCATGCGCTGCACGAGTTCGGCGACCAGGGCGCGGCGCCAGCGGCTCAACTCCGCCACTCCCTCCTCGGTCACCGACAGCCGCTGGGAGCGCCCGTCGGCGGGATCCGGGCAGGCCTGCAGCAGGTGGCGCTGACGCAGGTGCGTGACCTGGCGGCTGACCGTGGACAAGTCCAGGTGCAGGTGCTCGGCCAGTTCGGAGACTCGCGGATGCTGCAGCTCGCACGCCGCCGCCAGCAGGGCGGTGCTGGGAGTGGCGGTGGCGGTGGTGGCGATAGCGCGCTTGAGGCGCAGCACGTCGGGGAAGACGTCGACGAGCGCGGCGCACGCATGCTGGCTGGCCATGGAACCCTCGATGATCGATCGTTGAAGGACTCAATATTGAGTACCTCAACAAGGTAGACCACGTTGGTTGCCTCACGCAAGCGACATGAAGAGGTCCTACCTGCCCTTCGGTCTCAGCGCAGTGGTACGTGCTGCTTCGAGGCCGCACCGACGTCGATCCACCCGATCGAGCTGGCGCGCCTCAGTGGGCCAGCGGGGTGGGGGCGGTGGTGGGCACGCCGTCGGCATCGGCGAGGCCCCTGGCGCCGTGGGCGTCCGCGTGGCGTTCGCGCTCACGCGGGTGCTTACTCTGGTCCGGCCCCCTACTCCAGGCACCACCGCTAGGAGATCCGCATGTCCACCCCGACTCCTCCTGCTCCGACTGCCTCCGGCTCAGCCCCCACCGCACTGCAGTCCGCGGGTCCGCTGCTCTTCGCCCCCGACGCCTCTCCCGCGGGTGGAGCGGTGCTCTTCGCCGCCGACGTCGCCGCCGCGACGGTCTTCGCCTTCGCGCTCCCGCCCGAGCTGCCCGGCGCCGGCGACGTCTGCGTCGAGCAGTTGGGCGCGAAGCTGGCCTCCCTGCTCGGGGTCGGGCGCGAGGACGTCCTCATCCGGGGGATGGCTGTACACCCTGTCTCCCGCACGGTGCACCTCTCGATCGCTCGCGGCCGCGGCGCCGCCGCTGCACCGGCTCTGGTGCGCGCCGGCGCCGACGGCTCACTCGCCGTGGTCGAGCTCGACGACCTGCCCGTCTCCTCTGTCGCCCTGGACGACGCACCAACGGCCGAGGACGAGCGTCAGGACGTCTGGTTGGACGGTGCCGACGACGCCCCGCAGGTGGTGCAGATCCACGGTGTGGACCTGCAGGTCTCGAGGGTTCCGCTGCGGCGCTCGACGATCACCGGCCTGGCGTGGGTGGACGGCGCCCTGCTCGTGGCGGGCACCAGCAACGAGGAGTTCACGTCCCGCTTGCGCCGGGTGCCCTACCCCTTCGACGGTTCGGCACCGGGCACGTCCGTGGAGGTCTTCCACGTCGACCACGGCAGGTACGAGACCGAGGCACCGATCCGCTCGCTCATCCCTTTCGACGGCGGTACCGGCGTCCTCGCCACCTACACCTGCACCCCCGTCGTGCACTTCCCCGTCGCGGACCTGCGCGATGGTGGACTGGTGCGCGGTCGAACTGTCGCCGAGCTCGGCCCGATGAACCAGCCCTTCAGCCTCGTCTCCTACGAGCGCGACGGTGAGGAGTTCCTGCTCGTCTCCGGAACCCGCCACCCCTTGCTGAAGATCCCCGCCTCCTCCATCGCAGGGCAGGCGCCGCTGACCGCGCCCCCGACGGAGGACCCGCAGTCTCTCGGCGTCCCCCGCGAGAGCCTGGAGGAGCACCCGGGCATCACGTGGATGGCCTCCCTGGACCGCGGTCACGTCGTCGTGGTGCAGGAGGAGGGCGGTGACCTCAACCTGCGCACCCTCGCGGCGGCCGCGCTCTGAACGACGTCGAGGCACGCTGGGAGGGGGGCGCCCTCCTCGTCACCGGTGAGGACTTGCCCACCCAACTGGCCGTCGTGCCCCTCGAGGGCTTGGCCGTTCGCGGTGGGCTCGTCCCGACCACCGGGTCCTGGTCGAGGGAACAGGCGCGAGAGCGGGCGGGCGAGGGGGACACCGCCTGCTTCACGCCCCGCTTCCCACCCGTGCCGGGCGACGTCCACGCGGTCGTGGTGCTCCCCACCAGACCCGGCGGTCACTGGCAGGAACTGACCCGGGCCCGCGTACCAACGCTCTCAACGGTGCCCAGCACCCACGTCGTGGCCGTGGACCCCGGGTGTGTGCAGGTCCCGGAGAACCTGCTGCGCTTCTCCGTCACCTTCTCCGCAGCCATGGAGGAGGGCAGCGCAGCCGGCCGCGTCCACCTGCGCGGAGCGGACGGTGCTGACCTGCCCGAGACGCTGCTGCCCATGCCGCCGGAGCTGTGGGACCGTGCCCGCCGCCGGCTGACGGTCCTGCTGGAACCCGGCCGCATCAAACGGGGCCTGCAACCCCACGTCCAATCCGGCCCGCCCCTGCTGGAAGGGACGAGTGTGACCTTCGTCGTGGACGCCGGTCTCCGCGACGCTGCGGGCGCTGAACTCATCGCGGGCGCCGAACGGAGCTTTCTCGTCGCCGCACCGGTCCGCGCGCGCGTCGATCCGGCGACGTGGGACGTGCGCTGGTCGGCGTCGGGCTCGGACCCGTTGGTCGTCCACTTCGGGCGACCGCTGGACCGCGCGTTGGTGCACCGTTGCCTGCAGGTGCTCGACGGCCACGGGCGCCCGGTCCCCGGGCGAGCCTCGCTGGATGCCGCCTCGGAGGTGTGGACGTTCACCTCCAGCGCGCCCGGTGACGAGAGCCACTTGAAGGTCCGCAGCTTGTACGTCGACTCCGTCCTGGAAGACCTGGCCGGAAACTCCGTGCGGCGGGTGTTCGACCGGGATCTGACCCGCCCGCAGGACGCGGGCCCACCGGTGTCGGCCGTCGTGCTGACCCGGGACGGGCGGATGCTGCGCGTGACGTCGGCGCCCGCCGTGTAACACCGCAGCCCACGCTTCACGCTCCCGTGATGCGGTGGACCACCGTGCAGAAGCCGTTCGCGCCGGGCAACGCGGCGGCGACGTTGTGCGCGGTGGTCGCCGCCTACTGCGCAGGAGACTCCATCGTGGGTGCGTCGTGGCTGCCGTCTGGGCTCAACGCATCGTGCAGCCGCCCCGTTGAGGCGGCGAAGGTGGTCAAGGGGACCGGGGGCAGACCCTCTCGTGCGTCGTCTCGTCGGGCACTGTTGCGGTCGCCTGATCACCGGGGGCCGTCACGGGGCGAAGACTTCCACAGCCCGCACCTCACTGGAAGGCTTCAAGCGCGCCCATGACTGGCGTCCACAAGATGACTCGTCCGCTGTGAAGTGATCACTGGTGCGTGTGTGATCACTGCTTACGGGGCTCTTCGGATCTGCGGGTGGGCGTCAGGAACGCACCGCCACGAGCCGTCCGATCACATCGCCCCGCTTCAGGCGTTCGACGCCTTCACCGATCTCGTCGAACTCGATCCTGGTGATCCTCGAGGTGAGTGCTCCCTGGGCGACGAGGTCCAGGACCGCGACGCAGTCCTCTTTCGTCCCCGCCTGCGACCCGACCAGGTCGAGGGATCTCAGGGTGAGGTCTTGCAGGCTGATGTTCCCCATCGCTCGGGCCAGCCCCACCTGGACGACCCGCCCGCGCGTCTTGACCGTCTCGATCGCGGCGGCGGTGGTGGTGCCGTAACCGGCGAAGTCGATGATGACGTCGAGCTGACGGTCCTGGAAGTCGCTGATGTCATGGGCGACCGCGGTGACGCCGAGTTCGCGGGCGTAGTCGTGCACGCTCTCGTTGGTCTCGGCCACGTACACCTCAGCACCCTGGGCCTTGGCCGTCTGAGCCCCTAGGGAGCCCAGCCCGCCGAGGCCGATGATTCCGACCTTCATCCCGGCCCGCACCCCACCACGGACCACGACCGCGTGGTAGGAGGTCAGTCCGGCGTCGGTGGCGGCCGCGGCCTGCTCGAAGGGGACGATGTCGGGGACGTGCACGACCAGGCGGGCGGGGACCACGACGCGCTCAGCGAACCCACCGTCCAGAGAGGTGCCGGGCCCTTCGATGGCGGCGGGGACCCCGACCTTGTCCCCGACCGCGAAGTCGGTGACCTGTTCACCGACCGAGGAGACGACGCCGGCGATCTCGTGACCCAAGGTGATCGGGGCGAAGGGCAGCAGCGAGCTGAGAGTGCCGTCGAGGAAACTCACGTCGCTGTGACACAGGCCCGCGGCCTTCACGTCGATGACGATCTCGTTGTCGGTCGCAACGGGATCGGTCACGTCAGAGAGGGTGAGCGGTGCGTCGATGCGGGTGAAACGCCAGGCCTTCACGAAGAAGCTCCTTCTGGTGGTGGGGATCGAGACAGGGGTAGGCGTGTCAGTGGGCGAGCATGCCCGCGTCGACGAGGTGTTCCGAGCCGGTGATGTAGGAGGATTCGTCCGAGGCCAGGAACAGGACGAGGTTGGAGACCTCGCGAGGGTCGGCGATACGTCCCAGCGGGATGTCGGCCAGTGCGTCGCCACCGCCCTCGTCGGTGGCCTCCACCATCATCGGCGTCTGGATGAAGCCCGGGTGCACGGAGTTCACGCGAATGTTGTTCTTGCCGTACTCCACCGCGGTCGCCTTGGTCATGCCGCGCACCGCGGACTTGCTCGCGACGTAGGCCAGGCTGGGGAAGCCGTAGTTGGCCACGATGCCGGCGATGGAGGAGATGTTGACGATGGAGCCGATGCCCGCCTTCAGCATGGAGGGGATGACGGCCTTCATGCCGTAGAACTCCGAGTGCTGGTTGATGGCGCAGACCTTGAGGTAGTCCTCGACGCTGAGGTCGGCAGTGGTGGCGATGGGTCCGAGGATGCCCGCGTTGTTGACCAGGATCGTCACCGGCCCGAAGGTGTCCTCAGCGGTCCTGACGACCGGGCCCCACTGCGCGAAGTCGGTCACGTCGTGCTCGACGAAGACGGCGGACTCTCCGAGCTCGTCAGCCAGCGACTGCCCGGCGTCGACGTTGAGGTCGGTGAGCACCACGGAAGCGCCTTCCTCCACGAAGGTGCGGGCGTGGGACGCGCCCATCCCCCGCGCAGCACCGGTGACGACGGCGACCTTGCCCTGGAGCCTGTTCATGATCTCTCCCGCGTGTCGATGAGGCGGCCGGCCATCAGGTGCGAGGCAGGCCTGTGTGCTGCGAGACCCGGCGAAGGGGCGCCAACCACATTGCTGGATCCCGTCCAGAAAGTAGCACGACGTCAAGAGATTGACCTGGGTGAGGGCCCGGCGGTCGGCCGTTAGGGTCACTGCGTGTCCCCGTCTGCTCCTGCTGGTGCCGTCAGGCCGTTGGGGCGGCCGCCGGCCACCTCCCGCGCCCTCGTCGAGCGCGCCGCCATCGACCTGATGCTGACCGAGGGCTACGACGCCGTGTCGGTGCAACGCATCGCCTCAGCCGCAGGCATCGCACGCTCCACCTACTTCCGCTACTTCGCCTCCAAGGCCGACGCGGTCTGGGGTGCCTTCGACACCGCCATCGATCGGCTGGCGTCCGCGCTGGCCGAGACGGCTCCCACCGTGAGCACGATGACCGCAGTGCACACCGCAGTCACCGTGACGACGCACCAGAACGCGCAGGACAGCGAGGTGTGGCTCAGCCGCTTCGCCCTGCTCGACAGCGCCCCCTCGCTGGCGGCCGGGGCCGCTCTGCGCTGGTCCCACTGGAGCCAGGTCATCGCTGCCTTCGTGGCACGACGACTCGGGATCGAGCCCACCGATGTCGTTCCCGCCGCGATCGCTGGGGCCGTGCAGGGCGCTTACCTCGCTTCGCTGCGCAAGTGGCTGGACACGGGCCTCACCGACGCAGACCCCTCCGCTCGGTCCTGGGCCGACTTCTCCGGTGTGTGTACTGCTCTCGACGTCGCCCTGGCCACCACGCACCCCAGGACCACCCAAGCGGACGAGAGCCCACCGCCGCTGCGGCGCGGCAGGAGTGGATGACCTCACTACCAATCTGACCGCGCCCATGGGCAGGCGGGGAGCCGTCAGCGTCGCAGCGCAGCGGCGCCGCAGCGCACACACGCGGCAAGGGGCAAGTGTCCGTTCTCACGCGATCTGTCCCAGTCCCGCGTCTGTGACCTGCGGTGGGACAGGTCGCGCGAGACGGCCGGCGACCTACTTGTCTCATCCAGCCTGTCCTCGTCGAAGATCGCGAGGACCTGCCGGGGAGTGGAGCGAGGGTCCAGGATCGCGCGGATCGCAGCATGAGGTCGGTCACCGGAGGTCGGCGCACGAGGGTCGGCCACGTCGGCACCTCAGGAGGGCAGTGGCAGGCCGCTGATGTGCCGCTGACCGGCGGCGGAGTAGGCCAGGGCTCGACTGGTCCTCCAGCCGGCGGCGGCGAGGACTAGGGCCTGTCCGACGGCTGCACGCAGGGGGTCCACGACGGGAACGCCGACCGAGGCCGCGACCTCGCGGTCAAGTCCGGACATGCCGCCGCACCCCAGCACGATGACCTCGGCTCGCAGGTCGGTGACGGCGCGTTTGGCGTACTCGCTGATGACGGCGACGGCGCCGTCGTGGTCGCCCATGAGTTCGGGTACGGACCGGCCGACGGCCAGGACACCGGAGCACCGAGTGTCCAGGCCGAGGGTGTGTAGTCGGTCTTCGACGACGGGCACTGCCGCTTCGGTGCTGGTGACGACGGCGTAGCGGCGCCCTAGTAGCATCGCGGCCATCGGTCCTGCTTCGGTGATGTCGACCACCGGTGCGTCCAGTGCTTCGCGGATCGCTTCTGAGCCTGGCTCGCCGAAACCGGCCAGGACGATCGCGTCGGCCGTCGCGGCTCGGGTGGTGAGGGCGTCGAGCACACCGATCGCGGACAGCAGCGTTTCGCGCTGACCGGTCAGTTCCCGTGGCCCCCACTGGGGGGAGAGGACCTCGACGGTGTGGGGAGCGGCGGCTGGTACCGCCACGGAGGCGATGAGGGCCTCGCACTCCGGGACGCGGTTGGGGTTGGACACGACGATGTGCATGGTGGGGCCTCCGTCAGGTCGGTGAGTCGGCGGCCGAGGTCAGCAGCAGGGGAGCAGTCGACCAGGTGGTCGCCGGTGAGCTGCGGCTGTCGGTGTCGTCGTGGGTGCACTGGGTGGTGGTGGCGTCGATGCTCGGCGAGTTCTGTCCAACCGGCGGCGTGGTGACCGGGTGCTGGTCGCCTCGCTCGGTGGTGCCGCCCGGGAACGTCGTGACTGTGTGTGGCTCAGCTGAGGTCGTCGCGCAGTTTGGCCAGCGTTGGGGCCCGGCCGGCTTCGATGTGGGAGAAGGTCAGGGACTCGGCGAGGCGGTCGTTGCCGGTGCGGACCGCGTCGAGGATGGCGGCATGCTCGTCGCGTTGGCGGTGCAGGTCGCGGTTGGCGGTGAGGTAGAACAGCCAGGTCATGCGGCCCCCGACGGCGCGCATGACGCTGTCCATGAGCTCGTTGCCGGCGGCGGCGACCAGGGCCAGGTGGATCGCGCAGTTGGCTTCGGCCTGGACGAACTCGTCGTCGTCGGCTTCCAGCTGGGCCTCTGCCCGGACGACCGCGGCGACCAGGTCGGCGGGTTCAGCGCCGGCGGCGACCCGCCGGGCTGCGTGGGCCGCCGCCGCGGTCTCCAGGCCCAGGCGGGTGTCGAAGACGTCGTTGACCCGTTGCACGGTCCAGGTGGCCACCACGGCGCTTCGTCGGGGAGTGACCTCGATGAAGCCTTCGTGAGCGAGCAGCGGCAGCGCCTCACGCACGGGCACCCGGGAGACCTGCAGGTCCTCGGCCAGCCGAGCCTCGTGCAGGACACCGCCCTGGGGGTAGTGCCCTTCGACGACCGCGCGGCGGAGGCGCTGGTGCAGCTGGACGGCGAGCGGGATCGCGACTGTCTCCCGCTTGCCCATGGCGTGAGCCTAGCCAGCGGTGACGGTGGCGGTGAACCGGTCGTCGATCAGCGTGGTGTGGCTGGGTGCGGAGGGCACCAGACCGCCTTCCGCGAGGATGCGGCTCCACCGCTCGCACGCGGCCGGGTCCACGACGGTGGTGGCCCACACCTCGCTCGCCCGCATCTCCTCGACGGCGCTGCGCAGGACGGCAAGGTCACCGTCGGGCCAGCGCGAGACCAGGATCTCGTCGATGACGCTCGCCTCGACGTCGGGCAGCAGCTGCATCGCTTCGGCGATCGCGGCGGTGAAGCGTCCGGCCCGGTCGGCGAGCTCCTCGAGGCGGTCGGTGCGGCAGTAGTACACGCTGTTGGGCATGGTGCCGCCGCCATCGAGGTGGCGGAAGACGATGGTCCCGGTCCCCGCTGCCTCCAAGGTCTTGGCGGTGACCAGGTCGGCGATGATGGCGTCACCGGTGCCGGCGGTGAAGAGCTCGACCAGCATGGCCGTGGACAGGTCGCGGACGAAGCGGATCGCCGCGACGTCGACGCCGGCTTCGCGCAGCAGGCCCGCGGTGAACTCATACGGTGCGCTGCCACCGGCCCCCGGGGCGAGCACGACCTTCCCCTCCAGGCGGGAGAGGGTGAACTCCTGCGAACTGGTGCTCCGGGAGACGATGCCCATGGGGAACTGGTTGTTCAGCTGGCAGAAGACGCTGAAGTGGCGGGGGCCGTTGGCATACATCGCCGGGACCCACAGACCGCCCAGGGCGATGTCGGCCGCCCCGGATTCCAGGTCCTCCAGGACACCGGTCCACGGGTCGCAGGCGACGGTGGCGACCTGCAGGTCGCGCTTGGCGAAGAGGCCGAGGTGGTCGGCGAGGTACTCGGGGAGGTAGTTCAGTCCGTTGGCGGTGGCCGAGACGGTGAGCTGGTCCATGGTGCTCCTTCTGGTTGGTGCGGTGGAACCGGTGGCTGTCCCGGACGGTACGGGGTGAACGGTGGTCCGGGGCTAGACGGTGGTGCGGGTCGTTCAGACCGCGCTCGGCTCGAGGACCTTGACCTCGCTGACCTCTTCCAGGGTGCGGCCACGGGTCTCGGGGGCGAAGCGGGAGGCGACCACGAGCAGGGCGTACATCACCGCGACCATGCCGAACACGCCGGCGAAGCCGTGGGAGTGGAACAGGGCCACGGCCGCGAAGGGCATGACCGCACCGGCCACGTTGCCGATCCCGTTGACGATGGAGGTGCCGCTGGCGCGGATCGCGGTCGGGTACAGCTCCGGCGACCACACCGCGAGGGTGGTGTTGGTGACCATGGTGAAGAACTGGAACACCGCACCCAGGACGAGGGTCGCATCGGCCAGCAGGGCGAAGGCCAGTGCGGTCAGGCATCCCAGGGCCGCGGCGCCGCCCACGACAGTGCGGCGCCCGAGCCGGTTGGCCACCAGCGCCGCGGCGCAGGCGCCGAGCAGGGATCCGATGTTCATGATCATCGTGTAGAGCAGGCTGTCGCTGATGGAGTAGCCACGCCCCACGAGCATCGTCGGCATGAGGAAGTTCAGCGTCACCTGCGAGCCGAAGGCCATCCAGGACGCGAAGCCGATGACCAGGGTGCGGGGCAGGACCGCGCGGGCGAAGACCGCCCGCGGGGAGGGCGCGACCTGACGTTGCGGGATGTCTGCGGCGGTCAGCGGGCCGTCGACGACCTGCGTGGGCGCGTTCAGGGATTCCGAGGTCAGGATGGCCAGGACCTGGTTCGCGTCCTGGACGCGTCCCTTGGACAGCAGGTAGCGCGGGGACTCCGGCAGCTTGCGGCGGAAGGCGACGATGAGCAGCGCCGGCACCGCCAGGAACACGAACGTCCAGCGCCAGACGGTGCCGTCACCACCGAGGCTGGGCGCCAGCGGGCCCAGCAGCAGGAAGAACAGGCCGTAGGACAGGAAGTTCCCGACGCCGCCGGAGCCGATGTTCAGCGTGGCCACCAGCGAACCGCGGTGACGTGTCGCGACCATCTCCGACAGCATCGCGATGCCGATGGTGAACTCACCACCCAGTCCGATGCCGACGATGAAGCGGCTGGCCAGCAGGACCTCGTAGTTCATCGCGAAGGCGCTGATCAGACCACCGAGGGTGTAGACGAGCAGGTTCGCGCCCAGGGAGGTGCGCCGACCCCACCGGTCGGCGATCCACCCACCGAGCAGGCGCCCAACGAGCCCACCGAGGACGGTGGCGGTGTTGATGGTCGTCAGGTGGGTGTCGTCGAGGTTCAGCGAGGCCTTGATGTTCGAGGCCATCGCCCCGACGGAGTTCTGCTCGAGGGTGTCGAAGAACATCCCCCCCAGGATGAGTGCCACCACCCAGAACTGGGCCTTGGTGAAGCGGCTGCGGTCCAAGGCGGCCGAGAGGCCTGCCGGTGCTTCCGTGAACGTATGCGGTGCGGACATGGGACGTCTCCTGGGAGTCAGGGCGTCTCTCCGGGCGGTCGCCGGGAGCGAAGAGTGGAGCGGAGGTGCCGGCAGGGCCAGGGTCGACCTCGTCGGTATACATCCTGACCATGGGTTGTCCGCGGGCTCAAGCCTGTCCGTGTTACTTGCGCGTAAAAGGTGCGTCCTGTAGCGGTGAGGGTGGAGACACGGGTATACATATGGCATGTCCACCCGGATCTTGTTGGCCGATGACTGTGAACGGCTCCTCAGCCCCGGCGACGTCGTCGCCGCGCTGGAGCGGGCCCACCTCGAACTGGCGGGCGGTGGGGCGGTCCAGCCGCCCCCGATCGCCATGCGCGACCCGCGAGACGGTGCAGCCGATGCACCGGCGCTGGTGCCGATGGCGGCGCTGGCCCCCTACCTGGGGCGGGCACTGGTCAAGATGCTCGCCGACGCACCGGCCAATCGGGCCGCGGGGCGGCCGGCGCAGCGATCGACGGTGGCGCTGTTCGCTGCTGATGATGCCGAGTGCCTGGCCCTGATCGATGGGGCCGTCCTGACCCGGATGCGCACCGCGGCCGTGTCGGTGCTGGCCACCAAAGCTCTGGCCCGCGCGGACTCCGCGGTGCTGGGGTTGGTGGGGGCCGGTCCGCTGGCCGTGGAGCACGCGGTCGCCCACCACGAGGTCCTCGGCCTCGAGGAGGTGGTGGTCTGGTCGCGCTCACAGCGCTCTCGCGACACCTTCCGCACCGCCGTCGCCGCCCGCGCCGGGAGCCTGCGGGTGACGGGCGTCGAGGAGGTCTACCAGGTCTTCGAGACCGCTGATGTGGTCTGCACCTTGACCCCGTCGGAGTCCCCGCTGGTCACCGCCAAGCTGCTGCGGCCCGGGCTGCACCTGTCCGCGGTGGGATCGCCACCCCGGCCGGAGTACTCCGAGCTCGACCCCGACGTCTTCGAGGACATCGACTGCGTGGTCGTCGACGACCACGCTGTCGCCAGGGGAGAGTCCGGCAACATCCGCAACGGCCTCACGGCGGGCACCCTGCGCGATCACGAGATCACCTCGCTGGGGCAGGTACTGGCCGGCACCGCCACGGGCCGGGCCCGCGACTCCGACGTCACCTTCTTCAACTCCGTCGGGCTGGGACTGCAGGACCTCGCTGTCCTGGACCTCCTCCACCGGCGGGCCGAAGCAGCCGACGCCGGCCAGCTCATCTCGCTGCGTCTCTGAGCGACGCAGTGGGTGCCCAATCAGAGCAGGCGGGTGACCTCTGCTGTCGGGCGCTACGACCAGCTGCCAGTGCGCACCCAGCCGTAGCGGGACAGCGCGGCGTCGAGCTCTTCATGGCTCCAGAGCAGCCGGATCGGCAACGCGTTCTACGACTTCTGCTTTACGACATGACTACGACCCTTCTGCTTTGCGACATGACTGCGACCTCGCGGACGACGGCATGAGCCCGCTTTTTCGGTGCCTTGATCGGTGGGTCAAGAAGGGTTGCACGCGGACCGTGGTCCTAGGACGGCGTCCAGGTCCAGGTCCAGGTCGCGGGTGAGCTCTCGAAACGTGCGGCCCCGGGGTCGGTGAAGTCGCGCACCGGGTGAAGCCGTGCCCCTGAGTGCAGACGCGCTCCGATGGGCGCCGTTGCGGTTGCTGCGCATTGGACGCCGTGGGTACGTTTCGGTGCTGAAGCAGGCTCCGACGGGTGGGCTTGTTACGTCAGCGTCAAGCATGGAGTACGCCGCGATGTCGACCCACCAACCCTTCCGGGACGAAGAAGACCGCCCCGGTCTACGCTTCACGCCAGGACTGGTCGCGACTTTCGAGCGGTACTGGGTCGAAGAAGCCGCTGCCACGACCGAGCACCAGATCCCTTCGCTGCTGACGCAGGCCGCGGCGCGGGTGCTGGGTGTGGACGGGGCCGGGCTGTGCGTGCAGACCAGCCCCGACAGGCGCTTGCCCTTGGGTGCCAGCGATGAGGCCTCCGCCACCGCGGAACGGTTGCAGTTCACCGTCGGTGAGGGTCCTTGTTTCGAGGCGTTGGCCAGCCGACGTCCCATCACCTTCACTGCGGCCTCGATGCTGCAGCGCTGGCCGGTGCTCGCCGTGCTGCACCAGGAGCTCACTCCCTTCAAGGCAGGTCTGGCCATCCCCTTGCGTGCAGGACAGGTCTGCTTCGGGGTACTGGATCTTTACCTCACCCAGTCTCGAGGACTGGATGGCCACGACGTCATTGCCGCCCAGCTCATCGCGCAGTCCATCGCAGACGTCCTGCTGGAGACGCTTCCGCTCAACGGAGACCAGGACGTTGCCCGCCGCAGCGACTCCCCGGTCGGTTGGAGGGACACACCCGCCGTCCGCAGGCGCCGGAACGTGTGGGTGGCCACTGGCATGGCCAACCTTCTCCTCGGCCTGCGCCATGACGACGCCTTGGCCACCCTGCGCGCTTACGCGCTCGTGCGTGAGCAGAGCCTTGATGCCCTGGCCCACGACATTGTCTTCGGTCATATCGATCTGGTGGAGCTCGACGCGTGAGCGCCTCCTCGAAGCGACCCACCGGTTGGTTCTGCCTGCCTTCAGCGTGACAAGCCGCCACCTTCTGTACGCAGAGGGGGTGGTGTGTCACGGCTGCCTCGCCGCACGGGAGGGTCGTCAGGGGGACAGGCCCGGTTCTGCGGGCACGTGTGGTGGTAGTCGCTGCGGACCGGCCTCGGCGGGGCGGGGGCGGTCCTGGCGGTGCAGGCGCACCGCGATGAGCGCGACGTCGTCCTCCGGGTCCGGCGGCAGCATCCGGGCCAGCACGTCGTCGACGAGGGTGTCCAGGTCGGTGTCCTGCGCGGCCAGTTCCTCCAAGACGGCTTGCAGCTTCTCCAGCCCCTCGGCCAGCGGCTGGTCGCGTCGCTCGACGAGGCCGTCGGTGAAGAGGATGACGGTGGCGCCGCGGTCCATGACCACCTCTGAGTCGCGGCGTTCGGTCTCGGGCAGCACTCCCAGCAACAGGTCCGGGTGCAGGCCCAGCAGAGGGGTGACGCTGGCGTCGGGGTTGACCACCATCGCCGGGGGGTGCCCGGCGTTGGACCAGCGCAGCCGCGTGACCCCGCGCTCACGCTCGTCCAGGGACTGCTCCAGGCGGGCGGCGATCGCGGTGGCGGTGGTGTCGATCTGCAGGTTGGCCATGGCCTGGTCGGTCATGGTCAGCACTCGTGCGGGGGAGGCGTCCCCGAGGGCGCCGAAGCCGCGCAGCAGCGTGCGGACCTGGCTCATCGCCGCGGCGGCCTGGGTGTCGTGACCGATGACATCACCGATGACCAGCACGGTGGCCCCGTCGGGCTGCATGAACGCGTCGTACCAGTCCCCGCCGACCTGGGCGGCCTCCGCCGCGGGGGCGTAGCGCACGACGATCTGACCGTGGTCGGGTTCCGGTGGGGCGCTGAGCAGGGAGCGCTGCAGGGCGGCGGCGAGGTCGCGCTGCTGGCGGTACAGGCGCGCGGAGTCCAGCGCCAGCCCGGCGCGGTCAGCGACCTCAGCGGCGGTGGTCAGCTCCTGCGCGGTGAGGTCGCCGCGCTCAGGACCGGTGAAGAGGGTCAGCAGTCCGACGGTGCGTCCGCGCCCGCGCAGCGGCAGGACCGCCGCCGAACCTGGAGCCAGCTGGGCAAGGACCCCGCGCGCCACGCCGTCCGCAGTCAGGACAGCGGTGATGGTGCGGGTGGCGTCGGGGATGAGGACCGGAGTCACCTGTCGCAGAGCCCGCCACAGGTAGGCGGCGTCGGTCAGCTCGTCCAGGCGGTGCTCGACGTAGTCCTGCACCAGCGGGCGCGCGGCTTCGTCGCGGTGCCAGCCGCCCACGTCGCGCAGCCCCCGCCGCAGTCGGCTGGGACGGCGGGCCGCGCCGCGCTCACCCGGCCGAGCCCGGGGAGGAGTGCTGAAAGAGGCGTCGTCCTCGACCAGCGTCACGATGCACCAGTCGCCCAGTGCGGGCACCACCAGCTCGGCCAGGTGCGCCGCGGCCTGCTCGGCGTCGAAGGTCTCGGACATCTGCCGGGAGACCGCGGCCAGCAGGGCGAGGCGGGTGCCGGCCTCCTCGGCGGCCTGCTGAGCCTGCTTGCGGGCGGTGATGTCCAGGAAGTACACCGACAGCCCGTCCGGGCTCGGCCAGGCCCGCACCTCGAACCAGGCGTCCAGCGGTGCCGGGTAGTACGCCTCGAAGCTCACCGTCTCCCCGGTGTCGACCGCGCGGTGGTACTCCACGTCGAAGGTGGCCCCGACCGCCTCAGGGAACAGCTGCCAGACGTCGCCGCCCAGCAGCTCCTCGCGGGGACGGCCCAGGACCCGTTCGGCCTGAGCGTTGACATAGCTGAAGCGCCAGTCGGTGTCCAGGGAGAAGAAGGCGGTCGACATGTTCTCCAGCACCCGCGCGATGCGGACGTCGCCCTCGCGTTCGGTGGTGGTGTCGTAGGCGGCGCCCAGCAACCGCACCGCGGTCCCGGACTCATCGGCCAGCGCGGTGCCACGCGCCTTGACCCAGCGGGTGGAGCCGTCCAGGCGCACCACCCGGTACTCCGCCTCGAAGTCCCCGCAGCAGGCGATGCACTCGCTCAGGGCCTCACTGACCCGAGGCAGGTCCTCAGGGTGCAGGCGGGCGTTGAACGCCTCGATGGAGCGGTCGAAGCCGGTGACGACGCCGTCCGTCCCCGTGGCAGCGGTGCCCTCGACGCGGTAGCCGAACAGTTCGATGAGCCGTTCGTCCCAGTTGAGCTCACCGGTGAGGAGGTCCCAGTCGAAGCTGCCGATGCCGGCGGCGGTGATGGACAGCTCCCAGCGCAGGCGCGCCGCTTCGTAGTCCACGTTCAGCGCCGACAGCTCCAGCTCGTTGACCGCGGCGGCGGCCAGGTCGCCGAGCAGGGTGACGTCACTGCTGGACCAGGTGCGAGGCGCGGAGGCGAAGACGCACAGCGCCCCGACCACGTGCCCGTCCTGGCCGTGCAGCGGCACGCCCAGGTAGGAGGCCACCATCCCCGAGACCACCGGCGCCAGCTCCGCCACCCGCCCGTCGGCGCTGGTGTCGGTGATGGCCAGCGGGGCACCGGAGGCGGCGGTCTGGGTGCACAACCACTGCGCCAGCGGCCCCTCGCCCTCCCCGCCCGCGCTCGGTTGCGGACCTGCGGCACCGGCGAGGGTCTGCACGTCGCTCAGCAGCGCCACCCGCCCGGACCCCGCCCCGAGCAGCCGCGCCGCCAGCGCCGCCAGGCGGTCCAGCCCCGCCCTGCCGCCCGTCGCACCAGCTCGCCCGGCACCTCCGCCCTGTCCGCTCCACCCGGGCGCGCCGGCCGCGGACTGCAGCCGGCGCGCTGCCGCCACCCGGCCCTCGTCCGCCGACAGGACCACAGCCGCCGCATCCGCGGGGACAAGGGGGGTCGGTGTCACCGGAACGGACTCGTGCACCGAGGCGTCGCCGAGCTGCTCCACGGGCTGCTCGGTCGGCGACTGAGCCGGGGAGCGGTCTGGCGACACGTGCACTCTCCTGACGCCGGGTGATCGTCTGGCGTTAGCCAGTCCTGTGATGGGGCGCCCCTGAGTATCGCGGATCGCCGTGGCTGCCCAGCCCTCGGCCCGTCAGTGGGGCCGCCAGCCCGGCCGCGATGATTCAGGCGCTGGCGGGGTGCGAGCGTGCCGAGTTGGCATCGCCGGCGCTGAGGTGTGTTCTCGCTCGCCGGGCGCAGCTGACAGTCACTAGGACAAGTGGCTGGGATGTGGGACATCTTCACTGGAATTGGACATCTGTACTGGGGCGGGACAACGATCTGTCTGTTCTCACCTGATGTGTCTAGCTCCGCGTGCGTGACGTGCAGCGGGACGAGTCGCACGAGACGGCCGGCGGCCTACCTGTCGCATCGAAGCTGTCCTAGTAAAAGATCGCCAAGACCTCTCGGGTGGTTCCGCCGCGATGATCGCGGCATGACAGTGTGCCGACGTCAACCCGTTGGTCGGGTGCATTCGTTGACCGCGACCGTGATTGCCAGTCGTTTCGTCGGCTTTCAGGATCGATTCCGGGGGAACGGCCATCAAGCTGTCCGGCGGTCTGGCTTGCTGCTGCAGGGCCGGTCGGACGGCTTCAGGCGGGCCTGGCGGAGGGGAAGCCGATCAGCTGGAGAGAGATGTCCCACAGACGGGCCGCGATGTCGGGGTCGATGGCGTAGGAGGCCACTCCTCGACGAACTCCGGGCGTGAAGGCCTCCGCCTCCTGGCAGTCCTCGAAGTACCTGCCCGTGACACCCTGCACCAGGGGAGAGGCGGCCAGGAGCACCGAGGTGGCAGCGCCTTGGGCGATGTTCTTCTCCGACACCCCGCTCGTGCCGGCGGGGTCGAAGGTCGTCGGGGGCGTGTCGATGTGCCGGCCCAGGTCGGTGCCCCAGATCCTGCCCGGGTTCAGGGCGTTGACCGCGATGCCGTCGGCGGCCCATCGCCGTGCTGCTTCGACGGCGAAGAGGACGTTGGCCGTCTTGGACTGTGCGTAGGCCAGCCACGGGTCGTAGGCCTCGTGGGTGAAGTCCAGGTCGTCGAGACGGACGGGGCCGTTGACGTGCCCTACCGAGCTGAGCGCGACCACCCGAGCGTCCTCGGCGTCGGCCAGCGCGCCGTGCAGGGCAAGGCTGAGCGCGAAGTGCCCCAGGTGGTTGGTGGCGAACTGCAGCTCACGGCCGGCCGGAGTCCGTCGTTCGGGTGTGGCCATGATCCCCGCGTTGTTGATCAGGACGTGCAGTGGACCGGACCAGGTAGTGGCGAACTGGGCGATCGAGTCGGCATCGGCTAGATCCAGGTGTGCGGCGGAGACGTAGTTGCCAGTGGTCGCGCTGAGCTCGTGCGCGGCCTGTCTGGTGGCGGCCAGGTTGCGGGCCGCAATGGTGACGTCGGCGCCGGCGAAGGCCAGCGCCCGTGCTGTCTCCCGCCCCAGGCCACCCGCGCCTCCGGTGACGATGGCCCGTCTACCGGTGAGGTCGACGCCGGCGATGACGTCGTCGGCAGTCGAGGTAGCGGTGAAGGGGGTGCTCACGCGTGACGTCACGGTGTGACCTCTGTCCTGCTCGAAGGAGTGGGGTGCGTGTCCCGGCCTCGCGTCACGTACAGTGAAGCGGACTCGCATCCGGATACCCCGCCAGCGTAAACGGAGCCACGTCCGGTTCGCAAGGAGGTCCAGATGCCACGGCCACTCCGCGCTGACGCGCAGGCCAACCATGAGCGACTGCTGGAGGTCGCAGCAGAGGCTTTCGCCCGTGAGGGCGCCGACACGTCCCTCAAGGCCATCGCGGCCGAGGCGGGCGTGGGCATCGGGACGCTGTACCGCCGGTTTGCGACGCGGGAAGACCTAATCGAGGCCACCTACCAGCGGGAGACGTCGCGACTCTGCGAGTCGGCGTCGCAACTACTGGGGGATCGTGCGCCGGTGGCAGCTCTGCAGGCGTGGATGGAGGGCTTCGTCGACTACATGCTGACAAAGCAGGGCATGGCGGACGCGCTACCGGCGATCCTCGCCAACCGCGACGGACTGCGCCTGCACAGCCGCGCGGAACTCGGCAGCGCGGTCGCCACCCTGGTTGATGCCGGCCGGGTCTCAGGTGACCTCCGGGGAGACGTGGCGGCCGCGGACGTGCTCATGGCCTTGGGCGGTATCACTCTCGTCAGTGGTCACGAACACCAGAGGGAGCTGGCCTCGCGGCTGGTTTCGCTGCTGATCGACGGACTCCTCACCAGCCGCTGAGTGCTTCCATGTCCCCATGAGGCTGAAGCGTGGGCTTGCGACGACCTCGCCCTGATGAGCCGGTACTGGTGCCGGTCTGATCCAGATGGGGCCGCCATGTCGCTATGGCCGACGACCGGGGTTGACCCGGGTGGATGCGCCGGTTTGGCCAGCCCTGTTAACGCTGGTTATGCCGGCGACGACGGCTTCAGCGACGACGACATCGCAGCTACTGATCGACTCGGTCCGCCGAGAACACCACACCACACCACAGCGCGTCGGGCGGGCGGCCACCTGGTCAGCTCGCCGCCAAAAGCCCGGCCCAGAGGCCCGCCCCAGCGGGCATCCACCACCCAACAACAACAACAACCACCACGACACGCGCTGTCCGTTCTTACTTGACGTGTCCCGGCCCCGTGTCCGTGACCTGGGGTGGGACAAGTCGCGTGAGACGGCCGGTGGGCTACTCGTCTCATCCGACTTGTCCTAGTCGAAGATCGCTAGGACCACTGGGGGAGTGAAGTAGGGCCTCTGCGCGGGCGTGCACCGCGGCTGGCGCATGAGGGGTACGAGTCGCCTTCGCTGGCTTCGCTTCCTAGGCTGGATCGTGAGCCCGCGGTGATCGTGGCGTCCTGAACCGGGGCACCGCGCCCCGGTTCGAGTCCAACAACGGCGGACTCGAAGCACCGGGTGGGGCACACCACAGCCAAGGCCGGCGGAAGCACAGCGCTCACAGCGCTGCGCTGGCCTGCCCGAGGACACCCGATGCGTCTGCCCCGCCCTCCCCGACGCGCCACCACTCCTGGCGCACCCACCACTCCTTGCGCACCCACCGGACCCGCAGCGAGCACGAGAACCACCACCCGCAGCGTCCTGGTCCCTCGACTCTCGGGCTGTCGCGTGCGGTGCGGTTGCGGCTGGTCGGGCGCTGCATCAACCAGCTCGGCGCCTTCACCCTGCCCTTCCTGGCCCTCACCTTGACCGGCCGCTTCGGTGCCTCCCTCAGCACGGTGGCTGTGGTCGTGGCCGCCTTCGGGGTCGCGACGCTGGCCTCACGGCTGCTGGGGGCCCGGTTGGCGCGTCGCCTGGGCCACCGCACCACGATCACCGTCGGGCTGCTCGTCACAGCCGCTGCGCAGCTGGCGTTGGCCCTGTCGCCGTCCTTGCCGCTAGCCGTGGTGGCGGTCATCGCGTTCGGTGTCGCCTTCGAGCTGTACGAGCCGTCCTCTCAGGCCTTCATCGCCCAGGTCACGCCACCGGTGGATCGGCCCCGCGCGTACGCGCTGCTGTCCGCTGCGCTGGGAGTCGCCGGAGTCGGTGCCGGTCTGCTGGCCGCGGTCACCGCGGCCGTGGACGTGCGGTGGGTCTTCGTCACCGACGCGGTCAGTTGCCTGCTGGCCGCGGTCGTTCTGCACCGCGGGCTTGCCTCGACCGGCACCAGCCCCGAAGCCACCGTCTCGAGCACTGGTGTGGCGTCGACGGTCACGACCGCGGCCTCGTTGTGGAGAGACCGGCGGCTACTGGCAGTGTCGGGGTGCGGGATCGTCTTCGCCGCGGTCTACCTGCAGCTGAGCACGACGCTGCCGTTGACCCTGCAAGCCCGGGGCCTGCCCGCCGACCGGGTCGGGGTCCTCTTCGCCGTCTCCGCCGCCGTGGTCCTGGCCGGTCAGCCGCTGCTGAAGCACCGCCGCCTGACGGAGCTGTCCTGGCCGACGGCGATGACGCTCGGCTACCTGCTCCTAGGGGTGGGCCTGGGCGTCCTCGGGGTGTCCTGGACGCTGTGGCAGTTCACCGGCGCAATAGTGATCGCTGCGTTCGCCGACCTCGTCCTGCTCGGCCGGGCCTTCACCCTGGTCGCGCAGTTGGCGCCGGCGGGGCGGGAGGCGGACTACTTCGCCGTCTACGGACTGAGCTGGGGTGCAGCCGCCGTGGTCGGTACCGCCGCCGGGACCGGGCTGCTGCAAGCGGGTGGCCCACCGCTGTTGTGGTCGAGCTGCGCAGGGCTCTGCCTAGTCCTGGCTGTGGTCCAACGACGTCTGCGACGACTCGTGTCATCTCCCGCTCCGTGACGTCATCGCGGATCCGCTCGGACAGCCCACGACGTCCTGGTCAGCGCCATGACCGTGAAGTCGCTACGCAGTCAGCAGCGTGCCTGACGGCACTGTGCGATGCGTGACCGTCAGGCTGGCAGGTCAGGTTCTTCGACACGCAGGTGCTGAGCGTTAGCGGTGATCCAGGCCGCGTCCTGGTGGTAGGTCCTGACGTGGGCGTGCAGGTGCTCGTGCCCGGCCTCGGCGCGGGCTTGGGTGAAGGCGGCCAGATCGCGGATGCGGTCCACGGCGACGGAGACCACTTGGGCTGGGTCGAGGTCTTGGCCGTAGGTCTTGCACACCAGGCTCAGTCGCCGCGCCTTCTCCGACAGCGTGCTGGGCAGGCCGTCGCCGGCGTCGGGGTCGGTCAGCGGTACCAGCCGGTAGGCCATGTAGGCCACGTCCCACACGCGCGGGCCCGGTGATGCGGTGTCCCAGTCGATGACCCCGCTCAGCTGGTGATCGTTGAAGACCATGTTGTAGGGGGCGAAGTCGTTGTGACAGATGACCTCAGCCGGCTCGTGGGCAGGCAGCTGCCAGCTGGCGCCTTTGGTGTCGAAGGTGGCGCTGGCCCTGTGCAGCTGCGCCAGAAACTCAGTCGCTTGGATTAGGACCTCATCGGTCCACACCCACGGCGGCAGGGGGTAGCTGGGGGCGGTGCCCGGTAGATGAGAGGTGATGTCGCGTCCGCGCTCATCGCGTCCCAGCGGCTGCGGCGTCCAGCTCAGGCCGTACTCGTGCAAGTGCTGCAGCAGACGCTGAACGGTCGGGGTCCAGGGGCCTGCTGAGCGACGCACCGTGGTTCCGACGCGGACGGCGCCGCCCATGTTGCCGCCCTCCAGGGCCACCTCGAACTGCGGTGTGGTGACCGCCTCATCCTCGTTCACTTCACGCAGTCTGGTCCCAGGCCCCCGGGGCCTCGCCGCCAGGTGGCGATGCGGCCGACCAACACGCCAGGCGGCCCCTTCGCGCCTTGGCCGTCTGCTGGGCCAGGTTGTGTCGACGGCCTACGGGCAGGGATGGCGGTCGAGCATCGGTGGGACCGCGACGTCGCAGGTCAATCGAGACCGCCCAGATCGCGACATGACCGTGCGTCCCGCACCGCGACGTGGCGCGCAGCGCGGCATGACGGGAATGCGCCGGCGCGCATCACGTCTGCGGGGCCGCCTGCCCAAATGGATGCACCGACGGTCGCAGCGGGAACCCAGCAGACTGACGTTTCCGAGCAACAAGCCCGCCCAGCCGTACCACGCTCGCCGCGAGCACCGGAAGGAGCAAGGCCCGCGTCCCGGGGCACCGGTCGTGTCACAGCTGGGCGACGGCATCGGCGGCAGTCAAGGTCTGGCGTCCTAGTGGTTGCACGTCGATTTTGGTGCAGTGCAATCCGCTCGCCACCCGCTCGAGGACTCCCCACTCCCAGACGGCTGTGGGATCCAAGCCGGTACGAGCCGCAAGCCGCCGGGCCCGCTCGTGCGGGTCACCGTGGAGCAACTCGACGGGGTCTCCGCGCATCACCGTCCCTAGGTCGCACTCGGGTTCGGCCAGTAGACCATCGGGATCGACGAGCTTGAACTGATCGCCATCCTTGAGCGCGTTGAGTTGGTGCACATCACCGTGGACCAACACGGCCCGCTCGTCATCGTGGGCCGCCTCGCGCCGGTGTGCACAGCTGAGCGCGTCGTCGATGGCTCCTTCCGAGCATGGACGGCCGAGGTCTTCCCACAACGTGGTGATCGACGCAGCGAGCCGTCGGGCACGATCGGCCCCGGTAGGGAGTCCAGACCCCGCCGCCGGACGCCACACCCGTGCCACGGTGTCGCAGAGGATGTCGTGGCGGATCGCGGTGGGTACTTCCAACTCGAACAGCGGTGGACCCAACCGCTCCAGCAGCAGCGCACCCACATCAGGATCGTCGCGCAGCAGGGCGACGGTCCCCTGGCCATCGGCCAAGCGCAGCGCGGTGATCTCGTGACGACCCCTGCCGTCCCTCAGAGGCATGAGGACCTTGACCACGACAGGCTGCCCCGCGGCCGTGGTCGCCTCCGCGACGTAGGCCTCGGTGGCGCCGGCGAGCGGGGGACCGACAGTGATCTTCCAGCGCCGTTCCAGGTGGACCAGGAGCTTTGGAAGGTCTTCCAGCCAGGCGCCGGCACCGGCAGCGACCGCGTGGTTCCGCAGCACCTCCGGAAGGATGATCATCTGGCACCTACGCTCTTGTCTCCCATGACCTTGTTCTACCCGTCAGAGTGACCGCTTGGTCATCGACATGACCGTGACGTCGACGACGTCCTGGTCAGCGGTATGACCGTCAAGTGCTTGGGTCGGCGAGGCAAGCCCGGCAGCAGTGTGAACTCGAGGACGTGGGTGAGTGTCGGTGTCGTCGCCTACTGCCGTTCATGCTCTGCATCGAGCAGGGACGGCGTCTCAGCGTCGAGGACGGTCACGGCCCGCTCGAAGTCGTCGGCCACTCCCTCGGCAACGAGGTCCACGGCCGGGCCGTGCCCGTCGGCGGCTGCCTGCCTCAGCACGCGCGCGTGCTGTAGGGCTCGCTCTCGCACGGCGTGGATCACCGCTTGCGTGCTGCCCTGCCAGCCGTAGGCGTCTAGTAGTAGACGCAGCCGGCGAGGGCGGTCGGTGTCTGGCGGGAAGCCGTCGCCGAGGGCGATGTCGTGGGCGGTCAGCGGTGTCCACGTCAGCGCGAGGAACGCCAGGTCGCGCACCGGTGCGGATGGTCCGGCCAGGTCCCAGTCGACGAAGCCGACGAGCTCCCCGGCGGCGGGGTCGGAGGCGGTGGGGAGGGGGCGCCACACGGCGTTGTAGGGGGCGGCGTCGTGGTGGCCGATGACCTCCCCGGCCCGCAGCTCGTTGTGGTCGCCGAACCAGTGGGCTTCGAGGGGCGGGGTGAACGAGCGTGCGGCCTGGTGGAAGTCGCGCATCCACCGACCGGCGGCGAGGAGTGCCGTCTCGCTGTGCGCCCACGAGGGCCAGGGCCGGGCGTCCCCGACGGTGTCGCCAGCCAGGTAGGAGAGGACCTCACGGTCCTGCTCGTCGATCCCGAGCACTTCGGGTGCCTGCGTGAACCCGGCGGTGCGCAGGTGGCGCAGCAGGGCGTGAACACCCGCGGTGTGGTCCCCGGTGGGCCTGCGGACCGTCTGCCCGGCGCGGGTGGCGCCTTCGTTGCGGCCGCCAGGCATCCGTTCTTCCATGGCAGCGAAGGTAGCCGTGACAGCCGTTGCCGTCATCGGTTGATCACTTGGACTGGAGCGGCGTGCTGGTGGCTGCCCACGACCACGCCTGGATCGCGGGATGACCATGAAGTCGACGGGCAGGTGGGAGGGCTGGTCAGCTGAACGCCGCTACGACCTGGTCAGGCGTCAACAGGGTGAAGTCCCACACGTCCGGCTCGGTGACACCGGCGATACTGACGACGGCAAAGCCCAAGTCGGCGCACGCAGCGAATCCTGTTGGGCTGAGGTGTTTCCACAGCGCGAATGAGCGCCCGTCAACGACCAGGCTGGTCCGGGACCACACCTTCTGATCATCAAGCCGTCCAGCAAAAGCTTGCGCCTCGGCCGCCGTCTCGCTCAGCCACGCCAGGACAACGTCATCGGGTGGGGGGACCTCAGCCCCGGTGGTGCGCAGGCAGGTCTCGACTGCGTCGGCCGCGGCGTTGAAAAGACTGTCGTTGACGGTCAGGGCCCCAACCCGTCGAGGTCCCGTGGGGCGCACACCACGTCGGGCGATGGTGCGCACACACGGCCACGAGTTACCCGATGTCTGCTTGGCCGCGACGGTGATCGAGTGCCAGAAGTCCTCATCGACGTTCTCACCGCTCATGACGTGCTGGACGGCTACGAGCTCAATTTCCGAAAACGGCGCATGAGTCAGGACGAGCATGGAGATGTCCAGTCCGTCCAGCGGCAGCAAGGTCATCGCCCTTGACTACCGCACCGTCAGACGACCCTCGCAGCCTGTTGAGTCAGTGCGGAGCGCGACGTGAACGAGTCGTCGCGCGACCAGCGGGGATGACCGTGACGTCGCGCTGAGCGTGGGATGACCGCGCGGGGCCTGGGCCCCGCTCAGGCGTCTGCGACACGCGGGTGCGGCGGCTTCGCGGTGTAGCCGGGGAGGTCGGGGGCGAGGGTGACGAGCCTCGTCCTGCTCCCCGACGGCATGCTGGAGCGCAACGCCGCCGACCTCGACCTGCCCGCCCTCCTCGCCGCGGCCGCCGGGAGGCACCCGCGCCAGCTCGTCCAGGAGCTGACCGCCGCGGTCGAGGAGGCGGTCGGCGGGAAGCTCGCCGACGACGCGATGACGATGTGCCTGCACTGGAACGGACGCTGTGGATCCCGCCGCACCTGGATCGGCGTTCGGGTGACGTCGACGCGTCGGGGTCACACCGGACCCCGACGACCATCCGCGGCGACCTCGGCTGCGAACGGTCCCCGTGACGACGATCAGGAACGACCTCGACCGGGTGGGCACCGCCGTCAGCACGTTCGTGGTGACCCGCGCCGTGCTGGTGCTGCGGCTGGCGATGGGCGCCGTCTTCCTCGGCTTCGGGGTGCTGAAGTTCTTCCCGGGCGTGAGCCCCGCGCAGGACCTCGCGGTGACCACGACGCGGCTGCTGACCTTCGGGCTGGTCCCCGACCACGTGGCCCTGGTGGGGGTGGCCGCCCTGGAGTGCGTCATCGGCGCCTGCCTGCTGATCGGCGGCAGGATGCTGGTCCCCGGTCTCCTCCTGCTGGTCCCGGAGCTGGCGGGCATCCTCTCGCCGGTCCTCCTGCTGCCGCACCGCCTCTTCGCCGGCCCCCACCACGCCCCGACGTTGGAGGCCCAGTACGTCCTCAAGGACGTCGTCCTCGTCGGGGCCGCCATGGTCCTGGCCGCGGCCGTCCTGACCCGCCGCCGCGGCGCCCGGCCGATCACGGCCCGCGAGAAGCTGGCCGTCGTCCTCGCCGGCATCCGCGAGGAGTGCCCGCTGGCGGAGCTGGGCGAGCTGCACGGGATCAGCGCGAGTGAGTACCGGGCCTGGGAGGCCGAGGTCCTCGCCGCGGCCGAGGCCATCCAGCTGGCCCAGGACCGGCACGCGGTCGGCGCGCGTCGGCGCTGAACCCGCAACCACGCGGGTACCCCCTCGTCCTGGGCGCCGTGCAAACGCACCCCGACGAGTTCCCGCACGCACAGCAGCAGACCTTCCGCGCGGGCTCGGGCGCTAAGCCTTGTCTGACCCGAGATCGGTCGTGATGTGTCAAAGACAGACGGCCAGGCACCTGGAGGGGTGCCTGGCCGACGTGCGTTCTAGTGCAGCGGGTGTACTGAAGGAGTTGCTCAGCGGTGGTCGGCGCGGGCGTCGAGCATGTGTTCGTCGTCGCCTTCGACTTCCTTGGCCAGCAGGCCCGAGCCGATGGCCCACAGAGCTGCTCCGACGATGCCGACGTAGACGCCGATCGCGGGGCTGAGCGAGTCTCCGCGCTCGAGGCCGCCCATGGGGTGCAGGGCGAAGGCGATGCACTGGATGGTCGCGGCGAGGGCGACGGCCATCGAGGTGAGGGTCAGGCCGCGGTGCTGCCCGCGGCGGGCGCGCTTGGCGGCGTAGGCCATGGAGATGAGCAGGCCCAGGCCGAGGTAGGCGATGAAGGGGACGAGGGAGTCGGTCTCGTAGCCGACGCGGTCGAAGTCGGCGTCTTCGAGGTGCACCCAGTTCAGGAAGGGGGCGACGTTGAAGACGACGATGCCCGCGGCGGCCAGGCCGAGGCCGACCTTGCCTGCGGTGCGGGTGTCGCGGCGGTTGAGCTCTGCAGAGTTGGCCGTGGCCATGGTGGATCCTTCGGTGTCATGTGGTGGGCGAGTTACCAACGACGCGGATGAACAGCGACGTCAAGCGATCGCAGAGTGAGGGAGTGTCGCCCAGGGCTAGGGCAATGCTTCGTCCTTACCTCCAGGAGAGCACGTATTTCAAGATCGCGCGATCCGAGAGCGTTCAAGGCAGGGCAGCAACGCCGTAAATGGGTGAATGAGGTGCGGATGCGCGGCCCACTCGATTGGTCAACAACGTCACGTGATCAAGTGCTAGCTGAGGGTGTACCCCGCGCGTGAGTGTGGTGGGTGGCGCTGTTCAGCCCAGAGCGTGTCGCCAGGTTCAACAGTCGGCCCCGCGGGTCGTTGCGCTCCATGAACGGGGGCAGCGGCCCGCCTGGTCGTAGCGCGGTTCAGGTCCGTCTGGTGACGCCAGTGAGCAGCAATGGCATATCGGCCGGCACGCCCCCGCTATGTAGCGCTGCAGGCATGGGCGATGTCAGGCGACTGATCACGTCCATCGGCATCGACGAGTCGGCGGGACCTGAGTCCAACAACGATCGACGTCTGTTTCGGCGCTGCACGAGCTTGAGCTCTCCGGTGGCCGGCGGCTGACCTTGCTCGACGACCGCGGCTGGGCCGCAGTGGCCCCAGCGGCATCTGGTCCTATGAGTCGGTGGAGACGCTGACGTAGACCGCACGCACGGTGGTCGGGCCTAACGAGCCACTCGAAGGACGCTCCTACGAAGAGGGCGTGGCGCTGCACTGGGCCTACCTGGCTGGCATCGCCCAGGCGCAGGGGGTGCCCGGTGAGGCGAGCGAGCTGGCGGCGCTGCCACATGACGTGGACATCAGCTCCCGGATCCGATTACGGTCAACCGACGTCCCAAGCACCGAATGATCTTGCGCTTATGCCGATGTTCAGGCGCAAGCTGAGTGCACCGACCATCGCACGACGTGGAGGAGCGTTATCTGCTCGACAGCGCGGGATATTCGCTCAGGTCTCAAGCGCCGACAAGATCGAATGCAGGTCGAGGTTGAGCCGGTCGTACGCGGTCGGGTCGAGTCCGAGGGCCTCGGGGGCGAAGGCGGCCAGCACGGACGGGGTGACGTCGTCCAGGAGCGCGCGGCCGGTCGCGGTGGCGTAGACCGCGGACGGCAGACCGCGGCCGGCGGGGGGTGTGCGCTCGACCATCCCCTCCTCCTCCATGGCCCGCAGCAGTTCTCCCACCGACTGGGGGGTGGCCATCACCTCGCGAGCCAGGTCGGCCTGGCTGCGGCCGGGCTCCTGGACCAGGTGCAGCAGCACGTTGAACTGCTGCGGGGTCAACTCGTGGGGGGCGAGGGTGGCGACGAAGACCCGCCGCAGGGCCAGGGAGGCCCGGACGAGGGTCAGGGCGGTGAACGCCTCGGGGTCGCCGCCGCTCCAGCCGGAAGATGCCGTTGCCATGGGGTGAGCGTAAGGTGCCCTGATGGGCATAAGGCTCCTTATGCCCTCCGTAGAGACGCCAGACGAAGCGAGTGACGACCATGCCCCCCGTGACCGAACCCAACGCCAGCACGCTGCCCAGCAACTGGGGCCGGTGGGGTGCCGACGACGAACTCGGCACCCTGAACCTCATCACCGACGAGGTCCGCGCGCGGGCCGTCACCGAGGCCCGCACCGGACGGTGGGTGCCGTTGGGGATGCCTGTGGACCCGACGTCGATGCTCGGCGGGCCGTTCGCACCGCCGGCACCGCCGTCTTCGCCGGTGCAGCAGGCTCTGCTGTACACCGGCACCCCACCCATGGGCATGGCCGAACTGCTCATCTTCAACCCGCACCACCCCGCACTGACCCACCTCGACGCGTTCGCGCACATGCCGGTGGACGGCCTGGTCTACCCGGGCCGCCCCCTGACCGAGGCCGTGACCGCGGGCGGCGTCCTCCACGGCTCCACCACGGCGTTCGCCGAAGGGCTGCTCACCCGGGGAGTGCTCCTCGACCTCGCCCCCGGAGGGCGACTCCCCTCCGCCCACCCTATCACCGCCGCCGACCTCGACGCCGCAGAGCAGCGCAGCGGAGTACACGTGGAACCCGGCGACGCCCTAGTCGTGCGCAGCGGGTGGACGTTCTCCTGGGACGGGGACACCCCCACGCCCGGCATGACCATGGACGCGGTCACCTGGATGCGCCGGCGCGATGTCTCCCTGTACGCCGGGGACGTGGGCGACACCTTCCCGCCGATGGACCCGGAGGTTCCGATGCCCCTGCACATGGTCGGGCTGACCCGCCTCGGGATGCCGCTGATCGACGGCGTGCAGGTCGAGGAGCTGGCCGCGGTCTGCGCCGAGCTCGACCGCTACGCCTTCCTCTTCACCGTCGCACCGCCGCGGCTGCGCGGGGCCACCGGTGTGCCGGTGAACCCCCTGGCGATCTTCTAGCTGAGGCGCCCGGAAGTTCACGGTCACACCGCTGGTCTTAGGCATGCGCGCTCACGCTGATGCTCGCGCCGTAGAGACCGTGGCTCTGTTCGTCCGATCCTCATCCAGCCCTACCGCGTGGGTAGCGTCACCGCATGGATCACCGCAGGCTCCGTGACGGCTGGGTCGCGTGGGTGCTGGTCCTTGCCGCGGCGCTGCCGACAGCCGCGACCATCGGCTTGGGCTGGCTAGCGTTCAGCGGCTCCTGGGACAGCCCGCCCGCTCGATCCCGAGCCACGACGGGAAGAGAGCTGCTCGCCTATCGCTGGTCCGACTTCTGGTTCAACACCCCCGCCACCACCCTGCTCCTGACGAGTCTGCTGCCGCTGCTGGTCCTGGCCGTCGCTGCGCTCGTGGACCGCCCACACTTCCTCCTCCCCACCGTTGCCGGCCGCAAGGCCGCAACGACTGTCGGAGTCGTCTGCACCTGCCTAGGACTGATCGAGATCGTCGGCTTCCTAGGTCAGCTCACGGGTCTGCTGCCCGTGCAGAGCTGGAATGCCCTTACTCCCGAGCTCATGGCCTTCGCGCCCTTCGCCGCGGTGGCCTTCAGCTACCTGGTCTTGAGTGCCGTCATCACGGCCGTCCTGTGGCCACGAGGAGACGAGGAGCCCGCTGAGAGGCCACCCAACGACAGTGCTGTCGAGGCAGCTGTCGCCGAGGAAGCCATCGCGGCAAGGGCTGCCCAGCCCATCCCCACGTCCGAGGCCGTCAGGGCTCAACCGGAGCCGTCTCAACCAGGGCTGCTTCAACCCGAGACGCCGTCAGCCATGCCCACCCCATCAGCCGCCGACCTCGATAGGTACCGCCGCTGACGCCCCGCGGCGCATGCGGTCGACACCTCTGAAGTCCGTCATAGTGCCCGGTCGCTGTCTCACAACCGGTCGATAGCGAGACGAGGGCGCAGCTAGCGCTGTCATGCCAGCGCACGGGATAAGGGTGAGCGACTCCGGCCCGCTGGGGCCACACTCACAGTCGGCCGCCCCGTGCCTCGGCGTGGACGCTCTCGCTGGCTCACGCCGCGCGCAGTGCGCGACCCAAGCCTGAGGCTGCCGGCCCATGGTGGGGTCTTTCCGAGGCCCGTGTGTGCCCCGGCCGCTCGGCCTGGAAGACGTGACCGCCTGCATGTCGCTAGCTCAGGGGTGCGGTGGTCACCTGGCAGGGTGGGCGGTGTGAACGGGCAGCCGTTGCGGGACTCTTCTCCCCCACACCAGCCTGCTCGCAGCTCCACCGTGGCGGCGGACACCGACGCGGTGCAGCTGCTCCAGGACGTCCCCCTCACCGACGTCGAAGCCGGCTACGTCGACGCGGCACGCGCCGCAAACACCATGCGCGGCTACCGCTCGGACTGGCGGGAGTTCACCGCCTGGTGCGCTGGGCGCGGTGTGCCGCCGCTGCCGGCGGCACCGGCGACCGTCACCGGCTACCTCACCGACCTCGCCCACGCCGGCGCCAACGTCGGGACCATGAGCCGACGGCTGTCGGCGCTGAAGTTCGCCCACCAGCTGCGCAACCTGCCCGACCCCACCCGCAACGCCCGCATCGTGGCCGTCTGGGAAGGGATCCGCCGCACCCATGGCGCGCCACCGGAGCAGTCCGCCCCTCTGATGCCGCCGGAGCTCTTCGACGTCGTCGAGGCTTGCCCGCCCACCAAGGTGTGGAAGACCAAGGGGCGTGTCTCCGAACCGGACCTGGCCGGGGCCCGCGACCGGGCCCTGCTGCTGGTGGGCTTCGTCGCCGCCCTGCGGCGCAGTGAGCTCGCCGCCCTGCGGGTCGAGGACATCGAGGAGCACGCCAACGGTCTGGTCTTGACCTTGCCGCGCTCGAAGACCAACCAGACCGGGGAAAGCACCGAACTGGTCGTCCTACCCCGGGCCAGCAACCCGGACCGGTGCCCAGTCACCGCCCTGCAGCGGTGGATGTCACTCGCCGGCGTGGTGGAAGGGCCCGTCTTCCGCGGGGTGGGCAAAAATAACCGCGCCACCGACCGCGCCTTGCATCCGGAGTCCATCAACACTCTCGTCCAGGCCGCGATCACCCGCGCCGGCCTGGACGCCACCACCTACTCCGCGCACAGCCTGCGGGCCGGGTTCGTCACCTACGCCCACCTACGCGGCGCCTCCGACCGGGCCATCGCCCACCAGACCCGCCACCGCTCCCTAGCGACCCTGGGCACCTACGTCCGCGTCCAGCAGGCTTGGACCGACAACGCCGCCACCCTGCTGGGGCTGTGAGCCCCGCTCACCCGGGCGTACCTGCGCGTTGAACGGCCCGATGGCCGGCGGCCGCGGCGGCCCCCCGGATGAAGGTGTACCGCGGCCCCACTCGTGGGCGGGTCAGTGCGCTTTGTCGTACTCCTCCAGCAGCGTCTGCGAGACGCGACCACGGTCGGCGACCTCGTGACCGTTGGAACGCAGCCACGCACGGACCTCGTTCAGGTCACGGCCACCACCAGAAGCACCAGTGGTGACACTGCTGCGCCGAGGCTTAGTGCCCCGAGAGCCGGTCACCTTCCGGGCGGATTCGATCCAGTCGTGAAAGGACTCCTCCAGCGCCGACGCGTGGTCGTCGTTCAAGTCGATCTCATACGACACACCCTGGAAAGCGAAGGTGAGGGTCTGTGTCGCCTCGGACCCGTCAATGTCATCGGTCAGCACAACCTGCGTCTTTTGAGCCATAATTACATCATGGCACACCGTACGCACCATGAATGTCATAGCGGAGCCGGGAAGGTGTATCACCAGTCGGTCCACGGCGGCATCCCACGTGGCCGTCGCTTGAGTTAGCCTGAATGTGCAGCTGACCAACGCTGTGACGTAGTCCGTGTGGCTGAGGGGCGCCAACTACCTCGGGAAGGGTCAGTTCGCGCAGAGACGGTCTTCTTGCCGCGTGGCAGGACCCTGCGTCGAGCAGATAGGGCTCGCGGAGCACCGCTGGCCCAGGCGAGGCGGGTCGCACGCTGGCATCCCGCAGCTACGGCGGTGGCCTTGGTGCTGCCGACGTCGCGCGGTGGGCCAGTGGCCGGTGGGCTCCCGTCGAGTGACACTGCGCCACGCGAGCGACCCGCAACAGCCGAGTGGAGCCCGGCGGTATGGGCTCAGGAGGAACGTGAAACCCCGCCGTCCAGCGATGGACCTAGCGACCACCACCAGTCGTAGACGTCCGATACAAACCTCTTTAACGCGAAGACACCACGGGCGAGCGGTTGTTCAGCAGCACGATGCCCTGTGCTGCTATTGCATACTATTTTCTACATTATCGCATCTGATATTGCCCCCTTTCCAAGGCGGGCGGTTACAGCGCCGTCCTTAAGGACCGTGTCGTTCTTGCCAACGCTCGACCAGTCACACGGCAGATGATCCACGCGGAACGATCGGCGGACGTGCCGCCGAGCTAGGCTTCTGGGTCAGCCCTCGCCCCAGGACGCCGAGATGGTGACTTTCACCCTTGACTGCCGGGCGGCAGGATGGCCGAGGCATCGACTGAGATCAACGGCAAGACCTTTTTCGTTGATCCCCTTGTGAGTCTCAACTTCTAGGATCGTGTCACACCCCGCTAGTACGGTGCTGGGTGTGAGCGATCCAAGCCTTCCCAACGACGCCATGCGGCGACAGGCCATCGAGACCGAGCTGCGTCGCGTCGAAGAAAGTGCAAAGTATAGCGCTCAGATCCAGTTCGAGCAGACAAAGCAGTGGCGTGGCGTCAACTTGGGTCTCGGGCTACCCGCCAGTGCTTTAGCCGCCGTCTCAGGAGCGACTGCCTTAGCGTCCACTACAGGCCGCTTTGTCGCTGGCGTCCTTGCACTTGCCTCTGCTGGATTCGGAGCAATCCTCACCACATTAAATGCCGCCCACCGGATGAACCGAGCTTCAGCAGCAGCGAATGCTTACTTGGAAATTCAGACCGCAGCCAGACAGGCTCGCGAAGTCGACCTTCCGTCATGGTCCATCGAAGAAGCGCGGAATGCTCTTGCAGAACTGACTTCGCGCCGCGACGAACAGAACAAGACAGCCGAGGTGCCGAACAGCAGAGCATACAAGCGTGCGCAGAATAACATTGACGCCGGTGGTCAAACCTACGAAGTTGACCAGAGAGGTAATTCCTGAGATGTCTCTGAGCGTGAGTCAAGGATTCACAACTTTCCTGAGTCGGCTTACACCGACTCAAGCAGAGAAGGACGCAGCGTCAGGCCACCGTACCTCCGTCGAAAACTCTCTCAAAGCAAGCCTGTCCATTCAGAGGTTCCGTCAGACGGGTTCGTTCCACCATGGGACTGGCGTTCGGTTCCATGCTGACGTTGACCTTCTGGTCAGCCTCAGCGACGCCCGTCCTGGAAGTACGGACACCGCACTAAATTGGATAAAAGACGCTCTTAAGAAAACGTTTCCTCACACCACAATCCGTATCTCGCGTCCGGCTGTGGTGGCAGAGTTCAACGCCGGAAGGGAGACATGGGAAGTTATTCCTGCGTTTTATAAATCCGGGGGCGATACGCCGCTTTACACCATCCCCGGATTTGGCGAGTGGATCACCTCGGCCCCTACGGCCCACCTAGACTATGTGAATGAGGTGAACAACACTGCCGGAATTAGTGGTGGGGCCAAGAAACTAGCGCGATACGCGAAGGCCTGGAAGTACTACAAGAACGTCCCGCTTTCCTCATTCTATCTAGAGATGCGGGCAGCCGAGTACATGGCGCGCCAGACTTGGTTCGACGCCCCTCAGGACATGTACTACTACCTGAAAGACCTGCAGAATCGCGAGCTGGCAGCTATGAACGACCCTAAGGGTCTTACCAGTCGTATAAATGCAACGTCGACTGACACCAAGCACGATGACGCGCTTTCCAAGCTGAGTACGGCTGTCACGTATGCCAAGAAGGCGATCGACGCCGATGTGGCAGGCAGAACTGACGACGCGTTCTACTATTGGAATCTCGTCTTTGGCGGGAACTTCCCTGCTCGCTGATGCGTCGGCCCAGCACACCGCGGACTCGGCGACTTCGCTGGATCTGACCCTGGTCACCAACTCCCCAGAGGTCGTGACCCGCACCGCCGTCCACCGCCCCGCGCCGCTGACCGTCATGGTCGCCGCTTCCTCTGCCCTGGTGCGTTGGGGACTGCGAGGACTGGTCTGCGACCGAAGGGCGCGTCCTGGCTCGTGCACCGGCGTGTGAGAGCGTTCATCGGCCAGCTCAAGAGCCGGTAATGGCCGAGTGGGCTCGGTCGGCCAGCCTGTACGACGACTTCGGTAGCTCCGGACCCTCCCGGGCGTGCAAGGCGGGTCTCGATCCGAGGGCTTGCCGACATCACGGTCGGGCATAGCCTTGGGGTCTCACAACCCTTGAGGGCGCTGCGGAACGTTTGGCTGATCGCGGTGGGTTGACCACTGGTGCAGGTCCCGGCGCACCACCAGTCCACGGTTCGACGTGGTATCGGGGAGGTGGTCCCAGTCGACGTCTGGGAGCGGTTGCAGCAATTCCTCCTGAAGACGTTGCACGACGTCAGAGAGCCCAAAGACCTGGTCGACAAAATGAAGTTCCAACTCGTGGGCAACTTGACCATGAGAGGAGCTGATGGCATGCGTAACCCATCGCGACAGGGTGAAAAACAAGTCCCACGTTCCTGAATCAACCTGCGCTTTGAGCCAGTTCATTGCCGCCGATTTGTCAAACTGCCGCCAGCTCCACCAGCTTGCAACGTCAGCGGCCTGGACCTCGCTGATCGCCATGATCGCCAATCGGGCGAACTTAATCTGCAACGCATCGCTGGCTGCTCGGGTGACTGCCTGTCGCCACGCCACTTCTGGCGGAGTCGTCCCCCGTTCGCCGGCTGTAGCCGCCCGCACCTCCCAGGCGACGAACTGCTCCACCAGGGTCATCCCGGCCGGAGTCTGCGAGAGATCAGTGATCTCTTGAGCCACGCCGGCGGCATCGACACCTTGCAACAGGTGTCGTGTGAGTCGTTCGAGCGAGTGTGCAGGCCCGCTGACGATCGAACGTTCGTCCTCACCGACTCTGGCGTATGCCTCAGCGCAGTAATTCAGCAAAGGAGCGACGGCCGAGGTCGGCACGGGAAGCGCGCGATCCACGCGCCACGCCGTGCGAATGGGCTCATCGCTGAGAGCTGCGCCCAGGCTGTCAGTAACCTCTGATGTACGCCCATTCGCCAAGTCATCGATCGCCTGCCGGACGACGGACTCCGAAAGGTCGTCTTCCGGGACGCCGTAGCTGAAGTAGCGATCGAAGAAGTATCGGTGTCCCACACCAGAGCGGGAGGCGACGTCCTCGAAGAACCAGTCCTGCAGGCTCTCGCGCCGGGTTTCGGCCCGGATGGCCGGGAAGAGGTCACCCAGGAGCGAGATCATGCTGTCGATCTCCCCCTCGCCGACGCCGGCAGAGGACAGCCACCCGGGCCATCGGGACTCAGCCGGCTGCTGGTGAGAGAAGCGATGCGCCAGATTTCGCTGCGTGAAGGCGGAGGACTGTCCCAGAGCATCGTCGCGCCGGTGCTGAAGGAGTCGGTGCACACTGGGACGCTCGCAGCGCAGCCAGGTGATGCAGAGGAAGTCGGTGAAGTCGACCTCCCCGGAGACGGAGGCAAAGAAGGCGTCGACCTGGCCGAAGACCCGCTTGATCGTGCGGGGGCTGTCGAGGTAAGGCAGCAGATGTTCCTGCAGCCGTCGCTGCAGCCGGGGCAGTTGCTCGGCGCTCACGACGTCGGGGTGTGACCGCAGCAGAGTTTGAAACGCCGCGTCGACTAGGGCGTCTCGGTGGTAGGGACGCAGCCCGGGAAGGTCCAGGCGTACCTGCACCAGCTTCTCGAGATAGTCATGCGCCCGTGCGCGTGACTTGCCGACCAGCGAGGTGTGCTGGAGTACGTCGTAGAGAGTTTCTTCGTCGTAGCTGAGCAGGTAGTAGACGTTCGGGAGGCGCCCGATGAGCCGGACGAGCTTCAAGACGAGGAGCAGTTCGGGAGCCTCGAGACGGTCGAGGTCGTCCATAATGACCAGGACGGCGTTGTCTTGATTTTCCAGGGCCCCAGCGGCCCTGCCCCGGACTGCGTCAGCGCTGGTGTCTCCCGACAGCATGTCAGCCAGGAAGGAGGCCACCCCACTCGCATCTGCACCCGCGAGCTGGCCAGCGGCACCGAGCGGGGCAAGCTTTTTGACGAAGCCACCGACTTTGGCTCTGGTCTGACTCCACCGGTCGGCTTCCGGCAGTACCTGCAGCAGCTCGGCGAGGAAGCCGAGCTGCATCGCCTCCAAGTCGCTGTACACCCAGGGCGTGAACCTCGTGATCAGCCACCGCTGTGCTGCGTGCTCACGCAGTTGAGTCTCGAGCATGTCCAAGACGGACGACTTGCCGGCCCCCCACGGTCCGGTCAAGGCCATGACGCTCGATTGGCTCTGGGACCGGACCCGATCCAGAAGCGCTGCAACCTGTGCAGCGAACGGCCGACGGCCGAGAAGGTCGCGGCCGCCGTCGTCGCCGAGTGGGTCGTCGGCTAGAAGCCGCAGGTCGTCTCCGCTGTCGTCGTCGCCGTACATCCTCGCCTCGGTTCCCTTCGTTACGACACCGTCCCCTTCGCTACTTCATCCTCGCCTTCAGCGGCGGTAGGAGCAGCACCGGTGCGCGTCAGTCTCAGGCGGTAACGCCCTTACCGCCATCAAAGCGGGGTGTAGTCGCTCAAGATGCCCAAATGACCGGTTCGTGGGCTTTATGGGACGCCCCCGCGGTGAGGGGGCGGCGGGCGGCGGAGCCCGGCAGATGGACGAGCGCGTGTCGGGCGCTGCAAGCGATGTCCGGGTCATTGACCGACTGCCACCGGGTGCGGTCAGTGGTCGGGCTTGGGCAACTGAGGTGCGTCGCAGGGAGCGGTCCGCCCTCCATTGCTGCCATCGAGTAGTCGGCGCCGGTGCAGATGGAGGCGATGCGGGCACGACATCTGTACTGGGACGGGACAGCGGCGCAGCAGCAGCACGCCGGAACGCCGCCGGGACTATCGGTGCACGGTCCGCAGCGAGCTTTACCAAACAGAAGCGCCATTTCGTATGGTAAAAGCTAGGCGCTATTAGTCACTCGAGGCAGGGCATTCGTCATGGTGCCGTGGTACATACCTGCCGAAAAATTTGGAGCGACGCGCCCTAGTTCTCGCCAGGGTGCTGTGCGCCCTTGGGAAGGCCCTCCAGCTCGCGCACTCGCTCGATCATGCTGCTGATCGTCGCCAGGCTCTCGCTGCTCAGCCCTGTCGCGCGAAGCGCCACCCGTCGCACTTCGACGTCACGCATCGAGGCGAGCAGGCCAAGCTGCTCGTTCACCTTGGCGGCGACGGCGTCGTCGAAGAAGTAGCCGGGCGGGACGCCGAAGAAGGAGGCCAAGGCCTCGAGGTGGCGCATCGTCGGGTTGTCACGCTTGCCGTTGCGCAGCATCCACAGGTAGGCCGCGGAGATCGTCGGGCCACCCGCGTCCCGAATCGCGGTCGCCACCTGCTCGAAGGAGTACTCGCCCTTCGCCGGCCGGACGGTGCGGAACAGGTGGTCCACCTTCTGCGCCAGTGGGCCGAGCGGAGCCTCGTCACTGGAGCGTGGGGGGTCAGCCTCACCACTTGCAGGGCGCGCGTCCGCCACGAGTCGTCTCCTCCTGTCCCCACCGTGCCTTGACAAGCCTTCACACCGGACTAGCCTTTGAGCTGTCCCGTTAACTGATGTGAACGTGAGGTCGGGATGGACCATCCCGTGCCGACCCGTCCGGTGGTGCGCCTCGCCCCGTCCTCATCTCGTCTGTCCTGCCACCTCGCCGCGCCCGCTTGCCGTGCGCGCGACAGGACAAGACCCACCGTATCCGTGAGAGGAGTGACGGCTCATGAAGACAGCAATCGGGGCCGTCGCTGCCCTCGTCATGGGCATCGTCCTGCTCGGTGGCGCCATGGCCGAGCCGACCGCTCAGGCTGCGGTAACGCCAGGTCAGGCCCTCGACGTTGAGGCGCTGCCTGCGGCAGCCCGCGAGTGGATCGACACCCTCGAGTCGGCGCGGGCCGCAGCGTGCCCTGAGCTGCCGCTGACGTGGCTGGTGGCCGAGGTCCAGGTGGAATCGGGGTGGAACCCGCGAGCTCACTCCAGCGCTGGCGCGGCCGGCCTGCTGCAAGCGATGCCCTCCACCTGGACTGCGGCTGGTGGAGGCGCCGGCTGGGCCGCGGGAGAAGCCCCCCCGGCTGGGCACGACGTGTGGGACCCGCAGCGCCACTTCGCCGTCCTCCTGCCGTGGATGTGCAGCAACCTGCGCGCCATGACCGCCCACCTGCAGGCCACCGGCAAGAGCGCGAGCCCTCTCGACGCCATGGCCGTCTGTCACATCGCCGGCTGCTCCCGGGTCACCGGCTCGGCCACCGGCATCCCGGCGGCGGGGGAGGTCGGGTGCGGCCGCGACTGCGTCAGCCAGGTGACGGCCTACCTGCAAGCGATCCACCACTACCTCGAGGAGTACACCGCCGCACCTGCCACGGTGGGCGGCGGTCAGGCGGTCGCCTTCACCGGTGCCTCGCGAGGCTGCGCCGTCCCGGACCCGACCGGCACCGGCGGCTGCGTCACTGCGGCCACCGACTGGGGCGTGCACCAGGTCTGGTCCGTCTTCGGCAAGCGCCCCACCTCCTGCTGGGACGCCCACGCGTGGAACCGCACCTCGGACCACCCGCTCGGCAAGGGCTGTGACATCACCTTCGGCAAGCCCGGCCGCTTCCCAGGCGGCGCCGACGTCACCGCAGGCTGGCAGCTAGCCACCTGGCTGCAGGCCAATACGGCAGCACTGCACGTCAAGTACGTCATCTGGCAGGGCCGCATCTGGTCGGCCGGCCGCGACAGCGAGGGCTGGCGCGCCTACACCGGGGGCGGTGTCTACGACGCCAGCGACCCCACCGGCGGCCACTACGACCACGTCCACGTCTCGTTCACCGACTGATGCACCGCGCCCATGTCCGCGCGATGCTGGACACCACCACGACAGGAGTGCGCTCATGAGCCGCATCACGCTGGACCTGCAGCAGGCTCAGGCGCTCCCACCCGTCGTCGACGTCCCCACCGCAGCCGCCCTGCTCGGCATCGGGCGCACCGCGGCCTACGAGCTGATCCGCACGGACAACTGGCCGACGCCTGTCGTACGACTCGGCAAGCTCATCCGCGTGCCGACCGCCCCGCTCCTCGAGTTGGTGGGGGTGCACCGGTGAAGAGAGGCACCGTGTGGCAGCGGCACACCGCCAGCTGCCCACGGAGCGCAGACGGCGAAGTCCTGCCACACCGCTGCCGCGGCTTGTGGGGGTTCGTCGTCGACGCAGGACGGCGCCCCGACGGAGGGCGGCGGCAAGCGACCCGCTCGGGCTTCGCCACCAAGCGCGAGGCCCAGCAAGCGCTGGACGCCGAGGTCGCCCGGCAGCAGGCCGGCGTGCGCCAGGACCGCCCGCTCACGGTGGCTGAGTACCTGGAGGAGTGGCTGACGGCCAAGCGAAACCTTCGTGACACCACGCGCCGCAGCTACGCCATGCACATCCGCCGGTACCTCAGTCCGTCGTTAGGGCACTACCGGCTGCAGGACCTCCGGGCCGACCACATCGACGCCCTCTACTCCGACCTCCTCGGCCACCGGCTCGGTGCGACCACGCCGGCAACGGTCCAGCACGTCCACCGCACCCTGCGGTCGGCCCTGAACAGCGCAGTGAAGCGCCGTCTGATCGCCTGGAACCCGGCGGTGCAGGTGGAGCTCCCTCAGCACCGCGCCGCGCGCAGCTCGGTGTGGGAGCCGCAAAACATCGGTGTCTTCCTCGACTCCAGCGCCGATCACCGGCTGTACGCCTTGTTCCACCTCATCGCCTTCACCGGCATGAGGCGAGGCGAGGCGATCGGGTTGCACTGGAGTGACGTCCACCTGGACCGCGCACACGTCGTCGTCGCGTGGCAGGTCACGGAAGGGGACGGGCGCCCCCAGCTCGGGGTGCCGAAGACGGCCGCCGGCTCGCGCGTCGTGCCGATCGACCCGCTCACGGTGGACGTGCTGCGCAACCACCAGGTCGTCCAGGAGGCCGAGCGCGCCGCGTGGGGTGATGCCTGGCAGGACCGGGGCCTGGTGTTCACCCGAGAGAACGGTGACCTCCTGCGCCCGGACGTCGTCACCCACACGTTCCGCAAGCTCGTCCTGGCCGCCGGCGTGCCGGTCATCCGGTTGCACGACCTGCGTCACACCCACGCGAGCCTCGCGCTGGCGGCGGGCGTCGACATCAAGGTCGTCAGCGACCGGCTGGGGCACTCGACGACCAACATCACGAGCAACCTCTACACCCACGTGGTGCCGGCGGTGGCGCGCTCTGCGGCCGACGCGATCGCCGCGGCGGTGGCCTACACCCGCGGCGGCAGCGCCGAGGATGTTAGCGACGTGTTAGCGCGGACAGGGTCCGCGGACGTGGGGAGGAGCCCCCCGCACGATGAAGCTGCAGGTCAAAGCCGTAGGCCCCGTGGGGCTCGAACCCACAACCCGCGGATTAAAAGTCCGCTGCTCTAACCAGTTGAGCTAGAGGCCCCGGACGCGGACGTCCGGGGCGCAGTCTCTCAGACGGGGCGGCGGGGCA
>Ga0160429_1000333_pt1 | contig 51222 bp, 40 predicted proteins | sample SolpanmetagenomR_FD_108199 | JGI IMG/M metagenome (GOLD analysis project Ga0160429, IMG submission 108199) | Solar panel surface microbial communities from Lawrence Berkeley National Laboratory, California, USA - R | ecosystem: Engineered > Built environment > Solar panel > Unclassified ... | reverse complement strand
ATCGGTTTGGCGGCCCGTAAAGGCAACTTCCACCTTGGTTTGGCGCGTGAGTTGGGCCTCGCCGCCGTTCACGGCGTTGGGCACGGGCAGGCCAATGTTGCTCTGCCGCAGGTCGCCCACCGAGTTGTAGACCATGAGCGTGGTCTTGCTGTAGGGGAAGTAGCCCACCAGCGCCGTGATGCGCTGCAGCTCCTGCTCGGCGTACTCGGCCGTGCGGCGGGCACTGGCCTCGCCACCTTCGTAGAAGTAGACGTTGAAATTCTGAGTCGAAAATTCTTCCCAGTTCAGCTTCTTGTACTGAATGCGGACGCGGCCAAAGGGCTCCTGGGCAGTTTGGGCCTGGGCGGGCACAGCCCCTACCCCCGCTAGCACGAGCAACGAAACTAACCCGGTCCCCCGGCCCTGAGCTAGGCCGGCAGCACCCCGGCGGAAAAGATGGAAAAGATTCACAGCAAACGGGGTCAGGATTAGGAGCGGGAAGAACGAACGAGGCAGGCAGCAACCCGCCCGGCGAGCCGGTAGGGCGGTTTTTGAAGTAACGCCGCACGGGGCGGGTCTGGTGTCCGGGCGGGCACCCTTTGAATCAGGTACTGGTACAAAGCGCGTAGTAGCGGGCTAAGTTAACGTCGGGCCACAGCTCGGCGCCGCTGGCGAGGTGGTCGGCGAGCTGTGCGGCCAGGCGCGGGGCCATGCTCACGCCCTTCGAGCCGAAGCCCCCGAAAAGGCTCAGCCACGGCAGCGTGGGGTGGCGGCCCAGCAGCGGGCGGCGGTCGCGCACGGCGGGCCGCACCCCGCGCCGCTCGCCCACCACCTCAAAAGGCAGGTCGGTGAGCGCCGCGAGCCGGTCGGCCAGCTCGCGCCGGTCGCCATCGCTGGGCTGCTCGGCAAAGGGTGGCCAGCGGTACGTAGCCCCCACCCGAAACTGCTCAGCCCCTACCCCAGGCACTACGTAAGCTCCCCGATTGAGAACCTGCGCCGCGCTGAGGCCGGGCACTACCACATCGAGCACCGCGCCCTGGTTAGGGGTGAGCGGCAACCAGCCAAAGTGCGGGCTCGCTAGCGCGGCCGCGCCCTGGCAGCACACCACATGCTGGGCGCGCAGGTGCCCCAGCGCGTAGCGCACGCCCGTGCCGTCGCTAACGAGGTGCTCCCAATTAAAAGTTTCTTCGCGTAGCCAGCCGGCTGCCCTCCCCCCCTCGGCCAGGGCAGCGAGCATCGCTTCTACCCGCAGGTGGCCGCCACCGCGCAGCCACGCGCCGCCGTGCGGCGCCAGTAGCCCCGGCTGCTCGATGGGCTGGGTTTCAATCTGCTCGACGAAGCCCTGCCAGGGGTCGTCGGCGGCACGGGCCAGCATTTGTTGCTGCTCCTGCACCGAACCAAAAACCTTGAGAATGGGCGCGTTCTGGAAGTATTCGGCACCCAGCTCGTGGCTGAGCGCCTGGTAGTAGGCCACGGCGTAGGGCAGGGTTTCGGCGGCGCGCCAGGTGAGGGCAAAGCGCTTGCCGGCTACGGGGTTCATGAGGCCAGCGGCCACGCGCGAGGCCGCGTCGGGCCGGGGCTCGTCGTAGACGAGCACGCGGTGGCCACGGCCGCGCAGTTCGCTGGCCAGCACCGCCCCGGCAATGCCGTGGCCGATGAGCAAGTAATCGTAATCAGTCATGCTGAAAGGGGTAGGGACTATAAAGAACGTCATGCTTCGACAAGCGCAGCATGACGTTCTTTACTATCTACTACAACCACTACCTACTACTCGTTATCTCTAAACCTACCTTTGCTGCATGCTTCGGATTGTCTGCTTCACGTTCAACGCTTTCAGCGAAAATACTTACCTGCTCATCGACCAGGCCACGCGCGCCACGGCCATTGTGGACCCCGGCGCCTACTCGCAGGCCGAGCAGCAGACGCTGCGCGACTACATCGCGCACGAAAAGCTAGATGTGCAGTTTTTGCTCAACACCCACGCCCACATAGACCACGTGCTCGGCAATGCATTTGTGCTGCGGCAGTACCCCGGCATACCGTTTTTGCTGCACACCCTGGACCTGCCCACGCTGCGCGCCGTGCCTACCTACGCAGGCCCCTACGGCTTTGCGGCCTACGAGCCAGCCGAGCCCACCGGCGAGCTGGCCGCCGGCCAGGTAGTGGAGCTGGGCGAAAGCGAGCTGCAAGTGCGCTTTGCGCCTGGCCACGCGCCCGGCCACGTGTTACTCTACGATGCGGTGGGCGGGCAGCTGATTGGGGGCGATGTGCTGTTTAAGGGCAGCATCGGGCGTACCGACCTGCCGGGTGGCCACCACGCCACGCTATTGCAAAGCATAGCGAGCGAGCTACTTACCTTGCCCGACGAAACGGTGGTGCATCCCGGCCACGGCCCTACTACTACCATTGGCGCCGAGCGGCGGAGCAACCCGTATCTAACGTAGCCGCCCGCCTTGCCCTACCCCCCTGCCATGACCGCAAAATGCTACCTCGTGCTGGCCGCCGGCGCCCTGCTGAGCCAATCGGCCGCCGCGCAGGGCCTCGTAGCGGGTAAGGTGCTGGACCGCCAGACGCACCAACCCGTGCCCTACGCCAGCGTGGTAGTGGCGGGTACTACCCAGGGAACGACCACCAACGCGGAGGGCGAGTTTGCGCTGGCCGTACGCCAGCTGCCGGCCAAAGTATTGGCCTTCAGCCTGGGCTACGGGCGCGACTCGGCAACAGTGGCGCAGACCGGCCAGCCCTTGCAGCTGGGGCTGCAACCGGCGCCCGTGGCACTGCCCGCCGTGGAGCCGACCAGCTACGCGGCGCAACTGCTGGCGCGGGCCTACCGCGTGTTGCAGCGCACGAATGCCCGCAAGCTGTATGGCCAGGCTTTTTATCGCCAGGTGACGTACCTCGACCAGCAGCCCACACAGCTGCTCGAAATGTTCTGGCACGCCAAGGCCAGCAGCGCCGGGCTCGAAGGCACAGCCCTGAGCCAAGGCCGCTTTGCGCAGAAAAAAGGCACGCTAATCAGCTTCAACAACCTGTCCAGCTTCACGAAGGGCCTCACGCTTTACTCGCCGGCGGCCGATAGCACCAAGCTGGGCAGCGTGCTCAGCCCCGAGCCGACCAAGCAATACACGCTGCGCCTGCTGGGCATCAGCCAGAGCGGCGGGCAAAACTTGGCTAGCATCGAATTTGTGGGCAAGCCCGAGTTTAATCCACAGCACGTGCAGGGCACCCTCACGGTGGATGTGGATACCTACCAGCTGCTGCGCTTTCAGGCGGGCATCGACGCAACGGGCAAGTCGAACAACCCCACATTTAAGTTTAAAGATGAGCGGCTGAACTACGACGCGGTGTTTGTGGCCCGCCCCGGTGGCGCGGTGCTCGACCATATGCTCGTGACGCTGACCGAAAATCTGGGCCGGCTGCTGAAGCCCGACCTGCAGCTGCGCGCCGTGGGCTTTGCCTATTTTTACGACTGGCAACCCTGGCCACCGCGGTGACTTACGACCCGGCGGGCGGCAAGCAAAAAGACCTCGACGCCATCAAGCAAAAGCCCTACGATGCCGTCTTCTGGCGCGACAACCCGGTGGTGAAGCGCACGCCGCTCGAAGAAGAAACCATTAAGTCTTTTGAACAAAGCAAATCTTTCGGCACCTTACTGACGAAGTAATGGTCGCTACCCCTCACTTTTTACGCCACGTCCGCTAGTTGAAAAAGCATCTTACCAACGCCATTACCTGCCTCAACCTGCTGTGCGGATGCCTGGCGCTCACCTTCATTTTTCGGGGCGAACTGGTACTGGGCGCCTACCTGGTGGGCGCGGCGGCCGTGGCCGACTTCTTCGACGGGCTGCTGGCGCGGGCGCTGCGCGTGTCGTCGCCCATCGGCAAAGACCTGGATTCGCTGGCCGATATGGTGTCGTTTGGGGTGGTGCCGGGGGCGATTATGTTCAAGCTGTTCAGCCAAGCCGTAGCGCCTGGGCCCGAAGAAGCTGACTTCGTGCTGCCTAGCTTGTGGTTGCTCGCGCCTTGCTTAGGCTTCATTATCAGTATCTTCTCGGCGTTGCGGCTGGCCAAATTCAACAACGACACGCGGCAGACGACTTCCTTTATCGGGCTGCCTACCCCAGCCTGCACGCTGGTAGTGGCATCGCTACCGCTCATCCTGGCGGCTGACCGTTTTCACATAGGCGACTTCATTCTGAGCCCGGTCGTCTTGCTGGTTCTAATAGTGGTACTGTCGGGCTTGCTGGTGGCCGAATTACCACTTTTTGCGCTGAAATTCAAGAATTTACGGTGGCTTGGAAACCGGCGGCGGTTTATTTTTATAGGTCTGGCGTTGATTTTGGTGGCTACGCTGCACGCAGCAGGCATTCCGGTGGCGGTACTGCTGTACGTGCTGCTATCGGTGCCCGGCCGGGTGCGCAGCCGCGACGGCCTCGAAGCCAGCCCCAGTGGCCCACAATAAGTTAGCAGGCGGCACTGTTAGCGGACAAAGAATTGTAGCTGTTTTAGGAATCCGAAGAAGTAGCAGAACGTCATTCTAAGCTTGCCGAGGAATCTTGCCCACCTCGTTGCCTGCTACCCGAACGACCTGAGCGAGCTTCTTCGGCAAGCTCGAAATGACGCCCTGATACGTATCAACGACTTTACAATCGAGTAGTGCCTTAGCAGGTTTGTTTATGCGAAACTTCTTCTCGATGCTGTTGCTAATGCTGGGGCTGCTGGGCTGGGTAGTGCCCGTGCGCGCCCAAAGTGGCGCCCTGCAGACCGTGCCCGTACGGCTAAGCTGGACGGTGTACGCGGGCCTGCGTAGCCCCAGTGCCAGCCCCGACACCGAGCCCCGCCGGGTACCCAGCTTCGTGGGTGCCCACCACGGGCCCACCGAGGCGCTCGGCACCTACACCCTGCGCGTGCCCGGCACCGTGAGCACCGGCGAGCTGCGCGACGCCATGTACGAGGCCTTTTCGGCCGCCGATGTAGCGCTGCTCGGCAGCACTGCCCTACCCCCCTCTCCTACGCTAACATTACGCACGGGTACCGAGGCACGCCAGCCCTACACCTACGTGCTGCTGAAGCCGGTGCGCCGCAACCCCCAGACCGGCCAGGCCGAGCGCCTGCTCTCTTTTACCTACGCGTACCAGACGGCGGGTACCGGCGTGGCTACGAACCGCACCACGGGCACCCACAGCTTCGCCTCGGCCTCGGTGCTACGCAGTGGCGACTGGTATAAAATCGGCGTACCGCACAATGGTGTGTATAAGCTCGACCTAGCGGCGCTGCAAAAGCTGGGCTTGCCCGCGAGCATAAACCCCAACCTGGTGCAGCTGTATGGCAACGCCATGGGCATTTTGCCGCAGGCCAACGCCGCCCCGCGCCCCGACGATCTGGTGGAGAATAACCTCTATTTCAAGGGCAACGCGGACAACGTACTGGGCAGCGACGAGTACTTTTTGTTTTATGCCAAGGGGCCGCACACCTGGCGGGCCAGCCAGCCGGGCCGGGCGGCGCAGCTGTCGCAGCCCGGCCTAAACGAGCTGCTGGGCGAAGGCGGACGCTTTAAGCACATCAACAACTTTTTTTCGGATACGGCCTACTATTTCATTCGGGTAGGGAGTAGCAATGGGCGACGCATCGCTACGGTAGCGGCGCCGACGCGGGCGCCGCAGGGGGCGGCCATCACCACGTTTCTGGACCGCCGCTACTACGAGCACGACTTGGTAAACGTGCTGCGCTCGGGCCGCCGCTGGCTGGGCGAATCGTTTAAAGTAGGCACCGCGAAAGACTTCGTATTTAGCGGCGATGGCAACCAACCGCTGGCCGACCTGGTAGCCGGCGACACGCTGCGCCTGACGGTGGCCAGCGCCACTACTGCCTTGCAAAGCAGCACGTTTGAGGTGGCGCTGGGGGGTAGCGCGCTGGGCACGCAGCAGCTGAGCGGCATCCCAAACGGCTCGTTTACGACGCTGGCTACCAACAACTTTCGTACCTTCACAACCCTGACGCCCGCCGGCCTCACCGACCCACGGGTGACGCTGACCTTCAGCTCGGCTGACGCGAATGGTACTGGCTACCTTGATTACCTCGAGCTGGTGGTGAAGCGCCAGCTGCGCCTGAGCGCCGCGTACCTGGAGTTTAATTCTTTGAACTACAAGCGGGGGGTAGGCACGGTGGGCACCTTCACGGTGGCCAATGCGAGCGGCGCGCAGGTGTGGGAAGTGACTAACCCCCGCCGGGCCCGGGCCCAGGCGCTCGACGCCAGCGGCAGCTTTGCGGCCTACACCGACTCGCTGCGTGAGTTTGTGGCGGTGCAGCCCACGGGCGCGTTCGACACACCCCGGCTATTTGGGAAGATTGCCAACCAGAACCTGCACGCGCTCAACAACGATGGCCAGCTCGACCTGGTGATTGTGGCCTACCCCCCCTTCCGGGCGCAAGCACAGCGGCTGGCCGACCACCGCCGCACCTACAACGGCCTGAACGTGGCCGTGGTCACGACCAAAGAAGTATTCAACGAGTATAGCTCGGGCGGGCAGGATGCCACGGCCATCCGCGACCTGATGAAGCAGGTGTACGACCGCAACCCCGACCCCACCAGCCGGCGCAATTACCTACTCTTATTTGGCGATGCGTCGTTTGACTACAAGTCCTCGCCCCTCAACGACAAGAGCCAGGAGCCAGCCTGGTGGGCCGAGCGCGCGCCCTTCACCACCACGACCAATACGGCTAATTTTGATGCGATTAATCAAAACTTCGTGCCGACCTACGAGTCACGCGAGTCGTTTTTGCCCGTAAGCGGCAGCCGCGAAAACGTGGAGGGCGAGAACAGCTACTCCTCGGAAGATTACTACGGCTTGCTCGACGACACCGAGGGCGAGTGGCTAGAGTCGTCGGGCGTCACGTTTGAGGCCACCGACATTGGCATTGGGCGGCTGCCGGTGCGCCCGCCAGTTGGCCGGCCCACCGATGCCACGCAGGCCAAGCAAGTGGTCGATAAACTCATTGACTACGACACGCCCGCCAGCTTTGGCAAGTGGCGCAACCGCATTACGCTCACGGCCGACGATGGCGACGGCAGTGCTTACGCCGTCGAATCGGAGCAGGTATTTGGAGCCAACATCGCGCGCAGCGAGCCGGCTTATAACCTGCGCAAAGACTACCTCGACTTGTTTCCGCAAATCAGCACAGCGGCGGGGCAGCGCTCACCGGTGGCGGTAGCGGCCATCGACGAGGCCCTGGAGCAGGGCTCGCTGCTGATTGGCTACACCGGCCACGGCGGCGTGCGCGGCGTGACGGACGAGCAGATTATTACGAGCGGCACGCTGCTGGGCCTGCGCAACGAGCACCGTCTCACGTTCCTGGTCACGGGCACCTGCGACCTGAGCACGTACGACAACCCCGACTTTACCTCGGCCGGCGAGCAGGTGCTGACCGACAACGTGACGGGCGGCGCGGTGGGCCTGTTTACGACCACGCGGGTGGTGCTGTCGTTTTTCAACACCCAGGTAGTGGATGCCTTTTACACCCAGGTGCTGCGGCGCAATGCGGCCGGCACGCTGCCCTACCTGGGCTTGGCCACCGGCACGGCCAAAAACCTGTCGGCGGGCGGCGACCTCAACAACCGCAACTATACGCTGCTAGCCGACCCCACTACCCGCCTGGCCTACCCCAGCCAGCGCGTGGTGCTCGACTCCATCAACGGCCGGCACGTGTCGCCCGTGGCTAGCAGCCTCGACACCTTGCAGGCCCTGGGCCAGATGCGCCTGAGTGGCCACGTAGAAAAGAGCGGCGTGCTGAACGCGAGCTTCGGCGGCACGGCCGACATCACGATTTTTGACAAGCCCGTGACCGTGCAAACCCTGGGCGACCAAAGCCAGCCGGTGCCCGTCGAGACGCAGGAAAACATCATATACGGCGGGCAAGCCACGGTGCGCGCCGGCCGGTTCTCGGTCAAATTTGTGGTGCCCAAGGACATTGCCTACAACGTGGGGCTGGGCAAAATCAGCCTCTACGCCCAGGACCTGGCCAACAAAGTAGATGCCCAGGGCTACCAGCTGGCGCCGGTGGGCGGTGTTTCGCGCAAGGCAGCCAGCGACACCAAGCCGCCGCTAGTGCGCCTGTGGCTAAATACTACTGAAACGCCCGGCGACAGCTCGTTTGTGTCGGGCGGCAGCACGGGCCCTACCCCCTATTTGCTGGCCAGGCTCAAGGATGAATCGGGTATCAACACGTCGAGCGCGGGCATTGGGCACGACATCACGGCCACGCTCGACAACGACCCCAGCAAGCTGGTAGTGGTGAACAGCGCCTACACCACCGACGTCGACAACTTCCGCACTGGGCTGGTGCGCTACCTATACAAAGACCTGGCGCCTGGCCCCCACACCATTCGCCTCAAAGCCTGGGACACGCACAATAATTCGTCGGAAGGCACGGTTGACTTTCTGGTGGAGCAGTCGGCGCAGCTGGCGCTCACCCACGTGCTCAATTACCCCAACCCGTTTAGCAATATCACCACCTTCCACTTCGACCAAACCAGCGCCGGTAAGGAGCTTGATGTGCAGGTACAGATTTTTACCATTGCCGGCCGCCTCGTAAAAACGCTGCACGCCAACTTTCCGACCAGTACGGCCCACATGCCCAGCACCTTGCAAGATCCCGCCCTGACCTGGAACGGCCGCGACGACTACAACGACCAGCTGGCGCGGGGCGTGTATGTGTACCGCGTGAGCGTGCGTACGCCCGACGGCCAGACGGCCACCAAGTTTGAGAAGCTAGTTTTGTTGAATTAATAACCCCCGGGCCCTACCCCCGGTGGGTAGCCCGATTTTTGTTGCAACGTTTTACCCTTCACCAGCTATCCTAGTAGTTCTAGTCCTTTACTTCATTTTATGACCTTTTTTCGTACGCTAGGCTTTGCGCCGGCGCTGTTGCTGCTAGCCGCGCCAGCTGCCCTGGCCCAGGTGGCAACTGCCGACCTGCACACCATTACCACGGCGGTGCCCATCCTGACGCTGAGCCCCGATGCGCGGGGCGCCGCCCTCGGCGACGCGGGCGCGGCTACCTCGCCCGACGCCAACGCGGCCTTCTACAACCCCGGCAAGCTGGGCTTTGTGGATTATAAGTACGCCTTTTCGCCGTCGTACTCGCCCTGGCTGCGACAGATTACCGACGACATGAGCCTGAGTTACCTCTCGGGCTACGGCAAGGTGGGCGACCGCGGCGCGTTTGCGGCTTCGCTCATGTATTTCAACCTGGGCCAGATTGATTACCGCACTGGCAATAACCTACCCGCCGGTTCTTTCAACCCCAAGGAATACGCCTTCACCGTTTCGTACGGCCAGAAGCTGGGCGAGAACTTCGGCGTGGGTATCACGGCGCGCTACGTGCGTTCGAACCTGGTGGGCAACGCACCGGGCAACGATGCGCAGGCCGGCAACTCCTTCGCCGCCGACCTCGGCGCCTACTACACCAAGGATGCCACCATCGGCGCGGGTATTTACAACTTCGCCTATGGCCTTACCCTATCCAACCTGGGTAACAAGATGGTGTACCAGAGCGCGGTTAATTCCAGCTTCCTACCCACCACGCTGCGCCTGGGCACGGCCATCACCCGCGAAATCGACGAGTTCAATAAAATCACGCTGGCCATCGACGCCACCAAGCTGCTGGTGCCCTCGCCCTACTACGAGGATCTGCTGCCTTCCACCGCTCCCGCAGCCGACAGGCAGGCGCAGCTGGTTCGCATAGCTCAAACAGACCTGGAGCGCCAGCAGCAGGGCCCAGTAGGGGCAATCTTTAGTTCATTCGGCGATGCGCCGGGTGGTTTTAAGGGCGAGCTGCAGGAAATTAATCTGCACGCGGGGGCCGAGTACTGGTACAACAACACTATCGCGGCTCGCGTGGGCTACTTCTATGAAAACCCGCATGTAGGTGCCCGCCAGTACCTGAGCTTTGGCCTGGGCGCGCGCTTGTCGGTGTTTGGCATCGATGGCACTTACTTGGTGCCCAACTCGCAGGCCAACCCCCTGGCCCAAACCATTCGGGTGTCCTTGCATTTCAACTTGAATAAGCTGGCCGACGCTTTCGACGAAAAGGGCGCGGGCGGCACGCAGGGCACGCTGCCTAATTAAATTTATCTTGGCCCACGGGCCTAGTAGCTAAGGGGCTGGTTTCCGGATGGAGGTCAGCCCCTTAATTGTTTAGGGGAAAACAGAGCCGTGCTTTCCCTTGTGAAAGCCGCTGGCACGGCCTAGTATAAATTCGAAATTAGAATCTGCTTGTTAGAGGCTTGCGTACGTCCACTGTTTTATTTTGCAAGTCGGTACCTGTTGCAGTGCTGCCTTGCCTTGCTTATCTAGCCTTATCCCGTGCTCAATCGCCTTCAATCTCCGCCTACCTTCCCACTCACCCAAATTATTTTGCCCACCCCGCACGTGCGCACCCTGCCCAACGGCGCGCGCTTGCACGAACTAGCTAATGCCGCCCAGCCTGTGCTGCGGTTGCAATTAGTATTGCCCGCTGGCAAGTGCCGTGAGCTCCAGCCCGGTCTGGCCCAGCTCACAGCCCGGATGTTGGCCGAGGGCACGGCCACCCGCACCGCCCGCCAAATCGCCGATGAAGTGGCTTTCTACGGCGCTTCGCTCGACTGTGAGGCTGGGCCCGACCGCGCCATCCTCACGCTCTACTGCCTCTCGCGCCATTTGCCTACCCTGCTACCGCTGGTGTACGAGATGCTGGCCGCCCCCACTTTTCCGGCGGCTGAGCTGCGCCAAATGCAAACGCGCATTAGCCAAAACATGCGGGTAGAGCACCAAAAGACTAGCTACCGCGCCAGCGAAGAATTTAACCGCCAGCTGTTTGGTGAAGATTCGGCCTATGGCCGGCCTTTCGACGAAGCCTCTTTTAGTGCACTCACTAGTGAGGAGCTGCGCGACTTCCACGCGGTGGCTTACACCCCGGTCGGCACCGAAATCTTCTTGAGCGGCGACATTGAGGCCTATACCGAGGCCGTGGCCGCGCAGCTGGGCCAGTGGCAGCCCGTGGGTGGGGTAGCCGGGGCGCCGGGCCTACCCCCCTTCGCGAGCCCAACTTCCCCCACTGGCTTGGTAACGGTGCCAGTTGAGGGCAGCATTCAGGCCTCGCTACGGGTGGGGCGACGCTGGCCGGCCCTTACCGAAGCGCAAACGCCTCAACTGCTGCTACTCATCAAGGTGCTGGGGGGCTACTTCGGCTCGCGCTTGATGCGTAACATTCGGGAGGACAAGGGCTTGACCTACGGCATTCATGCTAGCGTGGTGGCCCGCGAGCAGGCAGCTTCGCTGGTTATTGGTACAGATGTGAACGGCGAGAGTGCCGACGCCACGCGCGTCGAAATTGCTGCAGAGCTCACCCGCCTGCAAACCGAGCTATTGGGCGACGACGAGCTGGAAACCGTGAAAAACTACACCCTCGGCAAGCTGCTGGGCGAGTCGGCCACCGTGTTTGAGCAAGCCGACCGCTACCGCTACGTGGTGACGCAGGGCCTGCGCCCCGATTACTACCCCCATCTGGTGCACCAAACCCAAGCCACCACCGCCACCGAGTTGCGCGAGCTGGCCCGCACCTATCTCAGCCCCGCCGACATGCTGACCGTGGTGGCAGGCGGCGGCCCGGCTGAGCCGGCGTAGCGCAAGTAGTAGCGGGTTGTGGTCCGTCATGGCAACCTATCCAAAGCGAAGAAGCGCCCGGTTTACTGGTTAACAGTAGGCCGGGCGCTTCTTCGCTTTAAGTAATTTCTAGTCATTCCAGCGCGACTAGCTGGCTTATGCCAAGCCAATAATATTATTTGGCCCCACGTAGGGGGTAGGACTGCCGTTGCGCTAGCAGAAAACTTGTCTTACCGCAGGTTAGGAATACGGAATTGCAGGCCCAGCGACGGGATGACGGTAACGCCGCTCAGCGACGTGGTGCTGCCGTCGAGCAGGGTGTAGTCGCCATAGTTTTGGTAGTAGAGGCTGACGGCTGGCACTACGTACACGTATTTATAGCCCAGTTTGAGGTTCAAAAAGGCGCCGTAGGACGAAAAATTGCGGCTCTGGCGGTCGAGGGCCGGTAGCACGCCGGTGCCAGCGCGGTTGTAGAGGTTGCTGGGCGTGAAGCCATAGCTCACCCACGAGTGCGCGTATACAGCACCGTAGCTGATAGCACCCACGCTCTCCTCGGGCCCAAATGACTGACTGACAGTGAGCGGAATCAGAATATCGTGGCGCGAGGCCGACAAGCCCAGCAAGCTATTGAGGTCACTCAAGAAGGGGATGCTCGGCAGCGCCGCCCGCTGAATGGCGTACTGCAGCCCGATGCTGGCGTAGGTGGTGCCGCCTGCCGCCCCACGGTCGGGGTTTTCGATAGAGCCCGTAGGGCCTAGCAGTTGGTACTGGGTGTCGAAGACGTGCGAGCCGAAGGCATACTTGTAGCCCACGTCGAGGCGCGGCACTATGCCGTAGCGGATGCTGAGGTCGGCGGTGGTTTGCACGGGGTCGAGCAGGTAAGCCAGGGCGGCGGCTTGCACGTTGCTCACGCTGCCCGAGTAGCGCACGGTGTCGCCGCGAGCGGCTTGGCCGCCGAGCTGGCTGGCGGCATCGCGCACGGCGGTACCGGCCTTGCTGAGCGGCGCCGAACCTACATTGAAGCCTTGGTTATAGGCTAGTCGAAACTCGCCCTGGGGCGTTACTTTGCCCGATGTGGTGATGCCACGCGGGGCAGTGCAGGCCGTGGCGGCCAAAGCTAGGCCTAGCCCAATAGAAGCAGCAGAAATACGCATGGGTGCAGAAATAAAAAGCGAAGCTAGGCCTGCGCAATACGAAAACCGGGCCAAGCCCCGCAACCCCGTCGCGCTCGGCCGCGCCTAGCCTAGCTGCAGTCTTAAACTAACGGGCTCCCAGCCAGCGTATGCGATGAGGCATTTTTTCTTCGCTAGTTTTTCCTAGTGGGCGTGTTTGGCCTGAGTTTGTCGGCCGGCGCGGCGCGAACGGTGGCCCCGTGCCTACCCCTCACCGTGTACACACTTTCTGGCCAAAACTGCCCATCAGCTAGCATACTGGCGCTGCTGCTAGGGTGCCCGGCACTACGGCGTTGGGCGTAGCCAGCTTGTCCCTACCCCTCCCCGACCGAGCAAGTTTGCGCGTTCTGGACGAGCAAGGCCGCACCGCGCTCAGGGCCGCCCGGCCCGCCGGCCTCTACCTCGTGCAGTTGGCTGGGGTTAGCAGCCGCACTGGCAGGCCGCTGGCGCAATAGGCAGCGCGTAATGCTGTTTATTTCTGCTGTCATGGCGAGCTTGCGAAGCAATCGCACCGGCATGACTCGCTCGGGTTTTGTGCTGGTGCGATTGCTCCGCAGGCTCGCCATGACAGCCGATTATCCTTATTCATTCTCTACGTTAACTAAATGACCATTCTCTACGGCGTGCCGGGCGAGGGCCTGGGCCACGCCACCCGCAGCAAAGTTCTCATTGCCTGGCTGCTAGAGCAGGGCCACGACGTGCGCGTAGTGAGCAGCGCGCGGGCATTTACACTGCTCGACCAGACATTTCCGGGCCGGGTGCTCGAAATTAAAGGCTTTCATATTGCCTATAAAAAGCTGGCGGTGTCGAAGTCGCGTACCATCGGCCTCACGCTACGCAGCGCGCCCGAGGCGCTGCAAGTCAATTTTCGGCAGTACCGGCAGCTGCTTCACGGCTTTCGGCCCGAAGTGGTGATTTCGGATTTTGAGTCATTCAGCTACTTCTTTGCCAAGCTCTTGCGGGTGCCAGTTATCAGCATTGATAACATGCAGATTATCAGCCGCGCCCACCTCGACGTGACGGTGCCGGCCGCCGAGCGCGAGTCGTACGACGTGGCGCGCTACTTGGTGCGGGCCAAGCTGCCCCGCGCTCGGCATTATCTTATTACTACCTTTTTTGAGCTGCCGCTGCGCCTGCGCTATGCCGAGCGCACCACGCTGGTGCCCAGCATCATTCGGCCCGAAATTCAGGCGGCTACCCCCTCGGCGGGCAGCTACATTCTGGTGTACCAAACGGCTACCAACCAGACCGACCTGGTCGAAATATTGCAGCAGCTGCCGGGGCAGGAGTTTCGGGTGTACGGCTTTAATAAGGACGAAAACCACGGCAATGTGCTGCTGCGGCCGTTTTCGGAGGCGGGCTTTATCGCTGAGCTGGCGGGCAGCCGGGCGGTGCTCACCAATGGCGGCTTTTCGCTGATTTCGGAAGCCGTGTACCTGCACAAGCCGGTGTGCGCGGTGCCCATTCCGGCGCAGTTTGAGCAGTGGCTGAACGCGGCCGAGATTGAGAAGCGCGGCTACGGCCGGCGCTTCGAGGCCATTACGGCGGCCAACGTGCAGGCTTTTTTGAGCGAGCTGCCGCGCTTTGAGGCGGCGCTGGCCGGCTACCAGCAAGCCGGCAACGAGGTACTGTTTGCGCGCCTGGCCGAGCTGCTGGCCGAAGTGTAGCACGGAGTGGTACTCCGTTGCTGGCTGTGTACCTACGAACGAATTACTACCTCGTTCTACAGGCAAACGGCTACATTTGCAACTCTCATCTTCCTTTAACACCACATGAGCTACATCGCAGCCATTCATGCCCGCCAGATTTTTGATTCGCGCGGCAATCCGACCGTCGAAGTTGACGTCACCACCGACTCGGGCACCGTGGGCCGGGCCGCCGTACCAAGCGGCGCCAGCACCGGCGTGCACGAAGCCGTGGAACTGCGCGACGGCGACAAGGCCATGTACCAGGGCAAAGGCGTGCTGAAAGCCGTCGAAAACGTGAACACCAAGATTGCCGAAGAGCTAGTAGGCTTTTCGATTTACGAGCAGGGCCTGATTGACAAAATCATGCGCGAGCTCGACGGCACCGCCAACAAGGGCAACCTCGGCGCCAATGCCATCCTGGGCGTGAGCCTGGCCGCCGCCCGCGCTGCCGCCCAAGAGCTGGGCCAGCCACTTTACCGCTACGTAGGGGGGGTAGGCGCTACCACCCTGCCCGTGCCGATGATGAACATCTTGAACGGCGGCTCGCACGCCGACAACAAGATTGACTTTCAAGAGTTTATGGTAATGCCGGTGGGCGCTAGCTCGTTTAGCGAGGCGCTGCGCTGGGGCACCGACATCTTTCACACCCTCAAAACGGTGCTGAAGAAGAAGGGCTACAGCACCAACGTAGGCGACGAAGGCGGCTTTGCCCCCGACATTCAGAGCAACGAGGAGGCTATCCAGATTGTGCTGCAAGCCATCGAGCAGGCCGGCTACAAGCCCGGCGAGCAGGTGATGATTGCGCTCGACCCCGCGGCTTCGGAGTTTTTCGAAGACGGCCACTACCATTTCAAGAAAAGCACCGGCGACAAGCTGACGCCCGAGCAAATGGTGAGCTACTGGGTTGACTGGACTAAGAAATACCCCATCATCAGCATCGAAGACGGCCTGGCCGAAGACGACTGGGCGGGCTGGAAGAGCATCACCGAGCAGGTGGGCAAGAAGATTCAGCTCGTGGGCGACGACTTATTCGTGACCAACGTAGAGCGCCTGCAGCGCGGCATTGACGAGCACATTGCCAATGCCATCCTCATCAAGGTAAACCAAATCGGTACCCTCACCGAGACGATTGACGCCGTAACCCTGGGCCGCCGCAATGGCTACAAGTCCATCATGAGCCACCGCTCGGGCGAAACGGAAGACTCGACCATCGCCGACCTGGCCGTGGCCCTGAATACCGGCCAGATTAAGACCGGCTCGGCGTCGCGCTCCGACCGTATGGCCAAGTACAACCAGCTGCTCCGCATCGAGGAAGAGCTGGGCGAAACGGCTTATTTCCCCGGCCGCAAAATGTAGTTTTGCTGGCTAAGCACTAAAGAAGAACGTCATTCTGAGCTTGCCGAGGCATCTGGCTTGCGTCGCGGAACGCTAATCCGAACGGCGCAGGCGCTATTCCTTGACAAGCTCGGAATGACGTTCTTCTTTAGTGCTTAGTTACCTTTATCCTATGCCGCTCCCTGCCTTTCTCAGCCCTACCCTGCGCGTGCTGCGCAACTTCTACTTCCTCACGGCCGTCGGCTTTGTGGTGTGGATGACCGTGTTCGACTCCAACGACTTGAGCAAGCAGTACGACATGTACCACAAGTGGCGCGAACTGCAGGCCGAGAAAGGCTACTACGAGTCAAACATCAAGCTGGTGCAGCAAGACCGCGCCGAGCTGCTGAGCTCGCCGGCTTTGCTCGAAAAGTTTGCCCGCGAGAAGTACCTCATGAAGCGGCCTGGCGAAGACGTATTTGTGCTCGTGCCCAAAGAAGCCGACTAAGGCGGGGTAGGCACTGCCTATTATTTAGACAAAATGCCCACTATCCTCCAGATGGTGGGCATTTTGTATTTCTGCTCCTTGAGCGGGGCGGCTACCTGGTGGGTGGCCGCCCCACCCTACTTTTGGGTATGGCCAACTACTGCTGGGGTGGCCGGGCCGGTGCCCGGTGGAGCGGCGCACTGCTGCTAGCGGTACTGGGCGCAACCGGCCGGCCCTACCCCCCTGCCCCTACCCAAGCGCAGGTGGCCCATCGCTTTTTAGCCGACGTGCTGCGCGCCAACTACCCGGCCGCCTACCGCGGCCTGGCGCCCGAGGTACGGGCGGGCGTGCCCCCGGCGGCATTTGCGGCAGCCGCACGGCCGCTGTGGCAGCAGGGCCAGGCGCGGGGGCCGGCCATCGCACTCTACCAAATCGGGGCGTGGCTGGGCACGGGGCGCGCTGGCAGCCAGTGGTTTTGCCGGTTCAGCTTCGCCAGCGACTCGGCGCGCCGCCCGCCACCGGTGCTGCTCGAAGTCACCTTTCGCGACACTATGGCGCGGGCAGTGCTGGGCTTCAGAATTCAGCGGCGCGGAGGGGGGTAGGGCGCTAGTCGCGGGTGCCTTTGGTAAAATCGAGGTTGTAGGCCACGTTGAGCCGGAAGCCGTTGTTGTTTTCAAAAATGGCCCGGCGGCTGGCCGCATCCAGGTCGCCGTGCTGCGTCCACTGATTGAGGTAGTTGAGCTCTAGCTGAAAATCTTTGGTAATCTGGTAGCCCAATCCGCCCGAAATCCGGTTTTGATTGAACACGTTTTGGCCCACATTCGGACCGAAGCTAATGAACAGTTCGTCGAAGAAATTGAGGTAAAATTCATTGTCGTCCAGCGTAGCGCCTTGCAGCGGCAACTGGCCGGCCAACTGGTAGCGGGCGCGATTTTGGTACTGCCAGCTGGCTACCTCGGTGGGCCGGGCCGGCTCCAACTGGCCCAGCCAGCGCTGCTCGATACGCACGCGGTGGCTGAGGTGCAGGCGCCCGTAGTCGGCCCCCAGAGTGATGTCTTCATAGGCGCGGTGCTCGGGCGCGGGCTGGCCTAGCTCGGCGGTGGGGTAGCGGCCGTAGGGATAAGTAACAAAATAGGTATAGCCGCCGCCTAGCTTCACGTCTTTGGCCAGCTTATACACACCCCCTAGGCGCAGCAACAGCTGCTGCGGGTGCGCTCCCAGCTGCACGCGGCGCCACTGCGCCTCGGTGTGCACGGCCCACTTGGCACTTACTTGGTGGTCACCGTTATAAGTAAACCAGGCCAGCGTGTTGTGGTCGAGCAAACGGGTGTTTTGGGCATGGGCAACGGGGGCGGCCAGCGCCAGCGTGCCGACGGCCAGCAGCAAAGAGCGGAGCAGAAAAGTCATCTACCTCTCCCCTACGCAAATGCCGCATTTTTAGCCGGGTAGGGATATTTTACCCAGGCCCAGCTTGCCGCTACCGGCCAGGGCCTCGTTGGCTAGCACCGCAAACAGCACAGCTTCTTTAGCATCGGGCGGTACGCCGGCTTCGGCGGTGCTGCGCAAGTGGGTGCCGGGCAGGTGGCGGGCCAGGGCAGCCAGCAGCGCGGCATTGTGGGCACCGCCGCCGCTCACCAACACCTCGGCCGCCGGCGTGGGGCCCAGGTAGTGGCGCACACCCGCCGCCACGGCGCCCGCACCTAGCTCAACTAATGTGGCCAGCAGGTCAGGGGCCGGCAGGCTCTCAGTAGCAGTAAGGCCCTGGTTTTTGGCTAAGTAAGCGGGTGAGAAAAGCTCCGGCCCAGTGGTCTTGGGAAAAGGCTCGCTGAAAAACGAGTGGCTACGCAACGCCGCCAGCAGCCCGGCGTGCGGCTGGCCCTGAGCGGCCAGGCGGCCGCCTTCGTCGTAGGCTTGGCCGGGGTAGTGCAGGCGTACCACGGCATCGAGCAGGGTGTTGCCAGGGCCGGTATCGGTGGCCTGGGTGGGGCCGCCATCGGCGGGTAGAAGCGTGAAGTTGGCGATGCCACCCAGGTTGAGCAGCAGGCGGTTAACGCTCGGCTGGCGAAACAACAGCTCGTCGGCAAACGGCGCGAGCGGGGCGCCTTCGTAGCCGGCGGCCACGTGCTTCTGCCGAAAATCGGCGAGCGTGATGATGCCCGTGCCCACGGCCAGGTGGTCGCCATCGCCGATTTGCAGCGTGGCGTGGTGCGGAAAGTCGGCCCGGCCGTGCTGGTGGCGCGGCGCGTGCCAGATGGTTTGGCCGTGGCTGGCCAGCACATCCACTTCAGCGGGCCCTACCCCCCATTCGGCCAGGCAAGCCAGCACGGTGGCCGCGTGGCGACGCGCCACCTCGGCATTCAGCAGCACCACCTCTTCCAAGTCTACCAGCGGCTGACTGATAGCACGCAGCCGAGCCTGAAAAGCGGCTTCGTAGGGCACCGTCGCAAACTGCTCCAGCGCCACGTGCAGCGCAGCGCCGTGGCCGGTGCAGCGGCACAGCGCCACATCGAGGCCATCGAGCGAGGTGCCCGACATGAGGCCGATGATGCGGCGGCTAGGTTGCTGGGCCACGGCCAGCAGGCGGCTGAGGTGCGCGTTCATGCAATCGATTGAAAATAAGGAATTAGATACCGCTTGTCTTGGAAACCCTGCGAGGTAATCTTTCCTTTTACTTGGAGGTAGTAAATCAGCGTTACAGTTACAGGCGAGATTGCTTCGCAGGCTCGCCAGGACAAGCCAATATTTACTCTTCCTGCTTCCCGGCCAGTTTTGGGTTGTCGCGGTGGCGGGTAGCGTCGCGCTGGGTTTTCTTGGCCAGGTTGCGGGCCATTGCTTCGGTGAGATTTACACCGGTTTGGTTGGCCAGGCAAATAACCACGAACAGCACATCGGCCAGCTCGTCGCCAAGCTCCCTACCCCGGTCCGAGTCTTTGAAAGATTGCTCGCCGTACTGCCGGGCAATGAGGCGCGCCACCTCGCCCACCTCCTCGGTAAGAATGGCCATATTGGTCAGCTCGCTAAAATAGCGCACGCCGGTGGTCGTAATCCACTCATCAACGGTGGCTTGGGCTTGTTCAATCGTCATTGGAAAATCAGTTTGTGGCCGGTGAATCAAGGATTATTGTCACCGGGCCATCGTTGAGCAGGCGCACCTGCATATCGGCTCCGAAGATGCCGGTGGGCACCGGCTGGCCCAGTTCCTGCGCCACCAGCGCCACAAAGCGCTGGTAGAGCGGCTCGGCCACGGCGGGCGGCGCGGCGCCGATGTAGCTGGGGCGGTTGCCCTTGCGCGCATCGGCCAGCAGCGTAAACTGGCTCACTACCAGCACCTGGCCGCCCACGTCGCGCACGCTGCGGTTCATCTGGCCATTCTCGTCATTGAAGATGCGGAGGCCGACGAGCTTGCGGGCCATCCAGGCCAGGGCGGCCTCGTCGTCGGTGGGGGCGCAGCCAGCTAGCACCAGCAGGCCGGGCCCAATCTGGCCCGTGATGGTGCCCTCGACGGTGACGGAGGCTTCGCGGACGCGCTGAATAACAAGACGCATTTTTTCAAGTAGCAATTAGCAGTGAATAGGCAAGAAAGCGAACGTCACATAGGAATGACCTTCAAATGAGTGGCACAGCAAGCACGGTAGCTGCCATAATGCAGCTAATTAAAACCTTACCGCTTGATTTTTAAACTATCCAGATGGTGCTGAAAGCGGCGCGCGAAAGCCTTGTGCTGGGCAAAGGTTTCGCTGAAATCGGAGAAGCCGCTGCCATCGGGGCGGGCGCAGAAGAAGACAAAGTTGTGGTGTGCCGGGCGCAAAACCGCGTCCAGTGCCTGGGGGTAGGGCGTGGTGATGGGGCCGGGCGGCAAGCCCTTATGACGGTAGGTATTGTAGGGCGACTCAACTTTTTTGTCCACGTTAAGCACGCGCTTGCGGGTGCCGAGGCCGTGCAGCGGCCACAGCAACGTAGGGTCGGCTTGCAGGGGCTGGCCGCGGCGCAGGCGGTTGAGGTACACGCCCGCGATGAGCGGCTTATCGGTGGGCTGGGCCGTTTCGCGCTGCACAATGCTGGCCAGCACCGCCACCTGCACGGGGCTCATTTTCAACGAATCGGCCTCGGCCAGGCGCTTGCTATTCCAGAAGCGCCGGTGCCGCGCTGCCACCGAATCGAGAAACGCGGCCGCCGGCGTGGGCCAGCATAGCCGCAGCGTGCCCGGAATAAAAAGCGTGCGCACCGTGGCCGTATCGAGGTGGTAGCGGCGAGTCAGGTACGCGTTATCGGATAGGAACTGCTGCAGCTGCGTAGTGTCGAGGCTGAGCTGGCGGCCGGCCTGGCGGGGCAGCTGCGGCAGGTAATGAAAGGGCTTGAGCGTGAAGGCCAGCGTATCCTGGCGGCCGCTTTCGAGCAGGTGCAGCAGGGCCAAGTTGCCGGCGCCGGCGGGCAGCGTGTAGCGGCCCGGCTGCACCGGGTGGGCCGCCGTACCAAAGCCCCGCCAGCGCGCCACGCGGGCAAAATCGGCGGGCCGGGCCAGCACACCAGGCTGCCGCAGCGAGTCGAGTACCGCATTCAGCCCTACCTCCCTTCGGATGTATAAATAAGCCGGACCATCGACGGCGGCCGGCACGTTGCTGGCATACAGCAGGCAATAAGCCAGCACACCTGCGCCGGCCAGCCCACTCAGCAGTAGCACCGCCACCAGCCAGCCCCAGCGGCGCGGTCGGGCCAGTGGCGCGGGCTCAGAAACAGGCAAGTGGGATTCAGTCATGCAATTGTAAAAACGGCGGGCCACTAGGCGCGCGTCCCCAAAATTACATTGCCCCGCCCGCCTACCCCGGCCCTAGTGGCCCAGGCGATAGAGTAGCCCCACGCTCGGCAGCAGGCGGCCCAGCTGCCAGGGGCCACGGTCGGCGGGCTGGCCACCCACCAGCACCTGCGCCTCGCTGGCAGGCAGGGCGAGGTCGGCCGCGTGCTGGTTGAAGCTGAAAAAGCCTTTCTTTTCCTCGATGAGCAGCTGCCCGCGGGTGCGCAGCGGCAGCACGTAGCCGAGGTCGGCCACGGCCTGCCAGCGGCGGTTGAGTTCGAGGCCCAGCCCGAGCTTAGGCAGCAAGGCGTCGGTCAGGTTTTCGAGCGTGAGGGTGAGCTGGTCGCCGGGCAGCGGGCTGCCGGCCAGGCGCAGGTTGGCGTCGGGGTTAGGCACGGTGCCCAGCTCGCGGCCCACGCTTTGGCGCAGGTAGCCTACCCCCACCCGGCCCAGCAGCGGTCGGCGGCGCGGGGTTAGGTTGCGCTCGTAGTTGAGGCCCGCCTCCCAGCCCGCGCCCCGCAGCTGGTGCAGCACATCGCGGGAGGTGACGTAGGCGCCCAGGCCGCCCACCAAGTCGAGCTGCAAGCCAAAGCCGTACTGCCAGGTGAGCGCCTGGGGCGTGGTGCGGGCCTGCACATCGGCGCCGAAGGCCGAGCCACCGGGCGCCAGCACCGCACGCAGCTCGGCCGCAGGCAGCTGCATGGGCAGCAGGCCACCGGTATAGGAGTAGCGCAAGTGGCTGAACAACCACCACTTCCTAGCGGCGGGCGCGGCCACACTAGCTGGCAAGTTGGCCGCGGCTGGGGGGGTAGGGCGGCGCAGCAGCGTATCGGCCTGGTGCTGGCGGGTTTGGTCGAGCAGGGCGTCGGAGGGCAGCAGAGTGGTGTAGTGCTGCCAAAACGTCGAATCGTAGGGCACCGGGTTTTGCAGGAAAATATCGGCGTACTGGCTGCGCTCAGCGTAGGTGGGCAGCTGCACATCGGCCGTGTCGATGGCCGTGGTCACGTATTCGGCCAGGTGGTGGCGCACCTGCCCGCCCACCGGCCGGCCCAGCGTATTATACCAAATGCTTTTGAGGTAATAATGCCCCGCATAGCGCTGATAATCGGCCCGGTATGCCCGCTCAGTAGCCTCAAACACCAGCAGGTTTTCACGCCGAATGCCGGCCGGCGTGCGGTGCCAGGCCGCCCCCAAAAAAGCGTAGTTGCGCTCGTCGATGTACACCTCGCCCGCAAAATTGGCCCGGTCGGTGCCCGGGCGCGGCGCGAAGGCCACCACGTACACCGCCCGCCCCTGAAACGTGGTTTGCGGACTCAGGCGGTAACGATACTCCTTGAAATGCGCCGGCTGGATAAACTCGGCCCGGCGGCGCACGAAGTCGAAGCGGTGCGGCACCAGCGCGCCCGCCATCCAGTTGATGCCGGGTAGGGCCAGGCCATCGGGGCGGGCGGGGCGCAGGTCTACCCGGCGCGACTCCAGCACCTGCACCTGGCCGGCCGCACGCGGGTGTTGGTAACTAGGCACATACACCCGCAACTGGCCCTCTACCAAGTAGTCGTAGCGCTGGCTAGCCGCTTCGTCGTCCGATTCGCGGTAGAAGCCCGTGAGCTGCACGGGCCGCCCCGGGTAGTTATGTGGAATGCGCGCCACGGCCTCCCGCACTATCCCCTCGGCCGAGGCCGTGACGCTCACCGTGCCCAGGCTAGCCGGACTACTTTGCAGCTCAATCAGCATTTCTGTTCCCGGCAGGGGGGGTAGGGGCCGGCTATACTTGCGGTAGCCCAGCAAGGCCACTTGCAGCTCGCTGCCTTGGTAGGCGGCTGGCACCCGCAGCGCAAAGCGCCCATCGAGGTTGGTGCTGGTGCCCAGCCGGTTATCGGCGATGCCAACTTGCGCATTCGGCAGGGCCTGGTGCGTGGCGGCGTCGAGCACCCGACCGCGCAGCACCACACTTTCCTGTGCCTGAGTGGGTAGGGCCAGCAGGATTAGCGAGAATAAGCACCAAAGAAGAACGTCATACTGAGCTTGTCGAAGCATCGCCACTACACCGCCGGGTTTGCGAACCCGATGAACGTGGTAGCGATGCTTCGACAAGCTCAGCATGACGTTTTTGCTTTTAGGTAGCTAGACCTGATTGCTGACGCTAACCTTGCAGCGGCTCCTCCAGCTCGGTGATGGCTAGGCCGTGCTGGCCGGCGGTTTCGCCCAGCAGCTGGCGCTGCCAGGGGCGCAGCGCCGTGAGGCTGCCTTGCTCCACCACGTCGCCAATGAGGCGATTGCTGAGCACCGTATTGGCTAGCACGGGGCTGAACTCAGTGGCCAAGTGGTTTTTGAGGGCCATTAGCAAAGCCTCGCGGGCTTCGGCGCGGGCGGCCACAGGGCCCCCAAATCGACGGCGGAAGGGCTGCGGCCGGCGCTGGTCGGCCGGCAGCGGGCCATCGGGAGCCAGCTCGGCAGTAGCCAGTGCCACTAGCTCGTCGGCGTAGGGCGAGCGCTTGAGTTCGGGGTGCAGGCCGCTGGCGGTGCGCAGCGCTCCATGCGAGGCAATGGGCTGGTGCGTGATTTCGGCCAGTTTATCGTTGCTGAGCACCATGTAGCTAGGGCGGTCGAGCTGCCGCGCCACGCGGTCACGCAGCGCATACAGCTCCCGAAACAGCGGCAGTTCCTGCGGGCCAATGCGAAACTTGCCGGCCAGGCGCAGGTGCGGGCGTAGCTCGTCGCGGCCGTAGCGCACGGCCTCCAGGGCGTGGTTTTCTTCGATGGCCCACTGCGCTCTACCCTGCTCCTGCAAGCGAATAGTGAGGCGGTCAGTGAGCTCGAAGAGGTAGAGCACGTCGTTGGCGGCATACTCTTTCTGGGCTTCGGTGAGCGGGCGCTTAAGCCAGTTCGACTTCTGCTCGCCCTTGTCTACCTCAAAGCCCAACTCACTCTGAATGAGTCGGCCCAGCGAAATATTATTATCCTCCAGAGCCAGCAGCGTAAACTGCACACTGGTGTCCACAATGGTGCGGCACGTGACGCCAAATAGCTCATCGAGCAGCAAAATATCCGACTTGCAGGAGTGGAACACCTTGGCCACAGCGGGGTCGCGTAGCACCGAAAACAACGGTTCGAGGCCGGCAGCCATCTCGGGCTCCAGGGGTAGCGGGTCAATCAGGTAAACGGTAGTACCGTCGAATACCTGAATCAGGGCCAGGTGACGACCATACCGGTAGCGATTATCGTCAAATTCCAGGTCGATGCCGATACGGGGCAGGGTGGCAAAGTGGGCGGCAGCATCGGCTACTTGGGCGGCCGTGGTGAGGTAGTGAATGGTTGGCTTCATGCGTGGCGGCAAAGGTACGGGGCATCCGAGGCGAACGGGCATAGATCTAGGTAGCCTATTCTAGCTAAAGTTACTTTTGGTAGTGCTTTTTGTTTAGATGGCTAAATACTAATTAAGGGATGTTTTTACCATTGATTTATCAAATAATTACCCCCTTATGTCCCATTTGTTAGGTATTTTTAGCTAGTGCATCTTTTATTTGTAGGCACTTTGCTTACCTGTAAGCTTTTTACTGTTCTACTTAACAGTAAGCTCTTCTATCACTTTTCGCTTACGTGTCATTTATGAGAAATCTTTTAACTCCTTTATTTGTGGTGGCAGCTTTACCAGCGTTGGCCCAGACCCAAGTGGTCAGCGGCCGCGTAGTAGGAGCTGATGGCAGTGCTATTCCTGGTGCAACGGTAGTGGAGCGTGGTACCACTAATGGCGCGAGCAGTGGCGCCGATGGCAACTTTTCGCTGTCAGTACAGCCGGGCGCCACGTTGGTTATCAGCTCTATCGGCTACACCACACAGACGGTTGCCTTAGCAGGCCGCACTACGCTCAACGTAACACTGGCCGCCAGCGCCACCGACCTGGCCGAGGCTGTGGTAGTAGGCTATGGTACGCAAAGCAAAACAGACCTAACAGGTTCTGTGACGCAACTTAGCAGCAAGGATGTTGGTAATCAGCCTGTTCAAACATTTGAGCAGTCTATTCAGGGTAAGGCCGCCGGCGTGTTTATCGAAAGCGGCAGCGGCAAGCTTGGCCAGGGTATTCGGGTACGTGTACGGGGCGTATCGTCTATTAGCGGCGATACGCAGCCGCTGTATGTGGTAGATGGTATCCCAGTGCTTACCGACAACCTATCGTCGAACGGAGCAGCCTCTAACCCAATTGCTGATATTAACCCCAATGATATTGAGAGCATCAACGTGCTCAAAGACGCTTCGGCAACCGCTATTTATGGCTCACGCGCTACTAATGGGGTAGTTATCGTGACAACCAAGCGAGGTCGGGCCGGCGCAACGAAGTTTAATATTGCTTATCAAACAGGTCTTAGCAGCCCTACCCACCTGCGTGAGTTCCTCAACGGCTCACAATATATTGAACTGCTAACCGAAGCACGAACTAACGCTGCCTACTCAGCGGCGTCTACTACTAGCCGCCTGGGTATTATTGCGGCAGGCCAAGACCCTACTGCTTATAACACCGATTGGCAACACGAGGCTTTTCAGCGAGCACCTTTCTCGCAATACGACCTCAATGCAAGCGGCGGAAATGAAAAAACGCGTTTCTTCATTTCGGGTCAGTATAGCGACCAGAAGGGCATCATCGTTGGCAATCGCTACCAGCGCATGAATGCGCGCTTCAATATAGACCACCAAGCTACCGAGAAGCTGACTTTCGGAGCGAACCTAGGGGCCACACGCTCGGTCAATGACCGCCTGCCTAACGACAATGCGTTTAGCTCTCCGATGCAGATTGTGGCGCTTTCGCCTCTAACGCCTCTCACCGACCCCCGTACGGGCTTAATCAGTGGCGCCCTGGACCCAGCTACCGGTATCTACAGCACCAACTTCCCGTTTTACTACAACCCACTGCTCAGCATCGTTGGTGGCTCGTACACGGCTACTACCTACCGGCTGCTAGGCAATGTATATGCGCAATACAAATTCACGCCTGACTTATTTTTCCGTTCCGAAGTAGGCGTTGACTTTACCAACTACAATGAGGAGCAATACCTGGGACGGGTTACCTCGCGCAATAGTGGCCCTACCAATGGCTACGGCTATAATGCAGCGCAGGTTAATACGAAGCTAGTAGTCAATAACTACTTCAACTATCACAAAACCTTCGCTGAGCAGCATAACCTAGATGTGACTGTGGGCACGGCCTTCGAGCAAGGCCGCCTCACAGGTAATAGTGTGACGGGCACCCAGTTTGCTTCCGATGCTTACAAAACCATCGCGAACGCGTCGGTTATCACGGCAGGTAACTCGTTCAATAATGGCGGCAACACCCTGGTATCCTACTTTGGCCGCCTTTCCTATGCCTTTGCTGGGAAGTACCTAGTAGGTGGTAGTGCCCGCCTCGATGGCTCGTCGCGCTTTGGTACCAATAATCGCTACGGCTTGTTCTCAGCCGGTTCGGTGGGCTGGTTAATCTCGGAGGAAGACTTCTTGAAAGGGAATCCTACGTTGAGCCTATTGAAGGTGCGCGCCAGCATCGGCAAAACTGGCAACCAGGGCTTTACTAACTTCCCCTCACGCAACCTATTTAGTGGCACTACAGGCTACGTAGGCGTACCGGGCCAGTCGCCTTCGCAGCTCGGCAACAACGACCTGACATGGGAATCGACCACTCAATATGATGCCGGCTTAGAATATGGCTTCCTTGACAATCGCATTTCGGGTGAGGTAGATGTGTACCTGAAGAACACCAACGGCTTGGCTCTAAACCAGCCCGTACCCCTGAGTACAGGTTTCGCCTCGATTTTCCGTAACGTAGGCAGCCTGCAGAACAAAGGCATCGAGTTTGCGCTGAACACCCGCAACTTTGTGGGCGACTTCACCTGGAATACCAGCTTCAATGCTGCTATCAACCGTAACAAAATCACGAACCTAAACGGGCCATCCATTCTAGGCAACAACCTTAGCCAGGCACGAGAAGGCCAGCCGCTAGGGGTGTTTGTAGGACCAGAGTATGCCGGAGTTGACCCTACTAACGGTGATGCGCTTTACTATGTAAATGCCACTAATGCCGATGGCACTCTAGACCGCTCAACTACCAACGACATTAATACGGCTACCCGGGTAGTAGTAGGCAATCCTAACCCAACCTGGACCGGTGGCATTACGAACACGTTTGGGTATAAAGGCCTCGACTTCTCCTTCACGCTACTCGGTGTATTTGGCAACCAGATTTACGATGGTGGCGCACAGTACTACTCAGTAGGCTTCAATAACGGCTACGACAACCAAACTATTGACCAGCTAAACCGCTGGCAGAAGCCTGGGGACATCACCAATGTGCCAAGAGCAGCTTTGTTTGAAGGCAATGGCACCGGCGCTTCGTCGCGCTTTGTGCGCAATGGTGATTATGGCCGCCTGCGTACCGTGGTACTTGGCTACAACCTACCAGGTAACCTTGTAAAGCGGGGCTACCTGCAATCGGCCCGCGTGTTTGTGCAAGCACTCAACCTGCTCACCTTTACCAAGTACAAAGGCTGGGACCCTGAAGTGAGCACCGATTACCTCACGGGCGGCACTAGCACCAGCCAGAACAATATCAACCAGGGTGTTGATTTCTACACAGCACCGCAGCCGCGCACTTTCACGGTAGGCGTCAATGTTGGCTTCTAAGTCAGTCAGCTTCCTCTCTATCTCATCGCGCTACTTTTATGAAAAAATTAGTATTAGGGCTCTTAGCAGCCTGCTTAGTTACTGGTACCATAACGAGCTGCAACAATAAGCTCAATGTAGAGCCCGTCGACTCCATTGATGCCAGCCAGGCCCTGAACACTTCGGATGATGTGCAAGCTGCACTAGTAGGTAGCTACACTAGCCTGCAGGCCGACGCCGCTTACAATGGCTACATTCAACTCATGTCGGACCTATTGGCCGACAATGGTGGTTTTGCTTTCGTTGGTACTTTCTCGCAGCCTCAAGAATTTCAGCGCAAAGCTCTGCGCCGTGATAACACCTTTGTGCAGCAGATATGGCAGCGCGGCTATATTACTGTTAACCGCACCAATAACGTGCTGGCCAACCTGGACAAGGTAACGGTAGCTACTGCCAAAACCCGTATTGAGGGCGAAGCCCGGTTTGTGCGCTCACTCGCCTATTTTGACCTTGTTCGCCTGTTTGGTAAGGCCTGGAACGACGGCACCCCTAGCACTAACCCGGGCGTGCCCCTGGTGCTAACGCCTACTCTCACGGTATCATCGGCCAATAACATATCTCGCAATTCGGTAGCGGAAGTTTACACCCAGATTATTTCAGACCTGACTACGGCTGAAGCCAAACTACCGGCCAGCAACGGTTTCTTTGCTACCAAGTATTCGGCAGCCGCTTTGCTCTCTCGCGTATACCTGCAGCAAGGCCGCTATGCTGAGGCAGCGGCTGCTGCCAACCGCGTTATCGCCAGTGGAGCTTTTGCGCTCGATCAGAGCTACGCCGATGAGTTCTACCAAGGTGGCGACTTGGTTTCCACTACCCCTGAAGACGTCTTCACCCTTCAGAACTCGGCTCAAAGTGGCAGCAACAGCGGTAGCAACCAGTTGAGCGTTTTTTATTCGCAGTACCAGCGTGGTGATGTTAGCATCAATGACCAGCTGTTGAATCAGTTTGAGACTGACGATGACCGTAAGAATCTCTTTACGGTAACGGCCAACCAAACCTATTCTGATAAATACGATGCTCAGTATGGCACAGTGAAGCTAATGCGCCTAGCTGAGATGTACTTGACCAGAGCTGAGGCAAATTTTCGGGCAGGCACTACAGTAGGGGCTACCCCACTCAGTGACATCAACTTTGTACGGGCGCGCGCCAAACTACCAGCGCTCACTAGCTTGACACTGCCTGCTATCCTTAAGGAACGCAAGCTGGAACTGGCCTTCGAAGGCTTCCGCCTAGGTGACCTCAAGCGCAATCAAGAGTCGACTATTGACCCAATCACCAACAAAGCCATTCTTTGGAATGATAACCGATTGGTACTTCCGATTCCGCTTGCTGAAACTAATGCAAACCCAAATCTGGTGCAGAATCCTGGATATACTATATAAAAGGTTTATCCCATAAAAAAGGCCCGCAACTGTAGTTGCGGGCCTTTTTTATGGGAGCGCTGTTGCTTATTCCGCTTCCTCATCGGGCTCACGCTCAAAGTCTAGGTCGCGGGCTAGGTCCACGGCTTCTTGTTGCACCTGAGCTAGCAGGTCGGGCGCATCGGCGTCGAGGGTACGGGCAAATAGATCGAGTAGCGCCTCGCCTTCGTCGTTGACGTAGAGGTTGGTATAAATCTGCTCAAACAGCTTGTTTTCCTTGCCAATCTGCTTGTCGATATCCTGCGGCGACTGAGCTGTGTTTAGAGCGCGGTGCAACACATCGGCGGCGCGGCGAGCCTCGTCGTAGTCGCCTAAGTCAGCCAGCAGCCGAAGCAAACTAGCCGCTACGCCCAAGCGCCATTGCTCGAAGCGAAATGGCTGTTCGCGCGGGGTTACCCGCTCAAAGGTGGGGTAGGCGCCCAGCGTGGCTGGCGTGAGGTAGTGCGCCTGGTCGGCCGGCGCGCGGAACGCCAGGTGCAAAAGGGTTTCGTAGGTGGTCATTATTGAGCGTTAGTTTCTACCCGTTATGGCGAGCGCAGCGCGGCAATTGTAGGTAACAGCTTATGAGAAAAGCTGCCATACGAATAGCGAGGCGGCATAGGCCAAGCCCGTCATATACACGAGCTGGCCCAAGGGCCAACGCCAGCTTTTGGTTTCGCGGTAGGTCACGGCTAGCGTACTCATGCACTGCATAGCAAACACGTAGAACACGAGTAGCGACAAAGCCCGCACCGGCGTAAAGAACGGCTGGCCCTGGGCATCTTTCTCGCTGGCCAACTTTTGCTGTACCGTGCCGAGGTCGGCGTCCTGGCCCACGCTGTAGATGGTGCTCATGGTGCCCACAAATACTTCGCGCGCGGCGAAGGACGTGAGCAGCGCGATACCGATTTTCCAGTCGAAACCTAGCGGCCGGATGGCTGGCTCAATAAGATGACCGAACGTGCCGGCGTAAGAAGTTTCGAGGCGGGCCGAAGCTACGCGGCGCTCGGTTTCGACGGCAGGCCAGCGCTGGGCAGTGGCCTGCTGCTGCACCTGCGCCGCAGCTTGGGCTTGGCGTTGCCCGGGGCCGTAGCTGGCCAGCACCCACAGCAGCACCGAAATGGCAATAATGACCTTGCCCGCCTGAAAAATGAAGGCCTTCACCTTTTCTACAATGGTGAGGCCCACGTTCTTCCAGCGCGGCCAGCGGTACACCGGAAACTCCATAATGAAGTAGCTGCGCTCGCGGGCCTTAAGCACTGTCTTGAGCACCAGCGCCGAGAGCAGCGCCGAGCTCAGGCCCAGCAGGTAGAGGCCCATTAGCACCAACCCGCGCATGTTGAAAATGCCCAGCCACGATTCGTCGGGCACTACCAGCGCCACCAGCACGGTGTAGACCGGAATGCGCGCTGAGCACGACATCAGCGGCGTCACGAAGATGGTAAGCATCCGGTCTTTCCAGCTCTCGATGGTGCGCGCGCCCATGATGGCCGGCACCGCGCAGGCCAGCCCTGAGATGAGCGGCACTACGCTCTTACCGCTCAGCCCAAAGGGCCGCATCAGCTTATCCATGAGGAAGGTGACGCGGGCCATATAGCCGGTTTCTTCCAGCACCGCCAGAAAGGCGAAGAGCAACGCAATCTGCGGAATGAAGATGAGCACGCCGCCCAGGCCGGCGATGACGCCCTCAGTGAGCAGCCGCACCAGCGGCCCGTGAAACCGTTCTTGAATAGCCGCGCTCAAGGCCGAAATGCCTTGGTCAATCATATCCATCGGGTACTGCGCCCAGGCAAAAATGGCCTGAAACAGCAAAAACAGCACCGCTAGAAAAATAAGGTATCCAAACACGCGGTGCGTCAGCACCTTGTCGATGCGGTTAGACGCCGGCTCGCGGCGCTCGGTGCGCGTCACGGTCACTACCTCCAGCAGCAGTTCGTTGATATGGGCGTAGCGGGCCACTGTTTCGGCCGCCTGCTGGGCCATTGAGTCGAACCCAGCGCGCTCCGTTAGGACTTGCAAAAACTCTTGGTCGGCCTCGCCCAAAAAATGCAGCTGCCGAAACTGGTGCGCGTAGTGCAGCGCCAAGTAATCATTGGGCAAGTCGAAATGCACCCGGATTTCGGCTAGCAGGGGCCGCAGCGCCGCATCAGGCTGCCAAAAGCGGCCAGCAGGCGGCGAGGCAGCCAAGCGGTCGGCCATCAGGATGCGCAGTGCAGCCAGCCCTACCCCCTTGCGAGCATTCATCGGCACCACGGGCACACCTAGCTCGCGCTCTAGCGTCACTACATCGAGCTGAATGCCGCGCTCGGCCGCCACATCCGTCATGTTTAGCGCCATGATGGCGGGTAGGCCCAGGTCGGCAAGCTGCGAAAACAGCAGCAGGCTGCGGCGCAGGTTGCTGGCGTCCACGGTCACTACCACAAAATCGGGGTAGTCGGCCGCGAGTGGGTTATAGAGCAGGTCAGCGATTACGCGCTCATCGAGGCTTTTGGGATAAAGCGAGTACGTGCCGGGCAGGTCTACCACCTCGGCTCGGCGCTGGCCCCCAAGCTGGGCCACGCCCGTCTTGCGGTCCACCGTCACACCGGGGAAGTTGCCCACCTTTTGGTTGAGGCCCGTGAGCTGATTGAACAGCGACGTCTTGCCCGAGTTGGGATTTCCTATGAGGGCCAGGCGGGGTAGGCGCTCTGGGGCAGGGGCCCCGCGCTCGGCGCCGCGGTGCGGCACCGCTGGCCGTTCGTGCTCAATAGCGCCCGCCATACGTTGGTAGTTAGTCTTTAAGCTGAATAGTACTGGCCTCACTCACGCGCAGCGATAAAGTATACTCCTCGTCGCCGAGCACTAGCATAAGCGGGTCGCCGAGCGGCGCCCGGCCCGTGAGACGCACTTGCGTGCCCGGGATACAACCCATCTCGAGAAGCTTAAGTGCCATCTCGGGGTCTTTGAGGCAGCAAACGGTGGCCGTTTCGCCGGTGCGTAGGTCGTTAGCGGTGCGGCGAGTAGGGGCCGACGGCGAGGTAACCACGGCGGCGGCGGAGCGACGAAAGAAAGCCACGAGTAGCGTGCTAAGGTTATTTAGATTTAATTCAAACAAAGATACGGACGTTTGGTTGGCGGCACCAGGCCCTACCCCCTTTTTCGCGGCAAAGGACGGCGACAATTTGCAATCAATCGGCTTTTTTTAGCAAGTATTTAGGATAGTGAAAGCGGGCTAAATTAACATGGTGGGCACTTGAATTTTCGCACCTATTTTTGCATTAGTCAGTCCAATTACTACTTAAAAATGTTAAAACGCTTACTTTATCTTGCATTATTTTTATGTGCCACTCAACAGGTTGTATACGCGCAAACCGGCGCTTCGACGACGGCTGCCCCGCTCGCTGGCAAAATCATCGACAAGGCTACCAAAGAGCCTTTGCCCTTCACTTCCCTTAGCTTGAAGCAGGAGCAAACTGGGGCGCTCAGCAACGAGTTTGGGGTGTTTCAACTACCAGGTCCATCCAAAAACGAGACAGACTCGCTCATCGTGATGGCGCTGGGCTACGAGCACCTGGCTATTGCGGTGCAACGCGGCAAGCCCATTACCAACATAGTGCTCGAGGTGAGCCGCCGGGCTATTGCGCTGCAAAATGTGGTGGTAAAAGGTGGCAAACTCAAAAACCTAGACTTGGGCGCCACCGCCAACCGCCCCAGCGAAGGCCTGCTGCAAGGCCAGCCGGGTAGCCAGTGCGCCTTCTTTGTGAAGAATGACAAGAACAAGAAGTTGGGCAACATTCGCTCGGTGTCGTTCTACATCGGCGAAAACGGCTTCCCACGCGAGCCGTTTCGGGTGCGCCTCTACCGGGACGATGGCAACTACAACGCGCCAAGCACCGACATCCTCACCGACAACGTAGTCGTGTCGGCCCCCCAGGGTGGGCAGTGGTATACGGTAGACCTGACGCCTTACAACGTGGTAGCACCAGAAGAAGGCTTCTTCGTAGCTATGGAATGGATTGTGAGCGGCGATAAGTTCTTCAACACCAACTTCATGGATGAGAGCTACACGCCCTACGGCCAGATAATGCGCCCTACCTACGAGTTCAAAGAGAGCCGCACTTGGAACTTCAGCATCGGTAAGGGATGGACATTGCTGACCATGGCCACCTCGGCTGGCCAGCGCTACAATGCCATGATTAAGGCCGAGGTTGATATGATTAAGTAAATACCCATGCTAAATACTCGTGACTTATATGTCTTTTATATTATAAATCCTTAATTACAAGATTACTAGGTTATGATTAGCAGAATTTTATGTGAGCTATACCGCCAGTTAGCAGCTTAGGCCAATGTAAAAGCCGTCCGAGTTGCTAACTAGCTCTTATCTAAAGTGTCGATGTAAATAAACAATCAATTAAAACTATGCTCTAGACTGATACTAGTGTTTAAAGCAATTATTTATCAAAAACAGTTATTGCAAATCATTATTGGTAAAGTATTATTTTTTGCCAAACTATAACTACTATAAATACCCCATTTTTATTTATTCAATAAGCTTATAAAAAGTTGTGCTTTTACCTGCAAACAGCCTCTATTATACTTATTTTACGAGTTATCAGTAGGTTTGAACTAATTTTTTTATGTTTGTCGCTTTGCTTACGAATGCTGGCGATTAAATTTGTCAACCGGAGTTTTATCCATTTTTCTTTTTTCTATGCTTAAGCGTTTACTGTTACTTTTATTAACCGCCAGCTTATGGCCCGCGTTGGGCTGGGCGCAGCAGGAAGGCCGCATTACGGGCCGCGTAGTAGATGAGAAAACGCAAGACCCCATCCCGTTTGCCTCCATCAACCTGCGAGAAGAACAGACGGGCGCCCTCACCAACGAATACGGGTATTTCCAGCTGGCTATGCCTACCAAAGTAATCGAAGACTCGGTTATTGTGATGGCCTTGGGCTACAAGCGGACGGCCCTGTTCGTGAAGCGCGGTGCCAACATGGAAGAAATTATCTTGCAACTGCCGCGGCAACCCATCGCGCTATCTAACGTGCAGATTGAGGCTAGTAAGGTGCATCCGCTCGTGCTGGGCGCCCGCTCCAACTCGCCAGGTGCCGGCATGATTCAGGGCATGCCGGGCAGCCAGTACGCTTTCATGTGCAAGAATGAGAAGTCTAAAAAGCTAGGCGCCATTCGCACGGTATCGTTCTTTATTGGCGAAAACGGTTTCCCACGCGAGCCTTTCCGGGTGCGCATTTACAAGGCCAACGGCAACTACAATGCGCCCAACGAAGACATGCTGACCGAGAGCGTCATTGTATCGGCGGCCCGCGGTGGCGAGTGGTTCACTGTTGACTTATCGCCCTACAACCTCATTGCGCCTGAAGAGGGCTTTTACGTAGCCATGGAGTGGATTGTAAGCGGCGACAAGTTCTACACCACCAACTTCATGGATAATTACACGCCCTACGGACAGATTTTGCGGCCCACCTTCGAATTTAAAGACAGCCGCACTTGGAGCTACGCCATTGGCCGGGGCTGGAACCTAGTGACACTCGCCAACAACGGCTCGCGCTTCAACGCTATGATGCGCGCTGAAGTTGATGCATACAAATAATCTTTGTCGATACTGCCCTCATTTTGAAGGGTAGTAAAAAGTAAAAGCCGGCATCTCTAGCAGAGATGCCGGCTTTTACTTTTTACTACCCTAGCTTTTTGTTTCAAGTAGCGGGGGTAGGACTTGGTAGGCTATTTGATGTGAACAGCCACCTCAACACGGCGGTTTTCCTGGCGGCCGCTAGGAGTAGCGTTAGATGCCACGGGCTGGCTTTCGCCAAACGCCTCGGTGCTGAGGCGGTCGGCAGCCATCTTATCGGTGGTAACGAGGTAGTTTTTCACGGCCTCGGCGCGCTGCTTGCTCAGGTCGCGGTTGTAGCTTTTATCGCCGCGGGCATCGGCAAAACCTAGGATACGCACGTCCTTACCGGGGTAGCGCTTGTTGATAGAAGCGCTAATCTGCTTGAGTGCCTCGGCAGCACTTGACTTTACGACTGCTTTGTCGGTGTCAAACAGCACTTTCTCGTCGAGGCCGTACACTTGGTAGTCTTCGTTGCCACGCACTGTGATGCCTGACAAGTTTACTTCGGGCAGCTTCACATCGGCGAGCTTAGCCTTGGTTACATCAAAGGCGTCGCCTACGGCGCTGCCTACTTTGCTAGCGGCGCTATCAACCGAGTTGGCAGCGTTGGTAGCTACATCGCCCACGGTAGCACCGGTACGAGCTACTACGGCCGTGTCGGCCGTAGCCTCACCTAGTGTATTTTTTTCGTCCGACTTTTTGAGGTCGCTGCAGCTAGCCAAGAACAGGGCAGCGGCTAGCAGAGGATAAGTTATTTTGGTCATGGGTGCACTAACAAGAGTGAAACCAGCAGTAGCTGGCAGTGAAAGAACTCCCTCATACGGCGCCTACCCCCCCCATGTTGGCTAAGCCCGGCCATTTACTTACTAACCTGCGCCATAATCCAGGCCCTAATTGCCTCTTGGGCAGCAGGTGAAAAGTTGGGCTGCGACTGGCCACTAATAATGGGCCACTGGTCGGGGTCGGGCTGAAACAGGTGGTTAACGCCCGGCAGCTTGCGCGCCGTCACTGCCTTATTTGTCTTCAACGCCTTGGTCAGCGCAGCCAGGTTGGCGTCCACGTTCAGGGTATGGTCGGCGCTGCCATAAAGTAGCAGCACGGGGCATGTAACCGGGGCAATTCCTTCCGAAGGGTCAAAGGACAAAAATGCCCGATAGCTACTGGAAACCATTTCGGCGGCCCGCGCCTGCACGGTGGCTTCGTCAAGCACCGGGTTGTCGCGGCGCAAGATGTTGGCCACGATAACTCGGGCCTGGCTATTATTAATCGTTTGGCGAATCACATCGATTATCGTTTGCTGGCGCTTGATGGCTGCGGCCAGCTGCACAGGCATAGTTTGCAGGCTGGCCAGCGTTGCCTCTTGGCGGTGCAGGGCAATTTCACCACCCGGCAGGCCGTAAGGGGCCAGTCCTACCACAAAAGCAGGGGGCTGCAACTGCGCCGCCGCCAGCAAGGCAACGTTGCCGCCCTCGCCGTGGCCAATGAGGCCCAAGTGGCGCTGGTCGAGTTCGGGGCGAGTATGCAAAAAGCCGAGGGCCGCCTGCACATCGCTCACCAGCGACGCCGTCGTGATGGCTGCCGCACCCGTCGATTCGCCAGTGCCCCGGTCGTCGAAGCGCAGCACCGCAATACCGCGCCGGGTGAGGTAGTCGGCCAGCCAGCCCAGGGGCCCAAACTCGCCCACCGTGCCGTTGCGGTCCTGCGAGCCAGCATCGCTAAGCAACACCACTGCCGGGAACGGCCCCGGCCCAGCTGGCACCGTGAGCATACCCGCCAGGCGCGCATTGGCCACCTGGTTGTCTAGGGTCACGTTTTCTTCGCGGTACGGGGGGGTAAGGCGCACCTTGGCTGCCCCGGCGATGGTAGGCAGCGCAGTGTGCACCAGCGTAAGCGGCGCCTTAAAACCTGGTTGCTGCCAAGTGCCTTGCAGCTGGCCACCATCGGGCAGCAACCGGCCCGTGAAGCGGTAGTCGGCTTCGGCCGACAAGAAGATGACCGTATCGGCGTGGGTCGTCACCGTCACGGCTAGGCGGCTCACCTTCTGCAGGGGCACGTCGAGGGTCGCAAAATAATCGCCGCTGCTGAGCTTTACGAGCCGAAAAATTACTTCGAGCTGGCCGCCCGGCAGTTTCAGCGGTCCTTTCCAAAAGCCGTCGAGTGGCTTTTCGGCCGGAAGACGCGCGCCCTGGCTGGGCAGGGCCGCGCTCAAGAGCAAGGCCAAAAATCCGTAAAGAATAGTCCGAATCGTAATCATATACTCGTTAAATAATAAGCTTACAGCATACTAGTAATGCAATTTATCGCCGCATCTGCTAACCAGACGCGCCTACCCTAGCCAAAACGTGCAAGTCTGGCGCAGGCAAACAAAGGACCAACCCCTATTCACTCACAAACACCCGCTTCACGCGTTCGCTCACGTTGGTGAGCAGCTCGTAGGGAATAGTGCCGATGCGCGTAGCCAACTCGCTGGTGCTAAGGCCTTCACCAAACACTACGGCTACGTCGCCGGCCCGGGCCTCGGGCACGTCGGTCACGTCCACCATCACCATATCCATGCACACCGAGCCCACCACCGGCGCGCGGCGGCCATGCAGCAGCACTACCCCCCCGCCGCTGCTAAAGCGCCGGTCGTAGCCATCGGCGTAGCCAATGGCCAGTGTGGCCACCCGGCGCTCGTGGGCAGTAGCCGCGCCGCGGCGGCCGTAACCCACGGTGGTGCCGGGGGGTAGGGTTTTGATTTGGGAGATGGTGGTTTTCAACGTACTCACCGGCAGCAGATTGTGCGCATCTTCGGCACCGGCCTCCACGCCGTAGAGGCCCACGCCCAGACGCACCATGCCAAACTGTGCCTCCGGAAAGCGCCGGATGCCCGCCGAGTTTAGGGCGTGCTTGAGGGCTGGGTAGCCTAGCACAGCCTCGATGGCCGCCGCCATACGCCGGAAGGCGCTGAGCTGCTGTTGCGTAAAATCGTCGTGGACCGGGTCGTCGGTAGCAGCCAAGTGGGTCATGATGCCAGCCACCGGCAGGGCATCGCGGTGGGCCGCTAGCAGCGCCAGCAGCTCGGGCAGCTCGTCTTCGGCAAAGCCCAGGCGGCGCATACCCGTGTCGAGCTTGAGGTGCAGGGGGGGTAGGGCGCCGGCGCCATCCTGGGTGGCTTCGCGGGCGGCCTGCAGGTAGTCGCGCAGGCGTTCGAGCGAGTAGATTTCGGGCTCTAGGCGGTAGCGGCGCAACTGGCCGAAGCTGTCGGGCCCTGGGTTCAAGACCATGATGGGCAGGCTGATACCGTTGTCGCGCAGCTGCTGGCCCTCGTCGGCGTAGGCCACAGCCAGGTAGTCGGCCCGCTGAAATTCGAGCAGGCTGGCCACCTCATATGAGCCGCTGCCGTAGGCAAACGCCTTCACCATTACCATGAGCTTGGTGCCGGGCTGCAACTGCTGGCGGTAGTAGTGCAGGTTATGCGTCAGGGCATTTAGGTTGACTTCGAGCACTGTGCCGTGCTGCGGCTGCTGCAGCGCCGCCACAATTCGCTCGAAGCCAAAGCGCCGCGCTCCTTTGATAAGGATGGTTTCGTTTTGAAAATCAGCCGGCCGCAATTCGGCCAGCAGCGCTTCGGTGGAAGGGAAGGTTTGAACAGAAAATTGGCCGTCATGCTGAGCTGGCCGAAGCACCTCCTCCGAACCGCTTGGTTGGCGCACGCGAGCTGCTTCGGCCAGCTCGGCATGGCCGTAGTGCGAAAGCTCCTCCCCTACCCCTAGCAGCCGCGTCACGCCGTGGGCTTGCACCAGCGCCGCCACGCGGGCATACAGCTCGGCGCCGCTCAGGCCTGACTCCAGCACATCGCTGAGAATGAGCGTGCGGCCGCCCGGCCGGGCTTGCCGGCTCAGCGCATCGAGCGCTAGCGAGAGGCCGGCCAGGTCGTTGTTGTAGGTATCGTCGAGCAGGTAGCAGCCGTGGCGGCCGGCCTTCATTTCGAGGCGCATAGCCACCGGATGCAGGCGCAGCAGCCGGCGCTGCAATTCGGCCGGGGCCACGGCAGTGGCTGGGTCGAGCTGCCGCCACAGCAGCACGGCCAGGCAGTGCAGCGCATTCTCCACCGACGGCTCGTCGGCAAAGGGCAGCGTGAAGCGCGTAGCTGCCCGCAACGCCAGGTGCTCGGCCGGAAAGTGAGCCGTGGCCGCCGTTTCGCCCAGCCGCACGCGCACCGTAGTGGTGCCCGCCGTGGTGGGCTTGAGCCGAAAGCGCAGGGCCGCGCCTGGCACGGCGTGGCGCGTCCAGGCCAGGGCGGGCAGGCCCCGCGCCTGCACGGCGGCGTGCACGGCCGGCCGGTCGGCGCAATACACGAGCAGCTCGCAGCCGGGCCGCTCGAATAAAGTCAGCTTCTCGGCCAGCTTTTCGGCTTCGGAGCTAAATCCTGCGTCGTGGGCCGTGCCAAGGGTCGTGAAAATGCCGTGCGTAGGTTGGATGATAGCGGCCAGCTTTTCCATCTCGCCACGCTCCGAAATACCGGCCTCGAAGATGCCCAGCGTGTGGCGGCCGGGCGCCAGCTCCCACACGCTCAACGGTACGCCTACCTGCGAATTGTAGCTCTTGGGCGAGCGACAAATATCTTCGTCGGGCGCCAGCAATTGAGCTAGCCATTCCTTCACTATGGTTTTGCCATTGGAGCCCGTGATGCCCCACACCGGCCCTGCAAAGGCCGCCCGGTGCTGCGCCGCCAGCGCTTGCAACGCCGCCAGCGGGTCGGGGACCTGCACAAAGCCCGCACCTGCAAAAACTTCGAGGCTGGCGGGGGGGTAGGCCACCACAAACAGCCGCACCCCGCGCGCATACAGCGCCGCCAGGTGGTGGTGGCCGTCGTGGTTGGGGCCACGCAACGCAAAGAATACAGCACCTTCGGTGAGGCCTACACGACGGCTATCGAGCAGTAGCGTGGTTACGGCCGCGTCGGCGGCGGGGGCTTGTAGCAGCGTGCCGCCGAGCAGAGCGGGCAGGTGGGAAAACAGGTTAGGCATAGCGCCCGCAAAGGTCGGGCGAGCCACCCCAGAAACCGAAAATGGCGCCGAGGCACCAGTAGCTTCTTACTCGTTAAGATGCAGTTCGTATTAACAAAACGCCTGTCATTGCGCGGAGAAACGACGATGCAATCGCACCAGAACGAGTTGTTGGGGTTTCATTCTGGTGCGGTTACGTTGTCGTTTCTCCGCGCAATGACAGGCGTTTTTAAGAATTCTTTGCATGAACTCAAAAGCCTTTAGAGATAAACTTTTGCGATCGAAAGCTAGAAATCTGTCGGCTCGCCGAGGTAGGCGAAGTCGTCGATTTCCTTGCTGATGACCGCCAGTTTGTCGCGCACCATTTTGTAAGCAAAGCCGCCCAGCAGCAAATGCACTGGCGGCTGGGGCAGGCGCACGAGTTCGTACATGGCCTCGGCGGCCTTCATGGGGTCGCCGGCCTGGTTGCCGTCGCGGCCCAACGAATTCTTTAGGCCTACGCCCACTGTGGCAGCGTAATCGTCAATTTTGGTTTCTGAGTAGGTAGCCGACTCGCCTGCCCACTTGGTGCGAAACGGCCCCGGCTCCACATTCGTCACGTGAATACCCAGCGGCCCCAGCTGCGCGGCCAGCGACTCGCCTAGCCCTTCGAGCGCGAACTTCGAGCCGTTGTAGATGCCTGCGTGTGCCAGGCCTAGTAGCCCGCCCACCGAAGTGATATTGAGAATGTTGCCTGACTTCCGGGCCCGCATATGGGGTAGTGCGGCCCGCACCACGCGCAGTGGCCCAAACACGTTCACGTCGAACTGCCGCTGGGTTTCTTCTTCCGAAATTTCTTCGATGCTGCCGAGCGAGCCGTAACCGGCATTATTTACTACCACATCGAGGTGGCCGAAGGTGTCGATGGCGTGCTGCACGGCGCCTTTTATTTGCGCGGCGTCGGTCACGTCGACTAGCACGCCCAAACTATGGCCGGGCTTGCGCTTCGTAAATTCTTCTACTTGCTCCGACTTGCGGAAAGTGGCTGCCACGCGCTCGCCCTTGTCGAGCAACACGGTGGCCAGTGCCTCGCCAAGGCCAGTCGAGGCCCCGGTAATGAACCAGGTTTTTTGGGTATCAGGCATGAGTTGGGTCTTGTGGAATGAAGCAGCAAGACCCACGGCGGGGGGCGATTGTTTGGTTGATTTACTTAATCGCAGTGGCTTCGGCACATTAGCCACTTATATCACCTCGCTCTTTCAGGTATGTAGCGTACTCCTCATCAATCATACTTTCGGCCACGTACTTCTGCGCCGATGCACCATAGGTTTCAGCAGCAAATGCCATAGCTTCTTCAGCGGCATCAAACTCATCGACAACTCCATAAGGTAGATTTTCTGGGTCAAGCCTCGAAAACTCCCCAATATCACATTCGTTTTCACTCCCTTCGTCAAACACTTCGTGATAAGCAACAGCGTATGCCTTCTCGTCACCTATATCAATCGTAAGCCATCGTAGTATGGTATAAGCTGACTCATGCTGATAACCCAAAAACTGCGCGACTGACTTGCCCAGGCTCAGCCGGGTTATTGCCTGTACTTCTAGCAGATGCCTAGCCATACTTTTTTGCGTTTAAACTCCTGGCCACGTTTTTGGCTAGGATAGAGGTGTATTGCCTTACCCCCTTCTTGAATCCTCAGTTGTTCCCCCAATCGGGATTAGCCGTTCACAGGCTACCGTGTTGGCGGGGGCAGACCGTGGGTTAGGCTAAAGATAGTGGGCTTTCCATCCGCACCTCAGCGCTACCTTCGGGCTTCATTTGCCTACTCGTAGTTAAGCGCCCGATGGCCGTTTCCACTTCTCTTTCTCCTACCCCCGCGCCGCTGTGGCAGCGGGCCTGGCCGCACGTGCTGGCCGTGTTGTTCTTCGTGGTGCTGGCCGTAGCCTACTTCGCGCCCATCGTGTTTGAGCACCAAACGTTGGCGCAGCACGACATTACCCAGTTTCAGGGCGGCGCCCGCGAAACGCAGCAGTGGGCCGCCGAGCACGGCCACGAGCCGCTGTGGACCAACTCCATGTTTAGCGGCATGCCGACGTACCTGATTTCGGTGCACTTCCCCGGCGACCTGTTTGTGTACGTGCAGAAGTTCATTGCCCTGGGCTTGCCTGGTGTGGTGAGCAACCTATTTGTGGCGCTGCTCTGCGGCTACGTGCTGCTGGTGGCGCTGGGCGTGCGGCCGCTGGTGGCGGTGGCCGGTGCAGTGGCGCTGGGCTTTTCGAGCTACAACCTGGCCATCTTGGCCGCCGGGCACAATACTAAGTCGTGGGCCTTGGCCTACGCGCCGCTGGTGCTGGGCGGGCTACTGCTCGCTTTTAGGCAGAATAAGTGGCTGGGCGCGGCGCTCTTCACGCTGGGCCTCACCATGAACGTGCGCGCCAACCACCCGCAGATTACCTACTACCTGGGTTTGCTGGTCCTTATTTATGGCGTGGTGGAGCTGGTGGCGGCCATCCGGGCCGGGCGGCTGCCCGACTTTTTCAGCCGCGTACTCTTGCTGGGCGTGGGCGCGGCGCTGGCCATTGGCGTCAGCTTTGGCCGCCTCTACACCACCTACGAGTACAGCAAATTCAGCAACCGCGCGCCCTCTGAGCTCAAGGTCCTACCCCCCGCGCCCGGCCAAACCGCGCCCAGCGCCAAGCAGCAAGACCGCGACTACGCCTTTGCCTACAGCTACGGCGTGGGCGAAACCATGACGCTGCTCGTGCCCAACTTCTACGGTGGCAGCAGCGCCATGCCGCTACCCAAAGATTCGCACGTGGCCGCCGCTGGCTTGCCCGAAGAATACCTGGCCAACATGCCCACCTACTGGGGCGACCAGAGCTACGTGGCCGGGCCGGTGTACGTAGGCGTCACCGTCTGCTTCCTGTTTGTGCTGGGCTTGTTTGTGGTCGATAAGCGCACGCGCTACTGGCTGCTGGCGGGCACGCTAGTGTCGTTTGTGCTGGCCTGGGGCAAGAACTTTGAGTCGATTAACAACCTGATTTTCGATTATTTGCCGGGCTACCGCAGCTTCCGGGCCGTGAGCATGGGCCTGGTGATGGCCCAGCTGGCCATGCCGCTGCTGGCGGCGCTGGCGCTTTCGCGCATCCTGCGGCCGCGCACGGCGCTGGCTACTGGCCCTACCCCCCCTGTGGCCACCGAGCCTTTGCACCCGGCCTTGGATAAGGCGGCACGGGCCGCTGCGGGCACACCGGCCGCAGCCCTCGACTCGCCCGACAACCAGCTGCGCACCAAGCAATTGCTGTACGCCGGCGCCATTACGGCGGGCTTTCTGCTGCTGACCTGGGTAGCGAGCCTGAGTTTTGATTTTGCCTCGCCGCAGGATGCTAACTTGACCCAAAGCGGCTTTACGCCGCAGCTGATGAGCGCCCTGCGCGCCGACCGCGCCGACTTGCTGCACAACGACATCTGGCGCGGGCTGCTCTTTGTGGGCCTCACGCTGGCGGCGCTGTTCGTTTATTTGAAAGGTAAAATCGACGCCCGCGTGGCGGCGCTGGCCGTGGCCGCGCTGGTGCTGCTCGACCTCTGGACGGTGGACAAGCGCTACCTCGGCGAGAAGAATTTCCAGCAGGAAACCATCGTGGAGAGCTTCCAGCCCACGCCCGCCGACCAGCAGATTTTGCAGGATAAGGACTTGAGCTACCGCGTACTCAACCTCGGCAACCCGTTCAACGAGGCGCGCACGTCGTACTTCCACAAAAGCATCGGCGGCTACCACGGCGCCAAGCTGCGCCGCTACCAGGACCTCATTGAGCGCCAGATTTCGCAGAATAATACTGGTGTGCTCAACATGCTGAACACGCGCTACGTCATCCTACCCCCCCAAAAGCAGGGCGAAACCGAGCAAGTTCAGCGCAACCCCGGCGCGCTGGGCAACGCCTGGTTTGTGCGCGAGTTGAAGGCTGTGCCAAACCCTGACCAAGAGATGGCGGCTCTCACCGGCCTCAACGCCAAGCAAACGGCCGTGGTGGACGTGACCAAATTCCCGGCCGTGAAGCCGGCCGTGTACGCTGACTCGTCGGCCACCATCGCCCTCACCAGCTACGCGCCCGACGCGCTTACCTACCGCTACTCGGCGGCCCAGCCGGGCACGGTGGTCTTCTCCGAAATCTATTATGCCGACGGCTGGCAGGCATTCCTGGATGGCCAGCCGGTGCCGCACTTCCGGGCCGATTTTGTGCTGCGGGCCATGCAGGTGCCAGCCGGCGCGCACGAAATCAAGTTCGTGTTTGAGCCCAAGGAATACAAAATCGGCAACACGGTTTCGCTGCTTTCAAGCATCGGCGTGCTGCTGGCTGTAGTAGCTGCGGGCGTCTTCGGCTTCCGGCGCCGCCGGGAGGACGAGGCGTAGTTTTTAGTTTGACATTGCGAGCGCAACGCAGTGGAGCGCGGCCATCTTTCCTTGTCGTTCGCATTCAAGGTTTTATCAACCTAGCGGCAAGGAAGGATTGCCGCGCTTCACTGCGTTGCGCTCGCAATGACAACCACCTTACTACTTCCTATTAACCACCCCGCTGCCGAGCGGCGCGGCGTGCGCCTGCTGCTCTGGCGCGACGACTTGCTTCACCCCGCCCTACCCGGCAATAAAGCTCGCAAACTCAAGTACAACTTGCTGCAAGCCAAGGCTGAGGACCAGACCAGGCTACTCACTTTCGGCGGTGCGTATTCCAACCATCTCGCGGCTGTTGCTACCGCCGGACGGCTCTACGATTTCGAAACCGTGGGCCTGGTACGTGGCGAAGAATACCGGCCCCTTAACCCCACGCTAGCCCAGTGCGTGGCCGATGGCATGCGGCTGCATTACCTCGACCGCACTACCTACCGCCGCCGGGCCGAGCCAGATTTTTTAACTGAGATGCTGCAGCAGTTTGGCCCCGCCTACCCCCTCCCCGAGGGTGGAACAAATGCACTAGCGCTACGCGGCTTGGCCGAGCTCATTGGCGAGTTGCGCCAGCACACCAACTTCGACGCGGTAGCGGTGGCGGCTGGCACGGGTGGCACGCTCGCTGGCTTGGCACTAGGCTTGGCCGAGGCTGCCTACCCCGCCCGCGCCATCGGCGTGGCCGCGCTGAAAGGTGCTGATTTTCTGCACGCTGAGGTAGACAACTTACTCGCGGCAGTTGGCTGCGCGGCGGCCCGATATGAGCTGCATACCGGCTACCACTTCGGTGGCTATGCCAAACTACCGGCCGAGCTGCGGGCGTTTATTCAGCAATTTGAGGTGGACTTTGGCGTGCTGCTCGACCCGATTTATACCGGCAAATTGTTGTTTGGCGTGCTTGACCTTATTGAGAAAGGTCATTTTGCGCCGGGCAGTACGGTCGTGGCTGTGCACACCGGCGGCCTGCAAGCCTGGGCGGGGGTTGATAAGTAGCAGTAAGCTATTAGCAAATAGCAGCTTTGGCAACGGGGCGCTGTTCAGCTGATGACTGCTGAATGATACTTGATACCTGCAAAGCGGCCAGCGCAAACACGAATGGCAGCACCGGGGCCAGGAAGCGCACGTCGTAGTCGTCTACGGTGAGCATAACGATGGCGGCTTGCAGCAGCGGCACGGCCACCAGAAACGCGCGCGCCGGCAGCCACACCGTGGCCCGGCGGGCGCCACGCACCGCCAGGTAGTAGAGTGGCCACAGCACCAGCACGCTCATTAGCTTGTGAGCCAGCGAGTAATACGGCTTGATGCTGCTAAAAAACACGAGTAGCTTACCGGCCATCAGACGCAACAAAAACCCGGGGTTGTGGGCAGCGAAGTAGAGCACTCGCGACATTTGGCCGATGCCATCGGGCGGTAGCACCAGCGGCGTGCTTGGGTGGATGGCCCACACCGGAGTCGCAAACATGAGCTCACCGCGCACGTAAGTTTCGACAATGAAGAAACTAACCAGCTGGTAGTTAAGCCACCACACTACCAGCGGGGCGACTAGTACCCCGGCACCGACAAGTAGCCAGAATATGCGCTGGCGTGCGGTGTAGAGTGCTGCTAAGCCTGCCACGCCGGCGGCGGCGGCCACCACGAAGCCGTTGGGCCGCACCAGCGCCGTGAGCAGTAAAAAGAACGCCAGTACTGCCCCGGCCCGCCAGTCCCCGCCGCGCACCCGCACCAGCGCCCAAAACGAAAACACGGACAAACTACTAAACAATGATTCGGTGAGCAGGTAGCAGTTAAACTGCTGCACATCGGGCCACAAGATGAAGAGACCCACAGCCAGCACGGCCGCGCCGCGCCTACCCCTCGCCAGCTGCTGCACGCCACTGTAGAGCGCGACGGCGGCCAGCCCAGAGATGACAATTTGCCCCAACACGATGCCCCACCAGCCGGCGTGCAGCCGCAACCACACGCTTTGGTACCAGGGGTAAAGGATGTAGCGCTGGTTGTGAACATACTGAAAATCAGCAGCCAGCCTAGTCTCAGTGGGCTCTAGGCGGTAGTAGCCGTGCTGGGCTAAGTTGGTGGCGTAGCCAAGGTAGCGGGCGCTGTCGTTGGCGTAGTGCGGGCCGTGAAACTTGACCAGGAAGGCGGCCTGCAACAGTAACCACAGGCCCAGCAGTAGCCAGCGGTGTTGGGGCCAGAGGCGGCGCATGGGGGCCAAAAGGGCAGGCGGCAGCTTGTTTATCACTTCCCAAAGCTACGGGCGGGCCAACCCCAGCCGCATATTCGAGGTATGCTGCTTAACTCAACCGTGGGCCGGCTCAGGGCCGGTCGTGCGCTATTGCCTATGCTAGCTCGTCTTATTCGCCGCTTGTTTCCGCTCCTGCTGCTGGTGGCGTTGGGCGTGTTTTTGTGGCGCAAAATCGGCCCGACACTCACAGACCTCAACCCGCTGGCCCCGCGCGAGCCAAAGGTGACGGTAACCCACAACACGGTGCTGACACAGGTGGAGGCCTTGGGCAAGTTGGAGTTGGTGCGCTACCGCTTCAAGGATGTGGTGGAGTATAAGCGCACCGCCAAGTACCCGTTTTTGCCCGATGCTAAGGCGGCGCTCATCGTGGGCGGTGAGGCGGTGGGCTGCCTCGATTTGCGTAAAATCCGGCCACAGGATGTGACCCTGGAGGGCGACTCAGTGGTGCGTATTATTTTGCCCGACCCCGAGTTGTGCGCCTTCCAGGTCAACCATAATCAGAGCCGCGTATTTAGCACATCTAACGGCTTTTTTGATGATGCTAGCCTCGTCGATGAGGCCTACCGTTACGCCGAGGCGCAGGTGCGGCGCTCGGCATTGCAATCGGGCATTCTGGCTGAAACGCAGCGCAATGCGCAGCAGATTCTAGTACCCATGCTGCGCACGCTCACCGGACGGCGCGTTATCATCGGCCAGCGGCTAGTGGCGCCAGGGTCGGCGCGCAAGCTGTAAGTAATATTCACAATAGCATAAAAAAATAACGTCAGGCTGAGCTTGTTGAAGCATCTCTACCACGCCGCTCTCGTGTCGTGTGGTAGAGATGCTTCGACAAGCTCAGCCTGACGTTCTTTTTTATTTCTAAGTGAGTGCCCTACCCCCTTACGCGGCGCGGAAACCGGTGGCTTGGCGGATGGTGCGCTCGTTGCCAGTGGCAGGGTCGGCGTAGCTGTGGTCGCTCACTTCTACCGACAGGTGCTTGCCAACCAGCTGCTTGGTGTCGAGGTCCTTGCCTTCCTGGGGCTTGATGCCTACGGCCGAGTACAGCGAAAGGATGATGGGGTGGCCGGCTGGCGAGTTGTAGAAGCGCTGCGTCACAAAGCCATCTTCGCTTTCCATGTGGGCCGCAAAAAACGGCACGTTCTGGTGCTCGCTGGTACCTTCTTCGATGCTGGTGATGGTGACGGTGTGGCGGCCATCGGGCAGGAAGCCCTTGGCTTCGCCTTTGTCAACGGAAATTTTCATGAGCTAAAGAATAATTGCTAGTATAGATAGTGCTAACGAATTTGGCAGAACTAGGTTGCGTGGCGCTGGTGTCGCGAGCGGCTAGCACTAGCCGCCTACCCTCCTACTCGTCGGCCAATTCGCCGAGCGCGTCCTGTATCAAATCCGACTCGTAGCCTTTTTGGCTGAGGTAAGCCATGAGCTTCATCTTGCGCTTGAGCGGATGAGTTTCCTTTTCGCGGGCGTCGCGCTGGCCTAGCAGCTGCTTCAGCTTGTCGTAGTACTCCTCGTTTTCTAGCTCCTTCATACCGCTCTTGATGCAGTACTCGCTGAGGCCTTTAGCCTTGAGCTCGAGGCGAATGCGGCGGCGGCCCCAGCCGTTGGTGCGGTGCTTGCCGCGGGCGTAAGCCTGGGCGTAGCGCTCCTCATCGAGCAGCTTTTCGCGGCTCAGGCGAATGATGATTTCGCCGGCGTCGTCTTCGTCGAGGCCATAGCTGCGCAGCTTTTCTTCGACTTCTTTTTGGGTGCGCTCTTGGTAGGCGCAGTAGGCCGCGATTTTGGGCAGCGCTTCGCCGGGCGTGTAGCTTTTGGGCGCTTTGTTGGGGTCTTTGAACATGAGGGGGGTAGGGAGCCGCCGCAAAATACGGGAACGATGCGGCGGCGGGGCCGTTGTAGCAGGCAGCTGCTGGTTTTACCTAACGGTGAGCGGGCGCCAAATGTGCCCCGCGCCGGGGCTACTTCCCTTTGCCCCGTATGCGCATCTCGCCCGGAATACTTTATATGTTGGCCTCGACGGCTCTGCTGGCTGTGGTCAACGTGGCCGTGAAGAAGCTCGCCGACGTACCCACGGCCGAAATCATTTTTGCCCGCTGTCTTATCTCGCTCAGCCTCACAGTGTGGCAGCTGCGACGCACGGGGGTGCCGGTGTGGGGCCCGCCCGAGGCGCGCTTCAACCTGCTGGGGCGTGGCGTTTTTGGGGCTGGCTCGCTGGTTCTGGGGTTTTTGGCGCTGCGGGCACTACCCATCGGGGGGGCAAGCGCGCTCAGCTACCTGGCGCCGGTGGTGACGGCGGTAGCCGCCATCTGGCTGGTGGGCGAACCTTTAAAACCCTGGCAATGGCTATTTTACGCGCTGGCGGTGGGGGGCGTGCTGCTCGCCAAGGGCACGGCGGGGCTGCTGTCGGCGGGTGTGCTGCTGGGGGTGGGCGCGGCGGTATCGTCGGGCCTGAGCAGCGTGTTTTTGCGGCGGGTAGGCGATAAAATCGCGCCGCTGGTGCCAGTGTTTTATTTCAACCTGGTGCCGCTGGCCATTGCGGCGGTCTGGATGTTGTTCGATTTGAAACTGCCGCAGGGTACCGACTGGGCCTGGCTGGCGCTGGCGGGCTTATTCACGCACGTGGCGCTGTGGTGCGTCACGCAGGCGTTTCAGGAACACGAGGCCAACTTCGTGGCGGCCCTCGATTACCTGGGCCTTATATATGCTACTGCGCTGGGATACTATGTATTTGGCGACAAAGTAAAGGTTAGCGTGTACCCCGGCATTGCGCTGATACTGTTGGGCGTGAGCCTCAATGCCTGGTACATGAGCCAGCAGGAAAAGCAGCCAGATAAGGCCTGACTATCGTCGCCCTACCTCCCCTTGCCAAGTTAAAAAAAGGCATGGCTGCCACGCTTTCGCCCGCGGCGAGCATCTAGCTGGCGGCAGGCCTATCTTGCCAGCTACTTCAGAATTGCGTTAGAGTATGCTGATTATTACGCGGGCGTCGTTTTACTCTTACTTTATTTTAGGGTTACTGCTGGCAGTGGGGGCGCACGCTGGCACCATCAAGGGCAAGGTAAGCGGGCCCGATGGCACCGGCCTGCCCTTCGCCAACGTGGCCGTGCGGGGCTCGGCCACCAGCACCGGCTCCAACGAGCAGGGCCAGTACCAGCTGCGGCTGCCGGGCGGTAGCTACCAGCTGGTATTTCAGTACGTGGGCTATAAGCCGCGCACCGAAACTGTGCGCGTGCCGGCCGGCGACTCTACGCTGACCTTCAATGTGGTGCTGGCGCCCGAGTCGTATAGCCTGACGGAGGTGACGGTGCGTGGCTCTGACCGCGACCCCGCCTACGCTATTGTGCAGCACGCGCAGCAGTGGCGCGCCTACCACCAGCGCGAGGTGGCGGCCTTCCGGGCGCGCATTTACATCAAGAGCTTGGGTAGGTTGAGCGAGACGCCGAGTAAGATTTTTGGGCTGGTGAAAGTGGGCCCTGATCTCAAGCCGGGCATTTTTTACTTGTCCGAAAGCCTGTCCGAAATCGCGTTTACCCAGCCCGACGTGGTGAAGGAGCGCATGCTGTCAAGCCGCGTGAGCGGCGACTCGCACGGCATCAGCTTCAACCGGGCCAGTGCGGCCCGGGGCCTTAGCTTTTACAACAACCTGGTAAAATCGGGCTTTTCGGAGCGCGGTTTCGTGTCGCCAATTGCTTCGAACGCGCTGCTCTTTTACCAATATGAGTTGGTGGGCAGCAGCCAACAGAACGGCGAGCTGGTGCACAAAATCAGGGTGATACCGCGCCGGCGCTCCGACCCCGTTTTCAGCGGCTTTATCTACGTGGTAGACGGCTCGTGGCGGCTGCACTCCGTAGACTTGCGGCTCACCAAAGACGCCCAGCTCGACTACGTCGATGACCTGCACATCGAGCAGCTGTTTGCACCCGCGCCGGGTGCCCCCCACGCCTGGATTGTTCAGTCGCAGAAGCTGGCGGCAAGCTTTTCGGCGTTTGGCTTCAAGGGTACGGGCCTCATAACGGCTGTTTTTTCCAATTACAACCGCGTAGTACCGACCTACCCGGCGCCACCCGCCACCAAGCCTACCCCCCCCTTGGCTGGCAACATTCCCGCCGCACCGCCCGTGGTGGCGCCTGTCACTACCAAAGAGCTCACCCGCCAGATAAAGCGCGAAAAGCCCGACCTGCGCGGCCTAAGCCGGCAGGTGCGCCGCCAAGTGCAGCAGGCGCAGCGCGACTCGCTGCGCAACGACCCCATTGCCCGCATGAAGAAGGGCGAAGTGCAGCTGGTAGAGAAAGGCGTGAACGAGCGCGACACCGCCTACTGGAACCAACTGCGCCCGGTGCCGCTCACGGAGGAAGAAAAAGTGGACTACCACCGCAAAGACAGCAGCGAGGTCGTGCGCAAGTCGCGCCCGTACCAAGACTCGCTGGACCGTCAGCGCAACCAGCTAAGCGTGGGCAAGCTGTTGCTTACGGGCTACGTGCGCAGCAACACGTTTGCCAAGCGCAGCTTAGCAGTGGCGCCTATCTTCAACGAGGTACTCTACAACACCGTGGAGGGCTACGTGGTGAACGCCCAAGCCACCTATACCCAGCGCACCGACGACCGCCGCTCGCTCATCCTGACCCCTACCCTGCGCTACGGCTTCAGCAACCGCCAGCTGCAACCCAGCCTGGCGCTGAACTGGCAGCTCGCCCCCCAAAAAACCCGTCAGTTGGGGCTAGTGGCCGGCCGCACCATCGAGAACTTTGACCGCAATTCGCAGCTCACGCCGTTTAT
>Ga0160429_1000332_pt1 | contig 51323 bp, 54 predicted proteins | sample SolpanmetagenomR_FD_108199 | JGI IMG/M metagenome (GOLD analysis project Ga0160429, IMG submission 108199) | Solar panel surface microbial communities from Lawrence Berkeley National Laboratory, California, USA - R | ecosystem: Engineered > Built environment > Solar panel > Unclassified ... | reverse complement strand
GGCTGCAGGATTGTGTAGTTAAGTCCGGACTCAATCAAATACTCCTCGACATAACGCTTGCAGTCATGGTTCATCAGTTTGCGTAACTGGGTATTAAGCACGCTCGAATAGATGAAATGTCGGAACCGGTTACCAGGCCGCTTGCTCTCAAACACAGCGGCATCGATGGCGTTGTAGCCTATCTCGGCTTCGTGAGGATGAAAGGGAGGCCCGACGTGGTAGAAGACTGTGGCGTTGTGGACTAGAGCGCGGGCGGAGCTGGGCTCGATGAGGTCGGCGCGGATGACTTCGGCGGAGGGGTATTGAGAGGATAGTTTGGCGTGAGACTTCTCGGAGTTGACGATCAGCCGGAGGGAGGTGTTGGGATGGGAGATGAGGCGAGGAATTAGGAAGCTGTTTTGTCTGCCGCTGGCGCATGTTATGACGATTAGGTCGTCTGTTGACATGTTTTATAGGGACAGTACAGCACAAACGATGGAAGGGCTATCTTCAGGTCCTTCAACAGTGACAGGGGACTCACGTTTAATATGAGCTAGCCTTATATTGCTGATGATGACGAAGGTTCGGTAGGATTGAGGGCCGAAGCTGACGTGAGGATCATCTTGAAATGTGGGGGTTTCAGGTTTGTCTCTGTTTCCACGCAGAGTTGTTGTTGAAATTCTGCTATTGCTAGGTATACGTTAAATGACTCTACCTGCTCCCAATATGCTGCCTGATATTCTTCAGTGTCAGCCAGTGCAAGAGACATATAATCTTTTACTAGCTGCCCGAAACAACACAGTCCCTGGATCATCTCTATATCTCCAGCACTCCGCATAAGATCTTTTCGCAAAGCGAGTACTTGCTTCTCACCAGCCTCATTCACTTCCTAGGTAGGATTGTGGTGCAGTAGATTTGTGTAACAGTATCCGTCGACCATATCTATACACAAGCACTTCATCAAGTGCACGGGCTTTCCACTTCAGACCCAGGATGTCCAACTAGCTCTTCGAGATGCTCTACTGTGGATGTACTATTCAAGTCTCTATAGTGGGACCCAATACAGGACGCATTTGACATGATACCTACTTTATTGACCACTATCGACTGCGAGGGTTGTTGGCGTTGGTTTCGGCTATGGCTTCTGCTGCTGGATTAGGAGAATGATCGGTCTCCGCATCCAAAGCTGTCACACTTAACAGTTGACCTTCACTAGCGACAAGCTCACTGCGCCTTTCAATTGCACTGGGGATTTGAGCGGAAGTGAGTCTCGATGCGGTCGATGATCGCACTTGGTAAGTCACCGTCGATCTCAAAGTGCTCGATGTGGCGCAGAATAGTGCAAAGGGCGTCGGAAAGGTTGTATTGGTTGGCAAAGAGTCTCCTGAAATTGTTGCGAGTCACCCCATCGTGGATATTGTCGATGACGCGCTGAAGCATAAAATAGGACGCTCCTGCGTGAGTGAGTAATGCATCGATGTCGGGGCAATACACCCGAACCTCACCGAAGTAAGCAGAGGAGTAATAAACTGAAAGATGTCTAAGGTGATGACAGTATATGCCGATAGTTTTGACGACATTGACCATTTCGCGCTTCAAGCTTCGCACCTCGGTATCACAATTGTCTTGCGTGAAACTGGTCGTGTCATGAACCACAACTCGGAGGTGGCGAAGTTGCGCAAGCTCGGCAGGTTTCACGTACACCTCGAAGATCTGGCCAAGTCTGACATTTCTTGAGGTTCCATCAATAAGTGTGAGGAAGTGGTTGTCGGACCAGAATATGGACATGGCTTCAGCGTGAACCTGTTTGCTACTTCTGATGAATCCAGATGCCGCTTTTAGAGGGTTAAACGTTGACTTGCCTCTCAGAAGCTGCTCGACTTGAGAACGAAGAACGTGACGACTGTAGACTGAAGAGCAAAACTGCACTCGAGGTATGAGCTTCAAAGCCTCGAAGCGAGTTTTGTCGATTGGTTCGATATAAGCGACAAGAAGCTCGCGGTAAATCTGAGAGATTGTGAGAACAGTTTCTTGACTTACACTCCAAAAGACGCAAAAGCAGCTTACCTGATCACGAATCTCCCTAGGGAAGTCCATGAAAGCTTCTGCCCGATTCAGCAATGTCGGCTCTCTCAGGCTTCTGGCGACCAGTGCGACAGAAGTCATTGTGTTGCTCCCAGTCATCTTTCTTACAGCGTTTGCTGCAGTAGTAGACTTGCTCACATCCCTTGCATTCTTGAGTAGCATCGTTTGAACAGCGTTCAAGCGCGCATTGTCCGATTTGAACGTCTGACTTGGCCTGAAGAGACATGTCGAGCAAGATTGATCTCGAAGCTGTTACGTAAAGTCCCAAAGCTGTCGCGTAAATTCACAAAGCTGTTGCTGATCGTGAAATGAGTGGTCAGAGCGAAATCAAACACGAGGTGCATTGTTTGTACAAACGATGCAATGAATGCGACGACTGAGTAAACAGTAAAACCTTGGTAAATGTTCGATTGAAGTCCACAAACTCAAGGTATGAAGAAAAGAAACGTGAAACAGGAAGGGATAGAGGAAGGGATGGAGAGTGAAAAGCAAACGAAGGAAAGAGCGAGTGCGGGGCGTGTGACATGAGCTAGCTAATAGAGCTAATGCAGGTTGCCGACAGAATGGAAAGTGCAATGTTGCAATGTTGAGGAAATCCTGACTCTGCTGAGTTTGACATTGAGAATCACCATGCCAGCATCATTCCACGTCCAAACTTGAGATTGAGGCGGAGGCTGGCATTACGCACGCTACCTAAGACGCATATACTGCTTGCTGGTCATCGCACAAAAACTGCTGGTCATACTCACGATGACCGGTCAGAAGACAGTAATTGTGCAAGGGGACTGACTGATCTCTACAGCAGTAGGATCTGACGTGGTAAAGCAATTGGTTTCATCTGAACCAAGAGTTGGAGAAGCTGAACCCAAAAAAGGGCAAAGCGATATCGGACTCAGAGAAGGCCAGATCGCATTATATCAGAAGAAATCAATAGCCTCACGAGAAATAGAAAGCCAATCGAAGGCGAGCTTGACATGATCAGTAGAGAAATAGAAAGCCAATCGAAGGCGAGCTTGACATGATCAGTTGGATTATAACACACAATGCACAACAAGGACAACAAGGGATGGGACAGAGCAAGGTGGCATGTGAAGCTTATTTCATTATTTTCTGAAACGCTGGAGCTGTCTCGAATCTCATAAGGATGAGCAGCAATCTTCAGCAGGGGTATTCGCATATCTTCGTATAGAACGCTTTCCATCCACCTCTAACCCAAGTATAGCAGAAGCCAATCCTCCCATTCTCAAGCCATGGTCGATGTCATGCTGAAGTTGTCATGTGAAGCACCGGAAGCGAGACGCTTAGACGGAGTTCTTGTTGGCTAGAATAGAACGTTAGTACAGAATAGATGGGATCAGGATCAGATGAACATACCAGAGGCAGAGCCCTCGTGCTTGGACTGCTCCATCTTGTCGGAGACAGCGCCCATGGCACCAGATGCACGGTCGGTGAGAGAGCTGTTGCCGGGAACGTTACCCTTGGCCTGCTCCTTGTTGCCCTCCTTGGAAGCCTCAGCAGACTGTGATTGATGGTTAGTGAGAGAGTTCACGATGGAGATGGGAGGAGATGAGAACAAACCTTTCCCTGGATGGTCTCAGAGACGTAGTTGGCGGCGTTGGCAACAGAGTTGGAGATCTGGCCGACAATTCCCTCGTTGGGTGCGTTTGCGTTAGGGGCAGACATTTTGGTTGAGTTGGTGATTTGAGTTGAAGAGTTGGGAAAGTTGTTTTGTAGAGTGTGATTGAGATGTGTGATGGTCAGAAGAAGAGGAAGCAAGAGAAAGGATGTGCGGGACAAGGCAAGCTATTTGAAGAGGGGTTCCCAGGGTCTAAGCTCGACAGCTAGGGCAACTGCACCCCGCCCCCTCTCTGGCAGCTACGTCACATTGCATGTGACCAGACCCACTTTCAATTTGGCGTCGGAAGCTGTCACCGGTTGGGAGTTATTCCAACTCATGGGACGGTTTCACTGGCTGTCGTTCTTACCACGCTTTCAAACCCTGCAAATCCCTGTTGTCACAGGCTCCCGCGCCGAGCACTCGACCAAAGACACAAGCTCTTCGCGCTTCGAGGCTCTTCGGTGATTGTCTTTGAGGAGAGCTGCAGGGGAAAGCCCTCAATCTAGCTAATTAATTGTCAATCTCCCTTCTCTTGCCCCACCTCGACGTCAAGCGTCAACACACAGCCTCACATAAGCGTTTTTAGCGTGACTAGGGTGACGTACCACTGTCACGAGACGGTCAAGCCACAGGGCGTCTGGAGTTCCCAGAGATCGACGATGGTAGCATAGAGAAACTGGACGAAGGAAGCTTTTCGTTGTTGACACGTATCAATATTTCATGGCGTTCCAGCCTGTTGACGATGACGCTGGTTGTTGCTGTAGCCTTGGAGCAGGCAGTCTCCTAACTCCCATACGTACATACAATAATCAAGCAACAACAGAACGCCCAGATCTCACCAGTACAATATTATCGTATGAAGATAATCTGTCTGAGACGTTAAGGTACAATTGGTTGCTGAAGTTTTGCGTCGTCCCTCAAGTCTGAATCTGCATAGAAGAGTGCACTCTACGCTTTCAAGCTAAGACGTGTAGTGCGGCAAGACTATGAGCAATCAACACAGCGATAAGTTTGTCCAAAGACAACCTTGCTGCTGAACCCTGATACGGTGAACCCTGATACGGTGCCATCGTTGTCGATAAAGCAGACAATGTACTCGTGCTAATTGAACCGGTAGTAGTCTACAAAGTAGTCAATATGAAGTTTTGCACACCGAAAGACATTTGAACTCACGGGCACAGAGCCAGAGATTGTATGCGTAGTTGCAAGTGTCGTGATAAAGGTGGCCGACGTTGTTGGTGGTACCTGGATCTCGGTCGAGGTAGAAGAGGCGAGCATAGGCGACTTTGGGCTCGCGTCTGTTCTCAAAAACGACACAATGGTTGAGCTCGACGAAGACGTGGGAGTCTCATTAGACGTGCTTGTGGTCATTGGCACGAGGTTCACAGTGCTTGGCGAAGGTGGAGTTAGCATTGAAAGTTGCGATGTCACAGTCGGATTCAGCACGAAAGAAGCGGATGTCGACTCTGTCGAAACCGCCTCAGTTAGAGAAGGTATTGATGTTGACACTACCGAGGGTGGTTGCGTTTCTTGTTGATCTTGGCTTGTTATCACAGTCGCGATTAGCACGGAAGAAGGAAATGTCGACTCTATCGCGACCGCCGCAGTCGAAGAGAATATTGATGTTAGCTCTGCGGGGAGTGCCTGCGTTGGTTGTTGATCTAGGCTTATCGTACTAACAATGGCACTGATCGGCGATGCCTTCGTGGGCGACATCGGCTCGTCCAGAGGAATACTCTCAGTGGTACTGGGTGATGAAGGCGGTCCTGCTGGGGCCGTCTCCTGTATTTTCGTGCTGATGGGAGGTTCTGACGAATTTGTTTCTACGGCTGGGGCCTTCGACAAGGCGGTAGTAACTGAATAACAGATGGTAACGGCAGGATTGAGGATTGAATCGGTGTCGTGGAAGGGATATCCGAGGGTACCATGATTGGTATAGTGGTGAGTGAGTCTGTGTTCGCAATTGACGAGAGCGGAACAGGTCCAGCAGAGGGTATGTCCATGAATGGCATACTGAACGTCGGAACTTGTGTGCTGGAAATATAGAAGCTGAGTTCTGCGCCCGGTGTTGTGAAGGTTGAAGACTCGAAACTTCCGATAGTCTCTACACTGATCGCACTGCCAGATGCAGTGGGTATGGGGATCGATGTCCGACCCATGAGAAGTCCAGCACTCGGTAACGGAGTATTGGGCAGAGGTTGAGAGGTGACAGGGCCAATAACAGACATATCTCCATCAGTCTTTGCTGACATGATTGGTAAAGTCAATACTGGTTCCGTGACGGGGACGGCCGAACCGATAGCATTGCCAGTAAGACTTCCCACACTGGTCGTCTGAGACGCAAAGTATGGTATGGTCATCAGTGATGCTGCCCCATCGAACACTGTTCGTGTGAAGGTGACGGTCGTGGATAGGCATTGACCAGCGGGATAGGTCGGACTGGGTAGACTGGGAATAGTGGTTGTTGTCGGCTGTGTACTGCATTCTGGCTCATAGTCGACGACAAAAAATGTACTCGTGGTAACATCTAGTGGCTTTGTCCCGTTGTAGGCTTGTGTGGTTGTTGCCGTGGTCAATTGCGATTGGATTCTGTAGCTACAAGGAGGGCGCGGAATCGTGATAGTCCAAGTCTTGGCAAAGGTTACTGTACAAGTTGCTGGAACGACTTTCGTAGTGAAATTGGCAAACGAGTTCGGCCCAGTGGAGAATTGTGCTCGAGCACTGTGAACAAGAAGAGGAAGAATACAAGCAGAACTCGGGGGTGACATTATCAGCAACATTTTGGATGGGAGTGGGTTTAAGAGGGTTTGCGAGTGCGCATTGTCAAGCTATATATTAGAGTAGAGATTGTTATCGACCACCAGGATCTCACTTCGCTGGTAAAAGTGGGTAGCGGCCGTCAATGGCGAGCAGAATCCAGACAGTCTATGAGTGAGACGACGAGGCTGCGGAAAGTGACAGGATGACACGAAAGCGTCTAGCTCAAAGAGGAAACCTCCAAGGCTCTGTACACCAATAAGCTGTACTGACAGTACATTTGCTTCTTATATCTCTCTGAATTATAGTGAGCCTGTCACACGACCGCCGCTCTGTTTTCTGTCCGCGAACCTGTTCCTACTAGTCACCTAAGGACAGCAAGGCTGTGTCCATGCTGGGGTTTTCTACTGGTTAATCGTGGCCCCCTCCTCCGGTCTAAGTATGCCGTTTAATGACAGCCTGACGGGCTTGTCAAGTATCATTCCACGGCTCATGTGAGCGATTGGTAGAGCAATATCGTGTCTTATCCTCAATCGCTTCACAGCATATTCCGCAAACCATGCCAGAACTCAGAAGCTCGCAGACACACCACAATGTCCGAACAAATCTACTCTGGTCGATGGACTGACTGGTCATACGGTTCGGTGCTAGGGGACCATGTAACGCTTTCGTCTCGAAATGCTACTTACCTCATCTCATTCATTGCCACGTTCGACATCTGGGCGGGAAGTGCAGCCTGGAGACTGCTTGCCTTCGTTGCTCACCAGTGTTCTACAATTCGAGAGCCTCGCAATGGTGCCATACACCAGCTTCAGGTCGCTCTACGTATTCATCGACACCATTGGCGTTTGTTGAACGATCGCTTTTCATAGCGTGGGCATGGCGGAAATTATCACCCAGGGCAGCCGCAAGGGCGCTTGTGCTTTCTATGTTCCCAATCCTTCTGGCTATTCTTTTCGTTGCAGCATGTATCGGCTCTTCACATATAGCGTCGACTACAGGAGATGTCTTGCTCGTGGGCGGAGACTGTGGTCTCTTGGAGTCTAACATTACCCCTGCCGCTGAAAACCTCCTTGTACAACTGAGCCAGGAGTACCAGGATGGCATACAGGTTTCGCCTAAGCAACGCATATGCCCAAGAGCGCTACCATAACCCGCTCGATCCGCAGAACATTCAGGTGATCAATTCTGATGCGTCATGCTCGAATTGTGGCGGATATACTAAGTCCTCGATTGCCTTCACGAATATCACCATATCAGCTTGTCCTTTTGGTGACGCCTGTGCCACTTCTGACATTCTGAAGCTTGATACCGACTATCTGGATTCGCACCACGATTCTGGGCTCAATCAAACGCCCGCGAACCGTGTCATGTATCGAAAAGTTACGACTTGTTCTCCTCTTCTCTCGACTGGCTTCTCAGACAACGCTTTTAAGCCTGTGAAAGGCTTTGAGCACTTGGGCGACATTTCTGTATACTCGTACGGCAATAACACTTACCAACCAACGCGATTTGGTTCCACACAAGGGTTGCCCTCCGCAGATTCCACATTCGTATACAGCGAGTATACGTACAATGCCTCCGAAACAGCCTACTATCTCATGGAAGTCTTCCTGTCGTTGTGACCAAGATCTCCTCTGCTAACATGTCATTAGGATAGCAAGTACCATGCAAGTTGGTGGAAGTGGATCACTATACACACCAGTACCAAGCATCAGCTCAGATCCTACCAGGCCCATGTCTTTAGTATTTCTCGCCAATCGAGAATTCTACCAGGAAGCTGTCAACGACACCTGGTTCAAAGCAACGTCTCCACTAAACATTGTTGCAAACGGGAACATCGAGAACACATTTTACCAAGCGGATGATCTTGGATCAGTGCTTGCATGTGTTGAGCAGGTTCAGATATGGTGCTAGATGTCCAATATCTCCTGATTGGCAATTACTAACCAGTCATCAGTAACCCGAATATAGAAGGCGCCAGAGCGTACACAGATCTTGATACTTGGCACCTATGGGGCGACTACGTTGGCTACCTTGGAGGCAAACTCCTCAAGCACTCTTGGAAATTGGCCTTAACAGTATGCAGATGACTACTGCTATGATGCTTCAGGACGCTTCCCTCTCCGGTACAGTTTGGAATGTGATTGATGAACTTGGTGACCGTTCCTTAGATGCCTCGAACTACATTAGCAGACAAGAGCCCTACTGGTCTCCAGGTCTTGATAATAACCACTGGCAGTTCGAAGCAGCGAATTGGTCCTCGATCAGCTTAGCACACATACAACGCCTCTTCATCTCAAACTACCGTACACCAACCACAAAGATACTGCTTGATTACTTTGAGCCGTGGCCGGCTAACGCCACAAAAGAGCAGCACAGCTTTTGTAACAGCCAAAAAGTGAGGAGTTCTGAATATACCACGTTTAGCGTCCTTGGGCTAGGATTGAACTTTGGTATTGGTGGCTTCATCCTCATTTGTGGCGATCTCCTGCCGGTCATTGTGCCGTGTTGCAAGGAAAGAAGGCTAAGACATCCGTCGCACGTGAGCAATGGCTTAACAATAGTATGCTGCAGTTGATGCGCGTCTCTTATCAGGCATTGCAACTTGGGACTTGGACAGGAGCGGAGAATACTGTGCCTACTACAATCACAGACGAGGAGTTTCTTGCTCCTTCGCTGGCTGCAACGCTAAGAGAGGTCCGTAAAGCATCTAGCAATGTGGGGAGAGACTCGATGTCGAAGACAGCGGACTCCTATGAGATGCCTCTGTTACCCTCGCAATCAGATTAAAGCAGAGGTGTGTGGGAGGGCAAGTGGTCGGTAGCAACAAGTCGTGACGAAGAGAGCATAGGTGTGTCCAGATCTAGCGTACGTACGGGAGGGAATGGTCACTTGACACTGTCGACGGCTAGGACCACGGCGTTACAGTCTGAAACACTGCCACAAAATATAGGGAGCGTCTAGACAGAAGCCGACATACAAGCGGGAGTAACAATCAGTGCATCCGGGTCTAGCTGAGTGCTCTGGCAGTTTCCGATGCGTATAAAACTGGCCATCGTTCCCCCGTAACGAAAACCTGCTGTTAATTTGTTGTTGTTGATGTTGTTGTAAAGTGGACGATCACGGAGATTCTTCCATTAGATGCGGCCCCAGATCCGTGATTGGTCAGTTTTCTCTTCGTGAACCATCTTCGATGTTTGGTGATTAACACATTATCATCGAGCGATGCAAGATGGCACGATTTATCTTATATAACGAGGTCGCCGCGTCTGGATTCTGTCATTCATAACGAAATACCTAGTCGACTTGCTCACTTTCTTCGCCCATCTGGTTACACGCTATTCTCGGACCCACCGACCGGAAATCATCCCTAAAAATGCTCGCCAATGCATTCGTCTCATCTGGAGTCGCATTATGTCCTTGGAGAAGTCGCTTAATGGGGGCCAAGAACATAATGCAAGGATCTGAATGCGCTGGTTGAGGAGGACAAGAGTTTGAACGAAAGAAAGACCATTTCTGCTGAGCACCTCTAGAGCTGCTTGTCAATTGCATCGCTCCTGCTAGAGGCGGAAACCTGACAGCTGTTTCGTTCACTAGGAACGCTAACGGATTGCGATACCGAGCAGGCCTATAAGATCGTTCGACACTGCCCTTCGACGTCGATATGATCGAGTCACCGGTAGACTGAAAATCTGGCTATACACGAGCAAAGTGTGTCGAGTCTTTCTGCACAACGTTGATACTATGAAAGTGGAAAGCCATTCGAGCACCAGTTGTGGTCAGCAGAGGCAACAAAGAACTCCGATCCAAAGTCTCTTAGAAGGTATTAAGACCTCAGCTCGATTCATCGGAGAAGCACACCTCAAACGAACGGCCACTGCTCAGCCTCACCACCTTCTGTCGGGAAAAAAACCACATACCTTGAGTAAGAATGACCTCAGCGTTCTATGAGGTAGGGCTCATACACCACAATTGGCATTGGGGAGGCAAGAGCGTAGCAAAAGATTCCTTGTACAGACTAGTGCACAGCGACTGGTAGTGCCACTTCACACCGAAGACATGCGCCATGACGATATCACGAAGGACAGGTTCATGCGATGCAGCAATGCGCCACATAGCCAGACTTGGGCTGCACCCCCAGCGCAGCGCGATGACAAATTTTCCACAATATTGTGTCAGACTGAGATGGTGGGCCTGCTGGACATGGAAAACAAACGAAGCATGAAACATTCTTGAAAGCTGCGCCTTAAGAATGGATATTAGATGGCGTCTGTCAACTCGCTTGTCGTCACCTCTGCCACGGTCAAAGGCTCAATCACAGTAGTAATTCGCGTTTGTTCCGTCCAGGCCTCGTCGATTCGAAAAGCAAAATTAAGTCTCAACGTTACGTCGTAGTTGAGACGCGACGGGCTTATGCCCGAGAGGCAAATCTGGCTCTGTTAAACGGCTTCGATTCACGGAACGTTGTCTCCGACGAATTGGAAGACTGTACCCTAAAAAACGGTCTATCTAAGACCTAGATCGCCAAACCATTTTGCCGTACTTTTTCTAACTTCTGCATGCCCACACTACCATTCTGGCAAGCGCCGTCGCTGTCAAGGCTTTGACTTTCAGCCCGCTCTCCTCTCGTCCCGATCCTTTCCGCGGAAGCAACTACGCTCGTCACGATCTTTCAAGCCACCTGCTCTGTTGCGACGGCTTTCACTCCTTTCACTTGATTAAAGGCTTTGACCACTCTCAGGCGTGCGAAGTCACTAATTACCGCACCGTGGCCCATCACCTTCGTGTCAATGCCATACTGACTTGCGCACGCATCCTGTCGTTGACCTGTCGAATTGCACATCCTCAGCAAGGCCACCAAACTTATGCATCGAAGGTCGACCAATCCATTGGCTCCTCTACTGTCTCTGCTCAAGGCCATAACCATACATCGACATGTCGAATCGCAATGATCGTTTATTTAGGAACATTGCTCCCAAACCAATTCAACCTCGAGACGGTCCCCTCGCACTATCTTCTACGTCTTCGGCACCTGGACCACAATTAGCGGCCTCTCCTGGAACACCATTTGAGCGAATTCTACGACCGCAGACTGATTCGACTTCTTCGTCTTCATCACGACACCCCGATACCAATGAACTATCACCCTCTATATCAAGAACATCAGCAGGAGGAGGACCCAGTGGAGGGAATCATACACTAGTAGCTTGCACTGCGTGCAGAAAACGAAAAACAAAGGTTAGAACTGGAAGATTCTGTCAGGATACACAAGACCATATCCTGACTGTAGAAATAGTGTGATGGGAAACGCCCCGTCTGTACAAGTTGCGTCAACAAGACCACAGCATGCGAATACGTTGCGGAAGAAAAGGAAAGCCATGTCTCGGCATTGAAGAGAAAGAATAATGCATTGCTCGACGAGAGTGAGGTCAGTTTATACCCACTGTGTGTACTCAGAGAAGGCATTCGGACTGACATTGACCAATCAGCAACTTCGATATCTCGTCAACTATCTTATCAAGTTAGTGGTGGCTTCGCGTTCCTCATTACTAACTATGGCTAACTGAATCACAGATGCCCGGAAGAAGATGCCATTGACGTGGTACGCCATCTACGACGCTATCAAGATGTGCCGAAGACAATTGAACTGCTGAAAGACAGTTCTCTGCTCCTACCTCTTTCACGGACATCGCCAGCCCGAGAGCCTCCGTACTCGATGGACAGCTCGAGCTCACGAAGTCCTTACCATATAGAAGACGCCGCTTCTCTAACTTCGGGCCCTAATTCCCTGCCTCCAATGCATAATGGTTCACCACCACCTGCGAGAAGTGGCCCGAGGTTTCCGAACGACATACTGAATAATGACGATGACACATAACAACAGTACCAAAGGCTTATCGAGAATGTCTTGTACGAGATCATTGCAGTCTTTCAATAGACGGACCCAACGTCAACACTCCAGCCTCAGATCACTGAATATGGTGTGTTACACAAAGCCTTGTCGGCGGAATATTGCCGAAGTTGCAATCTGCAAAACTGCATACACCAAGAAAATAATATTATTGTCTGGATTTTACCACAGAACAGTATCAACATGAATGACGAATTTGTATATAAAGAGACGACGTCCGGTTCAGCACCAGAATAATGAAACAGAGATGTAACGATATGCATTCCGCGAAATGGAAATCTGGCGTTATAGGATACACCACATAATGGGCGCATAGGTGGAAGGTAGTGATCAAGATCGGTAGCTAGCAAGAGAAAAGTTGAGCTAGGGGTTGAAGAGTGACGATGTATCAAAGCCGTCCGAACTTGCAAAAACGAAAGCAACTACAGGTTGATTCAGTAGTGGCAGTAATACTGTTACAATGCTACTACCTGTACGAATGTACATAACATCCCTGCTTCATTTCGCTGCTTCGCTGAGCCTTGTTACTAGATCGGCCCGTGACAGATCCATTGAAACACTGCAACGGTGTGCTTGGCAAATTCGTCATTCTCTCGTCACATATGTGTTTCATTGGAGTTTCAACCCGTTCCTGTCGTTTCACACTTCGACAGCCTCACCTTCTACTCTTTCCTGTCCCTACCACACAATCGAGCATGAAACACTTCGCTCCCCCGTGAGCACCTTTTAGCAATGAGCCGCAGACCCAAGGCCCTCATCACTGAACTCTTCGTCCGAGGACGCAAGCTCCCTGATTCGAGCAACAGGTACCACATATGACCTGCAAAGCCGAGCGTAAAGAGGTGAGTACTATAGATTAAACACGACATATCTATTTCTAGTACGTTGCTAACAATGTATTGTGTCCTGTATATAGTGTCCCAGGGGTCGAATCGACGGCTTGTCCCATCATCTGATCAAGAAGTGTGCTGCCATCTCCTGAGCGCAACGAGAACGACTATTAAAGTCAGTGAATGCCGGAACAAGAAAGTATGAAAGGTGAAGAAGCGGGCCTGATGTTCAATCATCTGGAGCGACTCGGCATGATAGCATGGCGCCGGTAGGAGCAGTAGCACAAGCAAGAATGCAAGAGAGAGAGCAACGACGAGAGGTGAACGCGCAGAATGTCGCCCTACCAACTCTGGGACCGTGGTGTTACAAGATACATCACAACAAACAATTGGGTCCTCCTATCCAGCTGTAGCCTACGCAGCTCTTCCCTATCCGCAAGCTAAGTGAGACTCGTAAGTGCCATCAGGATCACCGCAAAAAGTGTTCCATCCTAACAACCATCAGCCGAATGCCTCAGACAGCAAAGCGCCTGTCAAAGCTCTTCGAATGTGTTCTCTAAAGGATACTTCTGGTACTGGAATTGCGGACGAGCTATTGTCTGATGAGAAACCAATATCATGGATCTTAACATCGGGTAGCAGTATTGCCGAAGCAGATGTTGAAAGAAAACGTGTGTGCATGTCGTTGAGGCGAGGACACAAATGAAAGGATACTGTAAGAGAAGTCTCAGACCTCTCGTCTAGTCCTTATCTAGGCCTGTGTCACTTTGGACTGCTGCAGTCTTCACATCTTGCTATAGCTTCACCACGATGCGAGATCAGCTACAGGAGGACTTCTTATGAGGAAGAGCGCGTGTCTTGGCAAAATCTTCACAATAAGCATCAAGCATACAGATTGTCGCTGTAGCCACGGTGCTTGTGTAAGTCAAGCTCCTGCCGATGCGTTCATGAAGGACTCAAACCAGCGAACTGAGTATCATCATTCTATACTTCATCAGAATGCGGCTGTAGTAGCAATTCGCAATACTACGCCAAAATGGCAGAGTCACCATCAGAGCATGAGTATTTGTACGCTCACAAAGAAGAGGAATATTAGGATACGCCGTCAATCCAAATCTATTACCGCCTTTGTATAACCTCTATAGCAATCAAGTTCACATCCAAAACTCAAAAAAGGCAGACCCTCCTCAACGCCATGGCTGTCTTCAGCTCATCCCCTCCAACCCATCTCCATCTCCAAGAATCCGCGTAAAGCTCAGCACTCAAGATCCACCATTGTAATTAGGCCCAGAGCAAACATAAAGGTTAACATCACTCCCAACCGGACAAGTATGATACGTCGGCGCCGCATTAGCACAGCTCATATCCCCCGCATCACAAAAGTCCCAAACACAATTCACTCCATCCACATTACTCGGGATGATACCAAAGCCGGTGTCCACGAAGTCCGAATCCATTTCCGAGCCAAGGTTGTAGAACAAGAACTGGTAGTCGCCAGTGGTACTGAGCGTGTAGTCAAGCTCAGCGGGTGATGTAGTGGTGTCGGAGGAGTTCCACACCATCAAGCGCACGCCGGGAACGGTGCTGATGGGCTCGGTGTAGTAGCCACCTGCGGCGATGGAGCTGATGGGTCCGGCGCCGTTTTGGTCGACGTGTTGGAAGTAGACGGTGCTTGTGCAGTCATTGGTGATGTACGCGTTGCCTTGAGCGAGAGCGGTGGCAGCGAGGCTGAGGAGGGTGAGAGTCAGGGATTTGGTAGACAACATGGCTTTTAGTTGTGGTTGTTGGTGGGAGTGAAGTGGTTGAGTCGGGTTGAGTTGTTTGGTGTATTGGTGATTGGTGTGTTGAGTTGAGTTGAGTGCTTGTTGATGATGATAATGGAACAGAACAGTCGTGAAGGTGAAGTTATATAGATATGCCTCTTACCTAGATCTGCGAAGGCCGCAATGATGCTTGATTGAGGCTGGGGGTCTACTGTATCCGAAAATACATATGGTGCAGCAGACTTCACACGACACATCATGCTTGCCCCTCATTCAGAGATCAAAAAAATAGAACTATTCCATGCTAACAATAACTCACAACGCAGCAAATCGGACTAGCTTTGTCAACTCGAAGCACAGTACAACTCTACGATGCTGATTCGTGAGGTCAAATGGTACTTGACCCAAATAGTAGCCAGCCTCGCCTGAGGACAAGGCTGTTAAGCCTTGAAGGTATTTACGGCAGAACGTGCGAAGAATAAGCTTAAGGGTAAAGCTTGACTGCATTTAACTTGCATTTGGCTCTGTCCGTAGTGGCATCTTTAGCGTAGCTAAATTTTGCGTCTTGAAAGATCGATCTTTTAGTGCTATATATAACTTACATGTAGCTGTACGGACGAGTTCGGGCTTCGGTAGATCGGCGATCGGAGGTGACTAAGCAGCAGGCCCACGACCGAGCGGAAAGGCAAGCTTTAGTTCCTCGACTGCATGCTATGTATGTGACAACAGGTTGGAAACGCCGGCGAAGAGCAGTGGTCGGAGGCTAAGCATCGGAGAAGAGGAAGAACATAAAATGTGAGAAGGATAAGGGAAATATGCAAGCATTTTATCAATTGGTAGAAGGCCTTGGCCATGATTGAATCTGCGTGACAAGATTGACAGAGGCGAGTAGACGAAGCGAAGAAGCGCCAGTAGTATTCAGGTTGGAAGAGAGGGGTCTGCTTGAGGCGGGTTGTGACGTGACGATCATGAACTTGCTTGAGGAAGAGGAATGAGGCCGTCCCTACGAGCTCTAGGGACAGAAGTATCCTAAGTCGTGTCCGGAATTGCTACTGGTCGCTTACGACGGCTCTTATTCTACATTATGCTTTTCACAATCAAGCTAGCAGATGCAGAGCCTCCTACAGCCTTAGAACCTACTCCACAAGCGCTCTTCCACCTTTTGAACATTAGTCTACGTCTGTGCAAAGCTAGAATGTACTCAAGAAAACAGATCTACAACCTTGCTTGTTCATCTTTCTATACCAAGTAAAGCTGGTTGTGTTGCGATCGGACTACGGCATATGCTTACGGTTTAGCATCTTCGCTTGACGATCATGTTTGTCACTGTTAATATGATAAGCATCCCCATATTGAGCATACTAGATACTGGAGGACATGAGAATGCGAAAGCCCAGGTGTTAGTAGCAGAGGCAGACAACGCAGCCATGATAGAGATTTCCCACAATGGAAAGCAAAGGAGAGAAGAAACAATCGCTTTTCTACCTTAATCGTTATGTCGTAGAGATCATCAGTAAACAATGGCCGTCTTCGTTCATGGCTACTACTTTGGTAGTGATATGGTCGTCTCCCTCGCGATGTTTTGTTGATTCCACATCGCCACCACGTCCTCCTCGCTACCCATAGGCGCGACACCTTAGCTGTCCTGGTCCTCTTTTGCTTCTTTCTTCCTCCTCTTCCTAGTTTCCTCCTCTTCCTCTCCGTCAAATCGTTCATGCTAGTTTGCATCTTAAAGGTATCGTATTGAGATTGCGTTCACCTCCGCGGACATCATCTTTGTGATTATAGCTTCACCTGTCCGATCCTCCTGACCTTTTGCCTTTCAGTAGATATCAAGGATATATAACAAAAACTTTTTCCCTTCGACCCTGTTTCCTTTAGATCCTTTTCCCCTTTCGACCCTGAGATGGAAATGACTCCATACCCATACTTTGTTTTCGAACCGCGCATTCCACATCGTGGCAAGCTGCATCCAATATTGCGAATTTCAATTGCTGTATATCACCAGTAACTTTGACCTTGTGTTTTGTTTATCGTTTAGAGTCGTTGACATTGTGTGATAGATCTGTCCTCTGGCTTCGATTGTCATGTTTTGATGTGCGACTCCTCCCGCCATACTCTTACTATTGCACCCAGGGTCTAGCAGAATCTACGGAGGGTTAGACCTTCATTATCTTGTTCCGCGCACTATAAAGCTCGTCCAATGGAACTCTTTTAGCTCCACTGCCTGCGGAAGGCGGAGGCGTGTTCTCACTGCATGACTCTCGTCTCGGCTGCTGTTGCTGTTGATGTTGTTGTTGTTGTTGCCGAGCAGCCCAGACGTCAGGGTATGTTTCAATCCCTTCTGTCCTCGCGCGAAGGGCTCCACTGTGCTCAATCACATTAAGAAGAGGACTATCGACTTTCTCCTGAACTACGGGCACGTTACCGTTCTCAGTCCCAGCTCTACTCATCAACAGTCTCTGCTGTTCGGGTATAGCGAGCCAAGATTCCTGCATCTCCCTTTTGTACTTTCTCTGCTCTTCACTACCATCTTGCAAGAGTTCAGGACAATGACCTTGTGTCTGGAAATGCCGTCGTATCTGATCCCAGCGCTTCATATGTGCCTTGCATCCCTGATGCAAGCACTTGAATGAGCCCATCCAATGTGTCTTCTTGTGTTTCGACAAATTTGAGGAATCAGCAAAGCGTTGGCCACAATGTGGACATTCGTGGGGTTTAAGATTCGAGTGCACGGCTGTCATGTGCGTTTTATGCTCTGTAGAAGTTTTGAAGGTCTTCTGACACTCTGCGCATTTGTATGGTGCTTCGCCTGTATGTATGCGTGTATGCTTTTCGAGCGCGTCTTTGGTCTTCATGTTGGTGTTGCAGTGTTGACATTGGTAGGGTTTATGGTGGGTATGTGTCTGTACGTGACGTTTGAGCTTGGGTTTCGCGGTAAAAGTCTGGTCATGTGTACGTTTGCACGCAGACCAGAGGCAGCGAAAGCGATTGTTGGTGTCTTTGTCAAGCCGATCAATGTGATCTTTGTCGACGTGGGAGTGAAGGGCAGCGGAGGTTAGAAAGTGCAAATTACAAGCTTCGCAGGTCACCGGATGTGTCCAGAGGCATATATGACGGGTGGGACCAGCCCGTTTGCGATTGGTTGCAGGACCGACTGTAGATGCCTCGTCAGCAGATTCATCTTCTGTATCGGTAAGGGAGGTTGTATTGGATCGGCTAAGCCCACTGATTCCACTGTCGTGGCCGTATTGGAAGGAAGGGGTGTTGTGATTTGTAAAGTCGTTGAGAATCGCAGCGTAGTCATGGATTTGTGGTTGCGTAATTCGTGGCGGTTGTGGTAATGGTGTGACGGTAGCTCTAGTTAGAGCTGCAAGTTGAGCTGCTGCAGAGACCGTTTGATCGTCGATGACAAAGTCTCCTGGTATTGGACATCGATCAAAGTTACATGCCGGCAAGTACTGATGATGGACATCGAAGCAGGGTTCAGCAGACAGGAGACGACCTCCGTGCGAATCTTGACATGGAATTTCTTCACATGTCTGATCGAAGCACGTTGGTGGAATACATCCTGCATGGTCCTCGGGACAAGGTGCTAGCTGACAGTCCGCTTCGAAGCAAAGCTCTGGAAGTTGAGCAGAGTGTGGTTCATCACAGCAGAACGTATTGTCGAAGCCGCAGCAGTAGCCGTCTGGACCTACTATCGTGCTTTCCTGGATATCCCACGAAGAAAAGTAGTCCTCGGCATTATATAAGGACTTTTGTGCTATTCCGGCATCATAGCCAGCCGACGTTTGCACATCAGCGTTGTAAGTATTGTGTCGGGTATCGGAGGCGTGAGTGTTTGACGCACATGCCGATACAGGTGTTGGACCTTCTCTGACATATGACTGGATAAGATTGCTGCACAATGTTAGCGGTGGCTCTAGACTGGAAGATGGTGTGAAATTTGCAAACACATGTATACTTAATCTGACTTCTCTTACCTTTGAATTGGTAGAGGAAGGGCAGAAAGCTCGGTATCCCGAACAAGATGACCTGGAGTAATACAGTTGTGGAAATGCCGATGGACGGCGTCATGATCTCCTTGTCTGTTACTGTAGTCATGTTCGGGCATACCAGGAGCACAAACATCTTTCTGTTCTGGGTAGTAGTGGTTGGAGCTCGAGTGCTGCTTATGAAGGTGTACATGACCAGTATTTATATCTTGACCACTGCATGCCCAATGCTCTTTCGAGTTCGCGAATCTTCCATCTACAACAGAGACTGTTGGGTAAGTTTTATTGACAATAGGTGTCTTGAATCTGCGACTATTGAGAACGAGTGTCAATTAGCCCACGTTCAATCAAATATGTGTGGTTGTGAGTGCTCAGAGTCTCTTCTTAAATGGTGGACCTAAGTGACCCTCCCTCCGATACTCTTATTGCTTCCAATGTCACCACAGTACTAAGGATTTTACTCACCGAGCTTGAATTTGATCCTTGGGAGACATGATGACCTCTTTTAGTATTGACCTCCCTCTGTTTGGACACTAACTTTCCACACCGGCTCAATTCCTACCGACCCGAACACAGGACGCACGGCTACACGATCAGATCGCGCGCACATTGTTGCAAATCATTTAAGCTTATGCGATGAAGTGATGGCATAGGGCGAGCGCAAAGTGAGTGTTCGGGTTTTTGTCGACGTCGCCAAAAATTGAGTACCTTGGTGGTGCCCGAATTTCAGGGTCCATAGAGATGCTCTCCGCATTTGTTTAGCAATACAGTCTGCCAAGCTCAATGCCTTCGTCTTGGTAGCCTCAACTCAGCCACTACTACTCGTCCGATGTATCCTGATAGCTAACCCCTTGCCCCTGCCCTGCTCACATCCTCGTTCGCCACAGAAATAATGGGCAACCTCTGCGGCTCCTCCTCCAAAGACGATAGCCCTCCACCTCGTCCTACGCAGCCCACTTCCTCCACGCCAGCTCCTGCGCCCAAGCCCCAGCCGAAGCCCAAGCCTGTTGCAAAGTCTCAAGCTCCTGGACGCACATTAGGGAGTGGTTATGCCTCGCAGTCAGCTGACGATCCACGCGCCGCAGCTGCTCGCGCTGCAGAGGTGAGTCCAGTGACCTGAAGCACAGCAGTGTACTCGAGATACCGTTCAAGATTGACGATATTCTGACCCTCTTCTTTAAATTCCAGGAGCGAGCTGCGAAGATGCAATCGGCACCAAAAGGAGCACTGGCACAAAAGTTGGAAGCACAAAAGAGACAGACACAGAATGAGACATTGAGTGCTGCGAGTGAGCAAAATAGAGGGTTTAGACAGGCTGATGAAGCTGCACAGACTAGGGCGTGGAAGTAAGCGGAGGATAATGCATGGAACGACAATGATGGATATAGCGATTGGCATTCTTGGTTTGGGTAAAGGTTACATTGGATGAATTTGGAGTATTTAAGCTGGAAGATGGACTGAAGAGATTGGAGTCTTCCTGCCATTGCGCATGTAGAGTATACGACAATGATAAGGGGAACAGATCTGGCTGATCATATAAACAACATATGATCGTAGACTTTGATTGATCAACCTCAAACGACAAGCAGGTATGGCCTGGTATCAATGTCCATTCAGATGCGCCTGTTTGCAATGTAAGGTGGGTATCGTTCGATGTACATGCTCCAAGGAGGCACCATGATGAACCAACCTAACTATACGATCTCGGAGCCAAATAAACACATAATACACTTCTTCTGAACCTGTACAAGACATATACACCTGCTTAACGCCTAGTCGCCTCCAGTCACAGTTGACGAGCTGAAGCTGTAATGAACTCCGAATCAGACATCAGCAGTCAACTTGCCAATGTCGCGGGGTGCCTTGTCCTTGTAGGCCTAGACAAGCGCCATTTAGTATTCTCGATTAGCTACGCTTTTCTGAGCTGAACTGACCTGCTTCTCTTCCGCACTGAACTGCTTCCATGCAGTACTGATAGTCTTTATAGCTTCGGGGCCCGCGACACCAGCGAACTCGCCAGATAAGAATCTTTCTCTGACATATGTGATGTAAGGAGAGTCCACCTTCTTGGGCACACGTATGTCGCGAATTGCTCTATAGCCCATGCTCCTGTCGATATAATGTTGCTTGCGGCCTTCTGCTATTGGTTGATCGGAAATCCTTCTCAGCGCGCGACGCGCGACATTGGCTTTGTAGATCTCCTCTACTGTATGTGACTCAACCCATGTCTTGAAGGCCTCTTTATTTGCTGTGCTATTGGCCTTTGCAATATTCGTCAAGTGCTAACATAACAGTCAGTTCTGCTCTTAGTACCCACTTTCTCACACTCACATCTATCTCGCTCTGTGGCAGATCCTTGAATTTGCTCGCGAGGTTCTTGACTTCGGATTGTGGAACATGATTCTGTGCGAAGTACACCAACCAGCTGCTCATGGGAAGTCCTTTGGGCTGGTCTAGAAGCGCAATTTGTTTCAATTCTTTCACTTTCTTCACCATCTTTTCTTGAGTAGATTCGACTACTTTCTTCTGCTTCTTGGGTGCTGCTGGCTTCGTTGGCTTCTTTGGCTTCTTTGCGCTCGATGTTGTTGTTGTTGCTTTCTTCGTCTTGGGACTTGCGCCGTTGGCGATTGTCGCACCTCGAGGCCGACCACGGCCCTCCTTTTTGACTGCCTGTGCACCTTCGGCAGCGTCTGTGGCGTAGGATCGAGCAGATGTCGCACTGTTTGTCTGACAAACGGATGCAGCAAGAGGCCTGGACAAGCACGCCGGCCTTGTATTGCCTACAATCGACTGGCGAGCAAGTTGTGCTACGTCTCTGAGTGCATTTCGCACAAAGACGCGTGGTGAGAACATTGTGCGACGATGGAGGTTTGATGATTGCCTTCTAGCAACAAGGGCGTAAATAGTTGGAAGTTGAGATCACGCGGGGGGTTGGTTTACCTGGCTGAGCTTGGACGTAAACTTAATCAGGAGTAAGCAGGGTACAAACACGTGTTACCCCGGATGATCGACAGATTTTCGTCGATCTTGCGCATGAACCTCACCTCGAATCTATTTCGCAAACTAGTCAAGCTCCTCCACGACCTCTTCTACAGTGCGCAACCGACACTTCTACCTGAGAAAGAACCAACAAAGGTGAGCATCTTGTCTGTAAAGCACAGAGATTGAGCACAAGGCCGGGCAAGAGAGCAACAGTGGGAAGGCGAGCAAGCACACTAGGCACACTCTGGTTTGGACGCGTGACGACTGGACATTTGATTGCTATCATACGACTTCCGTTCGCCACTGGTCACACTTCGAAGACTGTATATCTGGACGGTTTGGAGGTCTTCATCCTAAAGATTTCTGGGACATCAGCAGCAGGGTCAAAACTAGGTACTGCACAAGCTATAAAGTAGTTCACCCAACCTAGGCTTCAAACATGCCTCGCCCAGGTGAATCTGGCTCACCATCCAACACAGAACGAAACTATCCTCCCGGAACGCAATGGCACATCAACAGGGAGAGAGACGGCGTGCGTATTAAGGGAAAGGCATCTCAGAAAGATTTCTATATACCTAACAACGATATACAGCAACAACCCGCTCGCAGCAGAGAAGACACAATAACGACTTCTCGCAATCAAGATCAACATTCCAACAACGGCGTGCGTATACGGGGTCGTGGCTACTTTAATTATATACCTAATTACGAAATACAGAGAGATGCACGACATGGCAGTAAGGACAAAGATGTATCCGACCGTCGAATTGACGATAGAAACACTCGTGACCGTCGCAAGGAGGACGACTATCGCTCTGGCCGACGGGACTATTCAAATGACCGGCGTCGTGATGACGACAGAGTGAGTGGAAGAGGTAGCGATCGTAGGCGTCGCAGTCGAGACAGAGATTATCGCGACGACCGTCGTGACGATAGAAGCTACCGAGACCGCAGGGATTATCGTGACAGAGACGACAGAGATCGACGAAGCAGACGTGATGATTCTCGTGATCGAGTTCGACGACGTGATGATAGAGACCGAAGTCCTCCACGTGGAGGCAGAGGTGAACGTGATCGAAGAGACTCCCGAGACGGTCGAGCACGCGATGTAAGTCATGTTCATATCAACAACGATTCCTCACTTGACCACATCTTACAACGAACGCAGAACCCCAGACATGCTGCACCTCCGGGACCGACTGAAAACGAACTGAAGCAGATCGAGGAAGAGAAGAAGAGAGAACGTCTTGCCAAGATCGAAGCCTGGAAGAAGCAAGTAGCTGAAGACAAGGCTCGCAAGGAGAAAGAACAGTCGACTGGTGCTCAAACTCCTCTGACAGTCGACAACAAGGCGGATCTGTCGAGTTTCTCTTCACCCAAAACACCCCGCACCCCGCAAAGCCCCGCGAACTATGCTGGCAAGTTCGACCCGAAGGCAATTGCGAAGAAGGCTGCAGCGAAGACGGCAGCTTTGAAGTCTCTGGGTGGTGATGTCCCCATGCTAGATGCGTCTCTCCGTGGTAATACTGACATTGTAAGACCAAGCAGCGGTCGTCCACTTGCAGGTAGGAGTAGATGCGATTATTCTATAGCTTTTCTTAACGCTAACAACCTCCTTGCAGCTCCTGCTCCAATCCATACTAGTGGTCCTATAGCACGAGGAAACGTCGGCGGCTTCGGCTTGGGAAAATCTGCTGCACCTGTCGAGGTTGAAAGAGGTACAAAGCGAGGTCTAGCACTAGGCGAAGAAGAGTCATCCCGGAAGAGAATCGAAAGATTGCCTACTCCGCCTTTAGCAGATGGTGCCATCACTGAAGCCAGCGCAACTGGTGCTGCTCAGGACAATGACGAAGACGAGACAACGGTGGATGCTCAAGATGAAGAAGGAGAAGCAGCTGCGGCACGTGCAGCAGCAGAGAAGCGCGAGGAGAGATTGCTCGCTGAAGCTGCTCAGACTCCTGTCGCAAATGATGTTGATATGGAAAACGTACCAGCTACAGAGACGCACGAAGAAGAGGAAGAGATTGATCCACTTGACGCATTCATGTCCGACCTTGGCAAAACTACGATCAAAGCACCTGGACTTGGGATGAAGTCAACTAAAATGGCACAGCAGCAAGAGCCTCAAGCCATATACAGTGATGAAGACGAGATGGATACCATGGAAAACGACACCGAGGACATTCTCGATGTTGTCGCCAAGTCCAAGAAGAAGAAGGATATTCCCAAGGTCGATCACTCCAAAGCCAACTACGAACCATTCAACAAAAACTTCTACACAGAGCCTACGGATGTTGCTGAGCTGACAGAGGAAGACACGAAGAATCTGCGGTTTGAGCTAGATGACATCAAGGTTCGTGGCAAGAACGTACCCAAACCTGTGCAAAAATGGCCACAGTTCGGGCTAGGTGTGCAGTCACTTGATGTCATACAAAAGCTTGGCTACGAAAAGCCATCCTCGATCCAAGCTCAAGCGGTTCCAGCTATCATGTCTGGAAGAGATGTTATTGGTATTGCCAAGACTGGATCAGGTAAGACTGTTGCTTTTCTGCTTCCAATGTTTCGCCACATCAAAGACCAGAAAGCTCTGAAATCACTTGACGGACCTATCGGCCTGATCATGACTCCTACTCGTGAGCTTGCAACACAAATTCATAAGGAGTGCCGACCATGGCTGAAAGCGCTGGGTCTTCGTGCTGTATGTGCATATGGTGGCGCACCTATCAAAGATCAAATCGCCGAGCTCAAGCGTGGTGCAGAGATTGTGGTTTGCACGCCCGGTCGTATGATCGATCTTCTCGCAGCCAACTCTGGACGTGTCACCAATCTCCGTCGTGTTACATACATTGTCCTTGATGAGGCTGATCGCATGTTCGATATGGGCTTTGAGCCTCAGGTCATGAAGGTGATGGGCAATGTACGCCCAGATCGTCAGACTGTCTTGTTTTCAGCTACATTCCCCAAGAATATGGAGGCGCTGGCTCGCAAGGTTCTGCACGATCCCGTCGAGATCGTGGTTGGCGGTCGAAGTGTTGTCGCGCCTGAGATTACACAGATTGTCGAAGTGAGGCCAGAAAACTCCAAATTCATGCGTCTTCTACAACTACTAGGTGAAGTTCATGAGGATGAAGATGCTCGTAGTCTGGTGTTTGTCGACAAGCAAGAGGCCGCCGAAGAGCTCATGAATGCCATTCTGCGCAAAGGTTATCCATGCTTTACAATTCACGGTGGCAAGGACCAGTACGACCGTGACTCTGTAATTTCCGATTTCAAGGCTGGTGTGTTTCCCGTCTTGGTAGCCACTTCTGTCGCAGCTCGTGGTCTCGATGTCAAACAGCTGAAGATGGTCGTCAACTTTGACTGTCCTAACCATTTAGAGGACTACGTACACCGTGCTGGACGTACTGGTCGTGCTGGACAGACCGGTCAGGCTGTTACATTTGTCACACCAGAGCAGGGCCGTTATGCAATTGACATTGTGAAAGCACTAACCCAGAGTGAACAACAAATACCGGAAGCACTGCAAAAGCTCGTCGACACCACCACAGAAGAGATCAAAGCTGGAAAAGGCAAGGCTGCAGCTCTCGGCTTCGGAGGCAAAGGTCTCGATCGTCTGGACCAGGACCGTGACGCAGCGCGCAAGCGTGAGCGTGGTGCTTTCAAGACTGGCGACGATCCTGAAGACGACGAAGACAAGAAGAAGGACAAAGACAAGGAAGAAGACAAGCTTCCAGAAATCAAGGCTGCTGGTGCTGCTCCGGCTCCAGCTGCAAGTGCTCATGAAGACCTGTTCAACCAGCCTATCGAAGTCCTAAAAAGAGCGACTCCCGAACCTGGCGGCAAGGTTCCAGATCGCATCACCCGTGTCAACGCTGCAGTCGAGGCTATCAATGCTCGTCTGCGCAAGACTGGCGAGGTCCGCTCAGCTACTGCCCTCGACAACAGAGGTCCTGACGCTGGTGCGTTCCATGCTACATTGCAAATCAACGACTTTCCACAGAAAGCCCGCTGGGCTGTCACGAACCGCGCTAACGTCGCCAAAATCCTCGAGTCCACTGGCACTTCTATTACCACAAAGGGAACATACTATAAGCCTGGAACCGATCCACAACCCGATTCGGGTGACCTGCCGAAGCTGTATGTATTGGTAGAGGGAGATACCGAAGTCGTTGTGCAGACTGCTTGTAGAGAGCTGATGAGATTGTTGAAGGAGGGAACTCTTGCGGAGGCTAGTAGTCAAGATCGGGCACCTGCTGGACGGTATAGCGTCGTATGAGGGGAGAGGCCAAAGGATTGCAAGGCATAATGACATGGATACGACTGTCACTTTGCTGTGATATAGCTTAGCTTGTATAGAGCATGAAGTGAGTACGAAACCTACAGTTTCAGGTTGGCGATAGTGTCTGATCGAGCCGATGACGATGACCAAAAACGTTTTAGCTTTCCCCATCCCCACGATATGCAAGCCAAGGTCTACCGTCTATGTCGCATGGCACCACGTTGAGCTATGTAACTCACTTTCATCCAGTCTTCGTTGAGACAGACTACCGCCAGAGTTTAGAGGCAAATACAATAATGTGGTTGGGGTTGTTTTTAATACATACCACGCGGATAAGCCAGTCTCGAGTCTTGCAGTAAGCAGCAGTTGATTGGTCTGTGCCGTGCAGCCACCAATGCAGGGCGCTAGGCCATGACGTCACACCGAGCAAGCATCTTCTGCTTGTGAGAGGCTAGAAGCGCGACAAGATTCTCAGAGTCTCACTTCTATGAGAGACGACCCTCGACATGTTTTTTCCCCTCCATTCCCTTCTTCTTTCCTTCCTATACAAACAACACACTGCACTCCTTTCGCGCCTAATAGCAGCACATCACCACGACGTTTGACGTTGGACGAACTGCACGAGCTTTCTGACGGATCAGTACTGCACGTTAGCGGCTTGGAAAACGGCGAATCGGCGTCATCGACAGTCGGCATTGAATTGTCCTCGATGCAAAGCCACCATGATACTTCCTCTTCCTCCTTTTCCTTTCCGTCTCCTCCAACCTCCTCTCCTCCTCGACTCATTCCTCCAACGTCTACCTCTGGACAAGAACCGAAATCTTCAGTTCCACCATCTCCAACACCTTCAGCTCGTCGTGTTGCAAAGCCACCACCCTCACTATCTCGATATTCCCTCCGGCAATCATCTGCTTCGAGTCTGAGAGGTAAATCGTCGCTGCAGAACTTCAACTCTACACTAGGTTCTGTTCCGGAGCAATTGAACAGTCCTACTATACCTGATCACAATATCCTCGACATCCCACACAGTGTACACAAAGTCAAGGTCTCGAAACCTCGTGTCACTGCTGTACAGCAAGAAGACTTTCAGCAAGCAGTATCGGGAATAGACTGGCTTCAAGTACACACTGCAACGGCAGCACAAGTCCCTCAATCAAAAGCACGGCCAGCTTCTGTCAGAGCTGTTATTGAGCCACCTCGTTCACCTCATCAGAGTCAAGAGCATAAGCATCCAGCCAACCGAGTCCCACATACAGACATGTCTCATCTGTCTCATGTGTCCCATATGTCTCATCATAGCCGCACGTCCTCTGCAGCTCCCTCTGTGTTCGACGACCATCATCTCGGTCACAACCACGACATAGACGACGAACAAGACGGCATGGCAAATCACTACTCGACAGAACCTACCACACGCGTGCCTTCGGGTGACGAGGGTACCTCATACGATCTCAAGCCGCCGCCTCCATCGCAACCACTATCTAACGTCGAGCTTCTTCACGAACGTCTATTCTCCGCCGATCATCTTAAAGTCATCATCCGTGATCACACCTTATACAGTCGATTCTCCTCCTTCCTCACAAAGTACCGTCCACATGCCTCACAAGCATTAGCAAGATATGTAGAGACACAGAAAGCTGTTGCTGCCGTGGATTACGCCAATGCTATTGCTCACAACCAGGTTCCAGGAACACTTGCAGCATTACTGGAAGACAACTTTGAGGATAATTCGAGAGAAGCAATTGATGAGCTGGTCAATGATGCATTGCCGGGGTATGTGACGCATAGACTCACGCAGGTTGTGACGGAAACGTTGGTCAAGGAGATTACAGGACAAAATACACCTATCATGAGGGAACTTGTGAATGGGTTGGCGGAGGTTTATTGCTTGACGGATCCTAGTCTGCCTGACAATCCAATGTGAGTTCTCGTGTAAGCTTTTGATGTGGATGACAAACTGATGCTTCGGCAGTGTTTATGCTTCAGAAGGTGTGTTTTCTTGTGACGTGTGAGAGCAAGGTCGACAAGTGACTGACGATACCTAGAGTTCTACAGAACTTCTCAATATGGCAAGGACTATGTCATTGGTAGAAACTGCAGGTACGTTTAACATCGTCATTGCCTCTACTCGTATTTTTGGCATAGCATACGAATCTAACCTTGATGTCTAGATTCCTACAAGGTCCAAGATCTTCAGGTGCGACAGTATCCAGAATGGTGGAGGCTTTGGCAGAAGGACAGGAGATATGTGAGACTATATTGAACTAGTAAGTTAACGTAATATCAATTGGGGTCATTCCTGACTAATCGTCTGTCACAGCCGACGGGACGGTTCACCATTCTTGAATCTCCTCCTGATCGCACCTCTTTACGACAACAAAGGAACAGTACGATACTTCATTGGCGCTCAAGTCGACGTCAACGGTCTCATCGAGAATGGTAGAGGCTTGGACTCCTTCGAAAGACTTCTCGCACAAAATCGACAAGAAGCACGGTATGGTGAGCATGTACCTGCTAAAACACCCCATGCTGCTCTAGGCGAACTGAGCAATATGCTCAACGACAACGATATGGAGATTGTTCGACATTCTGGACGGGAAACGAGTGCAAGAAGGGGAAGTGGATCAAGTACGCCTGTCGCTGCACCACAAAAGTCTACCGGAAGACGGTATGTGGGAATGGATGATCCATCTGACCGCCATCTGTGGCCTGCTCCTTCTTTGGGACCAAGTGGTCGTCTGCCTGGTGTCTTTCAGAATGTGGGTTTCTTCATAGTTTCTTTGCACCAATGGCACTTGCTTACTTCACATCTAGTACCTACTCGTCCGTCCATACCCGTCACTCCGCATCACCTTCACTTCACCCGCCCTTCGCATTCCAGGACTCTTACAATCCCGCTTCCTCGATCGTATCGGCGGTGCCCCTCACATCCGCGAAGGCATACTAAGTGCAATGTCCTCCGGCATCGGCGTCACTGCCAAAATCACCTGGATCCCAACAACTACTACCGATTCCACTAATCACAGCGGATCCTTCAGCAGTCGTGATGCTCCTCATTACAACCACCATCGAAACACCAGTGGTTTCGGCGCTGAAGCAGAAGGCAAGCACAGATGGGTACACTGCACTCCGCTTCTTGGCTCTGACGAGAAGGTCGGCGTGTGGATGGTCGTCATGGTCGAGTCGGAGAGCATCACTGGAAGCATCCACTCCCAGCAGCAAAATCAACGCTCTTCATCAAATTTAGCATATGCTCCTGATCGAGGAAACATCACGTCTCCCGTCTATGCTCCCACATCAAACAAACTCTACAACCAGTATCTCCGCCGCGAAGGCCGCAACGACAGCTTAATTGCTGGGCAGAACCAATTCCAACCTGGACCTGGAACAAGCCAACACACGCTAAATAACCATAACCATATATCCTATCACCAACCTCAACCTCAACCCCAAGCACAAAGCACAGCCGGTCCACCATCGAAACAATCCTCAACACGCAGCCGCACACACGAAGCACACACCCTTCGATCCCCTATCGCCGAGCACGCCCAGCTCGCACAAACAGTTCCAGGCAGTAGTAGTAATGCAAGAGGCGGTTCAGCCCAGCACCAACAACAACAACAGACGTACGAGATCCGCACGGGACCTTACACTGGTCATACAGCACAAAGTCAGAGTCAGAGCTCGGCCGCGAGACTTGCATCGTCACAGCATTCGGGCATGGGAACGGGTAATATTGCTGGCTCGGCAGCGGCGGTGTATGGGCCGATGGCGGCGCAGCAGGACAGAGAGAGGGATGTCTATGAGAGGAGTAGGGAGGAGAAGGAGGCGAGGGTTAGGGAGTTGAGGGAGAGGGCCGAGGAGCCTTTTGCGGGATTTTAGGGGGCTGTGATCGTACTAAAGAGAAGAGAAGAGGTCGAAGATAATAATTTGCTAATTTGCTAATGGGCTCGAAGGAAGTGCTTGAGCTATTTGCTTGTGGAATTATAGATGTTGAGGGGATATAGGGATATCTCAGACTCGATGAAAGTGGCCATTTGATCGAATCAGACAATGAGTACTCAATCTAGTGCTTTTCAAGCAATGATATATCCACCAGTTCTCCAAAAAACCCACTAAGAATCATGAATCAGCAAGTACGTTCAGTAATGCCCTTAGGCTAGAAGCGTGAAATGTTTAACGTTTCCAGGTGGTGTCGGAGCTAAGTCGTTGGCATGGCTTTTGGTGCCACGCCTTAAGGCGACGTGGGTTTTGCTCAAGGGCATTTGGTTTTACCTGTACACACTCTCTTGCGTCTTTGTATTGCTCGGGATCTTTCTGCAACGGATTGGCGATCCTTTACGTATCCCGTCGTCTTTCGATGCCATCAAACGGACCCACTATCATACAAGGTAGCAATGCCTTCCACCAGTATAGGGGGAGTGGCATTAGCCTGCCGGAAAAGAAGTGGAAAACAGCAGTTCCAGTTGGCAATCTGGATCCACACGTCAAAGAACTTACTGCACAGACTCAACGTGGATGGGTGAGTGGGTTAGTGGTCACAAGGTCTTTCGCTGATGCAGACTTTGGCGGATTGCAGATTCGTTGAGACTGATGGTGGTAATGCTGCTACGAGGGCATTTGGATTAGAGGAGGCATATGTATGTTGAGGATGTTCATTAAGGTAGTTGACGCTGAAGGAGATACCTACAGTGGGTCAAACAACTCATGCTCGAACGTCACTTCTCCTCGGAGATCAGCTACAACATTGCTCTTAAACAGGAGAATAACAACAACAGCTTCTTGATTGCGCCCTTGTTAGCGACGATACTATTGTGACAAGTGTTCAAAGTGTGATTGACTGAGCAGTATACATCATCTAAAAGATCTGCAAAAGGTGTTCATGCTAAGCTAATCTATCGCCTATCTTCCTTATCTTTGAACTGCCGCGCAGATAACAACCTCTTCTGTTGTGCTCCCCAATGGCCAATGGCTTGCCTAGGGATTGGCTGCTGATAGTCTAGCCCGTGCAATTGCCATATAACTTATCTATCGCCAGCATCATGCTGAATCCTTGTAGTATCAACGTAGGCTTTCTGCCCAGCACTCACTACTCACGACATGGCCGACAACGAGCCTACCGAAAGAAGTCGCCTGCTCTCCGTTTACCATGTTCAAGATAGAAGACTGAGCTCGCTTCAACAACGGGAAGCCGCTGTTTCTATTGTTAGTTCCAGTGTCACCAAAGAAGAACAAGCTTTAGGTGGAAGTACTATTGGTGAAAGACTGCCATACAATGATTACACTACAATCGACTGGCTTCATGATTTGGTACGTTTCTGGTCTTCCATACCTCCTGACAAGCACCAACACATCTCGATCCCATAGGTCAAGGACTCCTACCGCCGCCGTCTCATCCACAACAACACTCGAAGCCTTCGCGACAAGCTACTCTCCGCATTCGATTCATGCTCAGGATGGATCGCCGTAGCCATAATGGGCGCCTTGACAGCCTGTGTAGCCTTTCTCGTCGACATCTGCCAAGCCACAGTCACAGACTGGAAGATAGGATACTGCAAGAGAAACCCCTTCATCGACAAAGAAGGATGCTGCAAGCACACCACACCACTTCCATACTCTCCCTTTGAGGACAACGGTGGCGCAATCAACGACTGTCCAGAGTTCCACGAATGGTCCAGCGACTTCTGGAGGTCCTTTGGCATCTACATGGCCTTTGCCATTTTATACGGCGTCATCTCTTCCTCCGCAACAATGTTTACGAAAAAGTCGTTGCCTGCCGCCGAATCAACTAAAGACGACAAAGCGCACGATTTTGGCGCTGAAACACAACCCGTCGTGTCTGGAAAGTCAATGTACATGGCTGCTGGGTCAGGTATACCCGAGATCAAGACGATTCTGTCTGGCTTCCATATCCCTGGCTTCCTGTCATTTCGCGTACTTTTTGTCAAGGCTTTCGGTGCTGTGTTTGCCGTTTCTACTGGCATGACACTCGGCAAGGAAGGCCCCTTTGTGCACGTCTCCGCCTGTGTCGGCAATCTGGTCGCGCAATGGTTCCCCAAGTACCGCGATAACGGCCGCAAATATCGCGAGATACTATCGGCATCAGTTGCCGCCGGTCTCAGCGTCGCCTTTGGTGCACCCATTGGCGGTGTCTTGTTTTCATATGAAGAGATTTCAACATATTTTCCGTAATTCAAAACCCCTTCCCATCTGCACCATACTCAATTTGAACAAACTAACACACAATCACCAGTCGCAAAATCCTCTGGCGCGCCTTCCTCTGCTCCATGTGCGCTGCCCTCGTGCTCCGCGAACTAAATCCAACCGGCACAGGCAAACTCGTCCTGTTCGAAACAAACTACGGCACTAGCTACAAATTCTACCACTACCTGATCTTCATCTTCCTCGGCATTGCAGGTGGAATCTGGGGCGGTCTGTTCTGCAACCTCAACTACCGCTGGAGCAAGTGGTTCCGCGCATATCCCATCATTAAAAAGAACCCTGTGTTTGAAGTCGCGCTCGTCGTGTTTGTGACGGTGGCGTTGCAGTTCCCGAATCCGTTGACGAGGGAGCCGGGAGATGCGATTATCCGGAATTTGTTGGTGAATTGTGATAACGGAGAGGGCAGTGCGGCGAGGAAGAGCTGGGTTTGTCGGAATGAAATCAGCAGTGATGTTGGCGAGCGTAGGGCGTACGTCGGTGCGCTGGCTGCTGGGTGTCTCGTCAAACTGGTACTGACGATTGTGACGTTCGGTTGTAAGGTCCCCTCTGGCATCATCATCCCCGCACTGGATGCTGGAGCGCTGTTTGGCAGACTCGTCGGTCAAGTTGTCACAGACATCTCGCCCGGCATCTTCGCCATGGTGGGCGCCGCGGCCTTTCTGGCTGGCGTATCGCGCATGACTATCTCGCTGTGCGTCATCATGTTTGAATTAACGGGCGAGCTGGAATACGTGCTTCCGCATATGATTGCGATTCTGGTTGCCAAATGGACGGCGGATGCGCTAGGCAAGGAAAGCGTGTATGATTTAGCTCAGAACGTGCTTGGGTAAGTCCCATTACGCCTTTTCATCCATGAAAAATCCTCCTCCTAGACAATCCACAAACATACACTAACACTCTTCCTTCCACAGCCACCCCTTCCTCGACCTCGACCACACCATGTCCCTCATCCAATCCCAATCTCCACCGCACCTAGTCTCCCGCCTTCAACCACCTCCACAAACAATGTCCGAGATCACGGTCGTCGTCGACAGTGACAACAAAGTCTCGCGCCAACTCCTCCAAACAAAACTCGACCGCCTGAAAGAACGCGGTCTCATGGATGCAGGCGTGGTATTGGTGCAGAATGGCGGCTATTTGCAGGGGTATCTGGGACAGGCTGAGCTGGAGTTTGGGCTGAAGGAGTTGGGGAAGTTATATGCGATGGATGGGCGGGTTAGGTTGTTGGGCGATGATTTGGGAAGTGAGTTGGATGTTGCGGAGTATCGTGATGAAGAGGATGGGAACGGAAATAGGGCGAGTGAGGTGCATGTGCGGTTTCCGAGCAAGAACGGCAATGGTAGTGGAAGTGGGAGTGGAAGTGGTAGTGGAAGTGACGACGAAAGAGGAGAAGCAGCAAGTGGTGACCTGGATCTATCGAGCTTTGTCGACCGCACACCAATTTCACTATCTGATAAGACGCCAATGGAGTATGCGATTGAGTGTTTTGGCAAGCTGGGGCTGAGACATTTGATGATTACGGAAGAAGGAACGGGGAAGCTGAAGGGTGTTTGTTTGAAGAAGAGGGTTATTCAGTATATTGAGGGATTGCATGATGGTGGACATGATTGATCGATCGATAACGACAAGGATGATTGCTTGGCAAAGGATATTAGGTTGTTAAATCTACACAATGTGTACATGAATAATGGTATGACAGTCTCCACCGATGAATCGTCCTTATTCTCCTCTACACACTTCGTTAATATCTTCATCCACCAAACAACGCAGTACACTCCTCATCCTCCCTAAACGCCAACCTCACCTCCTCCTCTCCAACATTTAACCTCACCTTCGCCATCCTCTCACCCACACCCGCACCACCAATCCCCCCTCTCGCCTCCAACACCACAACTCCAGACTCATTCAGCTCTGCCGCAGCTCCGCCCATCGCCAGTATCCTCGACTTTTTTCCTCTCGCACCAGCTCCCGTCCGTGTCCGGCGACTCGCAACACCATCGTCATCATCATCAGCATCCTGGACAAGCTTGTGATTGTTTGATGCTGACATGACAGAGAATGTGCTCAACAAGCCAGAGAGCGCAGCATTAGAGCTCATACCAGCTAATCTGCCAGCCTCGTCGACAACATCGCCAATAACACATTCTGATACTCCCGAACGGCGAGCTCGAGCTACTAGAGCTGCTAGGAATAGCTTTGAGGCGAGTGGTAGGTGACGGAGATATATCTGCAGAGGCGATGTTGTGGCTTCACGAATGGCGCGTTGGATTGTGGCGATAGTGACATGTGGTTTACTCATCATCGCAAGTGAGTTTGGGGTCGATGTGATAGTAGCTGGCGTGCGGGGAAGCGTAGCAGGAGGTCGTGGTGGTGGTGAAGCATATTTTTGACGACCACGCTTTGATGGTGACTCCGGAGTAGGATCGACATTCTCAACATTATCATCGTCTTCATCGTCCATTTCGTCGTCTGAACCAGGTATAGTTTCTAGTGTAGATATGTGTCGCTTTCCTGTCTTGAGAACAGCTGGTGTCAAGCTAGTCACGGCTACGTTGGCGTCTTGCTCTGATATTTCGACGGCACGACGACAGATGTCTAGAGCACGTCGGGCGTCTCCGGATACTTGAGCTACTTTTCGTGATGCGAACTGGATGGCGTCTGGGTCGACAAGTTTGCCAGGCACATTTGCCAGGCGGGATGAGATTATTTGAATGAGTTGTTCGTGAGTATAGCCTGGGAAAGTAATGCGAGTTAGGCCGAGACGACTGCTAATCTTGTTAGACAGTGTACGTTCTGGCAAGTCCATAGTATTCGCCACAGCAAGCACGATCAATCTGCTGTGTCTTAGTCCAGGCCAGTTGAAGAAGTTATACATGACACTCTGATTCTTAGTCACCAGTTGATCAAGTTCATCCATCAACACCACACAGGGAACACGTCTCGGACTCGGGCTTGAGAACTCCCGTTCGAGCAAGCCTAAAGCATGCGTAGGACTCAATCTGTCTCCTGTCAAGGCTTCCCATAGTAGAGAATAACTCTGATGTGGATCGGTCACTTTCATGCCATTGATCTCGACAAAGATAAAGTCGTCCAATTCTTCTGCATCGACAGCTCCAGATAATGATGCAATGACTTCACGTACTGTAGCAGTCTTGCCTGTACCCGGCGTACCAGAAATGTATATGCAAGAACCTGTACCTGCTGTAATGGCAGACTCGAGGTAGTTATACACTTCGGCGAATTGCTCTTCTCGACATGGTAATGCTGTAGGAACAGCCGAGACGTGTAATTGCGAGCGTGCAACTTGAAATGGAGATGTAGTATGAGAAGGTGAGAGTATGCGAGTGCCAAGTGGTGTAAATTCCAAAGCCTTTTTCGTGATTATCCTTGTCCACGTATTAGCTTGTTCTCTGTTCACCAATAAAGTCAAAGACTTACCGTCTATGCGTCGGCGTCGTGAACTTCCGCGGTGTCTGTCCCTTCCTCTCTGATCTTGGTGTCGTTGCTTGTTCGAACTTTCTCTTCTTACTCGGTGTTCTGGGTCCAGCCTCATCGTCCACATCATCAGCCACTACAAAGTCCAGATCTTTACTCTTTGTCTCAGGCTTCTTCTTCCTTGTAGCCTTCGTCTCGGTCACCACCCTATCCTTCAGCTCTTCCATATCTTGCACACCACCGTAGACGTCCTCCCATACAAATTCATCTGTATAGGTTGCCGTCCGAGCATTACATCCTCTTCTGCAAATGAACATCCTCCCAAAATCGTCAGATCCTTTAGGTATCTTGCCGGTCGCATATCGAGCGCGGAACTCCTTTGCGGATATAACAGTCGCCTTGCCTTCGATAGTGTCCAGCGGGTTCTCATCAAAGTTTGTGGTAATATAGACTTCGTTCTGCAGCGCATCAGTCTTGGTTCAGCCCTTCTCGCATCTCCTGCTTTTGCCTTACAGGAAGTTGGTCGTTCCTCTTCTTCGCCTTGTTCCGTATTTCCTTCCCGGATGTAAACCACATAAACGTCGCCATCTTCTCCTCTTCCTCCTCGTCCTCGACAAATCCTTGGATCAGCGCAACCCATGTCTCGTTGCGGTCTGCCTTTAACCTTATTGCGTCGCCTATTCTTACTTCAAAGTTTCCACTCTTTGCGCCGACTATACGCTTCTTGTTCTCGGAGTGAAATGCTTCTGCTGCTTTGCGTTTTCGGGAGGAAGATGGTGACCCGACTTTCGGCGTTTCTTCTTCTGGTTCAAGGACGTCTTCGTACACCCATTCCCATTCGTCGTGTACGTCGGGAAGATCGAGGGCATGTCCAGAGTATGGCGCGCTGCCTGCCAGCAGACTTCGTGCGTCTTGCAGTGCTTTCGACATGCTGTATCGAAAAGTCACTTTCAAGGAAAGCGTGGTGAAGTCCGGAGGCGCGTTAAGTACTTGCCTCATTGGGATTTCGTGTAACGAACGCGATAGAACAGGAAAAGGGGCTAGCCATCAAGGTACTCAATTTCTAATGCTGCGCTATGCTATGCTATACAATAGTTCTGCCATGGTCAAACACAATACCCTCTCCACCCTCCCTCACCCAAGCAGTCCTCTACCACTTTCGCACCCGTAATGTCATGCATTCTACTCGTCGCATGCAGGAATGTCCAGGCGTGCGCCAGTACCTTATCCCCATCCATACATTCGGCCATCCAATAACGTCTGTCCATCTTCGCTTTCTCTTCTGGTGTACCAAAGCTGTGAAGAAGAAACGAACAACTGTTAGTATATCGTAGGAGGCGATAGTCGATCGGAAAAGAGTGTAATACTCACATCTCCATCTCCTCGCAAATACTATCCGTATCCACGATACCTTCTGTCTGCTCGAACGCTGTTGGCTCTTGCAGAACCCGGCTATACAGTCGATGTGCATCGAAGACGTGAATTTGCACCTGACTATCCCTGTCGTCTTCAAATTTCCCATCATGTCCTGAAGCATGCCTTAAGTTTTCAGCCATCTCGTACAGCCTAGCATTGAAAGCCGCTATGTCTGCACTAAGCTGATTTCGTCTCTCCAATTCCTCCCCATCTGCTGGAAACTTCAGGCTACGATCGAAAGGCGGTACTGTGATGAACAGAAAGTTGCGCGCTCCAGCCTCGTAAAGCTCAAGCACACGCGTTCGATAGCTCACAAAGAGTTGGGCGAGGGGAACGGTAGGTAATCTGGGATCTGGATTGCGTCCATAGTACATCGCAATGTCGTTTACACCCAGCCAGATCGTGAAGAGTGTGCTTGATGGACGCCATGCGCGAAGTGGTTTGGCGGTAGTGCTACGGTCTGGTGAGTATCGGGGGAGGAAGAGGTTTCGCATCTGGCGACGAAGTGAACTGCCTGCGAGATATGGAGCCACTACGTCTTCATCCACTGTAGATCCGCCGGCTGCGAAGTTGGAGGTGGTGAAAGGCGTGGAGTTGTAGACTTGAGTGACGAAATCGCTAGAGCTGTGATTAATACACCAACCAAATTATGTGTGGGTCGGGACTGCTTGACTTACATCCATACCGGCTTGACTCTATGAGGACAATTAGCAATGCATCGTAGTGACCACGAAGCGGGGTTCTGACTTACATGCTGAAGCGTCCATGCTCATCCAGCGGATTGTCTTCGACCGGATCCGACTCTTCTCGCGTGAGCGCTCCAGTTGCTGTGTACGAATCTCCGCTGCATTCATCGTTAGTCAAATGTCCATTTTACAAGCCCTTATCGATGCTGTTTGAACTCACAAGACAAACAATGTATCGATACCTGCCCGCGATCTTCTTCGAGCGAGCTTCCCTGCCTCTTGGAGCACAACCTGTCTGTCCTCTCCCGCATCCGCCAAAAGTCCAGTCTCGCCATCACCACCGAAGCTCTCCGACAGCCCGTGCCCACTTTCTCTCCCCGAACCCTCAATCTTCTCACCAACAACAGCCTTATCTTCACGAAACCTAGTAGGGGGTGCGATGTCCCATATGTGCCGGCTGTCATCTTCTTCGAGTGCTACTCGTCGACTCAGTAGAACATCCACCTCTCGTTCTTGGCTTTTCATGCGCCAGAATAAAAGACTGCCAAGGATAAAGGCGAGAAGCCAGCCTGATCGGCCAAACCAGAGTCGTCGTCGAATTAGTGAACGTGTCTGATGGTTCTGCGCCCAGACTGGTTCGTGGAAATGGTCTTTTGTGTTGGTTGGGTAGGATGAGAATGACATCTTGGTTGAATCAACCTATAACTTCGTTCTTCTGTATCTGTTCGCTCCCTGTAGACAGCAGGGAAGTGCTTTGTGATCGCAAGAGTGTGAGAATTCTCAGCTCGTAGCGCAGCACAGTCGACCTTCCTTTTACTGTCTGCTCATGAACTTCTTACAATCTCCGAGGGCTCGACTTTGTCCTAGTCACCATGTCGCCATCTGTTATGCTCGAATATCACGATATATCTCCTTTTACTTCTTTCCAACAAGGATAACAAAAAGCAGCTATACAGATAGGTATGAAGTTTCGGTCAATGCGAGCACAAAAGCGAAGCAAAAAAATATCACGGCCGATAGTGTTGCATAACAGCAGCAGAAGAGAAAGATGTAGAGATCGCAAGGTCGAGAAGGAACAATAAGTACACGTCTTCGAGGTTGCACTTGGCGGGCGGACTTCGGACGCATCAAATTGATGAGCGACTTCGACCTCTTTCTTTTCGCAACACTGCCCTATTATTACCATCGACAAAGGTCATCATACGCATGAACAGATCAAAACCGCAATGGTGCCCAAAATCATGAAAGCGAAGGGCAGTTGCCATTCGGCGACGCCCAGGATCTGCAAAAGGTCTACTGTCGTAGGTGGGAGGAGCGAACAAAAGGTGTCTTTTAGCATCTGTCATTGAGAAAGCCTTGCTGTAATGATCATGGGTCTCAAGGAATCAATGGCATCAACTTCTGAAATCGATTATCCTTCAGCTTGACCAATCTCGATCAAGGACCCACACGTACAGCGCAACGATGCCAGCAAACGCAAGTCAAATACCGAGAACGCTTCCCAGACGAACACTTCTCACGACTACGAGCACCAGTACCGCTTCTTGTGCTACAAGGACGGCCGAGGATGTGACTGACTATTCGTCAACGATATTCGCTCAATGTGTGCTCAGATCAGTCAAGAGTCAAGAGCCCAAACTTAGTAGCGTGGCTGTGGTACGTACTTGCATGACCTTGACTCATCTTGACTTTGTCCATTGCGCTCAGTGCGCTCAGTGCGCTCAGTGCATATATAGAGCATATAAACATCGCATCGGATCTCTGTCGTTCCTTCCATTTCGAGTTCAGAACAAGTGTTAACCGTGCCAAGCCAAACAACCAATGTCAGCGGCTTCGCTAATAACCTTTGTTGAAGACGAGTCCACTTTCACTGTCCCAGTAAACCTCACAGCTCAAGAACATCAACTACTTGCATCAGCGTTAGCATCAGCATCAGAATCAACTTCAACGTTATATCCAGCATCAGCATCGGCCAACACACCAATTCTGTTTTACCAACTAACGTCAAACATAACAATAACTCTGCAAGCATATCGTTGATATACGAATATTGATATCATGTCCAACAAGAACCTTCCCTTCTACTTCAAGCCTTCGGCTCCTGCCACATCTTCCCCGTCCGTGAACGATGACTGGGACGACATGGACATCCCCATCCGCAGTGTTACCCTCTCTACTGAGGACGACCCAAAGTTGCTCGAGACAGAGAATACTTTCTTCCAACAAATCGCGATCCTAGCACGAGCGCGGCTTGAAAATGATGCTAATCCCATCTTCATTGTGGCTCTTTCAGACAAAGATGCTATTTGGGAAGCTTTCTTCACACAGTTGCCCCCAGAGCTCGCATCGTGGTGGTCTTGTAGATGCTGTGAATCGACACTCGGGCGGCTTGCTAAGCTCGTCCAGGTTCAGGACGATGGCACACTAGGAGCTCTGATATGGCCTGATGATGATGACCTTATCCCCGAGCATCTCCTGGAGTCAGTGCGGGCGGTCAAGAAACTCATCTCGGAAGCAAAAATAGAGAGGGAGTTCAAGGTGCAGAAGAATGACATGTGCATCGGGAATGAAACAACAGGTGACTTCCACCATTTCTTCTTAAACTTCCCTGCCAGTCGCCTCAAGAGGAGGACTCCAGGAGTTGTTGAGCTCGCCACTGATGATGCGACAAGGATGCTTACCAAAGTTCTTGACGATTACAGCATTGACACGATCAGGGAAGCGCATCGGCTACTCAAAGGGGACAAGCTGCACAACGCCTCCCATCACCTCGCTGCAATCACGTGATTGCTGCTAGGAATCCACGACGACAAGCTACTCGACAAAGCCAAGACTCCCGAAACACGAGCCAACCTCATTACGCGCATTGCAGCTGCTACATGGTTCCAAGCACTTAGTCAGCTGCGGTCTGGTGCTCTATCGACCTTGTTTGAGGATGTTAAGGCTGGCACAGAGTTTAGTGTCATCGAGAGGAAATGGAATGCCATGAACGACCCCTTACACTACCTCCGCCCTCAGGCAGCACCCAGTGCCGGGAATATAGCGGCAGCGGAGCGCTCGATGAAAGAGCTTAAGGTCACCGAGCACGAAATGCGGCGACGACAGTTGACATACTCGGATATTCCAGACAATGTCAAGATATGGCAGTCACGGAGAACCCTCGACAAGATTCACACGAAGCCAAAAGCTGGTGGCATCTTTTCCAGCATAGTTCCCAAAGCAGGAAGAGAGAAAGAGATCAAGACGACCCCAACCGGGTTTGAATGGCGCGTTGACAACACTTCCCCCACTAAGATCACCTTCTCAAGGCTTGTCACCAATGTCCTTCCAACGACAACCAAGCTCGAGATGCACGTCGTTCCCCGTGCCCCTCTCTGCTTCTTCATAACTGGTTTTGAGGGCACAAAACCGCTCATGCAATGGCACTCCGACAGCAATCTTTCGAGTTGGTACTACCCTGGCCGCGCTGGACGCGTAGTAGAACACAACTTGGTGCCAGACACATGGAACGGAGTATCTTGCCTCATCCCCTTTCCTCACCTGTGGGATGGCATTCCGGCGACGACTACCTTTCCCGTACCAAGCGAGAAGACTGTCGAAAATGGCTTTAATTACTACCACACAATCATAGGCCTAAGATATCTGGTCTGCGCAAAAGGTGTCACGCAGAACGATCGTACGGGTTTGTGTCTGTTCCCGAGCTTGTTGAAGGCGGAGTTCCACGGCGTCAGAAGTACCATTGAAGCCTACTCGAACAGGATGAGGCAGGAGGTGATTGAGGATCTAGAGGCTAAGGGCGGCATCGTGGCTGGTTTAGAGGTCAACAAGTCGAATTCTTATGTCAAGTTGAGGGTGACGGATGAGAAGGGAGGAATTGAGGTTTATGAGGTTGTATTATTTGAGTAGTGTGAAAAGAAGTTCTTGTGGAGGAATAAGATCTTGGCTTAGCACGCTTCCACGTGATTTCTTTGATCGCACCGTGCAAAGTGCTTTGTGCCCTTGCTTGACGATATGTTATACTCGCGGATGTGTGATGCGTCTGTGATTCTTCGAAGCTCGTCATGCTCCGCTCTTGACCCTACAGTGCCTCCATTAGTGACCACGCTCCAGGTTCTGTCTACGTCGTCGCTGTGAGTCGTCCCCTGCCTTGTGATATAACAGCGCGGCTTAAAGGTCGTTCTCTGACGTTGTGATATATCGGTACCAAGCTTGGAGCCCCTCCCTTTTGCCGGATCTCCTATGAACTTTGAAGCGACAACAAGCGCAGTGGCTGGGGTGGAGGAAACGAGCTGTAATGCAACCTGACTATCGCATGTATGACAACATGCCGAAGAGACTCCTGATCATGATGTAGGAGTTTTCGTCCATGGTTTGTTGTTGGTGGTCGAGGTCGGGTGAGATGTCTCTTTGTCGTCTGTCGAGAATGTTGAGGGTATTGTTCGTTGTTGCTGTGAAGCCTGTTGTTTTTGGTAGTTGATTTGAATATTCTTTGATGCTCGTCCATATCACCTATTTCAACAGAAACTGCGCGCTGTCAAAGTAGTCGCTTTAGTTGTCGTGTGTTGACATTGACTTCTGCATATATTGCACATATTCTCCGTGCTGCAGTCTTGTAGCTGCTTATCCTTTTTCTGCTTGATCTGCTCTACTCCGCTGATCAAATGCCCTACGTGATTGCAAACGTCACTTATCGTGATTCTGTCCTCGCCGAATGTAAGAATCTATGATATGGAGACGAAAGTAAATGCTCTGGAAGCCTGAGAGGTTGCGTAACCATATGTAAGCACAATGGTTCGATAGATGCTGCAGAATCTGTAGATAAGGCTGGCTTAGGTCCGGTGAGTAGTTTATTGATGAAAGGGTCAAGTTGTTGGAATGAAAGATGGGTAGACTAATATCATGGATCCTTTTATTAACAGGTAAGATCTGGACCTCAAAATCGTAACGCGTCAAAGAGTCTCGTGGTAGACTCAGGTGGAGGCCGTGGTGTTTTGACGTATCTGGCTTCGCGAGCATTTTGAATTACAACGTTCGCCTCTTCTCTGTGTATACTTTGATGAAACCCGCACACTTCTACGTACAGCAGTGTTTGACAGCTGATTCTCCACCACTGAGCTTTTCTTTGCTCGCGGAGTTGATGGGGGCAGAACTCTTCTTTACGTGCAGCCATGCCGACCAGTACCTTCCTCGGTTAACTTCTCCGGCTGACTTCTTTGGCGTTGGCTGAACACTCTTCAAGCAGCTTCTGAAGCTTGTCGCTATTGCTCAACAGCTTTCTTCTTCTCGACGGCAACTAACCCAACCACTTTCTTTCATTGTGTTGTCGATATTGTTCCTCAATCTTGTTTCGTAGGGTGAAAGGGCGGCGATACCGGTACACTTGTTAAGACGTCCGGACATACACAGAACACAATGGCCATATAACGCCTTTCGGCTTGCGGCTCGACTTGTCGTCTTCTTCGAAGAATGTAGAGCGGCAAGCAGAAGGGGTTCATTATAGCTGGATTCAGCTCAGATGTCTTCCATCGCGCTTCCCAGCCAACTTGGGTTTTCGGATTGACGGTACATGCAATACAAGGTACATGTGCTACAAGTACGAAGGTACCTTCGCTTGTTGCCTATGCATGTACCGCACGCATTACCGTTTATAGAGTGCTAACCGACGTTCACGGCCAATGGCTTGGCTGCATGTGTTTCTGATGAACAGCTTTTGTGGCTAAGATATAGCTACCTATTACATATTACGGTGGCTATGACTGTCCATTTAGCTTCTCTATACAAGGTGACCAGTACAGAAGGACTTTGCGTGTGCGTGTTTCTACAGCTTGCTACCTGATACGAATGCATCTGGTACAAGCCTCAAAGAGCCAGGTGAGGTAGGAAGTACTTTTGTGCTGGTCGTCTCCAGATCCATCTCGAAAATCACTCCGAAACGTTTCATCCTTGCTCCGTGGTGAGTAAGGGTCATCAGAGTAAGGGTGCATGAAGGCCTTTTCGTTGTGGCTACTGTTATTCGTCTCCTCAGATTGGCGACCGATACTCGAGGGTGAACTGTCTTTGTATGCCACAACCGACCTGATTGATACAGAGAATGACCCTTGTTGCGTGCCGAAGAAGCTGTGTCTGAGTTAGTAGTGCGATTTGTCATGCGTTTACGCGAGCAGGGGCTGAGATATGATTGACTTCAAGTATGGCTCAAACGAATACACCTTGCACATACCTCCGCATCAGAAAACTGAAGCGTCGAATCTGCTTGGTATTGAGCGGGGGCGAATCAGGCTTGGGCTTCCCTCTGAAGCTGGGTTCGAAGGCAGACCAGGGTATCGTTAACGTTGTCTTGGAAATCTCAGCCTCAGCACTGCCTCCTCCATGTTGAAAGTCGTACTCCCAGCTAACTGTAGACTGCTCACGGCCATCTGGTCGCCGAGGTTGGAAATCATCCTTGATCACAAAGGTGTATTTCTTAGCTGTTTGGGTTGGTATGTCAGCCAAAGCCGAAAGTGAACAGGTCAACACGATTGTGAACTCAGAGACGGACAACATATCAGTCAAAACCAACATACAATCTGCTTCCGCAAGCTCCAGCTTGATTCCAGAGTACTCAGAGAGATCCCACACATAGTCTTCAGTTACAGTCCTCTGACTGGCAAACCCTGCACCACCAAGCGTTTCGTAGTCCAGGATGCCATAAAAGCAAGCTGTTGAGTGGGTTGCATCAAGATCGAGGTACGACTATACAAAATATCAGTGCCCACAACGTCAATCTCAAAAATATGCAAGAACATGCCTGCGAGCTCCCACCCCGCACACGATCGTCACTATCAGTCCATTCTGAAGGATCCCAAGACCTGTTGATTCCAAATTTAGCTGGCCTTGTGTGAAAAGCGAATTACTTGGTTGGTGGCTTTCGTACTTGTTCCCACCAAAAAGATGCTTCTGCGACATGTTTGTTGCGTATAGTCTGTGATATTTTCGCCTATTGGATTGTTCGAGATGTCTTCGAGTATGATAAGATATTGTAAGCATGAAAGTGGTCTAGATTGAAGGGAGGAGATTGAGGTAGCGAGGTAGCTGGTGGGGCTAGGCGCACGGAAGTGGGTCCCTTTTCCTAACATGGCAGGAGCTGAGACTCAGGGAGTAGACTACAATATCCTTCAAGCTTGAAGATAAATATTCTTGTAGATGATATAGCATTATTGTAAGGCGGCCTACTGCTCTCAGATAGCTAATGTATGGAGCAAAGTGGTCAAAAGCATCAGTATGTTCCGCATACTTCCTGTCTGTACCCAACCCAGATGACGACTAGCACCAGATTTTCATGGCTTAGCCCGGCAAGTGTATCATAATGGTCACTTGCACCATTGTATCCTTCCTGTCATTCAAAGCCTGAGCATAGAATGGGACGCATAAATGTCTCGTGTCCTTTTCCATCACCAGCAAATAACGCCTAAGAGCAACACCGGCTCCCATGAATTTCATAAAAGTTCGTAATGACAGACATAAAGTTGGAAGGGGTTCGACAATATTGAACCTCAAAAGAAGGGAAAGCTTGACTGCTCGTGAATTTCGGTCGCAGGCGTCAACAAGTAGCCATCGTTTCCTGAGATTGCCTGGGCAAATGCGGATTCGAAGAAAGCTTCATCGGCGGAAATGATTGATGGTGGAGGTGTGAGATAACTTTTGAGCAGCTCTGGACTGTCGGTGAATGAGTCAGGAAAAGACTCATTAAGCGAGCCTGTCAAGCTGGGAGTCTAAGAGAGGCTTTGTTAGTCAATGCTTTTGCTTCAGTCGCTGCGAATGAGATGTGCAGATAGGAGCAGCGAGGGGCCAGTACTTTGAAGGGGGTGGCATTACATATGGCTGGCATGAAGAACCTTGATAGGGCTCTGAGCTGCTAAGGCTGCTTGTGTTGGCATAATCGCTCGTGGTGTACGACTGATCGTATTCTTGGTCCTCTTCTTTGATCAGACTAAGGTTGCGACCAAGGCTGTAATGACGAGTGCTTGTTGGTGCACTCCAAGCTTGGTAAGATTCAGAATAGGAAGAGATAGGATTATTTTGATACCACGGATCTTGAGAATAGGACGCTGTGGCTTTTCGCTCTTGCAGAGAATAGGATGATGTGGCAGAGCGCTCGACAGCTGGGGAGGGAAGGCCGTAGCCATAGTGGGTGAGCGTAACATCCTCGTCGAAAGAAGATACACTATGGCGGAGGGAAGGTGGTGGTGAATGCTTTGAAGTGCCCCAGGAGCTCTTGCTTGGTAATGAACTACCAGACTTGGCTCGACTATGAGACGCGCGTTGCTGCTTTGGCTTCTCGTCAGGCTCGGGCGAGTTTGAGGTGGACAGTGCTCGCCGCTCGAGGTCCTCGAGGCGACGCTTCAGCTTTTGACCTTAAGTCACTGGTTAGAGCCGGATCCTACCCAGACCAAAGAGTGACTCACGATAGTTGCGTTGAGCAATGCGGTTCTGTATCCTTCTTCGTTCGGCGAGATCTGAGATCTTTGTCCAGTCTTCATTAGGATATGCGTAAGGAGAGAAAGCACTGCTTGAGGCAGACATGGCAGCTGGACGCAGGTTGCTGGAGACTGAAGAAGTGCGAGGCATATGTGAGCAAGCTGTATTGTATGACTGATTCATCGTCAAGGCAGCAGGCAGCAGTCAGTGTATAAGGTTCGAGAGTGATGAGAGACGAGGCTGTGAAGGAACGAGGCTGTGGGCCGAGAAGAGGTCGATCAATGTGGTCTAGTGCCTGGTGGCAGTGAAGGTTGTTCCAGCCAGAAGCGAGGGAGGGAGCGGCAGCTAGAGAGTAGTTAAATAAACGTGCATGCTGTAGCTGCAACACATGGCATTTGTGCAGAGCTACAGAAGCTTGTGCCGTTAGGTACATTAGCTTTGGGGGCCAAGGCATAGGTCCCATTGGGATAATTAGTGATTACTGGACGAGGCCGCATAGCGAAATAGCTAGAGCCGTTGGGGCAGTCCTGGGAGGATTGGTACAGACCTGTTAATCCGAAAATCACAAACACAAAATGCAGGGACAGCAGATCAAAAGGGGATCAAAAGGCACAGGAACAAGGGCCTTTTCGGAGCTCAAGGCGCTCTCTGCTCAGGCTTGACACGGGCGGAAGAGAACAATTCTATCACGCATTTGCCCAGTACAGAAAGTACAAGCAAAAGAAAGAGGTGAAAGAGGTGTACAAGAAAAGGTATCACATGAAGATCGCGCTTAAAATAGGGGTGTGATTCAAGGGCGCAAATCCTTCATGCCGAGTTCCAAGGCACGACACAACCACTACCTATATCGGGTTGCCAATCACATCAATTGGAAGGTAGCCCTATCCTTGGCTTCTCGTTTCATGCCTCATTCGTCCGCCCCTCGCTGTGCGGACCAGGTTCGGAATACTTGGTCGCTCCGTTCACCGAGCTCGTCCGCAATGTGTTATGCCGCTGTCACACCTTTCATTGCTTAGCCCGAACTTCTTATCATGTACTCGGACTCGGGCGAATCACGAAGAAGGTCGAACTATAGCAAGTTATTCTCGATATTTCTGACGTTTCAAGTATTTAGTGGCTTGATTTCACACCATGGTTGCATATTGATCTACTCATCAGCTGCAAGACTGGTATTCCCTGAAACACAACGTGCTTAGGTTCAGTGACAGACATAGACGTAGAGAAGTGTGTCGTCGTCCGAGACGTGTTGCCAAGGCGACAACAGCTGAAACACTGCATCTTCACTGACCGCAACTCTTCTGAAGCAGTAAATATTGGTTTATCCTCAGTCTCAGTCCTTCTATTTCATATCGCCTGGAACACCAACGCAGCCCAAACACTATAATTGAGACTAATACAGATACCTGTTGGCTTGATTGTTGTTTACCATGCATATGGCGAAGCTTCATGATCTACAACATGCATGAGGCACGAACATCGCGAGCCTAAACAAGCAAAAGGATGCCTACGATACCACCATCCCTGCAATCTACCTAAATGAAGGTGAGATCTGGGCCCCGTTCTGGCTTCTTCAGTTCTCGAACGTAGTTGTGCATTGAATACAAGTGGTGGCTGCATCATGTCATGATCATTTCTGCAAATGTTAGGCTTCTTCGTCATCTGTATTACAATTGTTTCCTTAGTCAGCTGATAAGTAGGAAGACTGCCCACAAACTCATATGTAAGCACTTTCACGCAGGAATTTCGAGACTCTTTATTGATTACATCGGATGACAAATAGCACTAATAGCATCTTACTGTTACCGGCTGTTTCGGCGCAAGTGTGCACACGGCCATGTCCGACGTTGATATTACTGTATTACCTTGCTGATCGATGAGTCAGGCAGATGGGCTTGTCGACAAGAGCATTGTGGTCTCAGTATTTCTGCAACTACTGTTTTGGGCTCCAGGCGTGAATGATGACTTGCGCCGAAAACTCACCAAGGATTTCGTGCGTGGCCCAGACTCGTTGTCACTAGTACGAAGTTGCATTCACTTTTCCTAGACAATGACATGCATGAACGCAAGATAATAACAAAAAGCTTTATAGGATATCAACTACTTCACGCAATGAGGTGTTCTTGCATCCTCACTTGATATCGATCAATTGAACATGGTCTGGTCTGCGCCAAAGAGTTGATCGGGAGTCTGTGGAAGCTATGTTGGTGTCACGCTCGACGATGTCGTAGACAACGACCATGGCTCAAAACTCGGGGTAATCTCTTCTCTGCAGACTTGAACCAGCACAGACAGACTCGAATCGAGCCGACTGATCCATTCGAGAGTATTCATCGACATGTATGACCTATGAGGCTAGTAGATTCTTATGAACACTCGTGGTGCCAGCTTCACGTAGATCCGCCACATCCTCCAAGTCTCGTCCATAAACTTCGCTTTGTATTGTCGACCAGGTGAGTAGGACTTGAGCGTCCTATCTCCTCGCTGAACTTTAACTGTAGGTTTGTCGTGCTTGACCACGCGGGATAGGATCCGAAATGGTTGACAGGTCTGGTTCTGCCACGGTGAAAAAAGGGAAAGGGACAGAAGACTGCTGAAGAGAAAAGGAGAGGAGGGACGTGTCGCGAGTACCTTTTTTCAGGTTCAGGCACACTGCAATCGGATGAAGGAAGACGGCGGTAAGGTAGAGATAAAAAAAAATTGGTTTGAATACATAACAGGGCTGCTATGAACGTGGTTGGCCTGAACAGAGTTCGAAGGCAAAGTAGTAATGGAAGCGCCTGAACAAAGTTCGAAGGCAGTAGTAGTGTGAGTGCCTGAACAAAGTTCGAAGGCAACGCAGTAGTAGAAGGTCACCAAGACTTGAACCGCGAACTTCGTTGAACATTTAGATGTGTGCAACCTTTTCTAGGTTAGGGTGTTTTCTTGGGTCGAAGTACTGCTTGTACTTAAGTACGACAAACGACCTTATGATGGGAGAGTGCTTAGAAGAAGAGTTTACATACTCACCAGTTATCGTGGAGCAACATTTGCTACATACACGATATGCTCGAATGAGATACAGGCATATTAAGGTCATCAGCGAGAAACGTATGAAGGAAAGCAAAAGGAGCCTACATCGTCGAAACCTAGCCTCTTCTCGCTTTCCCAAATGCGTTAGTATGCTTCAATCCAAAGGACGCATTGCCATCTAGCGTTGTCGTCGGCTCGTCGCGTGCCATTGCCGGAGTTCACGTTGGTACTGAAGGTCGCGATACTTGAGAGTTACCTGACGCATAGGTAAGGTCTCGTTCTCTGGGAGCCTGGCATGTAACTCGATGCCATCCATGATAGCGTCCACAAGTAAGTCATCTATACCCAAGGTGCTCTGACGGCGTGCTTTCAGCTACGCTTGGTGCCGCTGCGGGTCCAGAAGCTGACACTGGAGCTTGGAGAGAGACTAGCTGAGTATTGCTCGCTTGAGGTACTTCAGTCTTCGGAGTGTTTTTGCAAGAGGCGAGGAGTATGCTGTGATAATTCACAAATCGCATTATCCAGTGTCGTCAACAGAATCCCAGATAATGTTGTCGAGATTCAATGACTTATTTGGGTGGAAATCGCAAGAGCTCCTCGTGAAGGATGCTGGGCGTGTTTCAGACTGAGTTTAGACTTATTCTGATTCCTCCATCTTACAAACCGCCTTCTGGGCGCCATGTATTCAATCCGTATTAAATCTCGCTTGAGCACTCCTTGGCCAATACTCAAGCTGTCAGTGGATAGATTGAATATTAATGGCGTTGCGAAGTGTATCCACAGGCTTTGCACAGGCTCTCGTTGTTTGACAGGTCACACATCCCCGCCATCGCCGAGAGGTGAAATCGCATAACAGAGGCGAACTAGTCACGTCGGATCTAGAGAGCCTGGCACAGCCACACGTGAACCACTTCAAATGCTGCAGTTGCAAACAACAAAGAAGTGTAAGATAGACCATCTTCTGGAACCTGATCCTGACTGACCATTCCTGTAACTTATCAAGCCGCGTGGTCACTTGTTATTCGTTTGCAAAAGCATTCCGGAGGGCAGGCACGACAGTATGTGCGTAACAGACACCATTGCCTTGCTGCTGTGGTTAGATATTGCCGTTGCGGTTGGCGAAGTTGAGATGATTGTTGGCCACTCATTTCGCAATATCGTAAGTGTCTATCACCACTTGCTGCTCGTCATAAGAGTACAGGATATTAACACGTACTAGTAGCCAGAATACGAGTCGATCATCTTGCTCAACGTCAGTTCTAACGACGATATTTCCGAGGTTGTCGATGCTAGAGGCATCCAAAGAGCGTTTCAAGAACATCTGCCTTATGGGCAAGTTGTTTTGGTTTGTAGGAGTGATGAAGGCCTGACAACAAACGTAGCTGGGCTTGCCAGCCTACTACGACCATATGTAGATGATAACATCATCTACTCAGTTTTTCATGCTATAAAGTGAAAGTATTAGTATGCTGGAACCAGTTCCCGAGTACGCCACCACATGGCAGGAACTTACATCACCTTATTCCTACTGACTAGCTTGCAGCTGCGTAGTGATTGGTCCGTCGGCCATGCCCCGTTGGCGATGATGTCTCAAGAGAAAAGTCGATGAAGTGAGGATATAGTCACGTGCAATATTTGATTGCCTGTTACAGACTAGCTTCATTTGCCCCACACACAGCTTGAAGAATCTTGAGAACGAGTTGACGAATTTCTTCTTTCCTACAACAACGTCAAACGCCAATCCTCACCAAAAGACCACCTATCCGTGAATCTCTTGGAAGACTGTCAGCATCATGTCTAAGATCACAGTCGCCGGAGTGCGTACCAACGTACAGCAGCTTCTCGATTACTCCCAGAACACCAAGAAGCGCAACTTCCTCGAGACCGTCGAGC